>Ga0153917_1001219_pt1 | contig 11315 bp, 10 predicted proteins | sample TSFL001MetaG_FD_104695 | JGI IMG/M metagenome (GOLD analysis project Ga0153917, IMG submission 104695) | Attine ant fungus gardens microbial communities from Florida, USA - TSFL001 MetaG | ecosystem: Host-associated > Fungi > Mycelium > Unclassified | place: USA: Florida, Paynes Creek Historic... | reverse complement strand
CTGTATCCATGGCTGACGTATGGCGTTATTGGCTTCATCGTGTTCGCATTGGGTGTGATGTTTGTCATGCCCCAGCATCGACTGGAAGTAACTGTAACAATTGGCTTGGCGCTGGTGATCCTCCTGATCGGCAAGATCAACAGTCGCCGGCATGCGCAGGTAGCTATAGCGCAGATGACACGGGTAACCTGAGTGAGACGGGAGGGCTCGAGGTCGTGCGAATTCGTCCCATTCAACTTGTCTCACGATGCGTGCCTCTGACGCAGCCGAAGCGTTTTTCCTTCGATGGGCTGTAGCCAAAGAATGAGGCGTAGCACTTGCTGAAGTGGCTTGCGGAGACGAACCCGCAAGCCACAGCTACGCCTAGTAGGGGGAGGTCGGAGTACTGCAACAGGCGTCGGCTTTCTGTGATGCGTAGCTCCAGGTAATAACGTACCGGCGTTGTGCCCAATTGGTGCTGAAACAAGCGGCCAATCTGCCGCTTCGAACGACCTACGTACGCGGCTATCTGATCCTGGCTTAGAGGTTCCTCAATGTTTGCGCTCATTAAGTTTATCGCCTCGCGCAGCGGCTCGCTGATGTTGGCGTGCAAGGCGGGGGTGGTGCGCAGGTAGCGGGATGCTTCGAAAGCCAGGATGGCAGTAATACCATCGGTCAGGGCGCTTCCTCTTTGCTCGCCTAACCATTCCAGCACCATGTTGAACGCTCCCGCTGGGCTGGCCGCGCTCAATCGGTCGCGATCGACCAGGAAGCTTTGTGTAGTCACTTGACTCCGGTGCGCAACTTCCGCCACTGCGCCGCGATGCTCAGGGTGCACTGCACAACGATATCCGTCCAGCAATCCAGCTTGGCCTAGAAACCAAGCACCATTCCATAGCCCGGCCAGGGCAACGCCTTTGCGCGCTAAACCTTGCAACCAAGCGCTTAGATTTGCCGAAGCACTCAGTGGCGTGCGTAGGCCACCGCAAATCACCAGTAGATCCAGAGGTTGCTTGCTGCTTGTTTCCATTGGTGCTGCCGGGCAGATGACGATCCCCAAGTCGCTCGTCACCGATCGTCCGTCGATGCTGAAGGTGGTGCTCACACACGCTGAGGGCTCAATCAGGTTCGCTGTAACAAGCGTGTCCAGCGCCTGGGTAAAGGCAGGCAGCGAGAAATTATCAAGCAAAAGAAATCCCACGCGCGTCGGTTCACGAGTGGGTTCTTCTGCTGAGCGGGTAAACCGGGAGTTATGCCCATTCAGGGCGTTGCTGAAGCTACGAGTCGGGCGCAACGGTATTTCTCTTTTCTCTTTCATTGAACGAACGGAAGAGGGCGGGCAGGGCTGCCCGCCTTCTCAGTGGAAGTTAGTGCGGAAGAAGGCTCTTGCGACGGTCAAGTAGGCCGCGTGACAACCGATCAAGCAGCAATGCGACGGCGACGATGGCGAGGCCCGCTCGGAGACCGAGCCCCATTTCCATCCGGGTCAGGCCTCGAGTGACCTCAGCGCCCAATCCGCCTGCTCCAACTAGCCCTGCCAGCACGACCATGGCCAGAGACATGAGGATGCACTGGTTCAAGCCCACCAACAGGGTGGGCATGGCGTTTGGCAGCTCGATCTTGAACAAGATGGTGCTGGGTTTTGCACCGGTCGCCTGGCCGAGCTCCAGCAGGTCTTTAGGTACCTGGCGAAAGCCCAGCGTGGTCAAGCGCAGCATTGGCGGAATGCCATAAATGATGGTCGCCATGATGGCTGGTACTTTGCCAAGGCTGAAGATGATGACCGCTGGTATCAGGTAGACCCACGGCGGGATGGTTTGCATGATGTTAAGCAGCGGGCTGATAGCGTTCTCGAAGCGTTTCACCCGTGCTGCGAGGATGCCCAGCGGAAACGCTATGGCTACCGCGATCATTACCGCTACCGACACCAGGGCGATGGTTTGCATCGAGGCATTCCAAAACCCGCTGACCCAGCAAAAGCCCAGCAACACGCCAGCCAGAACCGCGCTGCGCAGGTTTATGAAAAGTGCCGCCGAAAGGCACACTCCGGCCACCATCACGTAGGGGGGCGGCATCAGTAGAAGCACTTCGACCCCACCAAGCACTGCCTCGACGAAGCGGCTGATGGCTGCGAACAGCCCATGCAGATTGGTGTTCATCCAGTCGAAAACCGGAGCTACATATGCGCCTGGCGAAAGGTTCAGTTCAGTGAGCACCATGACGGGCCTCCTCGGCACTGCGGACGCCGCTTTGAGCCAGCCGATCAAGGATCAGTGTGAGGATCACGATAGCGATTGAAGCGTTGATCGATCGGGCAATGTCCAGTGTACGAATCGCGCTGTAGATTACTTCGCCCAGCCCGCCGGAACCGACGATGCCCGCTATCACGACCATGCCGAAGGCCATCATCAGACTTTGATTGATGCCGGTCATGATGCTTGGCAGGGCGAATGGCAAGCGAATCTTGGCGAATTGCTGCCAGCCCGTGGTACCGGTGGCGTGCCCCAACTCGAGAAAAGCTTTTGGTGTCATGCGTATACCCAGTGCGGTAAGACGCAGTACCGGTGGCACCGCAACAATTACCGTGGCAACCAGCGCTGTGCCGGTGCCATAGCCGAGGAGGGCGATGGCGGGTAGAAGATAGATGTAGGGGGGGAGAGTCTGGATCAGATCCAGGGTCGGCTCGCAGACTCGGTTTACGGACGAGGAAAGTCCGGCCACCACACCTAAGGGAATGCCAATGAGCAGTGCTAGACAGGTGGCGGTCAGAACTAGAGCGAGGGTGCTCATGGTCTGCGTCCACAAGCCCATCACTGCGCATAGAAGCAAGGCGAGCAGCGTGCCGACGGCAAACCGACAGCCGGCGAGGCGCCACCCAAGTAGCGCAACCATCAGCGCCACGGCATAAAAAGGCGGCGCCTCGAGCAACATGTAAACAGCTTGATAAAGGGCCTTAAGGAGGTCATTAAACAGGTCGAACAAGCCAGCGGCATTGTCAGAGAGCCACATCAATCCGTTGTCGACAATTTCATCGAAAGATGAGGCGAAGTTTTCAGGATTCATGCCAGTCCCTCCGCTGAAGTAAGCGACGGCACGGTGTCCGCGTCATGCTGCATTCCCTGCACGGCACGTAGCAGATCGCGTTGGCTGATGACACCCAATAGCGCGCTATTCTCGCGCACGCTCACAGCATCCTGACCTGAGCGAATCAACAAATTGATCAGGGTATCGAGATCACTTTCCGGACTGGCACAGGGGAGCTGCTCAATGTCATGGTGTGGATGTCGGGCGCGATAATCTCCCAGTGAGTGCATGATCGAGCGGGCTTTAACAAGGTGCAAACGCGAAATGCCTGCTACGAACTCAGCTACGTAGCCATCGGCGGGACTGAGCACTATGTCCTCGGCTGTGCCTTCCTGGATGATTACCCCATCTTTCATGATGGCAATGCGATCGCCGATGCGTATGGCTTCCTCTAGATCATGCGTAATGAACACTGCGGATTTTCCGAGTGACTTAGTGAGTTGCCGAAACTCATCCTGCAACTGCCGACGGATCAGCGGATCAAGGGCGCTGAAGGGTTCGTCCATAAGTATCACTTCCGGGTCTGAAGCGATCGCACGGGCTAGCCCGACGCGTTGTTGCATTCCACCTGACAGCTCGGCAGGGAATCGGTTGGCCCAGTCGCTTAGCCCTACTTTGGCCAAGGCACGCTGGGCCACTTCATGGCGTTTTGCCTTGGCTTGGCCTTGAACTTCAAGGCCGAAGGCTGCGTTTTCCAGCACCGTGCGGTGCGGTAGCAAGGCGACGCTTTGGAACACCATCCCAATATGCCTTGCGCGGACGTCTCGCAGTGCTGCGGCATCCAGCTGAGCGATATCACGGCCTTTGACGAAAATTTCGCCACTGGTGGGAGTAATGAGCCGGTTGAGGAGCCGGATCAGCGTAGACTTACCGCTGCCAGAAAGGCCCATGATGCAGAAAATTTCACCACGACGGACTTGTAAGTCGACATTAGAGACGCCTACCACGCAACCGTAGTCTTGCAGGATTTGGGTTTTCGTTAGGCCGCGCTCACGATAGGCCTGCATCGCTGCCGGCGCGCGGTCACCGAAAATCTTCCAGACGTTGCGGCAATCGATCAATGTTTCAGTGACGCTATTGGTATTCATAAGTGCACCCGAACCAGATTTTTCTGGTGTGTTCTTGTTTCAAGTTCGGCAGTGGCAAACTAGACACGTCTCTCAGTACTTTTTAATGTTTTCCCAGCGCTTGAGCAGGTCTGCGTGGCTGTCCGTCCAGTCCTTCACGGCCTGATCCATGGTTTTGCCATCGTTCACAGCACTGTTAATGGCACTTATGTCGGACAACGGGACATAGACGCTGGCGATCACTTCGCGGGCTTGAGGCTTTTCAGCTGAGAAGCCCTTTTGACCAATCCAGTAGTAACCCTGGGCTGGCGCAAACACACCTTTCGGGTCTTTCAGGAACTTGGTGTCGTATTTCAAAGCCATCCAGGTGGGCTCCCAAAGCGTCACTGCCACCCACTCCTTGCGATCGACTGCTGATTTCAGCGCAGCGGTCATTGCTGCGGTACTGCCTTCAAGCAATTTGAGCTTCAGGTCGTAGGCCTTGACCGCGTTGGCGGCTTCGTTCATCAGGCCCGATCCAGGTTCGATCCCGACGATCTTGTTGCTGAACTTGTCGGCGTTTTCATTAAGCTGCTCGATCGAATCGATAGGCACGTATTTGGGCACGGCGATCGCTTGGTAAAGTCCATGGGATACCGGCGAAATTTTCTCCAGGCGGCTTTTATTACGGTTCCAGAAATCTTGAGCCACGTAGTCAATCTGCGAGGCGAGAATCTGCACGTCGCCCTTGCTCAGCGCGGCATAGGCGATGCCCCATTCGGAGAACGAGGTCACCTTGACGGTGTAGCCGGCATCTTCGAGCACTTTCTTGGTGATGCCTGTAATCGGGGTGAGGTCTTCCCAGGACAAAGTGCCCATGTTGATGACCTTTTCCTCAGCGTTGGCCTGGCATAGCCCAAGGCCGACAATAGCGATGGCGCACAGCGCTTTGCGAATACGATTCATGTGAAGCTCCTGCGTTGTGGTGGGTGGGCGTTGGCGCCCTGTTGTTTTGACTTTCACCTTCTGCCCCTTGGTCGACGTCATCGAAAGGGGTTGAACTGCTCGTTTGATGCGCAAGGCGCTGCTAGCCGCCGTTGAATCGCGGATCATTCATTAGTAGGGCTTCGTGGGGCGATGAACATCTGCATGTTGCATCGCGACAGTTCCCAGTGTTCTTACACGAGGTCGACCACTGCTCCTTCGTCATGCTTCTCAAAAGCTTCGATGAAGCTGTCGCGATGCCGTATGGCCAAAATCAGGTGCCGCTCCATTTCACTGTTGTGCGGGCGGAAGAAGGTGTGGCCGATACGAGCGTGATCAATGAGCAGGCGACCTAGGCTGGGTTCGAGATAAGTGTTGGCGGACATCTCACCCATGATTTCGTGGAAACGATTGTTTTCGACAACCATGGCCCGGGCTTTGTGAGCCGCGCAGGCGCGACGAAACCGTGCCTGGGTCGTCTGCAAGTTACGAAGCTGGAAGGGTTTGTAGTTCTGAACCGCCAAGCGGCCGATGGCCGAGTAGACCATAGGGGCGACCAGAAAGAAATTGCGCAGCGTATCGTGGTTCATTGATGCCACCCGGGCGCCGCGATGTTCCTGGATCTCGATATAACCTTCCCCTGCCAAGCGACGGAGAATTTCCCGCACCGGAGTCCGGGAGAGCCCATAACGCTCACCAATTCCCAGTTCGTCTAACAGCTGGTCGGGGCTGAGCTCCATGGTCAGAATCTGGCTCTTCAGATCTTCATACAGCTCATTCTTGTCGCTTTTCATGGTAGGCCCGCCGTTCGACGACGCTGGAGCGATCACTGTTTTCAGCAGACTCGCACGGGACTGAAAGGCGGTCAATCCAATTGTATTCTTTGTGTATACCTAGATTATTCGATCAGAATACCGTCAAACTCAGTAACCATCAGCGTTGGCGCTCGTTGCGCTAGCACACCGCTTTGTCGTAAATGGGCATGATACCGTCGCTGGTGGGCAAGACCGCTTTGGCAGCTCTCAAACGCACAGCCGATTGCCCCAAAAATCCTGTAGACACATTGTCTAATGGGTCCTATATTCGTTATACAAATTGTAGACATAACAAAATGACAACCAAAAAAGTCGCTACTAAACCTACCGCAGAGAACCATCCGCTGATCGGAGACGTGCCGCTGGATCGCAAGGGCGTGCTCGCTGATGCGCTGCGTCGACGGATCCTGAGCATGGAATTGGCGCCAGGAGCAGTAGTAGATGAACTCGCCCTGTGTGACGAGTTCGGCCTGTCGCGTCCGCCTGTTCGTGAGCTACTCAGGCAGATCGCAGCAGAGGGTTACATCGAATTGGAGGCCAATCGTGCTCCGCGGGTGGCTGCGATGAATCACGATTCACTGCATAGCTTTTTCTTGGCAGCGCCTTTGATCTACATAGCGACGACCCAGTTGGCCGCGACACATGCCACAGCACATGAGATCGAGGGGCTAAAGGCCATTCAGGCGATGTTCCGCCAGGCGATCGAACAGCGCGATGTTGAAAATCGTGTGTTGTACAACGACGCCTTCCATCTGGAGATCGGCCGGATGGCGCATAACGACTACTTGTTACCTAGCCTACGGCGCCTTCTGATCGACCACACGAGGCTGGGAAAAATCTTCTACCGGCATCCGACTACCGATGATATGCAGCGCGACCTAGAGCTCGCCTGTAACCAGCACGATCAAATGATCGAGGCCATTGAGCGTCGCGATCCTGAAACTGCCGGACAACTGGTGCGCGAGCATTTCGAGTTGTCCCGTCGCCGTATGGCCGAATACGCGGCACCCCAAGGAATGGAAGTGGCACTGGCCTTATGAAGTAATGCTCACCGCGCGCCGATACCCTGCAGGATGCCGGGTATGGCGAGGCGTGATGAGGAACAGACGCTAACAACAATATCTGGTTCCTGAAATGACAAAGATCACCTCATTGCCCGCTGACGACACCACGTGCGGTTGGTACCACCTGAGCAAAGGACGGCAAGTTAAAGCACCGCACCGTGGGCATACCGCCGCGCGGTGGGTTGTCGTCGGCGCCGGCTTTACCGGGTTAGCGGCTGCACGGCAGTTGGCGTTAAATTTCCCGGAAGACGAGGTTGTGCTGCTGGAGGCCCAGGAAGTGGGGTTCGGTTCGTCGGGACGCAATGCCGGTTTCGCCATCGACCTACCTCACGACATCGGGGCGGAGGACTATATCGGCGACATCGGAATAGCCAAGACTACGCTCAAGCTCAATCTCAGCGGTCAGTCGTTTCTCAAGGAGTTAGTGGAACGCTACCGGATCGATTGTCAGATGAAGCACTGCGGAAAATACCAAGCCGCAGTTGAACCTCGTGGTATCGCTGTGCTTGAAGCTTATCGGCGTGGTTTAGACAAGCTTGATCAGCCCTACGAAATGATCGAGGGTGATGACCTGCCACAACACATCGGAACCCATTTCTACCGCAAGGCGCTTTTTACCCCTGGCACCTCACTTATCCAACCTTCGGCGTTGGTGAAGGGGCTGGCCGATAATTTACCGTTGAACGTCACCCTCTACGAACAGACGCCGATCACTGAGATCGAATACGGCGCTAAAACCGTGCTGAAGCACGCCCACGGATCGATTACAGCCGACAAACTGGTTCTTACCACAAATGCATTCGGCATGAGCTTTGGCTTTCTTAAGGGGCGCATGTTGCCCGTATTCACCTATGCCAGTCTGACCCGGCCGATGACTGATCAGGAGCAGGCGCGATTGGGTGGAAAGCCATACTGGGGTGTGATTCCCGCTGATCCCTTTGGAACCACTGTGCGTCGTACCCCAGATAACCGGCTGCTAATTCGCAACAGTTTTAGTTACAACCCCGACGGCCGAGCCAACCGTAAATACTTGGATCGCTTTGCTGTGCGTCATCGCGACGCCTTTGATCGCCGTTTCCCTATGCTGCCCGAGATGCCTTTCGAATATACCTGGGGCGGGGCGCTTGCGATGTCGCGCAATCACATGGGTTATTTTGGTGAATTGGCGCCGAATGTATACGGTGCGCTCTGCTGCAATGGTCTAGGCGTTACCCGTGGTACCGCCACTGGCAAATTACTCGCCGACTGGCTGGCAGGGGAAAATAACGAACTTATCGATTTCGTTCGAAAAGCGCCAGGCCCTTGTGCAAATCCTCCAGCGCCGCTGGTCTCACTTGGGTTAAATCTGAATCTTAGGTGGGGGCAATACCGCGCCGGAAAAGAAAGCTAACTCCATCCAGGTCGATATAACTTATTTGATATTTGCCAGGTATTGAATTGCCTGGCCTGCGGTTTCTATTGCGTGCTGTTTGCGGTCGAGCATCGCGCTCGGCGATACGGAGCTGACTGGAATGTCAGTTTCGAGGCGTCGTTCGTCTGTAAATAGGCCGCACTTTGGTCGTGGCAGGAGAAAATAATGACAAATTCCAATGTATCAATCGAAGAAGTACCTATTAATCGTTTCCATCAATTGCTGACCCTTCGCTCGGGTGGCGGTTCATTTGTTGATGGTTATGTCCTCAGTATCATTGGCGTTGCAATGGCGCAGATGTCTGTAGGCTTGGGATTGACCAGCTTCTGGCAAGGCATGATCGCGGCCTCCGCGCTGATAGGCATTTTCTTCGGTGGTTTTTTCGGGGGATGGTTGACTGACCGTTTTGGCCGCAAACGCGTTTTCTTCGTTGGGCCGACCCTGTTCATTCTGTCCTCGGTCGCGCAGTTCTGGGTTGATTCAGCTCTGGCGCTTTTTCTACTGCGGTTTGCGATTGGTATCGCTGTGGGCATCGAGTATCCGGTAGCGACTTCGCTTCTTGTGGAGTTCCTGCCGAAGAAGAACCGTGGGCCGCGTCTGGCTACCCTGACTGTACTTTGGTTCGCTGGTGCTGCCGTGGCCTACATGGTGGGCGAGGCGATTCTGCACCACGGTGGTGACGGTGCATGGCGTCTCGTACTCGCCAGCGCTGCGGTGGTGGGCAGTGTTCTGTTCGCCCTGCGCTTGGGCACGCCGGAATCGCCGCGCTGGTTGATTAGCAAGGGGCGTAGCGCCGAGGCAGAGCAAGTGATCAAGCGGGTGTATGGCAATGACTTCTCTTTGGCGAATCTGCCGGAAGAACCCATAACCCGGAAACTCTCTTTCCTCAGCCTGCTGCACTCGGGCTATGGCAAACGCATGTTGTTCGTCACCATGTTCTGGACGTGCTCTGTCATTCCTGTATTCGCCGTATATGCCTTCGCCCCGAAGGTACTTGGTGCGCTCAATCTCAAAGGAGAGTGGGCTTCGATCGGCTCCGTCGCGATCACCTGTCTGTTCGTTGTGGGCTGCATCATTGCTACACGCCTGATTAACGGCCTTGGCCGCCGTACCACACTGCTGCACAGCTTCCTTTGGTCAGGGCTGGCGCTGCTGGGCCTGGGTGTATTCAGCACGAGCTCTGAAATGCTCATCCTCGTGCTTTTCGGCGCCTACGCACTGTTTATAGGTGGGGCCCAGGTGCTGCAACTGGTGTACCCCAACGAACTCTTCCCCACCGAAATTCGCGCGGGTGCAGTAGGAGTCGGCACTTCCATGTCACGAGTCGGAGCCGCCGTTGGCACCTGGTTGGTACCCATGGCACTCGATACCTATGGAATCGGCGCAACCATGTATGCCGCCGCAGCAGTGACCTTCGTTGGCCTGGCGTTTTCCTTCGTGCTGGCACCTGAAACCCGATCGATGAATCTGCAACAGGCTGCCTCACTCGCCTGACTTTAAACACAGCCGCCGTGGCGCGTTGCGTCGCGGCTCTCACTACCCAATGTACCTCGGAGAATCCACCGTGAAATTTGAAGGCATCTACACACCCGCTATCACTCCACTGGCAGCGGACGGCTCGATCGACAAAGCGGCGTTCGCCGAAGTGCTTGAGTACCTGACCGAGTCGAAGATCCACGGCGTCATCATCGGCGGCTCTACCGGCGAGTACTACGCCCACACCACCCAAGAGCGTATCGAACTGGCCGCCCAGGCCAAGGACGTGCTCAATGGCCGCCTGCCGCTGATCGTTGGCACGGGTGGCATCCGCACCGAAGATGCGGTGGCCTTCGCCCAGCACGCCAAGGAAATCAAGGCCGACGCGCTGCTGGTAGGTACCCCGCCATACGCGCTGCCCACTCAGCAGGAGATTGCCCTGCACGTCAAAGCGGTCGACGCCGCCGCAGGCCTGCCGATCATGCTCTACAACTATCCAGGCCGCATGAGCGTGAGCATGGGCGAGGAGTTCTTCGATGCCGTGGACGACGTGAAGAACATCGTCGCCATCAAGGAAAGCTCCGGTGACATGGCTCAGCTGCACCGCCTGGCCATCAAGCGCCCGAACATCCAGCTGTCGTGCGGCTGGGACGACCAGGCTCTGGAGTTCTTCGCCTGGGGCGCCAAGAGCTGGGTCTGCGCCGGTTCCAACTTCATCCCGCGTGAGCACGTCGCCCTGTACGAAGCCTGCGTGATCGAGAAGAACTTCGATAAAGGCCGCAAAATCATGGCCGCGATGATGCCGCTCATGGACTTCCTCGAAGGTGGCAAGTTTGTCCAGGCCATCAAGAACGGCGTTGCCCTGAACGGTCTGAAGACCGGCGGCGTGCGCAAGCCGCTGTACGACCTGGATGACGCCGAGAAGCAAGAACTCAAGCGTGTGGTCACCGAACTGAAGGCCACCATCGCCCAGATCAAATAAGGAGACTGGAAAATGGCTGAATTGCTGAGTAAGGAACAATACGCGGCCATCGCCGCCGACCTGCAGCTGCGCACCCAGGCGTTCATCGACGGTGAGTTCCGCGATGCCATTTCCGGTCGCACCTTCGTCACTACCAACCCGGCCACTGGCAAGCCGCTGGCCGAGATCGCCGCCTGCGATGTCAAGGATGTTAACGTCGCGGTGGCAGCGGCCAAGCGCGTGTTCGAAGAAGGCACCTGGTCGAAGATGCAACCGAACGACCGCAAGCATGTGCTGCAGAAGTTCGCCCAGCTGCTCGAAGACAATGCCCACGAGCTGGCAGTGCTGGAAGCGCTGGACAGCGGCAAGCCGGTGAGCGAATGCGAGACCGTCGACGTGCCGGAAACCATCCACACCATTCGCTGGCACGCCGAGCTCATCGACAAGATCTACGACGCCACTGCCCCGACCGGCAATGCTGCCGTGACCATGGTG
>Ga0153917_1001217_pt1 | contig 11327 bp, 10 predicted proteins | sample TSFL001MetaG_FD_104695 | JGI IMG/M metagenome (GOLD analysis project Ga0153917, IMG submission 104695) | Attine ant fungus gardens microbial communities from Florida, USA - TSFL001 MetaG | ecosystem: Host-associated > Fungi > Mycelium > Unclassified | place: USA: Florida, Paynes Creek Historic... | reverse complement strand
ATTGATGTCTTTCGACACCACTACGTCGCCCCAGGCTTTCGTTACATTACGCAGCTGTACGCTCGCCATGCCCTTCTCCCTTCGTTACAACCTGTCACCGACAGAAACATTCAAGATAAGTTCACTATGGGGTATCCATTACTTTCGTGAATCCTCCACCCCCCGGCTTTTTTATGGGGGAGGAGGCGGGAGGATGAGAGAGCAGGCTCTGCGACCGCGTCTGGGGCGCTGATACGAAAATCGTGAAGCGGCCTGCAAAATTCAGCGTGTTTTTGTGTGCGCCAGCACTCATAACTTAAATTTATGCAACAGAGATCACACAAACGGGGGGTGGGGCGTAGGGCTCAGGAGGATGGAAAGAGGATGTCAAATAAGGAGACTGAGTCACGTTGAACCACCTCAGTGTATCCACGAGCACATCACCAAAAAAGGATGGCAGATATGAAGATCAAGACTGGCGCACGCGTTTTCGCATTGTCCGCCCTGGCAGCAATGATGATTTCCGCACCGGCTCTCGCCAAAATTGAAGAAGGTAAGCTGGTTATCTGGATTAACGGCGACAAAGGCTATAACGGCCTGGCCGAAGTGGGTAAAAAATTCGAGAAAGACACCGGTATCAAAGTCACCATTGAACACCCGGATAAACTGGAAGAGAAATTCCCACAGGTTGCTGCAACCGGCGATGGCCCGGACATCATCTTCTGGGCACATGACCGTTTCGGCGGTTACGCACAATCTGGTCTGCTGGCTGAAGTGACGCCAGACAAAGCGTTCCAGGACAAACTGTTCCCGTTCACCTGGGATGCCGTTCGCTATAACGGCAAGCTGATCGCTTACCCAATCGCGGTTGAAGCCCTCTCTCTGATCTACAACAAAGACCTGGTGCCAAACCCACCGAAAACCTGGGAAGAGATCCCAGCCCTGGATAAAGAGCTGAAGGCGAAAGGTAAATCTGCGCTGATGTTCAACCTGCAAGAGCCGTACTTCACCTGGCCGCTGATTGCTGCTGACGGTGGCTACGCGTTCAAATTTGCAAACGGCAAGTATGACGTGAAAGACGTGGGCGTGGACAGCGCTGGCGCGAAAGCGGGTCTGACCTTCCTTGTTGACCTTATCAAGAACAAACACATGAACGCCGATACCGATTACTCCATCGCGGAAGCGGCATTCAACAAAGGCGAAACCGCGATGACCATCAACGGTCCGTGGGCCTGGACCAACATCGACAAGAGCAAAATCAACTACGGCGTAACACTGCTGCCAACCTTCAAAGGCAAGCCGTCTAAACCGTTCGTTGGCGTGCTGAGCGCAGGTATCAACGCCGCCAGCCCGAACAAAGAGCTGGCGAAAGAGTTCCTCGAAAACTACCTGCTGACCGATCAGGGTCTGGATGAAGTGAACAAGGACAAACCGCTGGGTGCTGTTGCGCTGAAATCCTTCCAGGATCATTTAGCGAAAGACCCACGTATCGCGGCAACCATGGATAACGCCCAGAAAGGCGAAATCATGCCGAACATCCCACAGATGGCCGCATTCTGGTATGCCACCCGTACTGCGGTTATCAACGCCGCAAGCGGTCGTCAGACTGTCGATGCTGCGCTGAAAGATGCTCAGGGTCGTATCACCAAGTAAGTCAGAAAAACGGCGGGTGGCGCTTGCGCTTACCCGCCCTACGACTACGGCACGATCCGTAGGTCAGGTAAGCGCAGCGCCACCTGACAATAAGTTTTCACCGTTGTAGAGGAAGAACCCCATGGATGTCATTAAAAAGAAACACTGGTGGCAAAGCGACACACTGAAATGGTCAGTGATAGGTCTGTTATGCCTGCTGGTGGGATACTTGATTGTTTTAATGTACGTACAGGGGGAGTACCTGTTCGCCATCATGACGCTGATTTTAAGCTCTGCTGGCCTGTATATTTTCGCTAACCGTAAAGCCTACGCCTGGCGTTACGTTTATCCGGGCGTCGCCGGGATGGGGCTGTTCGTCCTGTTCCCGCTGATTTGTACCATTGCTATCGCCTTCACCAACTACAGCAGCACCAACCAGCTGGCGCAAGAACGCGCAACGCAGGTGCTTCTGGACCGCTCATACCAGGCGGGTAAAACCTTCAACTTCGGCCTGTATCCTGCGGGCGATGAGTGGAAGTTAGCACTCACTGACGAAGAGAGCGGTAAAAACTTCGTTTCCGACACCTTCAAATTCGGTGGTGAACAGAAGCTGGCCTTAAAAGAGGCTGCTCTGCCGGAAGGTGAACGCGCCAACCTGCGTATCATTACCCAGAACCGTCAGGCGCTGACTCAACTGACGGCCATGCTGCCCGATGAAAGCAAAGTGACCATGAGCTCACTGCGCCAGTTCTCCGGTACGCAACCGCTCTACACGCTGGCCAATGACGGCACACTCACCAACAATCAGAGCGGCGTGAAGTACCGTCCGAACAACGACATCGGTTTCTATCAATCCATTACTGCCGACGGCAAATGGGGTGATGACAAGCTCAGCCCGGGCTATACCGTGACTATCGGTTGGGACAACTTTGCCCGCGTCTTTACCGACGAAGGGATCCAGAAACCGTTCTTCGCCATTTTCGTCTGGACGGTGGTGTTCTCTGTACTGACCGTGATCCTGACCGTAGCCGTGGGCATGGTACTGGCGTGTCTCGTGCAGTGGGAATCCCTGAAAGGCAAAGCGATATACCGCGTGCTGCTTATCCTGCCGTATGCCGTACCATCGTTTATCTCGATTCTGATTTTCAAAGGGCTGTTTAACCAGAGCTTCGGTGAAATCAACATGATGCTGAGCGCGCTGTTCGGTATCAAACCGGCCTGGTTCAGCGACCCTACGACCGCCCGTTCGATGATTATCATCGTGAACACCTGGCTGGGTTATCCGTACATGATGATCCTGTGCATGGGCCTGCTGAAAGCCATCCCGGACGACCTGTATGAAGCCTCGGCAATGGATGGCGCTGGCCCGTTCCAGAACTTCTTTAAAATCACGCTGCCGCTGCTTATTAAACCGCTGACGCCGCTGATGATTGCCAGCTTTGCATTTAACTTTAACAACTTCGTGCTGATTCAGCTGTTGACCAACGGCGGCCCTGACCGTCTTGGCACCACAACGCCAGCAGGCTATACCGACCTGCTCGTGAGCTACACCTACCGTATCGCCTTCGAAGGCGGCGGTGGTCAGGACTTCGGTCTGGCGGCGGCGATTGCCACCCTGATCTTCCTGCTGGTAGGCGCTCTGGCGATTGTGAACCTGAAAGCTACACGAATGAAATTTGATTAACTGGAATCACCAGGCGTCATTGGCGCAGCCAGTTTGGGCGCTGCCAGCGCGCAAGAACCGGAGCGTACACGAAGTACGTGAGGATTCTGAGCACTGCCAGCGTTCAAAATGGCAAGCAAAATAGCCTGGAGCGGTGTTAAGGAGTAAAGAATATTATGGCTATGGTACAACCCAAATCTCAGAAGCTACGCCTCCTCGCGACGCATTTAGGCCTGCTGATTTTTATCGCGGCAATCATGTTCCCGCTGCTGATGGTCATCGCCATCTCCCTGCGTTCGGGTAACTTTGCGACAGGTAGCCTGATCCCGGATGAAATCTCCTGGGAGCACTGGAAGTTAGCGCTTGGCTTTAGCGTGGAACATGCGGATGGCCGCGTTACGCCGCCACCGTTCCCGGTGCTGCTGTGGCTGTGGAACTCGATAAAAATCGCCGGGATCACCGCGATTGGCATCGTCACGCTCTCTACTACCTGTGCGTATGCTTTCGCCCGTATGCGCTTCCCGGGCAAAGCCGCGCTGCTGAAAGGGATGCTGATTTTCCAGATGTTCCCGGCAGTACTGTCTCTGGTCGCGTTATATGCCTTGTTTGACCGCCTGGGCCAGTATGTACCCTTTATCGGTCTGAACACCCACGGCGGTGTGATCTTCGCCTATCTTGGCGGTATCGCCCTGCATGTGTGGACCATCAAAGGCTATTTCGAAACCATCGACGGCTCGCTGGAAGAAGCGGCGGCGCTGGATGGCGCAACCCCGTGGCAGGCGTTCCGTCTGGTACTGCTGCCGCTGTCGGTACCTATCCTGGCGGTGGTGTTTATCCTGTCGTTTATCGCCGCCATCACCGAAGTGCCGGTCGCGTCCCTGTTACTGCGCGATGTGAACAGCTACACCCTGGCCGTTGGGATGCAGCAATACCTCAACCCGCAAAACTACCTGTGGGGCGACTTTGCCGCGGCGGCTGTACTCTCTGCCATCCCGATTACCGTGGTGTTCCTGCTGGCGCAGCGCTGGCTGGTTAATGGCCTGACGGCGGGCGGTGTAAAAGGTTAAGTTTCATTGTGTTATGCCACTGCAACCCTCAACTTTGACGTATTGTATTGACCCAACTTGTGACTGTTATTAGGCGCTCCTCGGAGCGCCATTTTTTTATTCACGTTTCAGCCGCTTAGAGTTGCACAGCCAGAGGGTGATCACCAAAAGCAGGATCGCCGCCGAGTAGATCAGCACATCAAGCGGGGATTTGTGGTCAACGATGATCAGCCGCACAATCGCCGTGATCCCAATGTAGACAAAATAGCGTAGCGGGAAGTGAAAACCTGACTGAAAATACTTCACAATCAGGGCAATAAATTCAAAGTAGAGAAAGTAGACCACCAGTCCTTCTACCAGCGCATATTTGCTGGTTTGCTCAGGGGCAAACAATACATCCGCCAGATGCACCGTTTCTTTGCCCAGAAAGACGACCAGTATCAGGCCAAGGCTCAGCAGACCGAGGTTCAGCACGGTCTGGAGGATTGTTGAGATAAACTCAACGCGCGGACGAGTCAGGGATGTCATACAGCACCTCATTCTCCAGGGCGAGGTTCCTGTATAACGCAAAAATGTGACGCGGATCTATATTTTTTAATTATGTTTTATGTAAGGAACACGCCAATGAAGTGCAAACCAACCGGCATTCGCAACGTGACTTACGGCGACAATGTGACGGTATACGAACCCGCGAACCTGTATGACTGCGTGTTGGGCAACGGGGTGTTCGTCGGGCCCTTTGTTGAAATCCAGGGCAATACACGCATTGGCGACGACAGCAAAATTCAGTCCCACACGTTTATCTGCGAATACGTCACTATTGGTGAACGCTGTTTTATCGGTCACGGGGTCATGTTTGCCAACGATATGTTTCGTAACGGTAAACCTAACGCAGACCGCGACAGTTGGGGGCGCATTACCGTGGGTAATGATGTCTCAATAGGCAGCGGCGCAACCATTCTGGCAGTCTCCATCTGCGATGGCGTGGTGATTGGCGCCGGAAGCGTGGTGACAAAATCGATTGCAGAGAAAGGGGTCTATGCCGGGAACCCGGCGAGGCTGCTGCGCCGCCTGTAGGTCGCCCGGTGGCGCTGCGCTTACCGGGCCTACAAAAAACGTAGGCCGGGCAAACAAGCATCAGCGGAAGTTAATGTTCTTATCGCTGGTCATGTCGTACAGCTGGAACTTACGTCCAAGCTGCTGGCCACCGTCACGCGTGAGTGGCGTCCAGCCGATTGCCGCGCGGCTGCGCGTCGCGCCGGTGGAGAACAGATCCAGCGGAATCGACACGTAGACACCTTTGGTGAAGTCCCCTTCCCCGTATTCATCCGGTGACACGTTGGTGATGGTGGCATAACCGCCCACCACAACGCCGCTGTCGAAGTGTTTAGAGATATCCAGCGTACCGCCTTTGTCCCCCGCCAGATACTGCCCGACGCTGGCTTTGACCAGTACATCTGGGGCGAACGATGGCGTCCAGTAGGCCGTCAGGTGACCCGTCTTCACGCTGTAATCGGTGAACTTCATCATGTCCTGCGCACTGCGCCAGTCACGCTGTTTCACGTAGTTGGCATCCACACCAAACGCCCAGCTGCTGTCGACAGGACGGTAAAGTACCTCTGCCCCCGCGCCGCCGTACATAGTTTCCAGATAGCCACCGTACACCTGGCCGTAGAAACCGTTGCCGAAGTACTGGAAGTAGTTTGCCTGGAGGTTGTTCACATAGGCATTATTCTGCACGTACTCACGCACGCGGGTACGCACCCGTGGTAGCTTCGAGTCGTTCGGCGGGTTGGTGTAGTTGAATTTGTCGTAGTTGTTGGCAATGTTGCCAAACAGGCTACCGGTGGTCAGCAGGTGGTCAGTGACCCATAGATCCGCCGTGGCCATGACGCCCAGCTGATACATGTAGAAGTTTTCCGGCCCGCCGACGGACTGGTTCAGTACCGGATCGATATGGAAATCAAAGCGCGATTTATCGATATACCAGCCCTGCTCGGTGGTTTCAGGCACCACGGGCTCAATGCGTTTTTGCACCAGCTCGGTTTCATGCCCAAGCGGTTCGCCTTCAAGATGGCGCTTCAGGCTGGCCACATCCGTTTCCGTGGTCACCTGCGGTAAGTTAAGCCGGTTTTCCGTTACGCGGATCGTGCGAATCCCGTCCGGCAGATCGTTCATGATGATCCGGTTGGCGCGTTCGATCCCTTCGCGCGAGTCGCGGTATTTCACCTGCTCGCCGGTGACGTAAAGCGTATCGCCTTTCACCTGAATTTTCGGATCCGCCAGGCCCGCGTTGTATTTCAGCAGCGTCAGCTGGTTAGCCACCACGGAGTGCTGAATAATGGCGTCCTGCGGCTCCGGCCGGTATGCAGGCCGTGCGTTGTCGTTGTAATGCGGCCGCATATCGTTGAAGTTGGTGCGCAGTGTAAAACCAAACATCACGGTGTTACCACGCTCATAGCTGAGGTTAACGTCGGCCCAATCGGTGACGCGGTAAATGGCGCCGACGTTAAACTTGCTCTTCTGCTCAATCTTTCCGGCGAAATCGTCGCTGTAGTTGTTCCCTTCGTACTCCAGTTTCAGGCGTAATGGCTGCCACGGCGTCTGGTATTCTACGCCGCCAAACAGCGAGGCCGGGCCGTGGAACATCTGATCGCCGTTGATGGAGCCGGCTTTTTGGTAGCTGTTGTCGCGATAACAATATTTGTCGCTGTAGGAACAGAACGGGTTTTTCACGTTACCGCTGGTGCCGAGATAACCCCAGCCCATACCCAGCGAGAAATCAAACGGGCCCCAGGCTTTGCTGGCAACGATGTACTCCGCATCAAACAAGCCCGTACCGCCGATATCCCGCGCCCCGACGGACACTTGCGGCATCCAGTAGCTCTCTTCCCACAGGCGCAGTTTGACGTCGAAGGCTTTATCTTTGTAAGTCTGGTCGCCGGAGAACGCTTCTACGCTGCTGTATTGTTTGGTACGCACATCGGTATAACGCAGCGTGGTTTCCAGCCACGGAAACAGCTGCACAGAAGCAGAGTAATAGCGGTACTGATCGTTATCGCGATAGTTAAGGCTCAGTTCCCCTTCACGCGCCATGCGTGCCGTGGGCGTTTGCATTAAGCCGACACCGCCGAAGTCCGATTGCGATGGACCCACCGGTGCCGGATACGTTTCTGCATGGCAGGCAGCGCTTACGCACAGCGCCAACATGCTGTAGAGATAAGTTCTTTTCATTAATCCGGTATCCGCTGCATCAGGGTGTGAAGGATATCGGCGTTGAGTCCGTCATATGCCTTCGTCCAGAAGTGGTCGGCAAAGCCGACAAAAATCACGCTGCCGGGCATGGGTTCGATATGGCGCTTGTTCCAGTAGGCCACAGGGACTTTTTGTGTGCGCCCGTCGGGATAAACCACCCAGGCGTAGCTGTTATCCGCACCACTCAACGCGCTCTGCTCATCAAGGTAACTCGCCACATCGCGCCCTGGCGTGAAGGGCTTTTTACCCGGACTGCTGACAAGCCCCATCACAGTGATGGTTGAAGGCTGAGCAGGAAGCCAGAGCGTGTACTCCCCTTCAAGCGTTGGGTTGCCGTTCTCTGCCACTCTCACCGCATCCGGGTCGAGATTGATCTGCTGGCGGCCGGTTATCTTCAGCACCTGCAACTGCTGGCGAACGCTGTTGATTGCCGCCGCGTCATCGCCATCTTCTTGTTCTGCAAGGCCAGTAAGCCTTGCGAGCAACGCACGCTGTTTTTGTTCTGCCAGCACCGTTGCCTGGTGCTCGCTGATCACAGCCCCGGGCCACCAGCTGTTTGCCAGCCTTGGCTGGCCGACAAGATCCAGCAGATGCCCGGCATTGGTTAAGGTTTTGGGTTGCGTGCTGTCAGGCGTGTAAACCTTCACCGTGCCCGCAGACCAGGCCAGCGGCGCGGCAAGGCACAGGATCAGCGCCATGCTAGTGCGGATTTTCATGGTTTCGCCGCCTTGATCAGAGTGGTTTTTACCGGGAAGAAATTGGCGCCGAGGTACTGTAGCGACTGGCGGATCTGCCCTTCATCATCCACCCAGTAGCGGTTATGCCAGCTTGCCTGATCGGTGGTGACCGCTTCATCCAGCACGCGAACCCGGGTTTCATCACTGCCAACCTTTACGCTGTCCGTGCCGTCCCAGCGGAATACAGAGTGTGCCGTGGCGTAGCGTACCTGCTTGTGTTCCGTCCAGCCCATCGTGCGCGTCCAGCTTGCACCGTCGGTTATCTGATTCGGCTTGATGAGCGGGTCGGCCGCAAGGTTGTTCACCTCAAGCAGGTTATCGCCGCCAAGCAGTGTTTTTACGATTCGACCATGCTGCGTCACGATGGTGGCCTGATCCTGCGTCACCCATTTCTGCTGCCCGTTTTCATCGAAAGCGAGCACCACAAACAGCTGCGGGCCATCGTTTAACTGCATGTACTGGCTGGCATAGGGCATGTTCTGGATATCGTCATCGGTAAGATGCACGCCAGGCGTACCAAACATGCTGTCCCACAGCGAGTTTCCCAGCCCTTTAGTGGTGGCTGAACACGCCTGTAAAAGCAGGCAAATCAGGATGATTGCAGGTCGCTTCACGACTCTTCTCCGAAGGGGCGAAATAACCACACCGAAGTGTGGTTATGATTAAAACACCCGGTATTACTGGGTGCTGGTCGTCGTGGTGGTCGTGGTTCCGGTATTGGAGCCATCACCGCCACCGGTTGCCGCCAGCGCGACACCCACGGCTGAACTTACGGTGCTGGTGCTGGCTGCGGTCGAACTCCCCGCAGACGCAGACGTCGCTGCCGACCCTGCCGCTTCCCCGACCTGAACCGGAGCCGCATATACAGATGTCGCCGCAAGCGCAGATATGGCAAAAATGCCATACAGTACTTTCTTCATAACAATTTCCCTTCATTGAATGAATGGAGATGTGCCCAAAAAGAATTTCGAGCGGAATCGAGTATACACAACTAAAGCAGAGGGATTGCCGTACGGGTAAATAGAGGGGAGGTTTTCAGAATATTGGATATTTGCGATACAAGAGAATAATTAAACTAATATAAAATCATTTTTATTCAGTAAGTTATAATAAAAACCCACCAATTTCATTCTCCGTATATTCCTAAAATAAACCGCAGTAATTAGCAGGTTAACGGCCTTTTTCAGATAAAACTCATCGCGAGAATTTGCGTTAAATAACAGACATCAGGAATTATCCGATAAAAAAATGCCGGCATTTCGCCGGCATTTTTCATGACATATTAATTATGCACGCCATGCTTTATAACGGTTAATCAAACCGTTTGTAGAGCTGTCGTGGCTGTTAATCGCTTTGTCATCACCCAGCTCTGGCAGAATGCGGTTTGCCAGCTGTTTGCCCAGCTCAACGCCCCACTGGTCAAAGGTGAAGATGTTCAGGATCGCGCCCTGAGTAAAGATTTTGTGCTCATACAGGGCAATCAGCGCACCCAGGCTGAACGGAGTGATTTCGCGCAGCAGGATGGAGTTGGTTGGGCGGTTGCCTTCGAACACTTTGAACGGCACAACGTGATCCAGGGTCGCCGGATCTTTACCCTGGTCGCGGTATTCCTGTTCAACCACGTCACGAGACTTGCCGAACGCCAGCGCTTCAGTCTGAGCGAAGAAGTTAGACAGCAGTTTCGGATGGTGATCCGACAGCGGGTTATGGGTAATCGCAGGCGCGATGAAATCGCACGGTACCATTTTGGTGCCCTGGTGGATCAGCTGGTAGAACGCATGTTGGCCGTTGGTGCCTGGCTCGCCCCAGATGATTGGGCCAGTCTGGTAGTCCACGGCATTGCCGTTACGGTCAACGTATTTACCGTTGGATTCCATGTTGCCCTGCTGGAAGTAGGCAGCAAAGCGGTGCATATACTGGTCGTATGGCAGGATAGCTTCGGTTTCAGCACCGAAGAAGTTGTTGTACCAGATACCGATCAGTGCCAGCAGTACTGGCAGGTTTTTCTCAGGCGCGGTGGAGGCGAAGTGTTTATCCATCGCATGTGCGCCGGAAAGCAGCTCAACGAAGTTGTCGAAGCCAACAGACAGGATGATGGACAGACCGATTGCAGACCACAGAGAGTAACGGCCGCCAACCCAGTCCCAGAACTCGAACATGTTTGCTGTGTCGATACCGAACTCGCCAACCGCTTTACCGTTGGTAGACAGCGCCGCGAAGTGTTTCGCGACGTGTTTGTTGTCACCGGCGGTTTCCAGGAACCAGTCACGCGCGCTGTGGGCGTTGGTCATGGTTTCCTGGGTGGTGAAGGTTTTAGACGCCACCAGGAACAGGGTGGTTTCTGGGTTCACGTTCTTCAGCACTTCAGCAATGTGCGTACCATCGACGTTAGAAACGAAGTGCATGTTGAGGTGGTTTTTATACGGGCGCAGCGCTTCGGTGACCATGAATGGGCCGAGGTCAGAACCACCGATACCGATGTTCACCACGTCGGTGATGGCTTTACCGGTGTAGCCTTTCCAGCTACCAGAGATGATCGCTTCAGAGAAGGCTTTCATCTTCTCCAGCACCGCGTTCACTTCTGGCATCACATCTTTGCCATCGACAATGATTGGAGTATTGCTACGGTTACGCAGTGCAACGTGCAGCACAGCACGGTCTTCGGTGCGGTTGATCTTCTCACCAGAGAACATGGATTTAATCGCATCGCTGAGCGCGGTTTCTTTCGCCAGATCCTGCAATTTTGCCAGTGTCTCTTCGGTAATGCGGTTTTTGGAGAAGTCCACCAGCATCAGGTCGTCGAAGGTCGCGGAGAACTTGTTGAAACGATCGCCATCTTTCGCGAACAGATCCGCGATAGTGACGTCTTTCATTTCATCAAAATGTTTCTGTAGTGCCTGCCAGGCAGCGGTCTGCGTTGGGTTGATGTTTTTCATTAGCAATACTCTTCTGATTTGAGAATTGTGACTGCGGTCGATTGTAGCGCCTGCAAATAAAAATTGTGATGGTTTTTAT
>Ga0153917_1001216_pt1 | contig 11336 bp, 10 predicted proteins | sample TSFL001MetaG_FD_104695 | JGI IMG/M metagenome (GOLD analysis project Ga0153917, IMG submission 104695) | Attine ant fungus gardens microbial communities from Florida, USA - TSFL001 MetaG | ecosystem: Host-associated > Fungi > Mycelium > Unclassified | place: USA: Florida, Paynes Creek Historic... | reverse complement strand
CGCCCAACTCGGGTGGATTCGAGGGGTCGGCGCCAAATATGGCCGCAGATCGACTCAGCGGCCCGAGTTGGGCGATCCGCCCCGACTGACTGGGGGGCTGACCCGATGCAGGAGGCGTTCTCCGTGGGCAGGCTTCTGCAGCGCGCGCTCGGCCGCCGCGCACCGAACTCGGGCGGATTCTGGAGGTCGACACCGAATACGGCCGCAGATCGGCTCAGGCGCCCGAGTTGGGCGATCCACCCCGACCAGTGGGGCCACCTGACGCTGATGAGGGACACGGACTGGCGCCTTCATGACGACAGGGTGGCAGCCGGGTGCGGCTGGATGCCGCCTGATCGAGCTTCGCGCGCCGAACTCGGGTGGATTCGAGGGGTCGGCGCCGAATACGGCCGCAGATCCGCCCAGCGACCCGAGTTCGGCGATTCGGCGCGACCGACCGGCCGGCAAACCGGCAGCGCGACCGACCGGCCGACGATCCGACCGAACAACCGCTGACGGACCGGCAGATCGACGCACCGAGCGTCCTCCCGGTCCGGCGCGCAGGACGGTGGGATGCCGCCGCTCCGGCACGGCGGATCGCGGTGCGTGGGACCATGGAGCAATGCCCGTCAGCTTCACCGCGATCGACTTCGAGACCGCCAACGGCTCACCGGCATCCGCCTGCGCCGTCGGACTCGTGCGCGTCGACGACGGCCGGGTCACGGCGCGCGACGGCTGGCTCATCAAGCCGCCTCCCGGGCACGACGAGTTCCGTCCGTTCAACGTCGAGTTGCACGGCATCTCCCGCGAGCGCGTCGCCCGAGCGCGCACGTGGCGCGAGCAGCTGCCGTCGCTGCTCTCCTTCGCGCGCGGCACGACGCTGGTGGCCCACTTCGCCCAGTTCGACCTGGGCGTCATCGCGGCGGCGAGCCGTGCGACGGGTGCGCATCTGCCCCCGCTCCCCTACTTCTGCAGCCTGCGCACCGCACGACGCGTGTACGAGCTGGCGAGCTACCGCCTCCCCTTCGCGGCCCGCGCAGCCGGCTTCACGACGCTCGTGCACCACGACCCGCTCTCGGATGCCGAGGCCTGCGCCGCGATCGTGCTCGACGCCGCCCGCCGCACGGGAGCCGACTCCATCGGCGAGCTCGCGGAGACCCTGGGCGATCGCGTGCGCGAGCTGTGCCTCACGAGCGACCCGTCGGGCGCCGACGAGCTCGTGCGCCGCGCGACCTTCGACTGAGCGGGCGCGGGCACCCTGCCCCTGCCCGTTCGACCGACCGCAATGGCTGCGAGCCGGTGCGCATCCTGTCGGGCGAATCGCGGAGGCATCCGCTCGACCGACGGCATTCGCCGCGGATGCGCGCCGTTCTTGTCGGGCGAACCGCGAGGAGCTCGCGGCGCGACCGGAGAGGCGGATCATCGCGAGAGCGGGCCGGCACGGCCGGCGCGCGTCGCGGATGCGATGTCGGTGGTGCGTGCCATGGTCGAGGCATGGACCCCGTCGCCCTCATCCTCGGCATTCTCATCGGCGCCGCCCTCGGCGTGCTCGGCGCTCGCGTGCTCGCGTCGAGCGGGCAGCAGCGCGACACCGCCCGGCTCGCGGCGCTGGAGGCGGGCGAGCGCGCCGCCCGCGCCGAGCTCGACCGCACGATCGAGGGCTACGAGGCGACGATCGAGCGGCTGCGCGCGGACGCGGCAGCGCAGTACGAGCGCGAGCGCGCCGAGGCCGAGGCGCGCGAACGACGGGCGGAGGCCGAGGCGCGCGTGCTCACGGCGCTCGCCCCCGTGCGCGACCGGCTCGAGCACATGCACCGCACGGTCGCATCCATCGAGGAGCAGCGGCTGCAGCAGCACGGCGAGCTGAGCGAGCAGCTGCGCGTGCAGTTCGAGAGCGACGAGCGGCTGCGGGCCGCGACCGACTCGCTGACCCAGGCGCTGCGGTCGAGCACGGCGCGCGGCTCATGGGGCGAGGCGCAGCTGCGCAACGTGGTCGAGTCGGCGGGCATGCTCGAGCGGGTCGACTTCGTCACCCAGGCGACGGTCTCGGGCGAGGCCGGCAGCCGACGCCCCGACATGATCGTGAACCTCCCGGGCGGCAAACACCTGGCGATCGACGCCAAGGCGCCATTGACGCAGTACCTGGCCGCATCCGAGCTGGCCGCCTCGAACGAGCCGGGCGACGTCGCCCACCGCGAGGAGCTGCTGCGCGCGCACGCGAAGGCCGTGCGGCGGCACGTGGCGGCGCTCGCCGAGCGGCGCTACCCGAGCGCGATCGACTCCTCGCCCGAGCTCGTGATCGCGTTCCTGCCGAGCGAGTCGGCGCTCTCGGCGGCCGTGTCGGCCGATCCGGCGCTGCTCGACGACGCGATGGCGCGCGGCGTGGCGCTCACCTCGCCGGTGTCGCTGTGGTCGGTGCTGCGCTCGATCGCGTTCGCCTGGCAGCAGGAGGTGCTCACCGACTCGGCCAAGCAGGTCTTCGACACGAGCCGGCTGCTCTACCAGCGCCTCGCGACCGCGGCGGCCCACGTCGACCAGCTCGGCCGTTCCCTCTCGCGCACCATCGGCCACTACAACGCCTTCGTCGGCTCGCTCGAGACGCGCGTGCTGCCCACGGCGCGCCGGCTGTCCGAGCTCGACCCGACGACGGCCGTGCCGGATGCGACGCTCATCGACGACACCCCGCGCACGCTCTCCGCGCCCGAGCTCACCGACGCCCTCGCCCTCGCCGAGCGCGACAGCGCGTAGGCCCGAGTCCGCGCCTCCCCGGTTCGCCCGACAAGAACTGCGCCCAACCACGGTCGATGTTGTCGGTTGAGCGGACGCCGATGGGGTTCCCCCGACAAGATCTGCGCCCACCTGCAGCACTTGCTGTCGGGGGGAACGGGCATAGCGGCGTGCGCCCGACCACGGCCAATGCTGTCGGGTGAGCGAATGCCGATGGGGTTCCCCCGACAGGATCTGCGCCCACCCGCAGCAATCGTCGTCGTCGGGCGAACACGAGATCGCCCGTCCCGCGCAGCGCGGGACGGGCGATCATCGAGGCGGATCTCGCTCGCCGGCGGCTCAGCCGGCGACGACGAGCCGGACCGCTACAGCCACTTCTCGATCAGGTGCTCGGCCTGCACGCGGCGCAGCGTGCCCGAGCGGGCGCGCAGGACGACCGAGTCGGTGAGGATGCGGTTGCCCTCACGGCGCACGCCCTGCACGAGCCCGCCGTCGGTGACGCCGGTCGCCACGAAGTACGTGTTGTCGGTGCGCACGAGGTCGTCGGCGGTGAGCACGCGGTCGAGGTCGTGCCCGGCCGCGATCGCCGCCACCCGCTCCTCCTCGTTGCGCGGGTGCAGGCGACCCTGCATCACGCCGCCGAGCGCCTTGATGGCGCAGGCCGTGATGATGCCCTCGGGCGTACCGCCGATGCCGACGCAGAGGTCGATGCGCGCGCCCGCGCGGGCCGCGTTGATGCCGCCCGCGACGTCACCGTCGAGCAGGAGCCGGGTGCCAGCCCCCGCCTCGCGGATGTCGTGGATGAGCTGCTCGTGACGGGGCCGGTCGAGCACGGCGACGACGATCTCATCGACGGGCTTGCCCTTGGCCGCCGCGAGCGCGCGGATGTTCTCGCCGATGGGCCGAGCCAGGTCGACGACGCCGACGCCCTCCGGGCCGGCGACGAGCTTGTCCATGTAGAAGAGGCCCGTGGGGTCGTACATCGCGCCCTTGTCGGCGACCGCGATGACGCTCAGGGCGTTCTGGCGGCCGAGCGCCGTGAGGCTCGTGCCGTCGATCGGGTCGACCGCGATGTCGCACTCGGGGCCGTTGCCGTTGCCGACGACCTCCCCGTTGAAGAGCATGGGCGCCTCGTCCTTCTCGCCCTCGCCGATCACGACGGTGCCGCTGAAGTCGACGGTGCTGAGGAACGCCCGCATGGCGTCGACGGCGGCGCCGTCGGCGGCGTTCTTGTCGCCGCGGCCGATCCACGGCGTCGCGCGGATGGCGGCCGCCTCGGTGGCGCGCACGAGTTCCATCGCGAGGTTGCGATCCGGCCTCTCGATCAGCTTGGTGTCGGCCACGGCGTCGGAGGATGCGCTCACGGGAGTCCCTTTCGCGAATGTTGCGCGCCGTTGCGAGGACCGCGGAGCGGCGCTGATCACTGCCGCCAAGCGTAGTGCCTGGTCCGTGCGCGGGTCTGCCCGATCCCCCACCCGAATTCCCCCGTCCGCCGCCGTGCCACTCCCCCCGGTCGCCCCGGTTCGGAAGACTCGCGCACCCGAGGCTCGATAGACTCGCGCCACGGCATCCGGACATCCCGATGAAGGAGCACACATGCCCATCGCCACGCCCGACCAGTACGCGGAAATGCTCGACCGCGCGAAGCAGAACGGCTTCGCCTACCCCGCCATCAACGTCTCGAGCTCCTCGACGATCAACGCGGTTCTCCAGGGCCTCACGGAAGCCGGCTCCGACGGCATCCTCCAGGTGACGACGGGCGGCGCGGACTACTTCGCCGGCCAGTCGGTCAAGGCTCGCGCGTCGGGCGCGCTCGCCATGGCCGCGTTCGCGACCGAGGCCGCCAAGAACTACCCGATCACGGTGGCCCTGCACACGGACCACTGCCCGAAGGACGCCCTCGACGGCTTCGTCTACCCGCTGCTCGAGGCCTCCGCCGAGCAGATCAAGCGCGGCGGCGAGCCCATCTTCCAGTCGCACATGTGGGACGGCTCGGCGGTGCCGCTGACCGAGAACCTCGAGATCGCGAAGAAGATCATCGCGCTCACCAAGGCGAACAACCAGATCCTCGAGGTCGAGATCGGCGTCGTCGGCGGCGAGGAGGACGGCGTCTCGCACGAGATCAACGAGCACCTCTACACGACGCTCGACGACGCGATCGCGACGGTCGAGGCCCTCGGCCTCGGCGAGAACGGCCGCTACATGTCGGCGCTCACCTTCGGCAACGTGCACGGCGTCTACAAGCCCGGCAACGTCAAGCTCCGCCCCGAGCTGCTCAAGGAGATCCAGGACGGCCTCGCCGCGAAGTACGGCACCGGCGCCAAGCCCCTCGACCTCGTCTTCCACGGCGGCTCGGGCTCGACGGACGAGGAGATCGCCGAGGCGGTCGCGAACGGCGTCATCAAGATGAACATCGACACCGACACGCAGTACGCGTTCTCGCGCTCGGTCGCCGACACGGTGCTGAAGAACTACGACGGCTTCCTCAAGGTCGACGGCGAGGTCGGCAACAAGAAGGTCTACGACCCCCGCTCGTGGGGCAAGAAGGCCGAGTCGGCGATGGCCGCCCGCGTCGTCGAGGCGACGCAGCAGCTCGGCTCCGCCGGCCAGTCGCAGTCGTAATGACCGACGGCTCCACGAAGCCCGAAGGCGAGGCCCCGGATTCCGCATCCGGGGCCTCGCCCCGTGGACCCCGTGGACCGGAGGGCTCGCCGAGCGGCGGGCTCCCCGGCGGGCCGGGCGGCCCGAACGGGCTCGATCCGGCCGCCATCGCGGCGGCGAGGCGGCGAGCCGACCTCACGATGGGCATCATGCTGTTCGCGTTCGGGCTCGTCGCGACGATGTTCAACATGGTCTCGCTCACCGAGAACATGCTGGCCCAGCAGATCGCGACGCTGTACGAGCAGTTCGGCGTCTCGCCGTACGTGCGCCCCGACGGGCTCGGCGCGGTCTCGACCGTCGGCGTCATCGGGCTGCCGGTGATCTACGGGTTCTTCCTGTACATCGCCCTCCGCCGCTGGTATGCGGGCAAGCGCGCGATGTGGGTGCCCCTGGTCGGGGCGATCGCGACCTTCGCGTTCACGGTGATGCTCGTCGGCGCCGCGATCGCGCTCCACCCGACGCTCATGGATGCCGTCATGACGGCGCAGACGACAGGAGTCGCTCCGGGGGCCACGCCCGGTTCGAGCGGGACGACCGAGCCGACGACGACGCCCACGAGCGCGGCGCCGACGACGACCTCCACGCCCGCGGGCACGCCGCAGCCGGCATCCACGCCCTAGTCGTGCCGGCCGCGGGACTCGGCGGTGCGCTCGCACCCGGCCGGTGCCTCGTTCTCAGATCGTTCGTGCACCGTCCCGCGCCGGCCGGCGCCATCGTCGAGCGCCGGGAATCCGCTGCCCGCGCCCTCGACGATGCCTAGCGGCCCCCTTTCCGGAGCACGGCCGCGAATCGACCGTCAGGGCTTGGAGCTCGGACGACCGGGGATGTGGCTGAGGATGGACTTCGAGAATCCGCCGTCGACGCAGATGTCCTGACCGGTGACGTAGCCGGCCAGCGGGCTGATGAGGAATTCGATCACGTTCGCGATGTCCATCGGATCGCCGATTCTCCCCAGCGGGATGATCGCCTCCCTCGCCTGCTTGATCTGCGGGTCGGCGTACATCTGCTCGGTCATCGTCGTGTGCGTCATGCCCGGGGAGACCACGTTCACCCGGATCCCGTCGGGCGCCCACTCCAGTGCGAGCGTCTGCGCCAGGAGCGTCAGCCCCGCCTTGGTCGGGCTGTACGCGCCCGATCCGGCGTGCGGCTGCTGACCGGACATCGAAGAGGTGAAGCAGGCGGATCCGCGGCTCTCCTTGAGGTGCGGGTAGCTCGCCTTGGCGAGCAGCCATGCACTGCGGAGGTTCACCGCGAACATGCGGTCCCAGGCCTCGAGCGGGAGGTCCTTGAGCGCGCCCGGGTCGGCGATCCCGGCGTTCGCGACGAGTGCATCCAAACCCCCGAACTCATCGGTCGCCGCCGCGATCAAGCGGCCGGGCACCTCGGGGTCGCCCAGGTCGCCGGACAGGGCGATGGCGGCGCCGCCTATCGCCCGGATCGAACGGACGATCTCCTCCTGTCGAGCGTTCGGCTCGTTTCCGCACACCGCGATCATCGGCCGCTCGCCCCGAGCGAAGGCCGCGTCGGCGATCCTCAGGCACGCGGCCGCGCCGATTCCACTGCTTCCGCCACTGACCAGGACTCTCATCTCACGCTCTCCTTGCGTTTTCTCAACGGGCAGGTATCCACTGCCGCATGGTTCGAGACCGCCGCGGTCGGCGAGATCTCGTGGTTCCTTCGAGGTTGGGCGGCCGCCGCACGACGGCTCAGGGACTGCCGAGCGGTACCCGGCAGCCCCTGCCGCCGGGGTCACTCCCCCAGCTTCCAGCCCTCGTTCTCGAGGGCGCGCATCGCCCGGTCGAACTCGTACAGGGTGTTCTCCTCGCGGATGACCTCGAGCACGACGTTCTCGGTTCCGAGCGTCGACTCGACCGCCTCGCCCAGTCCGCGCCAGTCGATCACGCCGGTGCCGATGGGGTCGTGGCCCCAGGTCTCCGTGCCCGTGTCGGAGATGTGCATCAGCGCGATGGCGTCGCTGTGCGAACGCAGCCCCGCCACCGGGTCCTCCCCGATGAAGGCCGCATTGGCGACGTCGTACACGATCTTGAGCGAGTCGTCGTCGACGGCGCCGACGATGTCCGCCAGCTCCCCGATCGTGGGAGCGAAGCAGTAGGGGGTGTTCTCGAAGAGAAGACGGGTGCCGGCCCGCTTGGCGAGCGGGATCAGCTGCTCCAGGCTCTCGTGCATCCACCCGTGCACCTGCTCGAGCGATGGCGAGATCATGGGGCGCCTCGTTCCGGGCGAGATCACCACCTCCCGGACGCCCCAGTCAGAAGCCAGTTGGATCACCGAGTTGATGTGCTCGATGCTCTTCCGACGCATGCTGGCGGCGGGGCTGGCCAGGTTGATGTCGTATCCGCCGGCGTTGAGCGACCTGATCTCGGCGCCGACCCGGTTGAACCCCTCGAGTGCGGTCAGGCGCTCGGCGATGGGAATCTCGTCCGGCCAGCAGTGCGGGGAGCTCACCGGCACTTCGAATGTCGTGTACCCGTTCTCGACCAGTTCCGCGATCGCGTCGATCGCGGTCGTCGACCAGAGGTAGGAGAAGGTGTTGATGATCATCTGGTTGTCCGTTCGGTTCTGTGGCGCGCCCTCGGCATCCGCGGGAGCGACGCGCGCGGCTACGACTGGAGGCGGTCGCCCTGGCTCGGAGCGGACCCGACGGAGGGCTCGCTCAGGACCACGGCGATGCGGTCGGTCGCCGACACGGTGAGCTGCGGCGCCTTGCTGCCGGTCTCCGGGAGCGTGAAGTAGACGATGAGGCTCAGGCCGACGATGACGATCATGTAGACCGCGACGAGCAGCGGCTGCCCGGCGCCCACGAACGCGGCGGCGATCAGCGGCGCCGTTCCGCCGAGGAGGGCGATGACGAGCTGATGCGCGAACCCGATCCCGGAGACGCGGACGGATGCGGGGAACAGCTCGGCCTGGATGGTCGGGTAGACGGACTGCCAGATGCCGAGGACCACCCAGCCGGAGGCGGCGACGACGACGTAGACGCCGAAGCCGGGCGTCTGCAGGAGCAGCAGGAGGGGGTAGAAGAGGACGACCATGCCGATCGCGCCGATGATGGGGAAGATCTTCCGACGCCCGAGACGGTCGGAGAGATAGCCGCAGGTGGGGACGATGATCACCAGCAGGACGAGGCCGAGGACGCTGCCGAACAGGGTCGAGGAGAGGTCCCGGCCCGAGGTGATGTTGGCGTAGGTCGGCAGGAACGTCGCCCACGTGTAGTAGGCCACGGCGGGTGCGGACAGCGCGGCGGTCTGCAGGATCGCCTTGGGGTGCTTGCGCAGCAGCTCCAGGAGCTTCGCCGGCGCCGACTGCTTCTCCGCGGACTGCTGTTCGATGGCCGCGGTGGCCTCGAACTCCGGCGACTCGTCCGAGCGGGCACGGAGGATGAGCCCGACCACGCCGAGCACGCCGCCGATGAGGAACGGGATTCGCCATCCGTAGGCGGCCAGGGCGTCGGGGGCGAAGGCGGAGGTGACGATGGCGGCCATGCCGGTCGCGGCGAGGGTCGCCAGGCCGCTGGCCATGTTGGTGAAGGATCCGAAGAGGCCGCGGCGGCTGGCCGGGGCGTGCTCCACCATGAAGGCGATGGCGCTCTGCCCCTCGGAGCCGGCGGAGATGCCCTGGAGGACGCGGGCGATGACGAACAGGATCGGGGCGCCGACGCCGATGACCTCGTACGAGGGCGTCAGGGCGATGATCAGCGCACCGAGCGCCATGCCCGAGACCGCGAGGGACAGGACGCGGCGGCGCCCGTACCGGTCGGCGATCGGGGAGATGATGACGCCGCTGAGGGGTCGCACGATGAACCCGATGGCGTAGGTGAGGAACGCTGCCATGAGCGACGCGAAGGGCGAGTCGGAGGGGAAGATCTGCGAGGAGAAGACGGCGGCCAGCAGGCCGTAGATGTACCAGTCGTACCACTCGACGAAGTGGCCGACGGTGCCCGCGAGCAGGTTGTGGAGGCGTCCCTTCGCCGAGGCGGACGATTTCCCGTCCGGAGCGGATGTGCCGGAGTCGTGGCGTGAGGTGGTCATTGAACTCTCCCTTGAGTTTTCGGGCGCGACAAGGAGCTCTTGGACGCGCGAAGGAGTTTTCGGGCGCGACGATGCGTCGCGGCGCCCGGTCGAGTGCGCAGTGAATCTGCTGACGGGGAATCGGCTGCCGGAGGTCGGGCAGCCGGAGGAGGGGGAATCGGCTGCCGGAAGGGCGGCAGTCGGGGGAAGAGGCGCCTAGGCGGAGACGCCCTCGCCGGCGACGAGGTAGCCGTAGCTGGGCCAGCTCCGGGCGATGTCGGCCGCGGCGGCCAGCAGGAGCGGCGACAGCTCGGCCATCCGCTCGCGGGTCACCCGCACGGAGGGACCGGCGATGCTGATGGTCCCGGTCGCCTCCCCGCTCAGCCCGGCCCCGTAGATGGGCGCCGCCACGGCGTTGATGCCGAGGTCCATCTCCTCGAAGGTGGAGGCGTAGCCGCGCTGACGTACCTCCTCGAGCTCGGCGAAGAGGGCGGAGCGGTCCAGGGGAATCCTGGCCGTGGCGCTGAGGGAGCTTCCGTGATCCAGGACCGCCTCCACTCGATCCGGGGAGAGCGTGGCGAGCCATGCCTTCCCGGATGCCGTGGCGTGCGGGACCGCGTCCTGGCCCATGACGGGGTCGAGGCGAAGCGAGGAGTTCGACCCCTGGGCCTTGGCGATCCACTGCAGTGCGTCGTTGCTCGCCACCGCCAGGCGGACGAGCTCCTCGCACTCGGCGGCGAGCGTGTCCAGGGAACGCTGCGCCCACGTCTCGACCCCCGAGGAGGACAGCTGCCGGAGCCCGAGGGCGCCGAGGCTGTGCGTGGCGAAGTAGCTGGACGTCCGAGGATCCCGGTTCACGTATCCGGCATCCATCAGCGCCGTGAGGAGGCGATGGGCGATGGCCTTGTTGAGGTCGAGGCGCTCGGCGATGTCCGTCACCCGCCGGCCTTCGGGGTGGGGTGCCAGCATCTCGAGCACGCGCATCGCGTTCACCACATAGTCAGCCAGGGCCATGGCCTCGTCTCCTCAGCATCGGGGATCCAGGTTCGCGTTGTCTGTAACGCTGTTACAAATGACAGTCGCACGTGTCCGACGTGCTGTCAAGGAAAACGGCAGCGCCGCTCCCCCGTTACGTCGATCGCGGTCGCGGTCGACGTCGCTGCGATCAGGGCCCGGCGGTCGGGCCCCGCCGCACGAGCTCGCGCAGGCGCTCGAAGGCCGATTCGTCGTCGTTCACGACGACCTCGTGCTCGCCCGTGGTCCAGCTGCAATCCAGCGCGCCGAAGCGCTCCCAGTAGTCGTCCCACTGGGCGAGCTTGACCCGGTCCCGCTCGCTGCCCCGCTCGATCAGTCGCCGCCGGACGACGTCGGGCGAGGCGCGCACGTGGATCACCCGGATGCGCGCGGGAGGCCAGGACGCCGCCTCGACGGAGCGCCGGAGGAAGTCCGGGTCTCCCAGGTACGCCACGAAGGGCGCGTCGAGGACGACGGAGTGACCCAGCTCCAGGTTCCGGCCCGCGGTGGCGAAGAGCGTCTCGTACTCGGCCGGCATGATCCGCTCGAGATACAGCTCGTTCGACTCCCGGTCGGAGGGGTCCTGCCCGAGCGCCTCGAGCGCCACCCGCACGAGAGGGCCGGCGAGCGTGTCCTTGTCGAGGTACGCGGCGCCGGTCAGCGCGCTGAGATGCCTCGACAGGGTCGACTTGCCCGACCCGGCGCCGCCGAGCGTGAGGTACGCGACGGGCAGGGCGCGGTCGCCGGACGTCACCGGCTCGCGCCCGCGATCGCGGCGACGAACTCCTCGGCCGCCGCGGCGACCCGGCCCATGTCGCCGTCGGGCCGCCCGGCCTTGGTGATCGCACTGCCCACGCCGACCGCCACGACGCCGGCCGCGAACCAGTCGCCGACGTTGGCGGTGGTGACGCCGCCGGCGGGGAGGAT
>Ga0153917_1001212_pt1 | contig 11352 bp, 11 predicted proteins | sample TSFL001MetaG_FD_104695 | JGI IMG/M metagenome (GOLD analysis project Ga0153917, IMG submission 104695) | Attine ant fungus gardens microbial communities from Florida, USA - TSFL001 MetaG | ecosystem: Host-associated > Fungi > Mycelium > Unclassified | place: USA: Florida, Paynes Creek Historic... | reverse complement strand
ATACTTAACTCAGTATCATGTGATACGCGATCCCCGGGAGCATATTTTGAACAGGTTACCTTCCAGCGCCTCGGCTCTTGCCTGTACCGCGCACGCACTGAATCTCATTGAGAAGCGAACGCTCGATCATGAGGAGATGAAACAACTTAACCGAGAGGTCATTGATTACTTTAAAGAGCATGTGAATCCTGGTTTTCTGGAGTATCGCAAATCTGTTACCGCCGGCGGGGATTACGGAGCCGTAGAGTGGCAAGCGGGAAGTCTCAACACGCTTGTCGACACCCAGGGACAGGAGTTTATAGATTGCCTGGGTGGTTTCGGTATCTTTAACGTGGGGCACCGTAATCCAGTAGTGGTTTCCGCCGTACAGAATCAACTTGCGAAACAACCTCTCCATAGCCAGGAACTGCTCGACCCGCTTCGCGCCATGCTCGCGAAAACGCTGGCGGCCTTAACGCCCGGCAAGCTGAAATACAGCTTCTTCAGCAACAGCGGCACCGAGTCGGTCGAAGCGGCGATTAAGCTCGCCAAAGCGTACCAGTCGCCGCGCGGGAAATTTACCTTTATCGCCACCAGCGGCGCGTTCCACGGGAAATCCCTGGGCGCACTGTCGGCGACCGCCAAATCCACCTTCCGCAAACCGTTTATGCCGCTGCTGCCGGGCTTCCGCCACGTGCCGTTCGGTGACATTAACGCCATGCGCACCGTGCTGAGTGAATGCCGCAAAACCGGCGACGACGTGGCGGCGGTGATCCTGGAGCCGATTCAGGGCGAAGGCGGCGTCATCCTGCCTCCGCAGGGCTATCTGCCCGCCGTGCGACAGCTGTGCGATGAGTTTGGCGCGCTGCTGATCTTCGACGAGGTCCAGACCGGGATGGGGCGCACGGGCAAGATGTTTGCCTGCGAGCATGAGAACGTTCAGCCGGACATCCTGTGCCTGGCGAAAGCGTTGGGCGGCGGCGTGATGCCAATAGGTGCGACGGTGGCGACGGAAGAGGTCTTCTCTGTGCTGTTCGACAACCCGTTCCTGCATACCACCACCTTTGGCGGTAACCCGCTGGCCTGCGCGGCGGCGCTGGCGACCATCAATGTGCTGCTGGAGCAAAACCTGCCTGCGCAGGCGGAGCAGAAAGGCGACATGCTGCTGGACGGCTTCCGCCAGCTGGGCCGGGAATACCCGGACCTGGTGCAGGAGGCCCGCGGCAAAGGGATGCTGATGGCAATTGAATTTGTTGATAACGAAATCGGCTACAGCTTCGCGAGCGAGATGTTCCGCCAGCGGGTGCTGGTGGCCGGGACGCTCAACAACTCGAAAACCATCCGCATTGAGCCACCGCTGACGCTCACCGTTGAGCAGTGTGAGCAGGTGCTGAAAGCGGCGCGCAAAGCGCTGGCAGCCCTGCGCGTGAGCGTGGCAGAGGCGTAATAATGAGCCCCCCTATTTAGTGGGGGCTCCTGTTATTTCTTAACGTAATAAAATAATCATTACGGCAATATTTACCACAACCGTAAATAAATCAGGGGCTGATAATAGTTATTCAAACGGTATTCGTATGCCTCGCTACTGATATCACCGATTTCACATATTATATATTCACATAAATTAATATAACTCCGGCAAATAGGTTCCCATAGATTAAGATTATTTTAATCATAAATTAAGAAGTTCTAATAAAAAACACCAAACAAATCGATTGCATTACCTTCGATACATTTCTACCATGTAAATATTAAATTATAAATTATAAATTACTATATCAAAATATCTAATATAATATTTTTACTGTTGATATTTTTGGATGTATAGCAAGGCCCTTCTGGTATTCCAGATATTATTAACGTTAATTTTGTTTTAAAAGGATTTCTATGAAGAAGCAATTGTTGGGTATGGCTGTGACTACAGCGTTGTTGGGCGGCCTGGCGATGAACGCTCAGGCTGATACCGTAACCGTCTCCGGCGGTACGGTGAACTTCGTCGGTCAGGTGGTTAACGCCGCGTGTTCCGTTGCGGCTGATTCCGTCGATCAGACCGTCATTTTGAGCCAGGTTCGCACTGTCAAACTGACCGCTGCCGGTATGCAGGCAAATCAAAAAGAAGATTTCAGCATCGTGCTGGAAGATTGCGACACGACCGTCAGCCAAAACGCTGCGGTTATCTTTAACGGCCAACAGGATGCCGCTCAGGTTGGCTCCCTGGCGAATACCGCAGGCGCAGGTGCCGCCACCAACGTTGCTCTGCAACTGTTTGGCCCAGATGGCAACACGCTGAAGCTGGGTGAGACGTCCTCCTCCACAAAACTCATCAACGGCGAAAATATCATTCCTCTGAGCGTGGACTACATCGCGACGGGAGCCGCAACACCCGGTAACGTCTCATCCACGGCAACATTCCAGATGGTTTACTCCTGATTCGCTAACGTCTGTGACACCTCTCTGACGGAGAGGTGTTACGCGTTCAATGGAAATTTAGCGAATGATGAAGTATGCCACTCAATACGTATTACTCGCTCTGGGCCTGATAGCGTGTACTTCAGGGCATGCTTTGGCGAGTGAAGATGGGCAGGTCACCTTTATGGGTCAGGTCGTTAATGCCGCCTGTACCGTGAACACCGACAGCCAGGATCTGGTCGTTCACATGGGGCAGGTACGTAGCAGCCAGTTCATCTCGACCGGGGACTGGGCTATGCCGACGCCTTTTCAAATCAAACTTGAAGAGTGTGATGCCAGCGTAAGCCAACGTGCCGGCGTACTGTTTTACGGAGAGACGGCGTTAAAAGATCCCCAGATCTTTCATGCCGGCAAGGGTGCAGGGGCCGCGAAGGGTATTGGGATAGGTATTTTTGATGCGACAGGTCATCTGCTCATTCCGGGTACCACGCCCCTCAGGAAAGCTCCCCTCCGAGGGGGTGAGAACGTGCTGAGATTCATCGCGAAATATCGGTCGACAGCCCCTCACGTGCAGGCAGGAAATGCCGATGCGCAGATCTGGTTTAACGTCATCTATCAATAAAATGCATAAAGTCGTCTCATTGAGAGAATAAAGAGAAAATGAAAGGATTCATGATTAATCAATTACGTGCTGGCTTATTCATGGCCGCAACGTTTACGCTTACAGTAGGTATTACGGCTGATGTATATGCCGGCGGCATCGCCCTGGGAGCCACTCGTGTCATTTATCCTCAGGGTGATAAACAGGCATCACTACCTGTTATTAACTCGTCAAGTAATAATACATTCCTGATTCAGACTTGGGTGGCCAATGCTGATGGTGTAAAATCTTCTGATTTTATTATTACCCCACCGCTGTTTGTTATACACCCTAAAAAAGAAAATACGTTACGTATTATGTATGCGGGGCCGGACCTGCCCACCGATCGTGAAAGCGTATTTTATCTTAACAGTAAAGCAATTCCCTCTATTGATAAAAGTAAGCTAAATGGGAACACGCTACAGATTGCCACGCAAAGCGTAATAAAACTGTTTGTCCGTCCGAAAAAATTGGCGTCTCTCTCCGCCGATGCGCCCAAAACACTCTCCTGCCAGACAGCCAACGGCCAGGTGTCCATTAAAAATCCGTCCCCCTATTACGTTTCGCTTGTGCAGTTTTTCGTCGGTGATACACAGCTGCCAAATTCGATGGTGGCCCCCTTCAACACCCTTACCCTGCCTGTTCCAGGCGGCGGTGCCGGGCGCGTCAGGTTCCAGACGGTGAATGATTTTGGCGCTAATACGCCCGCACAAACGTGTTCTTGATAGCAGACTGGAAAACACGATCTGCATGCAGACAAAAAGTGCCTTGCCATGGATAGCAGGAAAAGTAGATGAAGCGTAACGATTCACCGGCTCCAGACACAGCCTATTTAACCTCGCTGACGCCCGTGGCAGTAGCCGTTACGGCACTCCTCGCACTTACCGAAGCGCGCGCTGAGTATTTTTTCAATCCCGCCTTCTTGTCAGGCGATCCTTCAGCAGTTGCCGATCTGTCGCGTTTTTCCACTAACGGTCAGGCGCCCGGCGTCTACCGCGTGGATATATGGCTGAATGAGCACTTTATCGCTACGCGCGATATCACCTTCGATGCCCGGAAAGTGGAAGACAGTGCCCCGGCAAAATCGACGGATGACACTGGCCTTGTCGCCTGCCTGTCGGCGAAATCTCTTGAGAATATGGGGGTCAACCTACAGGCTCTCTCTTTACAGGCATCGGCTCAAAAAGATAACTGTATTGATGTGGCGGGTGCCATTCCAGATGCCAGCACCACGTTTGATTTTGAAAAGCTCAGACTGGATATCAGCATCCCCCAGGTTGCCATGAGAAACAATACGCGAGGCTATATTCCTCCCGACCAGTGGGATGAGGGGATTAACGCGCTCCTGCTTAATTATAATTTTTCCGGATCGCGCAGTCGCGATCGCGGAACCAATAATGGGACCAGCAATAACGCTTTTCTCGGCCTTAACAGCGGGTTAAATATCGGCCCGTGGCGTTTGCGTGACAATGCTTCCTGGAACCATTCCAGCAGCGCTCAGAGCAAAAGCGATAGCTGGCAGCATATCAGCACTTATGCGGAGCGTACGGTCGTCCCCCTTCAGGGAAGGCTAACGCTGGGAGACAGCTATACCCCCTCAGATGTCTTTGACAGCCTGCCCTTCCGCGGTGCGCAAATTGCCTCTGATGACAATATGCTGCCGGACAGCATGAAGGGCTTTGCGCCAACCATTCGCGGAATCGCGAAAAGTCATGCCCAGGTAACCATCAGGCAGAACGGCTACGTCATTTATCAAAGCTACGTGCCGCCCGGCGCATTCGCGATCAACGACCTTTTCCCCACCTCATCCAGCGGTGACTTGATGGTCGAAGTCAAAGAGGCAGACGGCAGCATCAATAGCTACTCCGTGCCCTATTCCGCCGTGCCCATTCTTCAGCGCGAAGGACGACTAAAATACGCCCTGACGGCGGCTGAATACCGTAGCAGCGGTAGCCAGCAGGATGACGTTGAGTTTATTCAGGGCTCTCTGATCTGGGGGCTTCCTCACGGTCTTACCGCGTACGGCGGATCGCAATTGACCCGGAACTACACTGCCGCCGCATTGGGCGCAGGGCTGAACATGGGCGAGGCGGGTGCCCTCTCTGTTGACGTGACGCACGCAAAAAGCCGCCTCGCCGATGATAGCAGTCACTCCGGACAGTCCATTCGTTTTCTGTACGCGAAATCCTTAAACGCCATTGGCACAAACTTTCAGCTGCTGGGCTATCGCTACTCCACCTCCGGGTTTTACACCCTGGATGAAACCGCCTACAGACAAATGCGGGGCTATAAAGGCGACGCTCAGGAGGAGGATAACGCGCAAACCCTCTGGATGGATTACTACAACCTTTACTACACCAAACGCGGCAAGGTGCAGTTCAATCTCTCTCAGCAATTGCCTGGTTCGGGCTCTGTTTATGTTACCGGTAGCCAGCAAAGCTACTGGCACACGGATGAGAAAAATACGCTATTGCAGATTGGATACAGCGGGACCTGGGCAGACGTCTCCTGGAGCCTCTCCTATAACTACAATAAGGCCCCCGGCATGTCGGCAAGTGATGAAATCTACGCGCTGAATATATCGCTGCCATTAAACCAGTGGTTATCCCCACAGAATGAAGTGGGACAAAAACATAATTATGCCTATGCAACCTATAGCCTGAGCACAAACAAACAGGGTGACACGTCCCAGAACGCAGGCATAAACGGCACGCTGCTGGAGGACAACAACCTCAGCTACAGCGTGCAGCAAGGCTATACCCGCCACGGCTCGCACGCTCAGGGGGCGAGCAGCATGGAATACGACAGCGCATACGGTAATGCCAGCGTCGGGTATAACTATAGCCAAAACGGGGACTATCAGCAGGTCAACTACGGGTTAAATGGCGGCGTTATCGCGCACCGCAACGGCATCACCCTGAGCCAGCCTCTGGGCGATACCAACGTACTCATTGCTGCGCCAGGAGCAAAAGAGGTCAAGATTGAAAATGAACCCGGCATCCACACGGACTGGCGTGGTTATGCCGTTGTTCCCTACGCCTCGTCCTATCGCCTCAATCGCATGGCACTGGATACCAACTCGCTGGCCGACGATGTGGATATTGACGATGCGGTGACGCACGTTGTGCCGACACGAGGTGCTGTTGTGCGCGCGACGTTCAAAGCGCGCCCCGGTACGCGCGCCTTAATGACCCTGCTCTATCGTGGAAAACCCGTTCCTTTCGGCGCCATGGTGACCCGCGACGACGGTGGCAGCAACACGATTGTCGGTGAAGAGGGTGAGACCTATCTGTCCGGCCTGAACCCAACAGGAACGCTGAATATTCAATGGGGAGAAGGTGCAAACCGGCAGTGTACGGCGAGATATCAACTACCGGAAAGCAAAGCGCCGCTGGTACGGCTGAAAATGGAGTGTTTATAAATGAAGCTATGGATAATGTTAATCAGCGTAGCGGGGCTGGCGTTTAGCGGTAATGGACTCGCCAAAACCTGCGTTAACGCCAATGGCAGCATTTCCATCGTTAACTACGACCTGACCACTACACTCACGACCGATCAGAATCGCCCCGGTAGCGGTACAGAATTAGAGAAAAGTCAGGATGTTAATATCGGTGCAAGATGTCCGGCGGGGGACTGGGACAAACGAACCTATCGTACTTACCTGAGCCCGTATCCCGTCATCAAAACCGAAGGCGAATGGAAGTATCTGCAGCTTGATCCGGATTACATCATTGGGGCCATGAAAATTCACGATGCCACCATCGGCGATTTCTATCCGCCAGTTGAATATGTGCATATGGGCGGCCATGACGAAGTCGATACGGGAGGGGTATTCCCCGTCAACGACAGTCATCTTGTGTTCAGGCTGCAAATTGTAAAACCCTTTATCGGCACCGTCGTGATCCCCTCAAGGCTCATGTTTAACGTCTATATCACCACAACGGATCATGAGCCGGTTAATACGGTTGTTTATAAAATCATCTACAGCGGGGTGATTAGCGTTCCGCAAAACTGCGTCATCAACGCCGGGCAAACCGTCACGGTGGATCTGGGTAAACTCTACCACGGTGATTTCAGACAGGCGGGGCAGATGCCCGATAATGTCCGTCCAAAAACCTTTAACGTTCCGGTCGAATGCAATGGGGACGTTGAATCTCCCGCGCAGTTAACGCTGCGCTTAACGGGCACGGCGGACAGTCGTTATCCACAGGCGCTGGCTACGGACAATCCGGACGTGGGGGTCGTCGTCACCCGTGAGGACGGCACGCCCCTTACGCCGAACGTCTTTTCAAGTAACGCGCCCTTCGAGACGGATATCTCTGGAAAAGCCAACGTGACGCTGCAAGCGTATCCAATCAGCACCACGGGTCTTTCTCCCGAGCTGGGTGTTTTCACCGCTCTGGCACTGTTACGCATTGATTTCGCCTGAGGATAAATGATGAATATTCCCTGCAAAAAAGGGCTGTATCTGGCAGCCTTGTTATTCACCCCGTTCGTCATGGCTGACGGCAGTTATAACCTTCACGTTTTCGGTACCATTGTCGGTGAATCCTGCAATGTCGATACGCAAAGCGTGGAGCAGACTGTCGACATGGGCGAGTATTCCGCAGACGATTTTCCCGTACCGGGCTCCACCACTAACCCGAAAAAATTCGATATCAGTCTCAAAGGCTGCACCGCTGCGATTACCGATACTCAGGTGTGGTTTACCGGACAGGCGGATCGGGACAATCCCTCCCTGCTGGCGCTTTCAGATACCGGTAAAGGCCACCTCTCAACCATGGCGACCGGTCTGGGCGTAGAGCTTCTGGATAGCGCTCTCACGCCCATCGATATTAACAACACCGAATCTGCCCACTATCCGCTCGCGCCGGGGGAAAATCTGTTGACCTTCTTTTTACGCTACAAATCCACCTTGCCCACCGTCACATCAGGCGAAGCCACGGCGGTGATGTATTTCGATCTGCTGTATCAGTGAGGCACCGCGTGAAACCCTTCATCAGATTAGCTTTACTTAGCATATCTTTGGCACTGTTCCCGCTGGCCGAGGCAAGGTCGCATGACGGAACGATTTATATTACGGGAACGATAAAAAACAAAACCTGCGTCATTTCCCCCGACTCAGAACATCTGGTCGTTACCATGACGCAGGTTAATGCCACCCAGCTTGAGAAGGCTAAAAATGAGACACCGTATGAGCGGTTCACGATTAACGTCGAGCAGTGCGGGGCGGGGCTTAACACCATTACTACCCGTTTCGAAGGAACACCTGACGGACAAAACAACGCGCTTTTGGCGATTACCGAGGCGCAAGATAGCGCCAGCGGTGTCGCAATCGGCCTTTTCAACACCGATAAATCCCCGCTGCCGCTGAGCGGAGAGAGCCTTCCCTTTGTGCTTACCGGAAATCAAACGACCGCCGAGCTCGTTTTCTTTGCCCGCTATCTCGCCGTCACGGATACCGTCACCCCAGGTACCGCAAACGCGGCAGCAACCTTTGTTTTGACTTATGCATAAATTTGTCATGTCGGCGAAAATATTCGCGATTTCACTGATGATTGTGTTGCTGGTCAACGCGCAGGGACATGCGGGCGTAGTTGTTGGTGGAACCCGGTTTATCATTCAGCAAAGAGATAAATCAACCACCGTCTCGGTGCGCAACAAGTCGGACATACCTTACCTTGTTACTGTCCGAATCTCTCCCGGTGGAAAATGGCCCGGCGCAGAAGCGCCCGGGTCTGCGGGCCGTTCGCTGGTGGTTATACCACCGCTATTTGCCATAAAACCCGGACATGAACATATTATCCGCCTGCTGCAGGCAGAGGCTGACCTGCCAGCCGATCGCGAATCGCTCTTTACGCTTAACATCGCCAGTATTCCGTCAGCCCATGAGGGCAGTCGGGATGTGCAGATAGCGGTACGTTCGGCGTTTAAGCTGCTCTATCGCCCGGAGGGATTAAAAGGAAACCCCGATCGCGCCTATCGGGAAATACGCTGGTATTACTCCGATGAGGGATTAATCGCGACGAATCCTACCCCGTATTACGTGACGCTTTTCCATACCGTTATCAACGGCACGCCCGTTGTTAACGCTGGTGTTGTTGCTCCCTTCGGCCAACGAAAAACCGACTGGTGCCGTCGCGCACCGCGCTGTGATATACGCTGGCAAACCCTCAATGACGCCGGGCGAGTGTTGCCCATGATGTTTCAGACACTGCATAGAGGAACCCACAAACCCGACACTAACGGTGAAACTCCGCCACCGTCATGGTGAAGCGCAGCACGGTGTCGCCCTCATTGGCGTAGCCGTGCGCCGCTTCGGTTTTCGCCACCGCCGACGCGCCAGCATTCACCTGCGTAACCGTCTCGTCCACCGTCAGCGTCAATACGCCTTCGTTCACGTGCAGCAGCTCAAAGGTTCCCGCCGGATGCCCTGTCGAGGTGAAATACTCCCCCGGATGCATCTCCCACTGCCACAGCTCAATCATGTCCGGGCCCGCGGTGCCCGCCGCGCTGGCGCAGGCCTGCCAGCAGATGTTGAATGATGATGTGCCGTGGGCTGATGCGCACCTTTCAGGCTGGGATGAGGTGTTTAAAGCCTTCGGCGCGAAACCGAAACGTACGCCCTGCTCGGCCGCGGCCCTGCGCAAGCGGGTACTGAAAGACGGTTCGCTGCCGTCGCTGGATCCGGTCGTGGATATCTATAACGCGGTGAGCATTCGCTACGCCATTCCGGTGGGTGGGGAAAATCTCGCGGCGTACTCGGGCGCGCCGCGTCTGACGCTGGCCGACGGCAGCGAGCCGTTTGATACATTTAAAGAGGGAGAGCCGGTGGTGGAACATCCGGAACCGGGCGAGGTTATCTGGCGTGACGATCTCGGCGTCACCTGCCGCCGCTGGAACTGGCGACAGGGGATACGGACCCGCCTGGACAGCCAGGCGCAATCGATGTGGTTTATCCTTGAAAGCCTGCCGTCGATGCCGCTTGCGGCACTGGAAGAGGCAGGGCAAGAGCTGGTCAACAATTTGCAGCAGTTGATGCCGGGGGCAACGGTGCAGGTGAAGCTGCTGGAGCTGGCCTGAACAGCGCCACCGGGCAAAGCCGCTACTCGGGCAACAATCCCACAAAGCTGCGTTTTTTGCGCGGCTCCGACATCAGCTCCTCGAGCTTATCCACGCACGCCAGATAGTGCGGCGTTTGCTTATGCGCCAGCACCGCCTCTTCGTCTTTATAGGCCTCGTAGATAAAGAAGCGGGTTTTCACCCGCGGGTCCTGCAATACGTCAAAGCGCAGGTTTCCCGGCTCCTTGATGGCCCCCTCGTGGTTGGCGCGAAACACCTCAAGAAACTCGTCCACCCGCTCGGGCTTGATGTTAATTTCAACCAGCGTCACGTTCATTTTGCTTCTCCCTGTTTCTCGTCCTGCCAGAACTGGAACGCCTCCCGGGCGCTCACGTTCTCGTGAACCACTTTTTTCACCGCTTTCAGCATGGCGAGCGGCGCGCTGGACTGGAAGATATTGCGTCCCATGTCCACGCCGGACGCCCCCTGATCAATCGCCCGCCAGCACATCTCCAGCGCCTCGAGCTCCGGCAGCTTTTTGCCCCCGGCGATGACGATCGGCACCGGGCAGCTGGCGGTCACTTTTTCAAAGCCCTCGTCCACGTAGTAGGTTTTGACGAACTGCGCCCCCATCTCGGCGGCGATGCGGCTGGCGAGCGAGAAGTAGCGCGCGTCACGCGCCATCTCCTTGCCGACGCCCGTTACCGCCAGCGTTGGCATGCCGTAGCGCGCCCCTGCATCGACAAGCTTGATGATGTTGTTGATAGATTGATGCTCAAACTCGCTTCCGATGTACACCTGCGCCGCCACCGCGCAGACGTTCAGGCGCAGCGCGTCCTCCATCGCCACCGCCACGCACTCGTTCGACAGCTCGCCCAGAATGGAGTTACCGCCGGAGGCGCGCAGCACCACCGGTTTGTTTGTCGCGGCGGGCACCTGGCTTCGCAGAATGCCGCGGGTACACATCAGCACGTCTGTTTCACCGAACAGCGGCGCAATGGAGAGATCGATACGCTCAAGGCCGGTGGTCGGCCCCTGAAAGTAGCCGTGGTCAAAGGCCAGCATCACCGTGCGGTTGCTCTGCGGGTTAAAGATGCGCGCCAGGCGGGACTGCATGCCCCAGTCCAGCGAGCCGCAGCCCTTCAGCGTGAACGGCACATTCTGCTGCGGCGTGCCGATGCCAAAATCCTTGCCGTCTTTGATGTCGTCTAAATCAGCCATTTGCTCCCCCGTCAGAAATCGTATTTGCTGATGTTTTCTTT
>Ga0153917_1001211_pt1 | contig 11360 bp, 12 predicted proteins | sample TSFL001MetaG_FD_104695 | JGI IMG/M metagenome (GOLD analysis project Ga0153917, IMG submission 104695) | Attine ant fungus gardens microbial communities from Florida, USA - TSFL001 MetaG | ecosystem: Host-associated > Fungi > Mycelium > Unclassified | place: USA: Florida, Paynes Creek Historic... | reverse complement strand
TTTCATCTCGGCCAGAATACAGGCCACCGCTACCGGGTGCGTGATATAGGGTTCACCGCTTGAACGTGTCTGGCCCTCGTGAGCGTCACGTGCAACGAGATACGCCTGCTGGAGACGCTTAATCTGCTCTTCCGGCAGGTATTGTTGAATCAGCTGATTCAGGCTTTCGAACAGATACAAGGGCGACCTGCAGGTTTAATTAACGACGACCTTCAGCAATGGCGGTTACGGCCTGCAGTTCTGCGGCTTCCTGCTCTTGCTGCTCCTGACGATCACGCACATCGAGGATCTGGTTGTTAATCAGACCTTCTTCGATTTCGCGCAGTGCGATAACGGTGGTTTTATCGTTTTCTTCCGGTACCAGCGGATCTTTACCGCCAACCTGCATCTGACGAGCGCGACGCGCGGCGACCAGTACCAGGTCAAAACGGTTACCAATTTTCTCTACAGCGTCCTGAACAGTTACGCGTGCCATACTTGAAATGCTCCACAGATGAAGAAATGACTGGGCATGATACTGAATGTGGGTTCAGTCTGCCAACAGTTTGGTGATTAATGCGTCATGTCGCTGCTTCTGGCGGCTCATACGCAGACGTTCGGCGCGAAGGATAGTTTTGAGATCGCTTAAGGCGGCATCAAAATCATCGTTCACAATCAGGTAATCATATTCGGCGTAATGGCTCATTTCCGCAACTGCCTGAGCCATACGTTTGGCGATCACCTCTTCGCTATCCTGCCCGCGGCCACGCAGGCGGCGGTCCAGTTCATCTTTCGACGGCGGCAGGATAAAGATGCTGCGCGCTTGCGGCATTTTATTGCGGATTTGCTGCGCGCCCTGCCAGTCGATATCCAGAAACACATTTACGCCGGTTGCCAGCACCTGCTCGATAGTCTCGCGGGATGTGCCGTAATAGTTACCGAACACTTCAGCGTGCTCGAGGAACGCATCCCGGCCAATCATTGCTCTGAACTCTTCGTGATTAACAAAGAAATAGTGTTCACCGTGCACCTCACCCGGACGCGGCGGACGCGTGGTATGAGAAACCGACACCTGGGTGTCGTACAACGGTTGGGTTTTTAACAGCGCCTGAATCAGGCTGGATTTACCCGCGCCACTTGGGGCAGAAACAATATAAAGCGTGCCTTGAGCCATGAGAGTCTTTTGTATGTGTTAACGAAGAAGTCCTACATACGGGCTCATTATACACGTCGCCGCTCCGTGACGTAGCCTTTGTCACACTTTTTCCCGCCACCTGTTGAATTTTGCGTACCTGTTTCCGGTTTTATCCGCTGTTTGCTGCAATAAAAACAAAGCGCTGATGCGAACTCGCAAAGGCGTTTTTTACCTGTCGCTCGGGATCTGTGTTTGCGTTATACCCCTTTCATCACAGGGAGGAGAGACGATGTGGCGATGGATTGGGGCATTAATGATGTTGTGGACAGGCTCCGGGCAGGCGGTATGCCCGGTCTGGTCGCCTGCTAAAGCCGGACAGGAGATCGCCCGGCTTAGCGAACAGATTGCCCGCTGGGATAAAACCTACTGGCAGCAGGGAAGGAGCGAGGTAAACGACGAGGTATACGACCAGCTGAACGCGCGGCTTAAGCAGTGGCAGCGCTGCTTTGGTCATGAAGAGAGGGCAGAGGCGATACCCGCAGCAGGCGGCACGGTGCGGCATCCCGTCGGCCATACCGGCGTAAATAAGATCAAAGACCAGGCTGCGCTACGCCAGTGGATGCGTCACCGCCAGGATCTCTGGGTACAGCCAAAGGTGGATGGCGTAGCGGTCACGCTGATTTACCGGCAAGGGCAGCTGGTGCAGGCAACCAGCCGGGGCAATGGCCTGAAGGGTGAAGACTGGACGGCAAAGGTCAAGGCGCTGAAACGGGTGCCGGGCCGCGTAACCGGCCTGCTGGCGAACAGCGTGCTGCAGGGCGAGCTATTTTTGCGCCAGGATAACCATGTGCAGCAGCGAATGGGGGGAATGAACGCCCGGGCCAGGGTGGCCGGGGCGATGATGCGCCACCTGGATAGCGCGCTGTTAGATGATATCGACATTTTTATCTGGGCCTGGCCCGACGGCCCACCTTCCATGCCGGAGCGGCTGAGCGCGCTAACCCGCGCGGGCTTTGTGCTTACCGAGCCCTGGACGCGTAAAATCACCCGGGTGGAGGAGGCGGCCGCTCTGCGCCAGGCGTGGTACCGCTCGCCTTTGCCCTTTGTCACCGATGGCATTGTGATCCGTTCAGCCCTGGAGCCCGCCGGACAGGAGTGGATGCCCGGAGAAGGGAGCTGGGTGGTGGCGTGGAAATACCTCCCGGCGTCGCAGATAGCCGAAGTCAAAGCGATTCGTTTTACGGTGGGCCGTACGGGGCGGATCGCGGTTGTGGCGGAGCTGGAGCCGGTAAAGCTGGATGATAAACGGGTGCAGCGGGTCAATCTCGGGTCCGTTGGGCGTTGGCAGGCGCTGGATATTGCCCCGGGGGATCATATCCAGATTAGCCTCGCCGGGCAGGGTATTCCGCGTATCGACAGCGTGGTCTGGCGCGGGCTGGAGCGCACGAAACCGGAGCCGCCCGCGCCGGGTTACACCCCGCTTACCTGTTTTTACGCCTCGGTGGAGTGCAGCGCGCAGTTTATTGCCCGCCTGGTGTGGCTGAGTTCGCCGGCGGTGCTCAATATCGACGGGCTGGGTGAGGCAGGCTGGCGGGCGCTGCATCAGACGCATCATTTTGAGCATCTCTTTTCGTGGCTGGCGCTGAGCAAAGAGCAGCTGCAAAACACCCCCGGTTTTTCCGCCGGGCGGGGGCTTCAGCTCTGGCACCGTTTTGACATGGCGCGCCGGCAGCCCTTTATCCGCTGGCTGGATGCGCTGGGCGTACCCTTACCGCGAGCAGCGCTCAAAGCCCTCAGCGAGCGGCGCTGGCAGGCGCTGCAGGAGCGGAATGTCCAGAGCTGGCAGCAGGTAACAGGCGTGGGTGCAGAGAGGGCGCGCAGGCTGGTTGAGTTTGTGCATCAGCCTGCGGTACAGGCCCTGGTCAACTGGCTGGGAGCCCAGGGCATTGAAGGCTTTTAGTGGCTGTCGTGGTGGTAATGAAAGACCGGCAGGCCCAGTTTTAAACGCAGCGCCAGCATACGGGCGGTAAAGCCAAACAGCAGCGTAGAGATAACCACCACATCATGGCTGGAGACATAGTGCTGCAGGGCGATATACAAAACGGCGGAGGCAAATGAGACGCCCGCATACAGCTCTTTCTGGAACACCAGCGGAATGCGTTTGCAGAACATATCCCGCAGGACGCCGCCAAAAACGCCGGTGATGACCGCCGCAATAGTAGCGATCACCGGGCCTTCGCCCATATCGAGCGCAATCTGGGCACCGATAATAGAAAAGACAATCAGGCCGAGGGCATCCAGCACCAGAAACAGGCGGCGCAAATGGGGCATCACCGGCGCGAAGATGGTGGTCAGTACGGCCGCGATGGCAACGATAATCACGTATTCCGGGTGCTTCACCCAGCCGAGCGGATAGTGGCCAAGAAGGATATCGCGCACCGAGCCGCCGCCCAGCGCCGTGGCGGTGGCGATGATGATCACCCCAAAGGTATCCATACGGCGACGCCCGGCCGCCAGCGCGCCAGTCATGGCTTCGGCAGTGATGCCGATCAGATAAAGGATATGTAACAGCATATGCCCCCCAGATTTCAGAACATCAGGGTAGCGTTTTGTGGCAAAGGTCACGATTTACATTTTTTTGTGCGAGGGGTTTTGCCTTACATTTTCTAATGGATAAGGCGTCCTCATGCGCTTTATCATGGCTAATTGTGATCGGTTTCAGATTAGTTTTATTCAAGTAATCTATGAGACGTACGGTTCATAACTTGTCCGCAACTTTTAGCCTCTTAGCTCCTCGCTCATCGGCAGGCCCGCCAAAAATGGCTATTCGGAACCAAGGCTCTGGTCTCAACGGGAAGTGCATTGCTGCAACCGTTAAGTAAATACCCATTTGTTGATCTTTGTGTCAAAAAAAATTGGTTTTTTAATAGGTTATTGTTAGTCAATATTTGTTAAAAGGATAATGCTATCGGGCTGACAATATTTTTATGCTGACAAAACAGGCTATTAATATTATATAAAAAGGCTGGGTCTGAACTCAGCTTCCCGCTTTTATAAATATATCTGCAAATAATATTGTCAATAATAACAACATAAACGTTAATTTTTCCGAACAACCTGGTAACGAAATTTAATCAGGCGGCGCGTGGGGGTGGAAATAAACTTGTCGATTGATTTTTTGGCAATAATATAGGGAGTTTCTCATTCCGTTTTATTGTAATTGATAATATATAGATACAGGGCAAAATTTTATTTTTTCCTCCAGATAAGATTGCAGGTTCACATAAATACAGGCATAGAAAGATATAATGATTAGTATTAATACACCCCTGAAGTTGATGGTGCTTACTCTGAGCCTTGTGCTCTCTGGCTGCGTTATTAAGGATCATCACTCCCACGAGCATCCTCGTCCGGAGCATCACAATGGGCCTCATCATCCTCCGCATGCCCACGGTTTCGAGGGACACCATAATGACCATCATCATGGCCATCATTGATTTCCTGAAGTAGTCGCTAAGCCGCGATATACCCTGAAGAGGTCTGAACAGGTATTACATGGGAGCGCAGGAGGTGTTCCTGCATAAACAGTGTCTGGCCTGGCTATTGCCATTCGCTATCACCTTCTGTGCGACCTTTCTGATAAAACGCCTGAGGCACAGAGACACCATATAAATGCCCAATTCTGGGCTATGGTTCTGTAGCCTGGCGACAAAATCAGCCTAAGAAAAGCGATTTCCGAGGTAAACCTATGTTTGAAGATAATGAAAAAAAACTCTATATCATTGTTAACCGCATGCTGGATCCGGCGCTGCTTCTGAATGCTACCGCCCATTTAGCGGCGGGGATCATGCGTAAAGAGAGTGATGCGCTTTTTCACGACTATCCCAATGATGAAAGCGGTTTAAGCGCTTATTTGAGTCACTACCCGGTAGTGATCCTCCAGTCCAAAAACAGTAGTCAGCTCAAATCAACGCTTATCAAATGCCGCGAGGCGGAAATTAACGTCAATTTTTTCACCACCACTATGCTCGGCTCATCAACTGAAGCACAAATTCAGGCAACGAAAGAGGCGAGTATAGATACTCTGGAGTTTGTGGCCATCGCCCTGTATGGCGACACCGAAACGATGCTGCCTTATACAAAGAAGTTCTCTCTGTTCAGACAGGGCTGAGCTCCGGTCAGGCAGTGGAATCAGGTGATTTCGCCCGTTAAAGAGAGGGACTCCGTCATAAGCCTGCTTAAAGGGTTATGACGGAATGTTATCGCGAAAGATAACGAGGTTTCCTGCTGTTTCAATCCACCCCACAGGTGGGATGGATTGAAAAATTACTCAATGTTCTGGATCTGTTCGCGCATCTGCTCGATCAGCACCTTCAGTTCAATGGCGGAGTTCGTGACTTCGGCATTGATGGACTTCGATGCCAGGGTGTTCGACTCGCGGTTGAACTCCTGCATCATAAAGTCCAGACGGCGGCCAACGGCCTCTTTCTTCTTCAGAATGTTGTAGGTCTCTTTGACGTGCGCTTCCAGACGGTCCAGCTCTTCCGCCACGTCAACGCGCTGGGCCATCAGCACCAGCTCCTGCTCGAGGCGGGTATTTTCCAGCTGTACTTCTGCCTCTTCCAGTTTGGCAACCAGGCGTTCGCGCTGCCACTGCAGCACTTCCGGCATGTGCGTGCGCACTTTAGCCACTTCACCGCTTACCCCTTCCAGGCGCTGTTCAATCATCGCCTTCAGGGCCTGGCCTTCCGTTTCACGGGCCAGGATAAAGTCATCCAAGGTACCGTCCAGCGCGCCGAGAATTTCTGCTGCGATGGCGTCCAGATCCTGTTCCTGAGCGGCCATAACGCCCGGCCAGCGCAGGATATCAACCGGGTTGATCTCCCCTTCATCGCTCTGCATTTTGACCCAGTTCGCCGCATTAACCAGCTGTTTGGCCAGTTTTTCGTTCAGGATCAGCTCACCCTGCGCGCTGGCATCGGGCTCAAAGCGCAGGCTGCACTCCACTTTACCGCGGGTCAGGCGGGAGCGGATGCGCTCGCGGACTACAGGCTCAAGGCTACGGAACTGCTCCGGCAGACGAAAATACGTTTCCAGATAGCGCTGGTTAACCGAGCGCATTTCCCACGTGGCGCTACCCCATGCACCTTTGATTTCACGGCGGGCGTAGGCGGTCATACTGCGGATCATAGTGGTTCCTGTTTTTAAAGGAGAGATGGGGGATTATAGCTTTCGGGGCCTTCTCAGGATAGGAATAAGCGGTTTTAATCCGTATAATGCGCAGCCACATTCGTTTCAAGCCGGAGATTCCATCATGCGTCCAGCAGGTCGTAGCGCCAATCAGGTGCGCCCCGTTACCCTGACCCGTAATTACACAAAACACGCTGAAGGTTCCGTGCTTGTTGAGTTTGGTGATACCAAAGTGCTGTGCACTGCCTCCATTGAAGAGGGCGTTCCGCGCTTTCTGAAAGGGCAGGGCCAGGGCTGGATCACCGCTGAATACGGCATGTTGCCGCGTGCAACCCACACCCGTAACGCCCGCGAAGCGGCGAAAGGCAAGCAGGGTGGCCGTACCATGGAAATCCAGCGTCTTATCGCCCGTGCGCTGCGCGCCGCCGTCGATCTGAAGGTGCTGGGTGAGTTCACTATTACCCTGGACTGCGACGTTATTCAGGCCGATGGCGGCACCCGTACTGCCTCTATCACCGGTGCCTGCGTGGCGCTGGCCGATGCGCTGAATAAGCTGGTGGCTGCCGGCAAGCTGAAAACCAATCCGCTGAAGGGGATGGTTGCGGCGGTCTCCGTGGGCATTGTGAATGGTGAAGCCCTGTGCGATCTCGAGTATGTTGAAGACTCCGCAGCAGAAACCGATATGAACGTGGTGATGACCGAAGATGGCCGCATTATTGAGGTGCAGGGCACCGCAGAAGGCGAGCCGTTTACCCACGAAGAGCTTCTTACCTTGCTGGCGCTGGCCCGAGGGGGAATCGAATCTATCGTAACGACGCAGAAGGCGGCGTTAGAAAATTGATTTTAAGGGCGACGATGTCGCCCTTTTTTTTGTCTGTAGAAAAGTGAATGAGGAGCAGATCCATGAAAGCATACCAGCGCCAGTTTATTGAATTTGCGCTTAACAAGCAGGTACTGAAGTTTGGCGAGTTTACGCTGAAATCCGGGCGCAAAAGCCCCTATTTCTTCAACGCCGGGCTGTTTAATACCGGGCGCGATCTGGCACTGTTAGGCCGCTTCTATGCCGAAGCGCTGATGGATTCCGGGATTGATTTCGATCTGCTGTTCGGCCCGGCCTACAAGGGCATTCCGATTGCGACCACAACCGCGGTGGCGCTGGCAGAGCACCATGAGCGCGATGTGCCCTACTGCTTTAACCGCAAAGAGGCCAAAACCCATGGCGAAGGCGGCAACCTGGTGGGTAGCGCGCTTGAAGGCCGCATTATGCTGGTGGACGACGTGATCACCGCTGGCACCGCCATTCGTGAATCGATGGAGATCATCCAGGCTAATGGCGCGACCCTTGCCGGGGTCCTGATCTCGCTTGACCGTCAGGAGCGTGGCCGCGGTGAGATCTCGGCGATTCAGGAAGTGGAGCGCGATTATGGCTGCAAGGTTATCTCTATCATCACGCTGAAGGATCTCATTGCGTACCTGGAAGAGAAGCCGGAGATGGCAGACCACCTTGCGGCGGTGCGCGCCTACCGGGAAGCCTACGGGGTATAAACACGTCGGGCCTGCGGAGTATGCAGGCCCGTTAAGTGGCGCTGCCGTTTAACGCAGCTGGGCGGCAACTAACGGCCAGCGGGCGTCGAAATCTTCCGTTGGGCGGTATTTAAACTCACTGCGCACGAAGCGGGAGAGCATCCCTTCGCAGAATGCCAGCAGCTGGCTTGCCAGCAGGGTTTCATCGATGCTGTAACCCTCACCTTCACGCATTCGCTTTTCACGCAGTACCTGGCGCAGCTGGGCTTCGATACGTTCGAAAAGCTGGTTAATGCGCCCCTGCAGGCGGTCCTGCTCAAACATCAGCGCGTGGCCGGTCAGAATACGGGTCAGCCCCGGATTGCGTTCACCAAATCCCAGAATTAATAAGACAATCAGGCGCAGGCGCGCGGTAGTGTCTTTCTCATCTTTCAGAATCAGGTTGATGCGCGTGATCAGGCTGTCTTCGATAAACTCGATCAGGCTGTCGAACATGCGCGTCTTGCTGGGAAAATGACGGTACAGCGCCGCTTCGGAGACGCCCACAGAGGCAGCCAGCTTAGCGGTGGTGATGCGTTGACTGCCATCGCTGGATTCAAGCATCAGAGCCAGAGACTGAAGTATTTCTTCGCGACGATTCCTTTTCGCAGTTTGTTTTTCTGCCATGTTACAAAATACCCCTGAAAATAAGCGCTTGTCAGGCTGGCATCCACACAGCGACCGCAAACGGGCGTTTGCGGTTTGTTATTACATTATGGCGCTGTGAAATGCGTAGAGTGCGGGCGTTTATTTACGCCCTGAATGGCCGAAGCCGCCTTCGCCACGGTCGGTGGCATCAAAGTCTACCACCAGGTTAAATTCTGCTTGTACTACCGGGACAAAGACCATCTGCGCGATGCGTTCGCCCGGTTCGATGGTAAAGCTGTCCTGACCGCGGTTCCAGACGGAAACCATCAGCTGGCCCTGGTAGTCGGAATCAATAAGCCCGACCAGGTTGCCCAGCACGACGCCATGTTTATGCCCAAGGCCAGAGCGCGGCAGAATAACCGCCGCCAGTGACGGATCGGCAATATGGATTGCCAGGCCGGTCGGCAGCAGGGTAGTGGCGCCCGGAGCCAGCTCTACGGCATCGTCAAGACAGGCACGCAGGTCAAGACCGGCAGAGCCGGAGGTGGCGTAAGTCGGCAGCGGGAATTGCTGGCCAACGCGCGGGTCCAGAATCTTAACGTCGATTTTTTTCATCATAACGGGTAACGATCTCGTCCAGTAATTGTTGGCCAAGGAGCGCTTTACGCTCAAGCGGTAAGCGTTTCTCTCCATCCTGCCAGAATAAATGCAGTGCGTTGCTGTCGCTGTTAAATCCCTGGGTGGCCAGCGATACGTCATTCGCGCAAATTAAATCGAGGTTTTTGCGGGTACGTTTTTGCCGGGCGTATTCTTCCACATTATTCGTTTCGGCGGCAAACCCAACAACGTAAGGGCGATTAATTTTTAACGCCCCGACGCCTGCGACGATATCCGGGTTTTTGACCATTTTTAGCGTAATTTCATCGCCTTGCTTTTTAATTTTCTGTTCAGAAACGTCAGCTGCGCGGTAGTCGGCCACGGCAGCACAGCCGATAAAAATGTGCTGCTGTTGCACCTGTGCCTGGACGGCCGCCTCCATTTCGAGCGCGGTGGTCACATCAATGCGCTGAACATGCGGCGGCGTCGGCAGGGAGACCGGCCCGCTGACCAGGGTGACCTTTGCGCCACGCTGCGCGGCAGCGGCGGCAATAGCGAAGCCCATCTTACCCGAGCTCTTATTGGTGATGTAGCGCACCGGATCCATGGGCTCACGCGTCGGGCCGGCAGTAATCATGATGTTGAGATGTTGCAGATCGTTGACAGGCGAGAAATGGTCTGCGGCTAACTCCACAATGGCGAGCGGATCGAGCATGCGGCCAGGGCCGATATCGCCACAGGCCTGGCTCCCGCTGTCCGGGCCCCAGACCAGCAGGCCGCGTGAGGCCAGGGTCCCGAGATTATGTTGAGTGGCGGCGTTACGATACATCTGCTGGTTCATGGCGGGCACCACGGCGACGGGGGCAGGGGTCGCCAGACAGATGGTCGACACCAGGTCGTTAGCCATACCCGCCGCAACGCGGGCGATTAAATCTGCCGTGGCCGGGGCTAGAATCACGAGATCGGCCCATTTTCCCAGCTCAATATGGCCCATAGCGGCCTCTGCAGCCGGGTCGAGCAGGCTATCGGAAACCGGGAAGCCAGAGACGGCCTGCAGGCTCAGCGGCGTAATAAAGGCTTTACCGCCTTCGGTGATCGCGACCCGCACTTCAGCCCCGCGCTCGCGCAAACGGCGCACCAGCTCCGGCGCTTTGTAGGCAGCGATACCGCCGCTGATGCCAAGAACGATTTTTTTACCGGCCAGGCTCTTCATGATTCTTTCCTACCAGGTTCACCACAGAGGCGGGCATTTTATCACAATCCGAAAAGCATCGTGCTGTTGTCCCCCGATTCACTTTGCGAGGCGCTACGCAAGACGAAATATTGCAGGTCGAGAGGCGCGGGGCCTTGTGGCAGCATAGCTTCGCAACTAAGGAGAGACAGGTATGGATACATTGCACCCAAAGCTGCCGCGGGAAAAGCTGATGAGCGAGGGGGTAGCGGCCTTAACGGATACGGAGCTGCTGGCGCTGTTTTTGCGTACCGGCACCCGGGGTAAAGACGTCTTTACCCTCGCCCGGGAGCTTCTGCAGCATTTTGGTTCGCTGTACAGGCTGTTATCTGCAGAGCTCGATGAGTTCAGGCAGATAGAGGGCATCGGTATCGCGAAATATACTCAGCTCAAAGGGATTGCCGAGCTGGCCCGGCGCTATTACAGCTCCCGCATTCAGGAGGATAACCCGCTACTCAGCCCAGACATGACCCGGGAATTTCTGCAAAGCCAGCTGGCGGAAGAGGAGCGCGAGATCTTTATGGTGATCTTTCTGGATAATCAGCACCATGTCCTGCAACACAGCCGTATGTTTTCCGGCACCCTGAACCATGTGGAAGTGCATCCCCGGGAAATTGTGCGTGAGGCGATAAAATTGAATGCCGCCGCGGTGATCCTCGCCCATAATCACCCCTCGGGGCGCGCCGAGCCGAGTCTGGCCGACAAAGAGGTGACCCGGCGCATCATTAAATGTTGCGAATTCATGGAGATTCGCGTCGTGGATCATCTTATAATCGGCCACGGCGAGTGCGTTTCGTTTGCTGAACATGGCTGGATTTAAGCTATTTTGCGCGATCCATCGGGATCTTTGTCTGTTCGGGACTTGAGCGCATCCGCGAGTCAGCGTATACTACGCCACCTTTGAGAATCTCGGGTTTGGCATTTGGGCCTGGCAATCGCGGGTTCGCTTAGAATTGCGATGACCGGGCTGTAAAGCCTGACGAGGCGCCGATACCCCATACGAAGCTCGAGCTAATTTGATTTTTGGAGAATAGACATGTCCCGAGTCTGCCAAGTTACTGGCAAGCGTCCGGTGAC
>Ga0153917_1001208_pt1 | contig 11405 bp, 11 predicted proteins | sample TSFL001MetaG_FD_104695 | JGI IMG/M metagenome (GOLD analysis project Ga0153917, IMG submission 104695) | Attine ant fungus gardens microbial communities from Florida, USA - TSFL001 MetaG | ecosystem: Host-associated > Fungi > Mycelium > Unclassified | place: USA: Florida, Paynes Creek Historic... | reverse complement strand
CACTTCGGCGATATCCGCCATGCCCATGGGGGCACCTGGGTGGCCGCTGTTGGCCTTTTGCACGGCATCCATGCTGAGGGCACGAATGGCGTTGGCACGTTCACGACGGCTGGGCATCGCTGAGTCTCCTGGGGCTTGAAAAGGTAGTGAAACGAAAAAGGCCGCCATTTTCGCCCACAGGCGGGGCCCGGGGCAATGACGGATGGTCGCAGTTGGGTAATTTTCCTGTGTTTGAGACGTAAATCGGGACAATCCGCAAGTCGTTGGCGTCCTCTTCGCGGGTAAACCCGCTCCCACGGCATGCTCTGCGACCAGTGGGGGCAGGCAGGCCTGCGAAGTGGCGGGCAAAAGACCCGACACTCCGCCTATCACCCAATATCAAAACTTTTTGATATTGCTATTGCGGCGACAGCATCCACTGTCTAGACTGCCGCCCCATGAACCAAAGTGCGCCCATCACCCATCACCGCACCGACGAGCTGGCCGCCCTGTGCAAGGCCGGTGGCGATCCGCTGCGCCTGAACGTGTTGCGCGCGCTGGCCAACGACTCGTTCGGCGTGCTGGAACTGGCGCAGATCTTCGACATCGGCCAGTCCGGCATGAGCCACCACCTCAAGGTGCTGGCCCAGGCCGAGCTGGTCGCCACACGCCGCGAAGGCAATGCGATCTTCTATCGCCGCGCCCTGCCCGACAGCTTGCGGCTGGGCGGTCGACTGCACGCGGCCCTGCTCGAAGAGGTCGACGGCCTGGCCCTGGCGCAGGACGTGCAGGCGCGCATTGCCCAGGTGCAACAACGCCGTGCCGCCACCAGCCAGGATTTCTTCCAGCGCGTGGAAGAGAAGTTCCGCGCCCAGCAGGACCTGATCGCCGGCCTGCCGCAGTACCGCGAAAGCCTGCTGGCCCTGCTCGACAACCTGAGTTTCGAGCCTGCGGCCAGCGCGCTGGAAGTCGGCCCGGGTGATGGCGGCTTCCTGCCGGACCTGGCGCGGCGCTTCGCCCAGGTCACGGCCCTGGACAACAGCTCGACCATGCTCGACCTGGCGCGCCAGGTCTGCGAGCGCGAAGGGCTGGATAATGTAAACCTGCAGTTGGCCGATGCACTGGGTGCAACGGATGTGGAAGCCGACTGCGTTGTGCTGAACATGGTCCTGCACCATTTCAGCGACCCGGCCCAGGCCCTGCGCCTGCTGGCCAAACGGGTGAAGGCAGGCGGCAGCCTGCTGGTCACCGAGCTGTGCAGCCATGACCAGAGCTGGGCGCGGGAAGCCTGCGGCGATCTCTGGCTAGGCTTCGAGCAGGACGACCTGGCCCGCTGGGCCCGGGTAGCGGGGCTGGTCCCCGGGGACAGCCTCTACGTGGGCTTGCGTAACGGTTTCCAGATTCAGGTCCGCCATTTCCAGCGGACGACTGGCGACACTCACCATCGGTAAATTTTTAGGAACCCGTCGAGATGAGCGAATACTCCCTTTTCACTTCCGAGTCCGTGTCCGAAGGGCATCCGGACAAGATCGCCGACCAGATTTCGGACGCGGTCCTTGATGCAATCATCGCCCAGGACAAATACGCTCGCGTGGCGTGCGAAACCCTGGTCAAGACCGGTGTCGCCATCATCGCCGGCGAAGTGACCACTTCGGCCTGGGTCGACCTGGAAGACCTGGTGCGCAAGGTCATCATCGACATCGGCTACAACAGCTCCGACGTCGGTTTCGACGGCGCCACCTGCGCGGTCATGAACATCATCGGCAAGCAGTCGGTGGACATCGCCCAGGGCGTCGATCGCTCCAAGCCGGAAGACCAGGGCGCGGGCGACCAGGGCCTGATGTTCGGCTATGCCAGCAACGAAACCGACGTGCTGATGCCGGCACCGATCTGCTTCTCCCACCGTCTGGTAGAACGCCAGGCCGAAGCACGCAAGTCCGGCCTGCTGCCGTGGCTGCGCCCGGACGCCAAGTCGCAGGTCACCTGCCGTTACGAAAACGGCAAGGTCGTCGGCATCGATGCCGTGGTCCTGTCGACCCAGCACAACCCGGAAGTGTCCTACAAGGACCTGCGTGAAGCCGTCATGGAGCTGATCGTCAAGCACACCCTGCCGGCCGAGCTGCTGCACAAGGATACCCAGTTCCACATCAACCCGACCGGCAACTTCATCATCGGCGGCCCGGTGGGCGACTGCGGCCTGACCGGTCGCAAGATCATCGTCGACTCCTACGGCGGCATGGCCCGCCACGGCGGTGGCGCGTTCTCCGGCAAGGACCCATCCAAGGTCGACCGTTCGGCTGCCTACGCCGGCCGCTACGTGGCCAAGAACATCGTCGCCGCCGGCCTTGCCGAGCGCTGCGAGATCCAGGTTTCCTACGCCATCGGCGTAGCCCAGCCGACCTCCATCTCGATCAACACCTTCGGCACCGGCAAGATCGCCGACGACAAGATCGTGCAACTGGTCCGCGAATGCTTCGACCTGCGCCCGTACGCCATCACCACCATGCTCGACCTGCTGCATCCGATGTACCAGGAAACCGCTGCCTACGGTCACTTCGGCCGTAACCCACAGCAGAAGACTGTCGGCGACGACACCTTCACCACCTTCACCTGGGAGCGCACCGACCGCGCCGAAGCCCTGCGCAACGCAGCCGGCCTGTAAGAGCGAGCGGCTGGGCGTAACACCAGCCGCTACACGCTGCACACCCAAAGCCCCTGCCGAGACATCGGCGGGGGCTTTTTCATGACATATCGGCTGACAACTCGACCCGACGGCCCGATCAGCAATTGCCTAGGCTGAGCACTCCCTCTCGCCAAGCAAGGATGCTGGCCAATGCCGTTGATGTTTGTCGCACTGCTGCTCACGCTCATCCCGTTTACGGCCCAGGCAACCTCCTGCCCGCCCTGGTCCCAGGCCCGCGCCCACGATGAAGTGGCCTTGTTGCGCGCAACCCTGGCCACATGGGACGAGCAGTATCATCGCCTTGGCCGCTCACCCGTGGCGGACGAACTCTATGATCAGAGTCGCCAGCGCCTGCACACCCTGCGGATCTGCTTCGAGCTGCAAGCCAGCGATAATCCGCTGTCCAGCGCCCGGGGCACCGTGGCCCACCCGATACCTCATACGGGAGTGCTCAAGCTGGCCGACGAGCATGCCGTGGAAGGCTGGCTGCGGGGCAAGCGAGATGTCTGGATACAACCCAAGGTCGATGGCGTTGCAGCGACATTGGTGTACCGCGACGGCCAATTGGTGCAGGTGCTCAGTCGCGGTGACGGCGTCCAGGGACACGACTGGAGCCATCACATCCCTCGCCTGGGCGGCATCACCCGACAATTGCCGGAACCTCTCGACCTGGTGCTGCAAGGCGAACTCTATTGGCGCCTGGAACATCACGTGCAAGCCGAGGCGGGCGGCGCCAGCGCCCGGGGCACGGTGGCCGGGTTGCTGGCGCGCAAAGCCCTGTCCGACATCGAAGGCGCAGGTGTCGGCCTGTTCGTCTGGGATTGGCCCGAAGGGCCTCCCCGCCAGGCCGAGCGGGCGTCTCGGCTGGCCGAGCTCGGCTTTCCCGACAGCGAGCGCTACAGCGTCGCGATCGAAACCCTGGCCCAGGCCGCGCAATGGCGTCAGCATTGGTACCGCTCGCCCCTGCCCTTCGCCACCGATGGCGTGATCCTGCGCCAGGACAGTCGCCCTCCCGCCGGGCGCTGGCGTGCCAAGCCGCCTTACTGGATCGCAGCCTGGAAGCATCCGTTCCAGCAGGCCCTGGCCGAAGTGCGCGAAGTGCGTTTCCGGATCGGGCGAACCGGTCGCATCACCCCCATGCTGCATCTGCACCCCGTGACATTGGATGAGCGCCGTATCAGCCTGGTCAGCCTCGGCTCGCTGGCACGCTGGAAAACCCTGGACATCCGCCCCGGTGACCAAGTGGCGATCAGTCTCGCGGGGCTGACCATCCCACGACTGGAAAGCGTGGTTCACCGCGCCGCGCATCGCCCTCCCATCGCCGCTCCGGACACCACGCGACATCACCCGCTCAGTTGCTGGCAGCCCGACGAAACGTGCAAAACGCAATTTCTCGCTCGCCTGGCCTGGCTGAGTGGCCGACAAGGCTTGAAGATGCCTGGCCTGGGGCCGGGAACCTGGAAACGCCTGGTGGACCACGGAGCGGTTGCCAACCTGCATGACTGGCTCACCCTTGAGCGCGCCGACCTGCTGCGCATACCCGGCATCAGCGCGGCCCGTGCCGAGCAATTGCTGCAAGCCTTCGCCAGCGCCCGCCAGCAACCCTTCGAACGCTGGCTGCGGGGCCTCGGCGCCCCAGTGCCGGGCCATCTGCAACCGGGGCCGGACTGGAACACGCTAGCCGCCAAACGCCGCGAACAGTGGCTTGCCGAACCCGGCATCGGCCCCGGGCGCGCCGCGCAACTGGAAGCTTTCTTCACGGATGACACGCTGGCCCTGCTGGCAAAACAATTGCGCGCACATGCAATCCAGGGTTTCTAATTTCGTCAGATCAGGGCAGCATTTCGTTTTCCGCTGCCCTGCCTTCGAATGGAGTCCACGATGAAACTGCTTTCGTCCCTTGCCCTGTCTGCCCTGCTCAGCCTCGCCGCCAGCCCCCTGCTGGCCGCCGAAGAGCAACCTGGGCCGACCGGCTGCGCGGCCAAGCGCCAGGCGATTAGCGAACAGCTCGAACAAGCCCGCGCCCAAGGCAATGGCGAGCAGCAGGCCGGCTTGGAAAAGGCCCTGGCCGAAGCCACCGAGCACTGCACTGACGCCAGCCTGCGCAAGGAGCGTGAGCAGAAGGTGCTCGAGGCCCGCCACGAAGTGAACCAGCGCACCAAGGACCTGGACAAGGCCATGAAGAAGGGCGATCCGGAGAGGATCAACAAGCGCAAGGAAAAGCTCGCCGAAGCCAAGAAGGAGTTGCAGGAGGCGGTTGACGGTCTGGAGCGCTGATTCCAGCCACGCGCGGAAGTAGGACTTTTCTGAAAGCGATGTGGCGCCCGGCTCTAGGGTTCACCCGCCAACCAGTTGTAGGCACTATCTCCTACAAACTTTGTTGCTATTGAAGGAAGTGTTCATGAAAGCCCGTTCCGCCCTGATATTGCTGGCCATCCTTGACCTGGCCGCCGGCACTGCGCAGGCCGCGCAGCCCGACCCAGGACTGACCGGTTGCGCGGCCAAACGCAGCGCCATCGAGAACCAGCTCGAATACGCCCGCAAGCACAACAATTGGGGCCAGATCCGCGGCCTGGAAAAAGCCTTGAAGGAAAACGCCGCCCACTGCACAGATGCCGGTCTGAAACAGGCGCGTGAAGCCAAGGTCGCCGAGGCCAGGGCGGAAGTGGCCGAACGCAAGGCAGACCTCGCCGAGGCTCACGCCAAGGCCGACAAGGACAAGATCGCCAAGCGCGAGCGCAAGCTTGCCGAGTCCGAGGCCGAGCTCAAGCAGGCCGAGCTGGAAGTGAACAAGTGACATCGGCTGCGCAGGCTACCGCCGAGAGGGGCATTACGCGGTAGTTGTGCGCCCCCTGCATACCGGGGCCACTGCACAGCTCATCGCAGGCTTGGCCCGCTCCCGCAGATATTGCGGGAAGCGGCCACAAGCCCGACCCTGCGGCAATCAATGATTGCGAAATTCCGTGTGGCAGGCCTTGCACGCGGCCTCGACCTTATCCATTGGCGCCTTCAGGGTTGCCGCCTCGAGCGGCTGGTCACGCGTCACGCTGACCAGCTCACCCGTCACGCCTTCCAATTGCCGAGCCAAATCCTGGAAATGCGCCTGACGCTCCCACACCTCAGGCCGCGCGCTGCTGTCGCCCTCATCCTTGACCTGCGGAAAATGCTGCCACGGTTCGCGGGACAGGCCATCGAGCTTCACCGCACTCTCGGCGAACCAGGCGCCGTCGAACGGTAGTCGCCCCCGCAGCATGCCGCCCATATCCTCGCTGGTCTTGAGCATCTGCTTGAAGATCGCCTTGCGCTGGCCCAGTGGTGAGTTAGGATCGACACGGTCACAGCCCGCCAGGGACAGGCCGACCACCAGCAGAACGGTGAAACATTTCAACATCACGGTCACATTGGCAGAGGGAAGGGGCCAACAGTATCCTCGCCTGCTCGACAAAGACCAATACCCCTACGAAGAACATGGGCAGCCCACAGACTGCCCATTCAAGGATTCAACCATGAGATCTGCTCTGCGCCACATCGCCTGGGCGCTCCCCGCCCTGGCCCTGCTGGCCGGCTGCAACAGCGGCGAAAACGCAAAACCCGAACCCCACGCCGTGGCGACCTACGCCCCGGCCACCTGGCAAGACCTGCCAAGCGTCAGTGATGACGACCTGCTGGCTGGCTTCCAGGCTTGGCGCAATGGTTGCGAAAAGCTCAAGCGCGACCCGGTCTGGGCCGCTACCTGCGAAGCTGCTGGCCGGATGCCCGATGATGCCGTCCAGGTCCGCGCCTTCCTGCAGCAGAACCTGCAGGTCTACGGCCTGCGCTCGGCGCAGAACAACGCCAACGGCCTGATCACCGGCTACTACGAACCGGTCTACCCCGGCAGCCTGAACCGTACCGAGGTCGCTCAAGTGCCGGTCTATGGCGTGCCCGAGGACATGATCGTGGTCGACCTGGCCAGTGTCTATCCGGAGCTCAAGGGCAAACGTCTGCGCGGCCGCCTCGATGGTCGCGTGCTCAAGCCCTACGACACCGCCGAAGTGATCAACCGCGACGGCGCCAAGGCACCGGTGCTGGCCTGGCTGACCGATCCGATGGACCTGCAGTTCCTGCAGATACAGGGCTCGGGCCGCATTCAGCTGGAAGACGGGCGCCAGCTGCGCCTGGGCTATGCCGACCAGAACGGCCACCCCTACCGGCCCATCGGGCGCTGGCTGGTGGAGCAAGGCCAGTTGAAGAAAGAAGACGTGACCATGGGCAGCATTCACAGCTGGGCCCAGGCCAATCCGCAGCGGGTGCCCGAGCTGCTGGCCAGCAACCCCAGCTACGTGTTCTTCGGCACCCGTCCCGACAGCAACGAAGGCCCACGCGGCTCACTGAACGTGCCGCTGACCGCCGGCTACAGCGTGGCCATCGACCGCAAGGTGATACCGCTGGGGAGCCTGCTCTGGCTGTCCACCACCCGTCCGGATGGCAGCCCGGTGGTCCGTCCCGTGGGCGCCCAGGATACCGGTGGCGCCATTACCGGCGAAGTCCGCGCGGACCTGTTCTGGGGGACCGGGCCAGAAGCCGGCGAGCTGGCCGGCAACATGAAGCAGCCAGGGCAGATCTGGATGCTGTGGCCCAAAGGCGCGGCGTTGCCCGAGGTGCCGAAAGTCCCTTGAGCCAAAGAGGGGCTGCCTTTGCAGCCCATCGCGGGCTTATATGGAAACCACGAAGAACGCCACGATCAATGCCAGCCCCGCGAACCATACCAGCGAGCGCAGGATAGCCAGGTCGGCCAGGTAGCAGATGATGTAGAGCAGACGGCTGGTGATGTACAGCACCGCCAGCACATCCTGGGTCACCTGCTCGGCGTTGCCGACGATGTCGGCGACAAGCACCGCGGCGGCAAATGCCGGAAATGCCTCGAAGCCGTTCTGCTGGGCGGCATGGGCACGACGCGGCAGGCCCGACAGGGTGTCCAGGAAGGCGCGCGGGTCGTGGTTGTCGCGCATGCCGAAACGGCCACTGCTCAGTTTCGCCGTCAGACCACAAAGCGGCGGCAGGACCATGGCAATCAGAATGCACCACAGGGCAACAGTCATGGACAGGACTCCTTGTTCAGATAATTGGTTTCAGAGCTTCATCACCAGCATGCCTGCCAGGACCAGCCCGCAAGCTAGGAGTCTCGGCCCGCCAAAAGGTTCTTTGAGGTAACGCATGCCCAGCAGCACCACAAGGATCACGCTCAACTCCCGCAGCGCCGCCGCCTCGGCAATCGACCCCAGATGCATGGCCCAAAGCACCAGGGCATAACTCAGCAACACGCACAGCCCCACAGCCAGCCCAAGACGCCATTGGGTGCGCCAGAACAGCACGAAGGGCGCCCGCCGCGCCACACCGGCCAGCAGAGGGAATGGCCAGGCACTGAGCAAGGTCAACCAGACCAGGTAATCCAGAGGCTTGCCCCAGAGCTGCACCGCCCGGCCATCGAACCAGGTATAGCAACCGATGCACAGGCCGATCAGCGCCACGACCGGCAACATCGACCAAGGCAGGCGGTCTCCGCCGCCGCCCTGCCACAGCAGACAGGCCATGCCACAAGGGATCAGCAGGATGCCGATGATCTGCTTGTCGCTCAGCGACTCCCCGGCAAAGGCCAGGGTCAGCCCCAGCACCACCAGCGGTGACAGGCCGCGCATCAGAGGATAGACCAGCCCCAGGTCGCCAACCCGGTACGCCTGGATCAACAGGAAACGGTACAACTGCTCAGCCAGCGCCGAGGCCAGCAGCCAGGGCCAGATCTCGGCCGGGGGAATGTCAACGAAGGCCACCGCCACCACGGCGAAAACCATTGCCACCAAGTCCATGCTGGCAATCACCAGCAAGCGCTCGCCACTGAACTTGATCAGGGTATTCCAGGTCGCATGGAGCAGGGCCGCGACCAAAACCAGCGAAGTTGCCAACACGGGAGGGTCCTTGCACAGAGTCCAGGCCCTCGTTGGCCTGAGCGTCCCACACTATATCGACTCCGGGCCCGGTGTAGGAATGAGCTCCGGTTTAGTGGAACGAATCCTACGAATCTGGTCATAAGGTGTGTCCCGAACCCCCTGCCAGGCCATCAAAGAACTGCTCGAGCCCTTCGGGTAATGACTTGGAAGCCACTGTTACAGGATTTGGGATGCTTGAACTTGTTGCCGCTTTTATCTGCCTGACCACCCTCCTCACTTACGTCAACTACCGCTTCATCGGCCTGCCGCCGGCCATCGGCGTGATGGTCACCGCGCTGCTGTTCTCCTTGATCCTTCAGGGCCTCAGCCTGATCGGCTTCCCTGGCCTGGAGGAACGTGTCGAGGGGTTGATGAACCAGATCGACTTCAACGACCTGCTGATGCACTGGATGCTGTCGTTCCTGCTGTTCGCCGGCGCCCTGCATGTCAACCTCGCCGACTTGCGCAGCTACCGCTGGCCGATAGGCCTGCTGGCCACTTTCGGCGTACTGATCGCCACGGCGGTGATCGGTCTCCTGGCCCACTGGGTCTTCTCGTTGTTCGGCTGGAACGTGCCGCTGATCTATTGCCTGCTGTTCGGCGCGCTGATCTCGCCCACCGACCCGATCGCCGTGCTCGGCGCACTGCGAACTGCCAACGCCTCCAAGCCGCTCAAAACCACCATCGTCGGCGAATCGCTGTTCAATGACGGCACCGCGGTGGTGGTGTTCACCGTACTGCTGGGCATCGTCCAGCTGGGCGAGGCGCCGAGCTTCGCCGATACCGCCGTGCTGTTCGCCCGCGAGGCCCTCGGCGGGATCGTCTTTGGCGGGCTGATCGGCTACGCCACCTACCGCATGATCAAGAGCGTCGAGCAGTACCAGGTCGAGGTGATGCTGACGCTGGCCCTGGTCATCGGCGGTTCGGCCATGTGCTACGAGCTGCATGTGTCGGCGCCGATCGCCATGGTGGTGGCAGGCCTGATCATCGGCAACCTGGGGCGCAACCTGGCGATGAACGACATGACCCGTCGCTACATGGACGGATTCTGGGAACTGATCGACGACATGCTCAACGCCCTGCTGTTCGCCTTGATCGGCCTGGAACTGTTGCTGCTGCCGTTCAACTGGCTGCACCTGGCGGCAGGCTCGGTCCTGGCGGTGGCGGTGCTGTTGTCGCGCCTGCTGACCGTGGCACCCGCGATCGTCCTGCTGCGCCGCTGGCGCAGCGTGCCCAAGGGCACCGTGCGGGTACTGACCTGGGGTGGCCTGCGCGGCGGCGTGTCGGTGGCCCTGGCACTGTCGCTGCCAGCCGGTGCCGAGCGCGACCTGCTGCTCTCGATCACCTACATCGTGGTGCTGTCGTCGATCCTGGTGCAGGGCTTGAGCATCGGGCGGGTGGTGCGCGGGGTTACTGCACAGCCTTGAGGCTTTTGGGGCCGCTTTCGCGGCCCCCAATGTCATTCCACCGCGGTATCGGGGAACTGATCCTGGATGTACTTGATTTCGGTCCGCCCGTGCGGCGCCGGCAGGCCATCCTCGCCAAGGTTGACGAAGACCATCTTGTCGACGGTCAGGATGCTCTTGCGGGTGATCTTGTTGCGCACTTCGCACTTGAGGGTGATGGAGGTGCGGCCGAACTCGGTGGCGGTGATGCCCAGCTCGATGATGTCGCCCTGGCGCGAGGCGCTGACGAAGTTGATTTCCGACATGTACTTGGTCACCACGCGCTGGTTGCCCAGCTGGACAATGGCGTAGATCGCCGCCTCTTCGTCGATCCAGCGCAGCAGGCTGCCGCCGAACAGTGTGCCGTTGGGGTTGAGGTCTTCGGGTTTTACCCACTTGCGGGTGTGGAAATTCATCGGTACTCCTGACCTGCATGGCTAACGTGGTGTAATGATGGCAGAGCCTTCGGCACCTCTCCATTGAACATCGACTATCGTCTCGATTAATCGACAGAAAACCTTGGGCGTGGCACGGCGCCACGGCTATAATCCCTGCCGATTCAAATGGCCGCCCGCCACGGGGGCCATCCCGCCACCCATCCGAGGGGCGCTGCAGCAGGCTCAGCCTGTCAGGCTCGGTTGGGGCGTTGTCCGCACCCCGGACGCTTAACGCACAACGGCGCCCATTCGCACACTACGAATGGAGGCTCTCGATGAGCGCTGTAAACACGCCTGCAGGTTTTTCCGACTTCAAGGTCGCCGACATTTCCCTGGCCGACTGGGGCCGCAAGGAAGTCATCATCGCCGAATCGGAAATGCCCGCACTGATGGGCCTGCGCCGCAAATACCAGGCTGAACAACCGCTCAAGGGCGCGAAGATCCTGGGCTGCATCCACATGACCATCCAGACCGCCGTGCTGATCGAAACCCTGGTTGCCCTGGGTGCCGAAGTGCGCTGGTCGTCCTGCAACATCTTCTCGACCCAGGACCAGGCCGCTGCAGCCATCGCCGCCGCCGGTATCCCGGTATTCGCCTGGAAAGGCGAGACCGAGCAGGAATACGAATGGTGCATCGAGCAGACCATCCTCAAGGACGGCCAGCCATGGGACGCCAACATGGTCCTGGACGACGGCGGTGACCTGACCGAAATCCTGCACAAGAAATACCCGGCGATGCTGGAAAAGATCCACGGCATCACCGAAGAGACCACCACTGGCGTGCACCGTCTGCTGGACATGCTGGCCAAAGGCGAGCTGAAAGTCCCGGCGATCAACGTCAACGACTCGGTCACCAAGAGCAAGAACGACAACAAGTACGGCTGCCGTCACAGCCT
>Ga0153917_1001207_pt1 | contig 11409 bp, 12 predicted proteins | sample TSFL001MetaG_FD_104695 | JGI IMG/M metagenome (GOLD analysis project Ga0153917, IMG submission 104695) | Attine ant fungus gardens microbial communities from Florida, USA - TSFL001 MetaG | ecosystem: Host-associated > Fungi > Mycelium > Unclassified | place: USA: Florida, Paynes Creek Historic... | reverse complement strand
TTTGACTCATTAGGCAAGACTCCTTTCCGTCGTATATCTAAATTGTATCTCGATATTGATATCTTTACCAATGTGAGAATTGTATGGCATTATTTCACTATTTTTTAGCAAAAAGCTGCTTAGAATAAAAATAAGGGTAACCCAAAATGATGAGTGGAGCTGCTAAGGCAAGCAGGGTCCACGAGCCTGAGTGGCTGTCTCTAATGACTCCAATGAATACACAAGTACCGATAAGAAAATATAATAAAGCACCTAGAAACCAATACATGATCATTCCTCTTTTTCCTTGCATCTGATTTTTGGCTGCGTATTTTTATCTGTCATATGGCTTAATCGATCAGGATATTGGTTTTTTAATACCTTCTCAGTCCGGATTCCTTTTCTTTTTAATGATAAAATTGTAAGATCAATTGATTTCAATGATGATCATTCCTTCAATGAATAGTATGTTCCTTATGATTTTAAAGATAAATTTGAAAAGATAAAACGTACATAAAGGTAGAACGTTCATGTACGTTTGGGCAATGATCATTTGTTGGAAACTCTAATGTTGGGTTCGATTCTCATGAATTTTGATTTTGTGAAACAGGTAAAGGAAGTGGATAAGGTTTGCTTATAAGGAATCCTTTCAAAGATAAATATTACTCACATGATAGGCGGGCATTAAACATGCTTGCGCTTAGAGTGCCTGGCCTGGCTTTTATTCTTATGATCTATATAGCCTCTATCGTGCTGCAATTTGTTTCTGGGAGCTGGTCCATTTTATTGCTTTATGCGTTTACCCTATTAATCGGAATTTTTGCCTTGCTTCATTGGCACTCATATCGCTGGGTTAAGAAAAGAGTGATTCTGTATTTCGTGGTACAAGGCCTGATCACCTTTATACTTGCTAATCTCATGACTGGCTTTCTCATACTGGTCATTATCGGCCTTTATGCATTTTTAATTGGACAAATCATAGGAATGGCAGACAGAAGAAGGACTTTTCCCATTCTTTATCTATTGCTGCTGCTGGCCATAAACTCGGCGTATCACCTTAATAAAGGTGAAGTGTTGCATTTTATTGTTATTGCTGCACCGATCATGATTGTTATCATCACTTATGCTGCAACATTTTTTGCCCAAGTCGATGAAAAAATAAAAGCTCAATTGACTCTTGAAAGGCTGGAGCTGGCTCATCAGCAGGTAGAACAGCTGACGCTGCAGAACGAAAGGCAGCGGATGGCCCGAGACTTACACGATACGCTTGCTCAGGGTCTTGTCAGTTTAAATATGCAGCTGGATGCAATTCATGTTCATCTCGCCAAAGGCAACACAGAGAGAGCGAAGGAAATCATACAACAATCGATGAAAAGAGTGAAAAGCACATTAGCTGATGCACGTTCAGCGATTGACGATCTCCGCAGCAAATCAGAAGAAATCGGTGTTTTAAAAGAAAGAATTACCTCACTAATGGATCATTTTATAGAGTCGACAGGCATGGCTTGTTTATTAGATTACAGATTGCATCAGGTGCTGGATGTGCGTACAGCTGAAAACTGTTATTACATCATTGGAGAATGCATGACGAATGCGGCAAAGCATGCTGAAGCAAAAACAATCTGGATTTCCATTTGGGATGATGAAAAGGGGAGGCTTCATTTAACAGTTAAGGATAACGGCAAAGGCTTTGATGTTGAAAAAGGAAAGAAAAAGAGAGGGCATTATGGGCTTCTTGGCATACAAGAACGTGTCAGAGCAATAAATGGCCAATTCAATATAAAGAGTACAAAATTGAAAGGAACACAAATTGAGATTACTGTACCAATTCAGGGAGAGATGCAAGATGTATAAAGTTTTAATCGTTGATGACCATCTTGTCGTGAGGGAAGGTCTGAAGCTTTTAATTGAAACGAACGATCAATACACTATTATAGGAGAGGCGGAAAATGGCAGAGCAGCAGTCCGTCTTGCAGATGAATTACAACCGGATATCATTCTGATGGATTTGTATATGCCGGAGATGAGCGGATTAGAAGCCATTAAACAAATAAAAGAAAAACACGATATCCCCATCATTATTTTGACTACATATAATGAAGATCACTTAATGATCGAAGGGATTGAATTAGGAGCGAAAGGCTATCTGTTAAAGGATACGAGTTCAGAAACCCTTTTTCACACAATGGATGCAGCGATAAGAGGAAATGTGCTATTGCAGCCTGATATCCTTAAACGTCTGCAAGAAATCCAATTTGAGCGGATGAAAAAGCAGCGCAGTGAGACGCAGCTGACAGAAAAGGAAGTCATTGTTCTAAAAGCAATTGCTAAAGGGCTTAAAAGCAAAGCGATTGCCTTTGATTTGGGCGTCTCTGAGCGAACAATAAAGTCCAGATTAACGTCTATTTACAATAAATTAGGCGCGAATTCAAGAACTGAAGCGGTAACGATTGCCATGCAAAAAGGTATTCTGACATTAGACAACTAAACTGCATATTTGAAAATTGCCCAAACGTACATGCCCGAATGTACGTTTTTTTTATTTCAATGTCAACTACAATCAGAAAGTAAGTGATCAAGCAATGTGCTGAAAGGAGATTATCATGTCAAAAATGTTATATACATTAGGAGGATGGGTTGCTCGCCATCGCGTAAAAGTCATATGTGCGTGGATCGTTGTGTTAGTTGCTTCGATAGGGCTTGCCACCACGTTAAAACCGAGTTTTTCTGAGGATATGTCCATTCCTGACACACCTTCGGAAAAAGCGATGGATGTGATTCAAAAAGAATTTCCTCATGGCCCTGATAAAGGGAGCATACGGGTGATTTTCGGAGCTGAAGATGGAGAGAAACTGACTGCAAATTCAGCGAAAAAAGCAATAGAAAAGACGTTCAAGGAAATCAATAAAGATGATTCAGTTGACTCGATTGCAAGTCCTTTTGTCACAGGAACAATCGCGAAAGACGGCACAGTTGCCTATGCTGATATCAAGTATAAATCTACAGCGGATGATATAAAGGATTACTCTATTAAACACTTAAAAAACAGTTTGAAAATCGCTGATGATGAGGGTTTGCAAACGGAGCTAAGCGGAGATGTCCCGGGAGCCGAGATGGAGATAGGCGGTGTTTCTGAAATTGTCGGCATTATCTTGGCTTTTGTCGTTTTAGCCATTACATTCGGTTCTTTATTAATAGCAGGTTTGCCGATTTTAACTGCACTGATTGGTTTAGGTGTAAGCATTGGAATGGTTTTGATTGGGACACAAGTATTTGATATTGCTTCCGTCAGTCTTTCATTAGCCGGAATGATTGGCCTTGCTGTTGGGATTGATTATGCTTTATTTATTTTTACGAAACACCGCCAGTTTTTAGGTGAAGGCATACAAAAGAATGAATCGATTGCGAGAGCCGTGGGAACAGCGGGAAGCGCAGTCGTTTTTGCCGGACTTACTGTTATCGTCGCCCTTTGCGGATTGACGGTTGTTAACATTCCTTTTATGTCTGCAATGGGGCTGACAGCAGGGCTTAGTGTACTGATGGCTGTTCTCGCTTCCATCACGCTGGTGCCTGCCGTCTTATCGATTGCAGGGAAACGGATGATTCCGAAATCAAACAAGTATAAAGAAAAGCAAAGCGCTGAAACAAATGTCTGGGGACGCTTTGTCACCAAAAATCCTATCATGCTAAGTGTATGCAGCATTCTGATTTTGCTCGTCATTAGTATCCCATCTATGCATTTGGAACTGGGCTTGCCTGATGCTGGGATGAAAGAGAAGGATAATCCGGATCGGCGGGCATATGATTTGCTTGCCGAAGGTTTTGGAGAAGGATTTAATGGCCAATTAACCATCGTAGCGGATGCCACAAATGCTGCAGAAAATAAGGCGGAGGCTTTCGCAGATGCAGTGAAAGAAATAAAGGGCTTAGACCATGTAGCAAGTGTCACCCCTGCAATGCCTAATAAAGAAGGGAACTTTGCCATCATTACGGTCGTTCCTGAAACAGGGCCAAATGATGTGGCAACGAAGGATTTGGTACAGGATGTGCGCAATTTATCAGATGAAAACGGAGTAGATTTGCTTGTTACTGGATCGACTGCAGTGAATATTGACATTTCAGATCGCCTGAATGATGCGATACCTGTGTTTGCTGTACTCATTGTCGGCTTTGCATTTGTATTGCTGACCATTGTTTTCCGTTCGCTGCTTGTGCCGCTTGTTGCTGTTGCAGGTTTCATTTTAACGATGACAGCCACTCTTGGGGTCTGTGTATTTGTCTTGCAGGACGGGAATCTCATCGACTTTTTCAAAATACCTGAAAAAGGGCCGATACTCGCCTTCCTGCCGATTTTATCAATTGGGATTCTGTTCGGTTTAGCCATGGATTATCAAGTATTTCTTGTCAGCAGAATGCGTGAAGAATATGTTAAAACAAAGAATCCAGTACAAGCCATTCAGGCTGGATTAAAACACAGCGGTCCTGTTGTTACAGCAGCCGGCTTGATCATGATCTTCGTTTTTGCAGGATTTATCTTTGCGGGTGAAGCTTCGATTAAAGCAAACGGATTGGCTCTTTCCTTTGGTGTGCTCTTTGATGCTTTTATTGTAAGGATGACACTGATTCCGAGTGTCATGAAGCTGATGGGGAATGCAGCCTGGTATTTGCCGAAATGGCTGGACAAGATGATTCCGAATGTGGATATAGAAGGGCATCAACTCACAGAGGAAATACAGCCAGAAATAAATCATGAACAAAAGAAACAAATCATGTAATAGAAAAAGCAGATCTTTTATGATCTGCTTTTTTGCTTAACGTTTGTTGCCTGAATCATGTTGTAGGCGATTCTATGGCCACTCAATGTGGCAGTATTTAGAAGGTGGAGCCGCCATTTTGTTTTTGCGCAGGCAGAGGACACCAAGCGGTATAGGATGTGTTTGATCAGGTTAGCCGAGATAATGTTTCAATCTCTCTAATCCTATTCTCAACTCGTCTAATGATTCTTTTGAAGAAAGCGCAACACGCAAATACTTATGAGGAGTGGCAGAACCGCTCAGAAAGAGATCAGAATGAAATGCGCGGATTCCATGTTTCTTCAAATCCGTTTCCAGCTGTAACGCATCGGTATCATCATTGATGGAAAGCCACCGATAAAAGCTGAGAGGATGTCCATTCAGCTCTGTTTCAGGAAAAAACTCTGCAAACATATCATTAGCTGACTGGGCAAGCTGTTTTTTTTTGAGAAACAATATCGTGCGCTTTTCCTGATAAGATCAGTTCTGTTATGACCTCTGCATCAAAAGAAGACGTTTTTACATTAATGTTGAACATCGCCTGGTGAATTTTCTCGCCTTAGGCAGTTCCATAGACCATATAAGCCACTCTTAATCCTGAACAGATTGACTTAGAGGTGCTGCAAATATATACGCTTTGTTCTGGGAGCAAGTTGAACATGGGCTCCTGATAATCAGAAATCAAGCCTGCGGTCATAAACGCATGAATATCGTCCTCAATCAATAATAAACGAAGCTTGCGGATCACTGCCGCGATTTCTTTCTGGCACTCGACATCACAACAGTAGTTGGGTTACAGCAAGAAGGCATCAAAAAAATGCCATGAATGTTGAGTTGAGTACATTATTGAACGAGCGGCGCTAGGAGAAACAAAGGTTCCCTTTCCGGTGACCGCATATATCAGCCCCTTTACCTCACACACTTTATAGGCTTGGGTAATTGTAGTAAAGTTTAAGTCAAGAAAGTCAGCCAATTCTCGCTGAGGCGGGAGTTTTGTACCAGGTGCTAAAAAACCATTTTTGATATCGTGTTCAAGCAGTGCAGCGATTGATTCATAGAAAGGCCGTTTTAATGCCTCTCTTTCTGGCTTCCAAGACATTGGATAATTGTCGAATGAATTGACCGGCATAATCCACCTCTATTGTTTCATTTCCCATAAATGGTTTTTAAAGGAGTGCAGCAAGTTTCTCTATTATCATACAAAGGATAATTGTAATCCATACAATTATCTTGTTTGTTGTATGGATTTAATATGGTACTTTAAAATAAAAATGTTGCAAGGTGTGAATCTGATGACAAAAACAAATCAAATAGGGGCTGCATTTCGTTCGGCCTTCCCGTATACGATTCCGATTTTTGCCGGATTTTTATTTTTGGGAATTGCTTATGGAATCTTTATGCACTCTTTAGGGTTTAGTGCAATTTATCCGATCATCATGAGTTTTATTATATTTGCAGGATCAATGGAGTTTGTTGCCGCCCATTTCTTGCTGGGCGCGTTCAATCCGTTGAATGCTCTTTTTTTGACGCTGATGGTCAATGCCCGGCATTTGTTTTATGGAATTTCCATGTTGGATAAGTACAGGGGGACTGGAAAGAAAAAGCTTTATTTGATCTTCGGGATGTGCGATGAATCATTTTCTATCAATTATACCGCTAATGTTCCGGCGAATGTTGAAAAGGGCTGGTTTATGTTTTTTGTGACACTGCTTAATCATTTATATTGGGTCGCGGGTGCAGCGATAGGAGGCATGTTTGGATCGTATGTGAAATTTAATACCGAAGGCCTTGAATTTGTGATGACCGCCCTCTTTATTGTGATCTTCATCGAGCAGTGGATGAAAGAGCAAAAACATCACAGTGCCCTCGCAGGACTTGGGCTTTCAGCTGCCAGCCTTATGATTTTTGGCGGAAACCATTTCATTATTCCTGCTTTGCTCGCCATTTTAGGGATACTCACTGTTCTGAGAAAACCATTAGAGAAAGCTGAGGTTTCCGTATGACGATGAGTATAACGCAGCAAATCATTACCGTTGCTATGGTCGTGCTTGGCACAATGCTGACACGGTTCCTGCCATTCATGATTTTCCCGTCTGGGAAACCGACACCGCAATACATACAATTTTTGGGCAGAGTGCTGCCATCAGCGGTAATCGGGCTTCTGGTTATTTATTGTTTTAAAGACGTGAGTCTACCTTCTGGGAGTCACGGCATCCCTGAATTGATTGGAGCAGCTGCAGTTGTACTGCTTCACTTGTGGAAAAAAAATATGCTACTTTCCATAGCGGGGGGAACCGTTGTTTATATGGCTATGGTACAATTGGTTTTTTAAACGTATGGGGAACGATCAAATGATCATGATTTTATTGAACTTTTTAAAAATTAATGAAATTGACACAATCTTATTTTGGAATCAGCACCGTGCCAATGCATATAGCATCTGTAGTGTTTCCTTGCCATTCAAGAGGTGTCTACTTTATTCGGAGGATTTATCATGTCAAAAAAAGTGTCTGCTTCCTATATCATCATTATAGGATTAATGCTATTTGCATTGTTTTTTGGGGCGGGAAATCTTATTTTCCCGCCTATGCTTGGGCAAATGGCTGGAAAAAATGTATGGATTGCCAATGCGGGTTTCTTGGTGACAGGAGTTGGCTTGCCGCTGCTGGCAATGACTGCATTTGTTTTTTCAGGTAAAGATAATTTACAATCGTTAGCCAGCCGTGTGCATCCGGTGTTTGGCATTGTGTTTACAACGATTCTCTATCTGGCCATCGGGCCTTTTTTCGCTATCCCAAGATCGGGGAACGTATCGTTTGAAATTGGAGTGAAACCTTTTTTATCAGGTGATGCAGGCCCTGTTTCATTGATCATATTTACAATATTGTTTTTTACAGTTGCATGTCTGTTATCACTTAATCCCACAAAAATAGTTGATGTGGTCGGAAAATTTTTAACACCAATTAAGTTGACATTTATCGGTTTACTTGTAGTGGTAGCTCTTGTTCATCCAATTGGAACCATTCAAGCGCCCTCAAAAGGGTATACATCACATGTGTTTTTTAAAGGCTTTCAGGAGGGATACCTTACACTGGATGCCCTTGTAGCATTTGTTTTTGGAATCATTGTGGTGAATGCAATGAAAGAACAAGGGGTAGCCACCAAAAAACAGCTGGTCATCGTTTGTGCAAAAGCAACCGCGATTGCTGCGACACTTTTAGCTCTTATCTATACTTCCCTTTCATATATGGGGGCCTCCAGCGTTGAAAAGCTGGGGTTTTTAGAAAATGGGGCCGAGGTTTTGGCTAAGGTTTCATCCTATTATTTTGGATCCTATGGTTCTATCTTATTGGGTTTAATGATTACAGTAGCATGTTTGACGACAAGTGTCGGACTCATCACAGCGTGTTCTTCGTTTTTTCATGAATTATTTCCGAGCATTTCTTATAAAAAAATAGCTGTGATGTTAGCGGTGTTTAGCACACTTGTTGCAAATATAGGATTAACAGAGCTCATTAAGGTGTCCATGCCTGTCTTAATGACGATGTATCCAATCGCGATTTCCTTAATATTGTTAACGTTTTTGCACTCTGTATTTAAAGGGAAGGCTGAAGTGTATCAGGGGAGCTTACTGTTCACGTTTATCATCAGCCTATTTGACGGTTTGAATGCAGCTGGGATAAAAATTGAAGTCGTGAATCGCGTTTTCACTCAGATTCTTCCTATGTACAGCATAGGGCTTGGGTGGCTTATTCCAGCAATTGCTGGGGGGATAGGCGGCTATATACTGAGTGTGTTCCGAACAAAAAAATCATGATATAGCGCTGTAGGACCGATAGAACCACTCACCTTCATAGATGTTGATTTCCCTGATCCGTGTTCTAAAGAGTTGAACAATGACTCAGATCTGCAGGTGGAATAAAGCTCTTTTCCGCCTGCATAATTGGGGGGAAGAAGATGGCTGATCAAAGAGAAGCTTTGTGTACGAGATTAGCACACATAGATAAACATGAAAGATCGATCCTTCGTGAGTTTCAATTACAACGGTCAAAGGCGCTCCCATCTCAAGCCGCGCTCATGGAACAAGCTGCAAATGATATAAAGACATATCGTGTAACATCAAAACCAATCCAAAAGAAAAAAAGAAGACAGGGCAGAGCTGAATCAAAAGCCTCCCGTGAAGCAGCATTACACATATTAAAGCAGCAGAATAAGCCAATGAGCAGTATCGATTTGAAAAGAAGGATTGAAAAGGAAACCGGCGTACACATTTCGAATATGACATCGTTTATGAATACTTTGATGAAAACGCACCCAGAGGTGAGAAAGCCTTATAGAGGGCAGTACATTGTGATTTGAATGCACGGTATCAAAGAATCAGCATTACAAATGTAGATCGGAGACAGAAACACAGTGCATTATCAGCATGATGCCAAGGATCTTGACGACCTTGGTATTTTTGTTGTGAACTGCCGGCCATCGATCGGTTTATGTACAAAGACGATCGCAAAGATTGTAATGAATGAATTGACGCCCATATGACCATTCATCGTCTGTCCCAGTGATAAAACATGGCCGGCATTCATGATTTCCGCATAATTGATGTCGATTTGTTAAAACCATAATCCAAATGAATGAATCACAAAAATCACAACAGGAGGGATCAACAGGGAAGGCAGCAGATTCAGTGTTTTGAACTTCTTGATTCCAAGAATGCTTAGACCTGAACTGAGGATGAGTATGCCTCCCACAATTGTGATTTCGTTAATAAGGTCTGCATTGATTGCGCTCTCCATTACTTTAGCAAATAAATAGATGGAGCCCTGCCAAGCAAACAATACAATGGCAGCTGCCGCTATTCCAAAACCAAAAGTCGAGGCGAGCACAATGGAGGTGATCCCATCTAACATACCGTTTGTCAGAAGGTATGTATAATCTCCATGCAAAGCGGCTTCAACAGGACCCAATATTGACAGCGAACCTATACAAAATAATAAGACCGCAGTTGATAACCCCTCCGCTAAATTGCTTTTAGAAAATTTGTTCACCAGCTTGTTGAATCGTAATTCCAGATTGATGATTTGGCCAAGCAAACCTCCAATAGCTAAACTCACGATGAAAAGAATAGGGTATTTACTATCAGGCAAATGCTGTGTAACGGCGTTGATCCCCAGCGCGACTGCAGCGAATCCCATTGCCTGCATCAAAATATCCTGGTATTCATCTTTAATGCCTTTTTTGAATATCCCCCCGATTATGCTTCCTGCAATGATCATCACTGTGTTAAATATCGTTCCAAACATAAGCTTTCTCCTCCAATAATGATTCCTGCATAAAAAATAAACCCTCTAGTTAGTAGAGAGTCAAGGGAGATCAAAACATATTCATGAGATTATTTGATGGGCAAGAGGATTTCAGTCACATAATTGTCTAGGTTATTCGTAATGCCATAATCAATGAGTGTGATTTCGATTGAATCCCCTGCTACCTCATAATGATGTTCTTCCATATACGCCAGTAATGTTTTGTAGTATGGTTCGGCTTCTGGGTGTGACCCTCTAAACCTAATTTGCAGATACTCTCTTGAAGGGAAAATGATTTCTGATGAAGTTTTTTCATTTTCATCTTCAAGAATCATAAATATACTGGAATATTTGTCAAACTGTTTTGCCTTCACATTTGCTGCTGAAATGGATAAACCGATTTTGCCTATAAATATATCTTCGTTCACATTCAGTTGGGTTCTCAATTCTGCTAACGAATGTTCAATATCATGGCCGAGAACATATTCCTGCTGTAAATAAGCGACACGCAATGCGGGAAGTTTAATTTTAGAAATTTGATGTAACGGCATGTTAACGGCATCTTCTATATGTGTGATGCGGCGGGAGATCTTTCGTTCAATGCGTTCCAATTCTTTCTTCTTGCGATCAATTTCAGCTTGCTGGCTTTTTAGTAAATGAAGAAGGGTATTTGTATTTTGAGAGTTATAAAAATCAAGCAGCTTATTGATTGGCAGGCCTAAGGCCCTCAAATACTTGATGGTATCCAGCCGCTCAAACTGTTGGGTGGAATAATATCGATAGTTCGTTTGCTCGTCTTTATATTCCGGCTTCAAAAGACCGATTTCATCATAATACCTAAGAGCAGAGATTTTCACATTGAATAACTTTGACACTTCCCCAATCGAAAAAAATTCCTTCATTCTAACAACCTTTCTGTCCCTATGATTGATATACATCCATATTATATAGTACAGCGAGTTCTAAAGGGAAAGTTTAACAGCATAAAGCAAAAGCTCCTTTTAAAAAGGAGCTTTTCATTCTTCGAAATAAGGATTCACATGGATGAGCACTTCTTCAACATCGGAAAACTGTCTTTTGATTTCATTTCGAATTTCGCGGGCAATGTCGTGTCCCTGCTTAATTGTCAAATCATGATCCAAAGATAAACGGACATCAAGCAATTTATAGTGGCCGTGTTCTCTCGCGCGGATTCTATCAATTCGTTTTACCTGATCACATTGAAAAATAACAGCCTTATATTCCTCGATCAGCTTGGGGTCAACGCTCTTTTCCATGAGCACATCAACAGACGGCCTGATTAATTCCATAGAAATCTTAAAAATGAGGTAAGC
>Ga0153917_1001206_pt1 | contig 11422 bp, 11 predicted proteins | sample TSFL001MetaG_FD_104695 | JGI IMG/M metagenome (GOLD analysis project Ga0153917, IMG submission 104695) | Attine ant fungus gardens microbial communities from Florida, USA - TSFL001 MetaG | ecosystem: Host-associated > Fungi > Mycelium > Unclassified | place: USA: Florida, Paynes Creek Historic... | reverse complement strand
CCACACCCCTTCCGCTCAGCACACAGCCCTCACAGCCCGCAGCCCGGCACCGTTGCACTTCGACACCAGGCCCGTCCCACCCCGTTTCACGTGAAACATCGGAACAATCACTCCCCCATCTCGACTGGCTCCACCGTTTCAACATCCATCGCACCCGTACTCTCACTGCACTTCAGGAGCGGCTCACGCATGCGGCAGTGCGGCAGTGCACCCATCCGCATCCACCTCGCGGCGGCAGTAGCTACCTGCCGATTCGGCAAGACGGGCGTGACAAGACATGAGCGGACGAGCACGACGTCCCCTACCCCCAACGCGCTAGGTCCGCCGCAAACCGCCTTGTCCCTTGCGCTGCCCACGAGCAGAATCCGATGTTTCACGTGGAACATCCAGCACGACCCCCATGATGCGTCGAAAGGTCAGCGCTCAAGCGCCTCACCCCTTCAGATGGTCCGGGGAATGAAGAACGAACCATGAAGCCGAAGGTCAATCGTCTCGACGGCCAGCCGTCGATCATCGGAACCCCCTCGACTCACGCAGACAGCACTCGTCCGTGCGCGACCGTGACACGCTCTCCACACAGCCTGCACAAGCGACCATGGCGAAATCGTCCAGCGCAACCACTACCACCTTCACGGCACGAATCGATATGACTCCACGATTCCTGCCGCACGAACCCCTCGCACATCAAGGTCTCACCGAGTTCGGCAGCAAGTCACTCTGACCGCCACACGAACGGCTCCCAACTACTCGATCGCCCTTCTCTTCTCCTTCGAAGACGCGATTCACGGGCCGCATACACTCCTCATGTTTCACGTGAAACATCGGGCACACAGAGGAGCAGAGCCCCGTGGAAATCTTGGCCGCAGCCTCCTCTGGATCGTGCGCTCGCCAAGGTTCTCTCCGGAAACCATTTCCCGAAGACACCCCACAGCCACGCTCCCCGTGCAGCACGAGCATTCAGCCCGTCTCCGACCGCGAGCCGAGCCGGTCGAACACTCGAGAGAGCCCACGCACTCGAACGGCTCGAGCAGCACACCAGACGGCCGTCGACCGACGTGCGAACGCCCCTACGCGTGGAAGGTCTGCCGGTACGCGCTCGGCGTCAAACCGGTGCACGCCAGCAGGTGCTTGCGCAGGCTACTACCCGAGCCGAATCCCGACTCGTGGGCCACCACCTCGATCGGCCTGTCGGTCGTCTCGAGCAGACGCTTCGCCTGCTCGATCCGCTCGCGCAGCAGCCAGTCGCCCGCACTCATCCCGGTCGCCTCCCGAAACTTCCGGGTGAACGTGCGCCGACTCATGTTGGCGTGCGCCGCGAGCGCATCCAGTCCGATCGGCTGGGAGATCCGCGTCGACGCCCACTCGATCGTGCGCCCCACTGAATCGCTCGGATAGGCGGGCAGCGGCCGATCGACGTACTGCAGCTGTCCTCCCTCGCGCCATGCCGGGACGACGCATCGACGTGCGACGGCATTGGCGGCGGAACTTCCGTGGTCCTCTCGCACGATATTCAAGAGCATGTCGATCCCGGCGGCAGCTCCCGCCGAGGTCGTGACTCGCCCGTCGCTCACGTAGAGCAGATCGGCATCGACTCGAACAGCGGAGAACGTCGATGCGAAGAGCGCCGACCAGGCCCAGTGCGTCGTCGCCCGCCGGCCGTCGAGTTCGCCGGCCGCTGCGAGCACGAAGGATGCGAGGCACAGCGACGCAATGCGGGCTCGTGCAGGAATGCGCTCGAGCACTGCCGCGAACTCGTGGGACAGCCCTCCGGGCCGCAGCGCCGTATGTTCCGACGACGGCGCGACGACGACGAGATCGGCTCCTCGGATCGTCGCGACGTCCTCCGCCGGAGAGAGCGCGAAGCCGCCCTCGGCACGAACGACGCGGTTGCCGATCGTGCACGCCTTCACCTCGTAGAGCGGCTCGCCGACCGCATCCGTCGCGCTGCCGAGCACTTTGGCGGGCATTCCCAGCTCGAACGGCAGCACCCCGTCATCCGCGAGCACGATGACCTTCTGCATGATGGCCCGATTATCTCAGTCAATGGTCTTCGGGCCATTTCGCGGCACCCCGGCGGCCGGGAGCATCGATGCCATGAACGACCACCCCACCATGCGCATCGTGACCCAGACCGAGCTCGGCGATCCGACCGTCCTGACCTTGGGCGAAGCGCCCGTTCCGTCGCCGGGACCGTCTCGGGTGCTCGTGAAGGTCGCCGCCACGAGCCTGAACCCAACCGACTGGGTGCACCGCCGCCGCCCCGGCTTCCTCGGGGATCGGCCGAAGGTGCTCGGCTGGGACGTCGCCGGCACCGTCGAAGCCGTGGGCACCGGGGTGACCCTCCACCCGATCGGCGACCGCGTCTTCGGCATGCTCCCCTACCCCGCCGGCCACGGGGCCGCCGCGGAATACGTCCTCGCGCCCGCACGCGCCCTCGTGCCCGTTCCGGAGCGCATCAGCCTTCCCGGTGGCCGCCGCCGTGCCGCTGGTCGCTCTCACGGCCTGGCAGGCCCTCGTGGACACCGCGGGCGTCGACGAGGCGACCGCGTGCTGATCCACGCCGCAGCCGGAGGCGTCGGGCACGTCGCCGTGCGGATCGCGAGGGCCCGAGCGCCCACGCCATCGGCACGGCCAGCGCGCGCAACCAAGCCATGATCGAGCGCCTCGACGTCCATGAGGCGATCGACTCCATCGCGCAGGCGTTCGAGGAGGTCGTGCACGACGTCGACCTCGTCCTCGAGCCCGGTGGAAAGGACGTGACCGAGCGCTCCCTGGCGGTCGTGCGCCGCGGCGACCCGGACCGCGCGACGAACAGTCCTCGAAGGCGCCTGCCAGCTCCGACCGCCTGGAGCGACCTCCCGACGAGGTCCCCTGCCCCGAACGCACGGAGGCCACGTCCGGGCACCGGACACCGAAACGGGCCGGCCCCACGGCACCGCTCGGATCGTGGACTCCCCACGCACCCGCATCCACACCCATCAACATTCCCGCACAACTCTCTCCACAGGGTTATCCACAGCTGGGGATGACAGTCGTGTGATTCGACTCCACGGGCGTGGAACACTGGAGATCGACGGTTCGAACCGCCGCCCCGCGAAAGGATTCCAGTGAGCGACGTTCCCCTCCCCGCCGACCTCGAGGCCGAGCCCGCCGTCGCCGCGGTGCTCTTCGGAGATCGCATCGACGCCGCTCGCTCCTACACGAACAGCCTCGCCCGGCACGGCGAGGAGCTCGGTCTCGTCGGCCCGCAGGAGTACCCGCGGCTGTGGACCCGCCACGTCGTGAACTCCGCGCTCCTCGCCCCGCTGCTCCGCGCCAGCGGGCAGGTCGGCGACATCGGATCGGGCGCCGGGCTTCCCGGCATCCCGCTCGCCATCGCCCGCCCCGACGTGCGGTTCACCCTCATCGAGCCGATGGAGCGCCGCACCGACTGGCTGCAGCGACAGGTCGACGAGCTCGGACTCGAGAACGTCGAGGTGGTCCGCGCCCGCGCCGAGGACGTCCACGAGCGCTTCGCCTTCGACCAGCTCACCGCCCGCGCCGTCTCGGCCTTCTCGAAGCTCGTGCCGCTCACAGTGCCGCTGCTCAAGGACGGCGGCGAGCTCGTGCTCCTCAAGGGGCGCAGCGCCGAGGCCGAGATCGAGAAAGCGGCCAAGGTCATCCGCAGGTTCCACCTCGTCGACGTGCGCGTCGAGGAGCTCGGCGAGGGCCTCGACACCGAGCCGACGCGCGTCATCCGGGCCACGGCCGACTGACCGGCCGACGACGCATTCCCGGAACGACGGGCCCCGAGGCGATGCAGGAGCAGGAGCAGGAGCCCGCGCCGGAGGTACCGGCTCCCGTTCCGACCGGAGTCGGAACGCGCGTGGGGCAGGTCGACGCCGACGGCCGCCCCGACGACCCGAACGGCCGAGACCGCGACGAGTCCGCTCGCCGAGCGCGCGTCGAGCACCGCGCCGCCCGACGCGCGCTGCACGTCCTGCGGATCGTCTGCCGTCTCGCGGGGGCGCTGCTCGTGTTCGCTCCCGCGGTGCTGCTCCTCACGAGCTCGAGCGATCTGTCCACGCTGCCGCCGAGCGGTCTCACCCTGATCCTGGGCGATGGCGTCGTCCCGCCGTACGCGACCGTCCCGATGCTCGTCGTGCCGGGGCTGCTGCTCACCGCCGCGGGATTCGCGCGGCGGCCTCGACGAGGCGAGTCGCCGATCCTGCTGGGCTGCCTGCTCACCGGTCTCGCCGGATTCGCGCTCGCCGGCTCGATGGCCTTCCTCTGGCTGAGGTCGGACGGCGACTACACGCTGCTCGACCCGCCCAGCGACGGCGGATGCCGGGTGATCGTGCTCGAGCGGTTCGGTCTGCACGACGGCTTCGGCGCACTCGGCGTCGTGCAGCCGGGATCGATGCATGTCGATTGGAAGCGCTCCTACAGCTCGGAGGACGGGCATCCCTACACGAGTTCGAACGCCTCCCCGGCGTGGACGGGCGGCACGGCCGTCGTGCCCGATCCCGCCTCGGTACGCACGAGCACGGGCGCTCCCCTGGCGTGCGAATGATCCCGGACGCCGTTCGCGGCCGAAGCTCCCGAAGCTCCGATCGCCTCTCCATCGCCGAGCTCGGGCGGGTGGCCGGAGCTGCGCTGCCCGGCGCGTCGAAACCCCGCCCGGCCACCCGCGTTCGGCGATGCGAGACGACGTCTCGAAACCGGAGACGGCTCGCTCGCCGACCGATCCGGCTCAGACGACGCTGAACCCCGCCGGCAGTCCCGCTCGCCCCGTGAGCGCCCGCAGGAGCGTCTCCGGGGCGCTCCCGCCGAGCGAGACGGCCGACTCCGCGAGCACGGTCAGGGCGACCAGCTGCGCCCGCGCAGCGGCTTCCCGGTGCTCGACGGCCCGCGCATCGACGTCCTCGGCCGGATCGGAGCCGGATGCGGCCGCCGGCGTCGACGCGTCCGGCATCCGGTCGTCCTGATCGGGAGACGCCGTTCCGGGGACCGCCGCGGCCAGGTCCAGCCCGTGCACGACGAGCTCCAGGATGCGGGTGCGCAGGTATTCGTCGAAGCGCATGCTCCCGCCGAAGACCGCCACGCGGCGGCCGGCGGGCACGCGGTCGACCGCATCCATCGCCGCCGCGGCGAGCTCGGCGTAGCGCTCCGCGGCGGCCGCGGGCGTCGAGCCGAGGCCGATGCCCGCGTCGACGCCGCGCTGCGCCACGCCCGGCGAGGCGGCGGCGAGGCGGGCTCGGGCCACGTACTCCCCCGCGGTCGCGATCGTCGTGGCATCCGGCTCGGGCGCGCCCGAGTAGTCGACGACCGTGACGAACGCCCGCGACAGGTGCCCGACGAGCGAGCGCACCGACCATTCGCCGAGCCCCGGCGCCGACCAGGCCGACTCGTCGCGGGGCAGCTCGCGGACGGCCGCGACGCTCGCCAGCGCCGCGGCGCGGAAGGCGTCGCGCAGAGGTCCGTGCATGCCGCGAGCGTACGCCGTCTCGGACGCGAGATGGCGGGGTTTGGTGCGTTCGTTCGCGAACGAACGCACCAAACCCCGCCATCTCGAGCGGAGCTGGAGCCGGGGCCGGGTCCCGCTAGCCGACCGGCTTGATGACCGTGTGCCGGTCGCGGCCCTCGCCCTCCGACTCGGAGGTGAGGCCGCGGGCCTTCACGAGGTCGTGCACGAGCTTGCGCTCGTACGACGACATGGGCGGCAGCGCGGCCGAGGCGGCACCCTCCTCGATGCGCGCGGCAGCGCGGGCGACCAGGGTCTCGAGCTCGCGCTCGCGCGTCGCGCGCGAGCCGCCGATGTCGAGGATGAGCCGCGAGAACTCGCCCGTCTCCGCCTGGACGGCCAGGCGCGTGAGATGCTGCAACGCCTCGACCGTCTCCGGGTCGGCGAGGCGGTCGAGGTTCGACTCCCCCTCGGCGCTCACCGAGACGTACATGCGCCCGTCGCGCTCCTCGATGTCGAGGTCGCCGTCGACGTCGCTGATGTCGAGCAGGTCCTCGATGTAGTCGGCCGCGATGTCGCCCTCGTCGCGCGGTTCCTCGTCGCCCTCGTCGCCCTCGGCGGCCTCGGCCGCGACGCCCGCGGTCTCGTCGACCGGGACCACGCCGTCGACGGCATCCGCGACGACCTCCTCCGCCTCGACGGGGGTCGCCTGCTCGTTCGTGGATTCGCTCATGTGGAGAACTCCTGTGCTTCGGATGTCCGGCGCGGACTACGACTTCGAGGAACCGGACGGACCCGACTGCTTGCCGGGCTTGCCCGAGTCGCCTCCGTCGCCCGACGCCTTGCCCCCACCCGACGACGACTGCCCCTTGTTGCCGCCCTGCTTCTTGGCGCGGGCCTTGGACACCGGCTGCTGACGCTGCCCCGACTGCCCCTGGGCCGACGAGCCGGAGCCGCCGGAGGTCGAGCCCGAACCGCCCTTGCCCTTGTCGTCGCCCTCTTCCTCGACCCACTTGCCGCGGCGCTTGAGACGCTCCTCGCGGGCCTTGGCGGCCTCCGAGCCGGGGGTCGGCATCTGCCGGATGACGACGTACTGCTGGCCCATGGTCCAGAAGTTCGACACGAGCCAGTAGCTCATGACGCCGAGGGGGAACGTCACGCCCGAGACCGCGAAGACCAGCGGCAGCACGTACAGCAGCATCTGCTGCTGCTTGTACATGGGCGACTCCTTGGTCGCCTGCGAGATGTTCTTCGACATGATCTGCTTCTGCGTGATGAACTGCGAAGCGGTCATGACGACGACCATGAGGCCGGCGATGATCATGACGGTGACGTTGCCGCCGTTGTCCATGAACGTGGCCTTGAGCGGCGCGCCCCAGATCGACGAGTTCGCGAACGACGCGGCGAGCTCGGGAGTGAGCAGGCCGACGCCGGCGGTGTTGTGCTGGGCGCCGTTGAGCACCGAGAAGAGGCCGAAGAAGATCGGCATCTGCACGAGCAGCGGCCAGCAGCTCGCCATGGGGTTGGCGCCGTTCTTCGAGTAGACGGCCATCGTCTCGCGACGCATGGCCTCCATCGAGAACTGGTCGCGCTTGCCCTTGTACTTGTCCTGGATCTTCTTGATCTCGGGCGCCACGACGAGCATGTTGCGCTGCGCCTTGATCTGCTTGACCATGAGCGGGATCATCGCGGCGCGCACGACGATCACGAGGCCCACGATCGACAGGATCCAGGTCCAGCCGTCGTCGCCGTTGAGCCCGAGGAAGGTCCACAGGTTGTGGAAGCCCACGAGGATGAGCTCGATGACCCAGCGAATGGGCCAGAGCAGGGTTCCCATAATGTCCATGGGGGCGGAGACGCCTTTCGGTCAGAGGGGGACGACGAAGCCGCGCTTCGTGATCCGGATGGTGACGTGCCGTGGTTCGGGCACGTCGTCGATCCCGCCCCGCGCCCAGGGGTGGCAGCGGGCGATCCGTCGCGCGGTCAACCAGGCGCCGCGCACGACCCCGTGGGTCTGCGCGGCTCTTAAACCATACGCGGAACAGGTCGGGTGATACCGGCACACGTCGCCGTAGAGGGGCGAGACCAGGAGCCGGTAGAGCAGCAGGAACCCGACGACCGCGTTCCGGGGAAGCAGCCAGAGGGCGTGGAGCGCGCGGCGCACCGCTACGACTCCGGCGCGTGCGCGTCTCGCGCGCCCGCGAGGGACGCCGGGGATCCGGGCGACGATGCCTCGGATGCGGCGGAGGACCTCGCTTCGACGCCGAGGCGCTTCAGACATCTGCGCACGCCGAAGACCGCGCGCTCGCGCAGCTCGTCGAACGGGAGGTCGGCGGCTTCCGGATGCACGCGGTAGACGACGTCGAGCCCGTCGGGCAGCGACGGCAGGAGCTCGCGGGAGATGTGCTTGAGGCGGCGGCGCAGGCGATTGCGCACGACGGCGACACCCACCCGCTTCGAGATGATGAACCCGAAGCGGGTGGGCGTCGCAGCGCTCCCCTCGGGGAGACGCTCGGAGGTCGCGCGCTCGCGTGCGAGCACGCTCACGGTCAGTCCCCGCGCGCCGACGCGAACGCCGCGGCGGACGATCGACTTGTAGTCGTCGCCCCGCGTCACGCGGTGGGCGCGAGGGAGCACGAGGCTACGCGGAGAGCTCTGCGCGACCCTTGCGACGGCGAGCCGAGAGGATGGCGCGGCCAGCACGCGTGCGCATGCGCAGGCGGAAACCGTGCACCTTGGCGCGGCGACGGTTGTTCGGCTGGAAGGTACGCTTCGACATTGGGGTTTCTCCGGGTTGAGGATTCATCCGGCGGACGCCGGGGCGGATGACGGGGACCCGTCTCCGGGCACAACTGCATTAATGTACGCCCGATCCCGCGCCTCGTCAACCACCCGGCCAGCGCGGCATTATGCGCACGGACCCGCCCCTTCGCTCCGCGACATGCCGCGAGTCCCCCCAACGGGTTGCGGGCGCCACCGGTCGTGCACGTATGCTGGGCGATCTATCGCGGTTATTCACATGCACCGCGACGTTATCCACATGATTTGTGGATAACCGCCTGTGTCGTCGAGAATGCTGCTCACGCTTCCAACGGCGGACGCACGGACGAGCCGGTGAGCGCCGTCTCGCCCCAGGGCTCGCGCCGGACTCCCCGGAGCTCGGCCCCGCTCAGAGACCCAGCACCGGAAGGACCGCAGTGACCGACGCGACCACGACGATCTGGAACGACATCGTTCGTTCGATCCGCGCCGACGACACGCTCGGTCCCTCCGTCTACGCCTTCATCTCCCTGCTCGAGCCCAAGGGCGTCATGGGCGGCACGATCTACCTCGAGGCGCAGAACGACCTCACCCGCTCCATCGTCGAGCGGCAGGGCCGCGCCGGCATCCTCGCCGCGATCGCCAAGCTGGATGCCGACTCCGGCGTCACCGGCTTCGCCGTGACCGTCAACCCCGACATGCAGCCCCCGGCCGTGCCCGAGGTGCCGGGGGTCAACCCCTACGTCGACGTCGCCCCGACGCCTCGCCCCACCTCGGGCATCCCCATCGCGGGACGAACCGGCCACGGCCGCTCCCCCTTCCTGCATGAGCAGCCGGCGACCGGGAACGCGTTCGACGCGACGGCGGCGGCCGCGGGCGACCCGCTCGCGCCGGCGGACGCCGGGTTCGCGCCCGGTCCCGACGCCGGGGGCGCGACGAGCGACGCGTTCGCACCCGTCACGCCGATCGGCGCCGCGACGGGCTCGCCGGCCGCCGCGGACCGCCCGGCCTCCCCCGACGACCGCTTCGCCCACGACGACGTCGCCGCGTCGCGGCACTTCGGCGAGGAGCAGCAGGCGCTGCCCTCGAACCTGCAGCCCGACCCCGAGTCCAAGCTCAATCCTCGCTACACCTTCGACAACTTCGTCATCGGCGGCTCCAACCGCTTCGCGCACGCCGCGGCCGTCGCGGTGGCCGAGGCGCCGGCGCGCTCCTACAACCCCCTCTTCATCTACGGCGGCCCGGGGCTCGGCAAGACCCACCTGCTGCACGCGATCGGCAACTACGGCGAGAGCATCTACCCGGGCATCCAGGTGCGGTACGTGTCGAGCGAGGAGTTCACGAACGACTTCATCAACTCGATCGCGAACAACCGCACGCAGGCGTTCCACGAGCGGTACCGCAACAACGACATCCTGCTCATCGACGACATCCAGTTCCTGCAGGGTCGCGACTCGACGCAGGAGGCGTTCTTCCACACCTTCAACACGCTGCACGAGCACAACAAGCAGGTCGTCATCACGAGCGACCTGCCGCCCAAGCAGCTGACGGGGTTCGAGGACCGCATGCGCACCCGCTTCGAGTGGGGCCTGATCACCGACGTGCAGTCCCCCGACCTGGAGACGCGCATCGCGATCCTGCGCAAGAAGGCGCAGGCCGACCGGCTCACCATCCCCGACGAGGCGCTCGAGTTCATCGCGACGCGCGTCACGTCGAGCGTGCGCGAGCTCGAGGGCACGCTCATCCGGGTGACGGCGTTCGCCAACCTCAACCGGCAGACGATCGACATGCAGCTCGTCGCGACGGTGCTCAAGGACCTCGTCGCCGACGACAAGCCGAACATCATCAACCCGGTCGACATCATCAACCACACGGCGGCCTACTTCCAGCTCTCGGTCGACGACCTGCACGGCTCGTCGCGCTCGCAGGCCATCGCCACGAGCCGGCAGATCGCCATGTACCTGTGCCGTGAGATGACGAACCTCTCCCTCCCGAAGATCGGCCAGCTCTTCGGCGGCCGCGACCACACGACCGTCATGTACGCGCACCGCAAGATCACGAACCTCATGACCGAGCGCCGCGACGTCTACAACCAGGTCACGGAGCTCACCAACCGCATCCGCACGGGCGGTTCGCAGACAGCCTGAGCGGACCTCGGCCCGGCACGGGCGCGGTGACGCGGTGACGCGGTGACGTGCTGCGACCACGCCGTCTGCGCGTTAACGCGGTTAACGCGGTTAACGCGGGTCGCTCGGCGCGCACCAGGGCGCCCGCTGATCCGGTCGACGGCATGAACGGGCCCGAGAGGCGTTAACGCCCGCCCGGATCGAGACGCCGTCCGGACTCCGTCGCGGCGTTAACGCACCGTCGCCGACCACGAGCACCGCCCGACGAGCCGCCCGCGATCGACGGGCGTTAACGAGCATTGACGTGCAGGATGCGACGGGCCCTCGTCGGCGGCTCGTCCGCGCGCCGCCGACGCCTGCCGACACGCCCGGCCCGCATCCCGGAAATGCCTCGCCAGGATTCGTTCTGACGAGGCATTCAAGGCTCGACGACCCCGTTCAGCCGTGTGGATAGCATGTGGAGAACCGACTCGATCGACGCGAAGGATCTGTGCGCGACGAGGCACCCCCTGTGGATGCCGAGAATCTCTCCACAGCCGGGCATCCAAGTCCGCACAGCGCCTCCACCCCGACTGCACAGCCGCGGCTGCCCGACAACCGCATGATTCGAGGCGTGTCGCGAGTTCTCCACAGTCTCCACAGCGGTTAATACGATGGTTAACGGAGATCTCTGGTTAAGGCCCGTCCATGACATCCGATCCGCCGGCTCTCGCCGTCGATCTCAGCGGATGCCTCGCCAGAACGCCTCTCCGGCTGAGTGCTCCGCTGGTCGTCGTCGACTCGAGCGCCTACGGTTAACGATCGCGGCCCTCGATCGTGCCGGCCAGGTCGCCATCGGGTTTCCCTATAACTCAATCCGATGACCGGTTCCGATCATTGTGCGCCTGCACAGAACCAGTGAACCAAGCAACTCGCTGTTTGGTGAGGCACCGGGATGAATCACCAGACCCGCACACGCGGGGACGAATTCCTCGTCCGATCGGGTCGCCATGAACGACGGCGCGCACTGCGACACCGACCGGAGGGCGTCGCCCGAGCAGGGCTGCCTCGCGGAGGCGCTGCAGGAGCGTTCACCAGGATCGACGACTGGCGT
>Ga0153917_1001203_pt1 | contig 11450 bp, 12 predicted proteins | sample TSFL001MetaG_FD_104695 | JGI IMG/M metagenome (GOLD analysis project Ga0153917, IMG submission 104695) | Attine ant fungus gardens microbial communities from Florida, USA - TSFL001 MetaG | ecosystem: Host-associated > Fungi > Mycelium > Unclassified | place: USA: Florida, Paynes Creek Historic... | reverse complement strand
GCCTGCTGATCGATAACGTCAATACCGCTGCCGTGCTTGGAGATCACGCGCAGCGCCGGCGCGGCGTCCATGATGCGCCCGTTGATTTTGCCATAGCGCACAATGATCGCCTGAGGATTATGGCGCTCGCACAGCGCGATCAAATCGGTTTCCTGCGGCTGGCGTCCGGCATAAATCAGCTGATAGTCCTGCAGCAGCTCGACGGCTTCAGCAGCCAGGTCGCTGCCGGTGATGAGGATAGTTTTTACGTTGCTCATTACAGAGATTCTCCTTCTGCTAACATACCCGCCGCGCGCAGGGCACCTTCCAGCCAGCCCGGACGCAAATCGCCCTGCTTAATACCCGCGATGCGGCGCGTTTCGGCGTCCAGCTTCTTCGCCGCCAGGGCAATGATGCGTTCCACATCCTGTTTAGCGATCACCACCACGCCATCGGCATCGCCGACCACCAGGTCGCCCGGCTCAATCGACGCACCGGCCACCGACACCGGATGGTTCACGCGTCCGGGAATGCTTTTGGTGGGGCCGCTCGGGTTGAGGCCGGCAGCAAACACCGGATAGCTGCCCTGCGCGAGGGCGTCAGCATCACGCACCGCGCCATCAATGATGATGCCGGCGATGCCGGACGCTTCGGCCTGGGTTGCCATGATTTCACCCAGCAGCGCGCAACTGATGTCGCCTTTGCCGTCCACCACCAGCACATCACCCGGCTGGGCGATAGCCAGCGCTGCGTGAATCGCCAGGTTATCGCCCGGACGCACTTCCACCGTGATGGCCGGCCCGGCGACTTTCATCTGCGGCGACAGCGGCTTAACGCGGCCATGCAGGGTGCCGCGACGACCGGCGACATCGGCCAGAATCGCCGCCTGGAATGCGGCGGCCTGGCTGACGGACAGGGCGCTGACGCGCTCGATGTTGCGGTTGATCAGGTTATTTGCAGAGACAGACATAATTCACCTCGTGGTTTGTTTTACCTGGTACAGCAATGTTGTACAATATAAAACAACTATATCGACGATCTGACGCCGCATGCCAGTGTTACGAAGGTGTTTGTGATGTAAACACGATGTGACTCACAGTTTTCAGGTACACTCAGGACGGCACAAATCAGGAGGAAAAAATGGGAAATGAAGGCGTTAATGCGGTGGAGAAGGCGTTGTCGCTGCTGGATTGTTTTAAGCCCGGCGAAGAGAGCCTGTCGCTGACTGCGCTGTCGCAGCTTTCCGGCTATCACAAAACCACTGTCTATCGTCTGATGAACTCGCTGGAAAGGATGGGCTATGTGGTGCGTAGTGACAGCGGTGTCTACACGCTCGGCCCGCGTCTGTTATATCTTGGCAAGCTTTATGAGCAATCATTCCATCTGGCCAGCGTGGTGCAGCCGGAATTGCAGGCGCTGGCAACGGCGACCAACGAGAGCGCCAGCTGGTACGTACTGGATAACGGCCAGCGTCTGTGCCTGTTTCGTGCTGAATCGTCTGATGGCCTGCGTCATACGCGCCTGCCGGGGACGATTTTTCCGCTCGATAACTCAGCCATCAGTAAGGTGCTGCGTTTCTGGGGCATGAATGAAAATCTCTTCGATGCGCTGCCGTCGCTGCCAATATTCAGCTCAGGCGCGCGCGATCCGCACATCGCGGCCTTTGCCGTACCGGTATTCGCCGAAAATGACCGGCTGACCGCTGCGCTGGCGCTGACCGGCCCGGTTTCGCGTCTGACGCTGAATCGCAAAGATGAAGAGTTAGGCGTGTTGATGCGCGAAGCCGCTGCACGCCTGTCAGCCAAACTGGGCGCGCGCAAAGCATTTTGTGATGCGGTTTATGCGGCCAAATAAGGCTGCGCATTAATCACTCACCGGCGGGCCAGCAGGCCTGCCGCACTCCTTCGGATTTTTCAAAGCAACACCTCAGTTAATGCTGTTTTCCCTGCTGCGCTAAGCCCGGTATACCTTGCGGAAACCAATTAAACGCTGGCAGGCATCATGAGCACCCATACCCGCATCCGCAAATTCAACACCAAAGATACCTATCCTAATCAGTCGCTGGACAACGACCTGTGTCAGGCCGTGCGCGCCGGCAACACCGTTTACGTGCGTGGCCAGATTGGCACCGACTTCGAAGGCAACTTGGTGGGGCTGGGCGATCCGGCAGCGCAGGCCGAGCAGGCGATGAAAAACGTGAAGCAACTGCTCGAAGAAGCGGGCAGCGACCTGTCGCACATCGTGAAAACCACCACCTACATCATTGACCCGCGCTATCGCGAGCCGGTGTATCAGGTGGTGGGCAAGTGGCTGAAAGGCGTGTTTCCCATCTCCACCGGTCTGGTGATCTCGGGACTGGGCCAGCCGCAGTGGCTGATGGAGATCGACGTGATTGCGGTGATCCCCGACGACTGGCAGCCGCAATAAGGAGCGCCGCATCATGACGTTATCGATTGTTGGACGCTGCGCGCAAACCGGCCAGCTGGGCATTGCGGTCAGCTCGTCGAGTATTGCTGTCGGCGCACGCTGTCCGTGGCTGCGCGCCGGTGTCGGCGCGGTCTCCACGCAGAACATCACGCTGCCGGCGCTGGGCCCGCGCATCCTTGATCGGCTGAGTCAGGGCGAGACGGCGCAGCAGGCGCTGCAGAGCGGCATTGCCAGCGATGACTTTTTTGATTATCGCCAGCTTACGGTGCTGGCGGCCGACGGCAGCAGTGCCTGCTTCAGCGGAACGCACACGCTGGGTGTGAATCACGCGCTGTGCGGCAGCGACTGCGTAGCGGCCGGTAATTTGCTGGCGCATCCCGAGGTGATTGCGGCGATGGTCAGCGCGTTTACGCAGCAGCCGGGCGAACTGGCCGCACGGTTAATCGCGGCCATGCAGGCCGGGATGGCCGCCGGAGGCGAAGCCGGGCCGGTTCATTCGGCGGCGCTGGCGGTGGTGGGCGAACCGTCGTGGCCGCTGGTTGATCTGCGCGTTGACTGGACGGAGGGCGATCCCATCGCGGAACTTCATCAGCTGTGGCTGGCCTATCAGCCGCAGATGCAGGATTACCTGACGCGCGCGCTCAATCCCACGCTGGCACCCCGTTACGGCGTGCCGGGCGATGAATAAGCGAGAGGAGACGCGATGCTGACCAGCCGTAACCTGCTCGAACATCTGGTGGCTTTCGACACCACCAGCCGCGAATCCAATCTCGCGCTGATCGATTTCTGCTGGCGCTACCTCAGCGGGCTCGGCGTGACCTGTGAACTGATGCACAACGCAGAACGCAGTAAGGCCAATCTCTATGCGCGGCTCGGGCCAGCCGGCAGCGGCGGGGTGATGCTATCGGGTCACAGCGATGTGGTGCCGGTTGATGGCCAGACGTGGACGGTGCCGCCGTTTGCGCTCACCGAACGTGACGGCAAGCTGTACGGACGCGGCACGGCAGACATGAAAGGCTTTCTCGCCTGCATGCTGGCTGCTGTGCCGCATTTTCTCGCCCAGCCGCTGCGTCAGCCGCTGCATCTGGCTATCTCCTATGACGAAGAGGTGGGTTGCCTCGGCGTGCGCTCGCTGGTGAAGGCGCTGGCGCAGCGCAGCGATCGACCGGCGATCTGCCTGATTGGCGAGCCGACAGAACTGCGTCCGGTGCTGGGCCACAAAGGCAAGCTGGCAATGCGCTGCGAAGTGCAGGGCGCGGCCTGCCACTCGGCTTACGCGCCGCAGGGCGTCAATGCGATTGAATACGCCGCGAAGCTGATCCAGCGCTTAACCGTCATCGGTGAACGTCTGGCGGCGCCGGAACGACAGGATGCGCGCTTTGATCCGCCATTTAGCACCGTGCAAACCGGGGTGATCCACGGCGGACGCGCGCTGAATATCGTGCCTGACGCCTGCAGTTTTGATTTCGAAGTACGCACGCTGCCGCAGGAGGATGCGCAGCAGGTGGCAGAGGAGCTTGTGGCGTATGCGCAGCAGACGCTGGAGCCGCAGATGCGCGCGGTGCAGCCCGCCAGCGCCATCCGCTTCTCGCCGCTCAGCGCCTATCCCGGGCTGGATACCGCCGCGCACAGTGCCGCGGCACAGCTGATTGCCCGGCTGAGCGGCAGCGACAGCTTCAGCACCGTGGCGTTTGGCACTGAAGGCGGACTGTTTGCCGCCGCCGGCATCCCCTGCGTGGTGTGCGGTCCCGGCAGTATGGAGCAGGGCCATAAGCCCGACGAATTTATCACCCTCGCACAGCTGGACGCCTGTGACAGCCTGTTACGCCGGCTGGCGACCTGGATGTGCGAATGAACCCGCGACGAGCCACCCCGTCCGAATCCGGAGATTGTATGGTCAGTGCAGAAGTAACCCCGTTTCCGCAGCCGCTGTCATCGGCGCCGCATAAGGCCAACGTGGCGGTGCAGCTGGATGGCGTCCTGAAGCGCTTTGGTGATGCCATCGCGCTGCATAAAATTTCTCTCACCATCCACGAAGGTGAGTTCATTACGCTGCTCGGCCCGTCCGGCTGCGGTAAAACCACGCTGCTGAACCTGATGGCCGGCTTTGCCGAAGCCGACGGCGGTGAGATTTTTATCGATGGCGAACTGGTAACGGAAATCCCGCCCTATCAGCGCGAGATCGGCATCGTGTTTCAGAACTACGCGCTGTTTCCGCACATGACGGTGGAGAAAAACGTCGGCTACGGCTTACGTATGCGCGGCGTGCCGAAAGCGGAAATCGCCGAGCGGGTCGGGCAGGCGCTGGCGCTGGTGAAGCTGGCGGGTTACGGCCAGCGCAAGCCGCGTGAATTGTCTGGCGGGCAGCAGCAGCGCGTGGCGCTGGCACGCGCGCTGGTGATTCGCCCGAAAGTGTTGCTGCTGGATGAGCCGTTCTCCGCACTGGACAAAAATTTGCGGTTATCCATGCAGGTCGAGCTGAAAGCGATTCAGCGCAAACTCGGCGTGACCACGGTCTTCGTCACCCACGATCAGGGCGAAGCGCTGAGCATGAGCGACCGCGTGGTAGTGATGTCGGCCGGGCACGTGCGCCAGATTGGGCCGCCGGATGAGATCTATCGCCGCCCGCAGGATCCGTTTGTCGCCAGCTTCGTCGGTGACGTGAATATTCTGCCGGGCCGCTACGCCGGCCGCGACACCAGCGCGTTGCTGGAGCTGGGCGGCAACACGCTGCGCCTGCCGGCCAAACGGGTGCAGGCCAGCATCGGCGACCGGCTCGATGTGTATGTGCGTCCGGAAAATGTGCAGCTGGCGCCGCTCGGTCCGCAGGCGCTGCTCAGCGCCACGGTGCTGACGCATGTATTTCAGGGCGATCACGTTGACGTGCACCTTGATATCCCGGCGCTCGGCAGTGCCTCACTGTTTGCCCGTCAGTCCGGACTGGACGCGCTGACGCGCTGGCCGGTCGGCAGCGTGGTGGGGCTGACGTTTGATGACGAGGGCGTTTGCGCCTTCGCCAGCGACGCACAGGGTTAACGCATGACTACGGAAACCATGACGGCGATCATCGCCGCGCAGCCGGGTGGTGCAGAGGTGCTGACTGCGGTACAGCGCCCGGTGCCGCAGCCGGGACCGGGCGAAGTGCTGCTGCGCGTGGTCAGCGCTGGGGTTAACCGGCCCGATATTCTGCAGCGCAACGGCATGCCACCGCCGCCAGGCTGCAGCGATATTCTCGGGCTGGAAGCGGCGGGCGTCATCGTTGCGCTCGGCGCAGGCGTCAGCGAACTGCAGCCGGGCATGGCGGTGATGGCGCTGCTGAGCGGCGGCGGTTATGCACAATACTGCGTGGCGCGCGCCGACCTGTGCCTGCCGGTGCCGGACACGTTGCCGCTCAGCCACGCGGCGGGTTTTCCCGAAGCCGCGTTTACCGTCTGGCACAACCTGTTTGAGCTGGGCCGTCTGATGCCGGGCGACAGCGTGCTGATTCACGGCGCGGCCAGTGGCGTGGGCACGCTGGCGATCCAGTGCGCCCAGGCTTGTGGCGCGCGGGTGATTGCCACCGCCGGCGGTGCGGAAAAAATTGCCGCGCTGCAGCAGCTGGGCGTGTGGCGCGCCATCGATCGCCATAGCGAAGATTTTGTGGCGGTGATCCAGACGCTGACCCGGGAACGCGGTGTGGATGTGGTGCTGGATAACGTCGGCGGCGACTACATTGCGCGCAACCTCAGTGTGCTGGCAGCGGGCGGGCGGCACGTCAGCCTCGCCTTTATGCAGCGGGCCACAGTGGAGATCGATTTACAGCTGATCATGCGCAAAGGCTTAAGCCTGACCTCTTCCACGCTGCGACCGAAAAGCGCGGCGGAAAAAGCGCGTCTGGCGCAGTGCGTGCGCGCCCATCTGCTGCCTTTACTGGCTGCCGGGCGCATCACGCCGCGCGTGCATCAGCGATTGCCGCTGATGACCGCCGCGCAGGCGCACCGCATCCTTGAAGCCAATGCCAATATCGGCAAAGTGCTGCTGCTGCCAGATGCGGAGGCTATGCCATGATGGAACTCTATTACGCCTCTACCTCGCCTTACGTGCGAAAAGTGATGGTGTGCGCCCAGCTGCTGGGTCTGGCGCCGGAGATCACCCTGCTGGCGTCGGCGGCGCACCCCATCGAGCGCGATGCGCGCATTGCCGCGTTTAATCCGCTGGCTAAAGTGCCGGCGCTGCGCACTGAACAGGGACTATGTTTATACGACAGCCGGGTGATCTGCGAATACCTTAACCACCGCGCCGGGGGTCAGTTGCTGCCGGCAGACGGCGAGGCGCGCTGGCTGTGCCTTACGCGCCAGGCGCTGGGTGATGGGCTGCTGGACGCCGCGCTGCTGGCGCGCTACGAAACCAGCGCCCGCCCGCTGGAAAAGCAGTGGTCAGCGTGGCGCGATGCGCAGCTGACCAAAGTGGCGGCTGCGCTGGCGGCCATTGAGCAGCAGGCGGAGGCGTTCAGCCGCACACCCGACGATCTCGGGCTGATCGCCATCGGCTGCGGATTGGGCTACCTCGACTTCCGTTTTGCTGAACTCAACTGGCGCGCCACGCATCCGCAGAGCGCTGCCTGGTTTGCCCTTTTTGACGCGCATCCGGCGATGGCCGCGACGCGCCCGCACCTGTAACGGAGCCGCAATGTCTCAGATTTTCTTTCTCAATGGGCCGAATGCCAATCTGTACGGCATGGATCGCCACGGTACCTACGGCAGCGACAGTTTCGCCAGCGTCGGCGAGCGCTGTCAGCGGCGCGCCGACGCGCACGGCCTCAGGCTACAGTTTCGTCAGAGCAACCATGAAGGCGTGCTGGTGGACTGGATTCAGGAAGCGCGCCAGCAGGCAAACGGGCTGATCATAAATGCCGCCGGGTTGTCGTATCGCTCAGTGCCGATTCTGGATGCGCTGCTAATGTTCGATGGCCCGATCATCGAAGCGCACATGAGCAATATCTGGCAGCGCGAGCCGTTTCGTCATCAGTCGCTGGTGTCGAAAGCCGCCACCGGCGTGATCGCCGGGCTGGGCGCGCTGGGTTATGAACTGGCTATCGATGCGCTGGCGACGCTGCTACAGGAGCCCAGCACATGACGACTCTGGTGTTTTACAGCGAGTTCGACAGCTTTGAGGCGTGGTCGGCGCTGCTGGCACCGCAGTTACCGGATGTCGCTATCTGCCGTGCCGATCAGGTTGCGGATGCCGATAGCGTGCAGTTTGCGCTGGCGTGGAAGCCGCCGCGCGGTTTTTTTGCCCCGTATCGCCAGCTGAAATTGCTGGTGAATCTGGGCGCGGGCGTCGACTCGCTGGTGGGGCGCGACGACCTGCCTGACATCCCGATCGTGCGGCTATCGGACCCGGATATGGCGCGCATGATGGCCGGTTACGTGCTGTTTGCCGTGCTGCGTTACGCGCGTGACATACCGGCATTTGAGCGCGCACAGCGTGAACATCGCTGGCACTATCTGCATCCGCGCGAGCCGGCGTCGATTCGCGTGGGCGTGTTGGGGCTGGGCGAACTGGGTGCGTATGCGGCGCGCGAGCTGGCGCGTCAGGGCTTTGACGTGCGCGGCTGGTCGCGGTCGCCCAAAGCGCTGGACGGCATTCACTGCGTCAGCGGTATGCAGGCGCTGGATGCGTTTCTGGCCAGCAGCGACATTCTGGTGGTGATGCTGCCGCTCACGCCGGAAACCCACGGATTGCTGGATGCGCAGCGTCTGGCACGGTTGCCGCCGGGCTGCGCGCTGATCAACGTGTCGCGTGGCGCGATTGTCGATCAGCCCGCGCTGACTGCGGCGCTGCAGAGCGGACAGATCGGGCACGCCACATTAGACGTGTTCGATCGCGAGCCGCTGCCGCCCGACGATGCGCTGTGGGGCATGGAGAATGTGCTGATCACCCCGCATCTGGCGTCGGTGGCGATCCCGGCCAGCGCCGCGCGTCAGGTCGCTGATAACATCCAGCGGGTGATGCGCGGCGAGCCGGTGCTCAACCAGGTGTATCCGGCGCGGGGTTACTGAGCGCGTCAGGCGACGCGCACCACCTGCGGGTCGAAGTAGCTTGGTGCAGCCATGCCGGGAATGTATTGATCGGAAATGAACATGCGGCAGCGTTCGGCGAAGGCGTTGACCACCATCGACTGCTGCACGTGGGCCACCGTGGCGTATCCCAGCAACATCGGCCGGTTCACGCCGGCAAGGCGCACGCGGATCACCCGTTTGCCATCCTGCGACAGATTGGCTTTGGGCCGCACATTGGCGATGCCAAATCCCACGCCGTTGGCCACCATCGCGCGTACCACTTCCATATTGCCGGAGCGCATCACAATGTTGGGCGTGACGCCCGCTTCGCTAAACAGGCTGAGAAAATATTCGCGGCTCCACGGCATATCCAGCAGCACCATCGGCACCGTAGCGAGATCCTGGATGGTCACCGCAGACTGACTGGCAAACGGGTGATGTTCGCCGACCATCACATACGGCGGCAGCTGTGCCAGCGACTGAAACGCGATGTCGCTGGCTGGCACCAGATCGTAGGTCAGCGCGATATCGATATCGGCGGCGCGCAGCTGTTTCAGCAGCTGTTCATGATTGCCCTCCACCAGCGTGATGCGCACGCCGGGGAAGGCACGGCCAAAGCCAAACACCAGCTCCGGCGTCAGCATCGGGGCCAGCGTGTCGAGACAGCCGACGCGCAGCGGGCCGCGCACGTTGTTCAGCGACTCTGAGGCGATGGTATACAGATTCGACATCTGTTCCAGAATCAGCTTCGCCTCTTTTAAAACCTGATGGCCAATGGCGGTGAGCGACACGCCCTGCGCGTGGTGGCGCACAAACAGCTGCACCCCCAGCTCGGATTCGATGTGGGTAATGGCGGCAGAGATCGACGGTGACGATACGTGAATACGTTCGGATGCGCCAATAATGCTGCCGGCTTCGCCGGACGCGACGAAGTATTCCAGCTGGCGCTGGGTGATGCGACTGAGCATGCAGATTCTCCTGGTGTCGCCAGCGCGATCTTGTCGCGCCGGCTTTTCTATTTACCCCTGTTTCCATGCATTTATCATGCCGGACAGCGAATAGCAGCATAATCCCCTGCCTGACGCTTCACGCCCATTCGCTTCTGCCTCACCAAGGCTTAAGAAAATCCGTTGCAAAGCAGCGACTTTTTTAGCGTCAGAAATTCCGATGCAACGGCGAGGAAAAGGCTGTTTTACCGCAGCAACGGCCAGCGGCAGAATCGCTGTGACACCTGCTTTTCACTTTCGCACTGTTTTGGCGCAGCGCGCCGTGGCGAATCAACGGTGGTTCAGAGCAGCGATAACAGCCTTTTCATTCACTGGGGACAAAAATATGTTGCGTAAGATGTGTGCCTTAACGTTGTTAACCACGGGAATTCTGAGCGCAGGGAATGCCATGGCCGCCGACAAGCTGATTGTCAGCACCTGGGGCGGCAGCTTTAAAGATCTGATCGATCAAACCATCGCTAAAGAGTTCACCAAAGAGACCGGCGTCGAAGTGCAGTTCGTCACCGGCGGCACCATCGACCGCCTCAACAAAGCCAAACTGGCGGGCGGTTCGCCGGAAACGGATGTGACCTTTACCACCGCGCACGTCGGCTATCTGTATGCCAACAGCGGCCTGTTCGAGAAGCTCGACATGAGCAAAATCCCTAACGCGGTCAATCTGGTGCAGCAGGCCAAAGTCAGCCCGTATCATCTTGGCGTGTGGGGCTACGTCTACACCATCGGTTACCGTCCGGATCTGGTGCCGAAAGGGGAAACCTTCACCAGCTGGAACGACCTGTGGAAGCCGGAACTGAAAGGCACGCTGGCGCTGCCCGACTGGGATCCAAGCCACATCATCGCCGTGGCCGCCAAACTCTCCGGCAGCGATGCGGCGCACTGGCAGCAGGGCCAGGCGAAGCTGAAAGCGCTGATTCCTAACATCAAATCGTTCTACACCGATGATGCCAACAGCCAGCAGCTGATCTCCACCGGAGAAACGCCGGTGCAGGTGATGCTGTCGATGAACGCCTACAGCATGATTGCGGAAGGGGTCAACATCAAGCTGGCGATACCGAAAGAGGGCGCGATCCTCGGCGTGGATACCGTCGGCATCAATAAAGGCAGCAAACATGCCGATCTGGCGTACAAGTTCATCAACATCGCGCTGAAACCGGAAATTCAGCAGCAGGTGGCGAAGATCTATCGCGGTAGCCCGACGGTGACTAACGCGCATATCGATCCGGAGCTGGCGAAGCTGCCAGGCATGCTGACCACGCCGGCGCAGTGGAATGCCACCATCAATACCGATCCCCAACTGCGTGCGGAGAAAACTGCCGAGTGGCGTCAGTGGTTCTCTGAAAACATCATGTCTCACTGATTGTCCTGGTGCTGCGGCGGGGCGGGTGCCTCGCCGTAGCCGGTACCACCTATGCAGGCAGTAACGTCCATGACGAAAAAACCGACATTTTTACCCTGGTTCATCCTTCCCGCCACGCTGACCGCGATGGGGCTGGTCGTCGCGATGTTTGCGGTGATGCAGTTCAGTGTGCGTGCATACATCCCCGGCTCGCTGGATGTCGGCGGCTTTACGCTGGCCAATTTCAGTGGCTTGTTCAAACGCATCTACGGCGACGCGTTTCTCAATACTGTGCTGCTCAGCGCCAAAACGGCCTTATTTGGTTTGCTGATGAGTTACCCACTGGCCTATGCGCTGGTGCGCACCCGCACTGCGTGGATCAAATCCACCATTCTGATCATCGCGATTACTCCGCTATTTTTGGGGGAAGTGGTGCGCACCTATTCGTGGATTATCGTGCTGGGTAACAGCGGCTTTCTTAATAGCCTGCTGCTGGCGCTGGGCATCATCAGCCAGCCGATCCAGTTTATGTTTACCCAGACCGGTGTGGTGGTCGCGCTGGTGCATGTCACCATGCCGATCATGGTGCTGATGCTGGCGACGGCGCTGTCACACATCAATCCGGACTACGAAAAAGCCGCTACCAGCCTTGGCGCCGGG
>Ga0153917_1001199_pt1 | contig 11502 bp, 9 predicted proteins | sample TSFL001MetaG_FD_104695 | JGI IMG/M metagenome (GOLD analysis project Ga0153917, IMG submission 104695) | Attine ant fungus gardens microbial communities from Florida, USA - TSFL001 MetaG | ecosystem: Host-associated > Fungi > Mycelium > Unclassified | place: USA: Florida, Paynes Creek Historic... | reverse complement strand
CGAAGCAGTACACAAAGGCCTGACCGATTCCCCCGCCAGCTGGCCAGACGACGCGCTGACGCGCGACAAACTCAAACAGTATCTTGAACAGTTCCAGCAGCATCTGGGCAGCGCTTTTGACGCTGGCAGCGATATCGAATCACTGATTGATGCGCGCACGCTGTTTATCGATCGCCTGCTGCGCCGGCTATGGCGACTGTTTGGCTTTGACCAGATGAAAGAGATCGCGCTGGTGGCGGTGGGCGGCTATGGCCGCGGTGAGCTGCATCCGCTGTCGGACATCGACGTGCTGATCCTGAGCCGTCAGCCACTGGACGAAGCTGCCGCGCAGCGCACCTCAGAATTACTGACGCTGATGTGGGATCTCAAGCTGGAGGTCGGCCACAGCGTACGCACGCTGGAAGAGTGTTTGCTGGAGGGCTTGTCGGATCTCACCGTCGCCACCAACCTGATTGAGTCGCGCATGCTGACCGGCGACGTGGCGCTGTTTCTCGAACTGCAAAAGAATATCTTCAGCGACGGTTTCTGGCCGTCATCACGCTTCTTCGCTGCCAAAATTGAGGAGCAGCTGGAACGCCACCAGCGCTATCATGGCACCAGCTACAACCTCGAACCGGATATCAAAAGCAGCCCGGGCGGGCTGCGCGACATTCATACTCTGCAGTGGGTCGCGCGCCGCCACTTTGGCGCCACCACCATGGATGAGATGGTCGGCTTTGGCTTTCTCACTGAAGCCGAACGCAATGAGATCAATGAGTGCCAGGAATTTCTCTGGCGCATCCGTTTCGCGCTGCACCTGACGCTGCCGCGCTACGATAACCGCTTACTGTTCGATCGCCAGCTCAACGTGGCACAGCGCCTCAACTATGGCGGCGAAGGCAATGAGCCGGTTGAGCGCATGATGAAAGATTTCTATCGCGTCACGCGCCGTATCGGCGAGCTGAACCAGATGCTGCTGCAGCTGTTTGACGAAGCCATTCTGGCGCTGTCGACCACCGAGAAGCCGCGCAGCATCGATGAGGATTTTCAGCTGCGCGGTAATCTGATCGACCTGCGCGATCCCACGCTGTTTGAGCGCGAGCCGCAGGCGATTCTGCGCATGTTTTACGTGATGGTGCGTAACGAAACCATCACCGGCATCTATTCCACCACGCTACGCCAGCTGCGCTACGCCCGCCGTCATCTGCAACAGCCGCTGTGTCAGATCCCCGAAGCGCGCCGCACCTTTATGGCGATTCTGCGCCATCCAGGCGCGGTAAAGCGCGCGCTGCTGCCGATGCATCGCCACAGCGTACTGTGGGCTTATACGCCGCTGTGGGGCAACATTGTCGGCCAGATGCAGTTCGACCTGTTCCACGCCTACACCGTGGATGAGCACACCATCCGCGTGTTGCAGAAGCTGGAAAGTTTTGCCGACGAAGCCACGCGCCCGATGCACCCGCTGTGCGTCGAGCTGTGGCCGCGCCTGCCGCAGCCGGAGCTGCTGCTGATGGCCGCGCTGCTGCACGATATCGCCAAAGGGCGCGGTGGTGACCACTCGATTCTCGGCGCGCAGGACGCGCTGGACTTTGCTGAGCTGCATGGCCTCAATTCGCGCGAAATGCAGCTGGTGGCCTGGCTGGTGCGTCATCACCTGCTGATGTCGGTGACTGCTCAGCGTCGCGACATTCAGGACCCCACGGTGATTCAGCAGTTTGCTGAAGTGATGCAAAATGAAAACCGGCTGCGCTATCTGGCCTGCCTGACGGTTGCCGACATCTGTGCCACCAATGAAAGCCTGTGGAACAGCTGGAAACAGAGCCTGCTGCGCGAGTTGTTCTTCGCCACCGAAAAACAGCTGCGCCGCGGCATGGAGAACAGCCCGGATCTGCGCGAGCGCGTGCGTCATCACCGGCTGCAGGCACTGGCGCTGCTGCGCATGGAAAATCTCAACGAAGAGCGCCTGCACCATATCTGGAGCCGCTGTCGCGCCGACTACTTCCTGCGCCATACGCCCAACCAGCTGGCGTGGCACGCGCGGCATCTGATCAATCATGACCTCAGCAAACCGCTGGTGCTGGTAAGCCCGCAGGCCACGCGCGGCGGCACCGAGATCTTCATCTGGAGCCCGGATCGCCCTTACCTGTTTGCCGCCGTAGCCGGAGAGCTCGATCGCCGTAATCTGAGCGTGCACGATGCGCAGATCTTTACCAGCCGCGACGGCATGGCCATGGATACCTTTATTGTGCTGGAGCCGGACGGCAGTCCGCTGGCAGCGGATCGCCATCCGCTGATTATTCAGGCGCTGGAGCAGGCGATCACGCAAACGCAGTGGGTGCCACCGCGTACGCGCCGGCCGTCGTCACGTCTGAAACACTTCAGCGTCGATACCGAAGTCAACTTTTTGCCCACCCATACCGACCGCCGCAGCTATCTGGAGCTGGTGGCGCTGGACCAGCCAGGTTTGCTGGCGCGCGTGGGCGAAGTGTTTGCTGACCTCGGCGTTTCGCTGCACGGCGCCCGCATCAGTACCATCGGCGAACGGGTGGAGGATTTGTTCATCCTTGCCAACAGCGAACGACGTGCGCTGGATGCCGAAATGCGCTCCGTGCTGCAACAACGGTTGACAGAGGTACTTAATCCAAACGATAAAATGTGACCCGGCTTCCATTCTTCACGTTGCCGATGCATTGGCCTGGTGACCCGGCCCATCCGTGGATCTCGCCGCAATGGGCGCGCCACCGTTCTGCAGCATGAAGGATGTTTGCCCGATAATTTTACTCTGCACGCCAGCTGGCGTGCATCCGCAATGACAGACTCAGGAATTAAATATGCAACAGTTACAGAGCGTTATCGAATCTGCCTTTGAACGCCGCGCCGACATTACGCCGACCAGCGTGGACAGCGCCACCCGTGAAGCGATCAACCAGGTGATTGGCCTGCTGGACAGCGGTGAACTGCGCGTGTCAGAAAAGATCAACGGCGAATGGGTAACGCATCAGTGGCTGAAAAAAGCGGTACTGCTGTCGTTCCGTATCAACGACAACCAGGTGATCGACGGGGCAGAAACCCGCTTCTACGACAAAGTGCCGATGAAATTTGCCGGCTGGGATGAAGCGCGCTTTAAAAGCGCCGGCTTCCGCGTCGTGCCACCGGCCGCAGTGCGTCAGGGTGCATTCATCGCGCGCAACACCGTGCTGATGCCGTCCTATGTCAACATCGGTGCGTATGTCGATGAAGGCACCATGGTTGATACCTGGGCCACTGTCGGCTCCTGTGCGCAGATTGGTAAAAACGTGCACCTGTCCGGCGGCGTCGGCATCGGCGGCGTACTGGAACCGCTGCAGGCCAATCCAACCATCATCGAAGATAACTGCTTTATCGGTGCCCGTTCTGAGATCGTTGAAGGCGTGATCGTCGAAGAAGGCTCGGTGATCTCCATGGGCGTTTACATCGGCCAGAGCACCAAAATTTATGACCGCGAAACCGGTGAAGTGCACTACGGTCGCGTACCGGCAGGTTCGGTGGTGGTTTCCGGTAACCTGCCGTCTAAAGATGGCAGCTACAGCCTGTACTGTGCGGTGATCGTGAAGAAAGTTGACGCGAAAACGCTGGCAAAAACCGGCATCAACGAACTGCTGCGTACCATCGATTAAGTTTTTTCTTCCCGCTTATTTTTATACCCACGGGCCTGTATTCAGGCCCGTCATTTTTTCTTTACACTTCTGCCGCTATTACCTGTTTCGCGCCGCGAATTAACAGGTGCGTTTGTTTTTCAAACAGGTCATAATCCGCGCCAGTTAACTCCGGTCGCGCACTGTTCATCCCGGTTTTTGTGTCTACAGTTGATTAAGTATGCCGTAAGCGTTCGGTTCGTTGCGCTTATTACGCAGCCGAATGATGATGATAATCCTGCGCGCTCACTCACTCTCAGATGGAATATAAACGCTATGTACGACAACCTGAAAAGCTTAGGTATCAGCAATCCTGAAGACATTGACCGCTACAGCCTGCGTCAGGAAGCCAACAACGACATCCTGAAAATCTACTTCCGCAAAGACAAGGGCGAGTTCTTCGCCAAAAGCGTGAAGTTTAAATACCCGCGTCAGCGCAAAACCGTGGTGGCCGATCACACCACCCAGGGTTATAAAGAGATTCAGGAAATCAGCCCTAACCTGCGCTACGTGATCGACGAACTGGATCAGATCTGCCAGCGCGATCAGGTAGAGGTGGATCTGAAGCGCAAAATCCTCGCCGATCTGCGCCATCTGGAGAACGTGGTGTCGAACAAAATCGCCGAAATCGAATCCGATCTCGATCAGCTGACCCGCAACGGTCGCTAATTCCCGCCGCTTCTCAGGCCAGCCGCTGCTGGCCTTTTTTATGCCTGCTCATCAAGCTGCAGCGCCACATACAGCAGCAGCCGATCGTCAAAGTTCGCCAGGTTAAGGCCGGTCAGTTCCGAGATGCGGTTCAGGCGGTACTCCAGCGTATTGCGATGAATAAACAGCGCGCGCGCCGTGGCGCTCGGCTGCACGTTATGACTGAACCACGCAACCAGCGTGCGCCGTAGCAAACCGTTATTGTCCATGCTCTTCAGTTTTGCCAGCGGACGTGCCAGCTCGCTGGCCTGCCAGCCGCCGCGCAGGCTATCCAGCAGCACTGGCAGCACCAGATCCTGATAGAAGAAGCTCCGCTGCTGCGGCATGCGCTGTTTGCCCACCATCATGGTGGTGCGGGCGGTGCGGTAAGAGCGCGCAATGCTGCCGGGCCCGGTAAAGAAATTGCCGAGCGCGATACGCATCCGCACCTGACCGCTCTCTTTCATGCGCTGCAGCAGTTGATCGACGCGGCGGCGATGATCGTCCTGATCGTAACGGCCATGGGCATTCAGCGCTGGCTTCAGCACCACCATTTCGGTGAGCGAAACAATGGCGATCAGGTTGTCGCGATCGGGCGTGGTCAGCAGCGTCTGTAATTGCTGCAGCTCCGACATCGCGCTATCGACTCCGAGCTGTCCGCTGTCCACTTCCACCACCGCCACCACGCGCGGCTGATTGAGATCGATGCCCAGTCGCTGCGCCCATTCGTTCAGCGCTGGCGACAGCGTATCGCTGCGGATCAGGTTCAGCACCAGCTCCTCACGCAGGCGGCTGTCCTGCGCCAGCATATGCAGCAGGCGCGCCTGTTCCAGCATCATCTCTGCCGTCATGCACACCAGCTCGCCGTAGTGGCGTAACGTGCTGGGCTGGCCGGTGAGGCCAATCACGCCGACGATGTCGCCATCAATGCGCAGCGGCAAATTGATGCCCGGCCGCACGCCGTGCAGGTGTTTAGCTACCGCTTCGTCAATATCAACCACCCTGCCCTGTGACAGCACCAGCAGCGCGCCCTCGTGCAATTCGCCAATACGCTCGCGATCGCCACTGCCAATAATGCGGCCGCGCGCATCCATCACATTGACATTGCTGTCGATAATTTTCATGGTGCGGGCAACGATATCCTGAGCCAGTCGCGCATCAAGATGATAGGTGGCCATCAAACACTCCAGAATTCGGGACGAACCGACAGAATACGCATCCCGATTGCCCCTGGCATTGTGCAACTGCACATAGCCGCAGGGCGATTACCGGAATTGCGGCAGCGGTCACACTGGGAAGGCACAGATGACAGAGGGCGCAGCAGCATACAGACAATAAAAAAGCGAGCCGAAGCTCGCCTGAGAGACCAATAAAAGGATTACTGCATCAGCAGATAGAGGCTGCTGTCGCCGCGCTTGACGTTGAGCGCCAGCACCGACGGTTTGGTGTCGAGGATTTTACGCAGCTCGCCAAGGTTGCTTACCGCCTGCTGGTTCACACCGAGGATCACATCGCCTTTCTTCAGGCCGATACGTGCCGCAGCGCTGCCAGCTTTCACGCTGTCCACGCGCACGCCCTTCTGGCCGTTGCTGTCGACGTTGCTGAGATCGGCGCCTTCAATGCCGGTGTAAATCGTCGCGGACTGCACTTTATCCTGTGAGCTCTGCTGCAGCTCAACCGTCACGTTAACCGGTTTGCCGTCGCGCAGCAGGCCCAGCTGCAGTTTGGTGCCGACCGGCAGCGAGCCGACTTCCGCACGCAGCGCCGCAAAGCTGGTCAGCGCTTTACCGTTCATAGAGACCACCACATCGCCCGCTTTCACGCCGGCTTTCGCCGCCGCGGAGTTTGGCAGCACCTGGCTGACAAAGGCGCCGCGCTGCGCATCCACTTTCATCGCTTTAGCCAGCTCGGAGTTGAGCTCGGTGCCCATAATGCCCAGCTCGCCGCGTTTCACCTGGCCATACTCCACCATCTGCGCGGTCAGGTTTTTCACCATGGAACTCGGGATGGCAAAGCCGATACCGATGTTGCCGCCGTCCGGTGCGAGGATCGCGGTGTTAATACCGATCAGCTCCCCGTTCAGGTTAACCAGCGCACCGCCGGAGTTGCCGCGGTTGATGGCGGCATCGGTCTGGATAAAGTTTTCGTAATTTTCGACGTTAAGGCCGCTGCGCCCCAGCGCCGAGACGATGCCAGACGTGACCGTTTCGCCCAGGCCATACGGGTTACCGATGGCCACGGTATAATCACCGACGCGCAGATTGTCGGAGTCTGCGATCTTAATTGCCGTCAGGTTTTTCGCATCCTGCAGTTGAATCAGCGCGATGTCAGACTGCGGATCTTTGCCGATGACCTTAGCATCGTAGCGACGGCCATCGCTCAGCTGTACCTGAATTTTGGTGGCGTTATCTACCACGTGGTTGTTGGTAACCACATAGCCTTTGTCGGCGTTGATGATTACGCCGGAACCGAGCGCGCGGAACTGCTGCTTCTGCGCGTTGGCACCATCGTCGCTACCGTCACCGCCGCCGCCCTGGCACATGGGTGAACCCTGGAACGGCGATCCGTCCTGACAGAACGGGGAATTATCGCCAAAAAATTGCTGAAACTGCTGCGGCATGCGCGGGGTTTTCACCGTGGTACTGCCTTCCACGCTGATACTGACCACGGAAGGCATCACTTTTTCCAGCATGGGTGCCAGGCTGGGCAGTTGCTGACTGGAGGAAGACGCTGTCTCCGCCGCGAAAACACTGACAGGGCTTAACGCCATGCCCAGACTAAGCGCCAGCGCACTTAACATTAATGTGCTTTTTTTCATTCGTCTGTGTCTCTCTGAAATTAACGTGCAGACCATTGCTGTGGTCGTGATGATGAGATTAAGTTTTTAGCGCGAAGTTCCTGATAAAGTATTGGGTAAAGGTAAAAATTTATTCTTCGTCTTTACAAAACTGCGCTTATTCCACCGCCATCAACCGACGATACTCATCCCAGGCGTAATTGTCCGTCATCCCGCTGATATAGTCCTGAATCAGCCGCGAGCGATAATAACGTTCCCATAACAATCGCTGATATTTATGCTGCACCACCAGGTTACGCATCTGTTGCTGATAAGCTTTACGATGTTTACCGGAAAGTTTATGAAACAGTCGGGTTTCGATCGGATGTTTCGCGAGAAAATCCTCATTCATTAACGTGGTAAACTGTTCATAATCGAGCTGCATCAGCGACTGATAAATTTCCAGTAATCCTTTAATGACCCGATAACCCTGTAATTCCAGCTGCTCAACTTCAGGGTGATTAAACACCTGCTGGCGCGCCACGGTTTTAAATAATTTTAACAGGCGCCCTTCATCACCGTCATCTTCCAGCAGCGCATGGTTAAAGCTGCCGGCAAAAATGGCAGGTAAATTATCAACAAAGCGGCGCACCGCATGGCTGACCAGCACGCTCTGAACGTTGACCCGCAGCGACATGAAAAATTGATCGCTAATACTGCGACGCTTTTTCTGATTAGCCTCTTTCCACGCTTCATTAATGGTGCGGCTGAACGCGTCGCCGGGTTTCACCGGGCCCCAGGCGTTGAGCAAAGAATGATAGAGCGTATCGACGGTGAAGATGTCTTTTTCAACGGCGTCATCGAGGTCGGCAATACAATAGGAGATATCGTCAGCCGCTTCCATTATCCAGGTCAGCGGATAACGGTGGTGCTCAGGTATATCCGTTGCCGCGCGGAGATCGGCCACATATTCACGTTCGGATAAATAGAAACCCGGCTTTTTCATCAAAACGCTGAACTCCGCCGGCTTATCGCCCTGCCACCACGCCGGCGCGGTGTATTTTAAAATACACGCCACCTGCGCATAGCTAAGATTTAGCTGCAGCAGGGTATGCACCAGCCGAATGGCCTGCGCATTCCCTTCGAAATGGCACAAATCCTGACGAATCATTGCATTTAACCGGTCGAAATCGGCACGCTGCGCGTCATCCGCCACGCCCGCCACCAGCGGATCCACCAGTTCGGCCGGCAGGTTGTCATCAAACCAGTCATTGATCGCCGCTTCACCAAAATGGCCAAACGGCGGGTTGCCGACGTCGTGCAGCAGGCAGGCCATCTCCACCAGGCTCTCGACCGCGCCCTCAAAGCCATCGAGGCCGTAAGCTGCCAGCCCACCGCCCTGGGTTTTCAGCGTATGCAGAATCTCTTTGGTGATGTAACGCCCGGTTTGCTGCACCTCAAGCGAATGGGTCAGGCGCGAACGCACGGCCGCATTCCGCTCCAGCGGAAACACCTGGGTTTTTTGTTGCAGACGGCGAATCGCGGCAGAATTAATAATGCGTCCACGATCGCTTTCAAAGTGGCGGGTAATAAAGTATTCGCCTTCGGGATCTTTGCGGCTGGTATAAGGGCGGGTGAAACTGATCTTCTTCCTGAAATTGATCGTCGCCATTGTTACCCCTTATTTTTTCCTGAATTGATCCCCATTGAGCCATGTTAGACTATGCCTCACTTTAGCCTTATACATCCATAACTACAGCGAGATTCTTTATGAAAGCAGGCATTATTGGCGCGATGGAGCAGGAAGTCACACTGCTGCGTGACAAAATTGAAAACCGTCAGACGCTGACGCTGGCCGGCTGCGAAATTTACACCGGTACGCTCAACGGCGTTGAGGTGGCTCTGCTGAAATCGGGCATCGGCAAAACCGCGGCGGCGCTGGGTACCACGCTGCTGCTGGAGCTGTGCAAACCGGATCTGGTGATCAACACCGGTTCCGCAGGCGGTCTGGCGCCAACACTGCAGGTGGGCGATATCGTGGTGTCCGATGAAGTGCGTTATCACGATGCCGATGTCACCGCTTTTGGCTATGAGCCTGGTCAGATGGCGGGCTGCCCGGCGGCGTTTGTCGCGGACAGTGCGCTGATTGACGCCGCAGAGCGGGTGATCAAACAGCTGGATCTCAACGCGGTGCGCGGTCTGGTGGTCAGTGGTGACGCCTTTATCAATGGCGCCGCGCCGCTGGAGCGTATCCGCAGCACCTTCCCGCAGGCGATTGCGGTAGAGATGGAAGCCACGGCGATTGGTCACGTTTGCCATCAGTTTAAGGTGCCGTTCGTGGTGGTACGCGCTATTTCTGACGTGGCCGATAAAGCGTCGCATCTGAGTTTCGAAGAGTTCCTCAGCGTGGCGGCTAAACAGTCGTCGCTGATGGTGGAAAACCTGCTGGCTCAGCTGGCGCGTGGCTAAATATCTGCTGCTCGGGCTGTGGCTGCTGTGCCACAGCCTGCTGGCTGCACCGCGCGTCATTACCCTGTCGCCGCATCTCACTGAACTGGCGTTTGCCGCCGGCATCACGCCGGTGGCGGTGAGCGCCTGGTCAGACTATCCCGCCGCTGCTCGCCAGCTGGAGCAGGTGGCGAACTGGCAGGGCATTCGCGTTGAACGCATTGCGCAGCTCAGGCCGGATGTGGTACTGGCCTGGCGCGGCGGCAATCCACTGCGCCAGGTTGAGCAGCTGCAGCGTCTGGGCATCCATGTGGAATGGATCGATCCGCAATCACTCGACCAAATGATTGACGCGCTGGCGGCGCTGCAGCGCTGGAGCCCACAGCCCCAGCGGGCCACCGCGGCCGCGCAGGCGTTACACCAGCAGTTGCAGACGCTGCGTCAGCGCTATCAGCAGCAAACGCCGGTGCCGCTGTTTCTGCAGTTTGGCCAGCAGCCGCTGTTTACCGCCGCGCGCAGCACGCTGCAGAATGAGGTCATCACCCTGTGCGGCGGTCGCAATATCTTTGCTGACAGCAGCGTAAGCTGGCCTCAGGTGAGCCGGGAGCAGGTACTGACGCGGCACCCGCAGGCGATTGTCACTGGCGGTGATGCCAGCCGCGCCGCCAGCGTCGCGCGCTTCTGGCAGCCGCAGCTTAACGTGCCGGTGATTGCGCTTAACGATGACTGGCTGAGCCGGCCGGGTCCGCGCCTGCTGCTGGCGGCAAAGCATTTGTGCGAAGCTTTACATCCGACGAAAAATAAAGCATTACCAGACTAAAGATTCGACGATTCATGTCGAAAATCAAATAACAAGGCACAGCGGCCACGTATGCTCTGTGCCCTTTTAGCGCGTAGCGCACTTTTGACATCACCAGGATTTCACCATGACCAGAGCGCTGCTGCTGGCCATAGGGCTGATCGTGGCTGCACCGATCGGTGCGGCAACCACCACGGGCTCTATCGCCGTCTCGCTAACGATTTTCTCCCGCTGCGATATCTCACGCCCGAGTGAGCAGACGCTGCCGTCTGTTGACTGCGGCCGGCATTTCAGCGCGCAGCCACGCGTGACACAAAGCGTACTGAACCGCGATGCGATGCGCCGTGAAACGGCACGCCTGGTGACCATTGAGTGGTGAGTTCTGGCTGCCAGAACGGCAGCCAGCCCAGCATCAGATGCTGAAAGAGGAGCCGCAGCCGCAGGTAGTTTTGGCGTTGGGATTGGTCACGATAAAGCGGGAACCTTCCAGACCTTCGGTGTAGTCAACCGATCCACCCACCAGATACTGCAGGCTCATCGGGTCAACCACCAGCGCCACACCCTGCTTCTCGATGGTCATGTCGCCGTCATTCATCTGATCGTCAAAAGTAAAACCATACTGGAAGCCACTGCAGCCCCCGCCGGTGATATATACGCGCAGTTTCAGCGCCGGATTCTCTTCATCCGCAATCAGGTTTTTTACTTTTTTCGCTGCTGCATCGGTGAACTGCAGAGGCAGCGCGGCTACGTCGTCACTCATCTTTTACTCCGGGTAAACGTCCAGGTCAGAAAACGACCTCAATTCCGCTATTATCTGCCAGCCGTCCAGTGCAATCAAGTAGCGCCCTTGACACTGTGTGCCGCCAGTTATGGCATAAAGTATAGCAATGTCGCAGGCGCAAGCGGCCGCGCGCCTTTCTTCAACGGCCGCTCTTCCGTAGAATGGCGCCAGATTTTTTCCAGAACAGCAGGAGCCGAACCATGAGTAAGTCAGAAAACCTGTATGCCGAAGCACAACGCCTGATCCCGGGCGGCGTGAACTCCCCGGTGCGTGCCTTTACCGGCGTGGGCGGCGTGCCGCTGTTCATCGAACGCGCCGACGGTGCCTATCTGTATGATGCCGATGGCAAAGCCTATAT
>Ga0153917_1001198_pt1 | contig 11510 bp, 5 predicted proteins | sample TSFL001MetaG_FD_104695 | JGI IMG/M metagenome (GOLD analysis project Ga0153917, IMG submission 104695) | Attine ant fungus gardens microbial communities from Florida, USA - TSFL001 MetaG | ecosystem: Host-associated > Fungi > Mycelium > Unclassified | place: USA: Florida, Paynes Creek Historic... | reverse complement strand
TTTTCTTCAGCCCGTTAAACCGCCAGGATTCCGGTTATGGCATGGGCTGGAACTTGCAACTTACCCAGTTTTCGCCGAGCAACAATGTGATCACCTTGAGCAGCGGTGAAACATTCGAGGTGGATGGCGAGGATAAAGTCACCCAGCGCCTGACCATGAGCGAGCAGAAGCTGGAGAGTTTTCACCTGTATCGCCATGGCAACGGTGCCTGGCGGGTGGTGCATCGTTCGGGCCTGGTTGAAATTCTCGAGGTGCGCGACTCTCTTGCCGTACCCGTGCACATTTATTCGCAGGAAGGGCATGGCGTACGCCTGGATTACGAGTCTTACGTCAGTAGCCCGCGGCTGCATTACGTTTATCAGGATGATGGCGAACCGGTGCTGCAGATCAAGCGTGGCGGCTCATCGTTCACGGTGCTGGGTTACCCGGATGGCCTGGGTGGCGGGCTGGCAGAATATGAGTTCGGCTTGGGGGCCGAGGGGGTGGTTGAACGCATTGTCCTGCCGTCCGACCCAAACCCGCAGAAGCGTGGCAGCTGGCGGATAAAGTACGAGAAGAAAAACGACTTCCACTGCATCACCCGTGTGGAGACGCCGACTAACGCAGTGGAAACGGTGCAGTACCTGGACGAAGGTCACCTGTTCCCGACGAAAAGCACGCTCAAGACGTTACCGCGCGTTACGCACCATGAAACAGACCCAGGGCATGGCCAACCCGTTGAGGATGTGCGCTACACCTACCCGAACGACCCCGAGAAGCCGGTCAAGCACAACTTCCTTGGTTACGGCCTGGATATCGACTGGACCAAGGGTGACGCGCAGGATGCGCTCTATCAGTACGTCGGCGATTACAGCTACGGCTCGGTGGAGTCGCTGTACCTCGATAATCAACCCGTACGCAGCATCGAGCGTCGCTTCAACCAGTTCCACTTGTCGACGCTGGAGAAGACTACACAGGGCAAGTGTGTAAGGCAGACTGCACTGCACTACAAACTGAAAGATGATGAAGACAGGTTCATCGCGTTCAAGGATTTGCCGCGCAATTTCCAGTTGCCCTTGGAGACCAGCCGTCTATGGTGGCTGAGCGGTACAACGCCCAATCGCCTCGCGGAGGTCGAGCGCACGCGATACGATAACCAGGGCAATCTGTTGTCGCGTGTGAAGTTCGTTGGCAAAAACGAAGAGGAAGCAAAGCAACAGGGCGTGAAGGAAGAGTACGTCTGGTATGCGCCTGACGAGCAGGTCGGCCACCCCAAAGACCCGGAGGGCTTCATTCGCCATCTGAAGGAAAAGCATGTCATCCCCGCCCCGTCGACGGCTGGCAAGGCTGCCACCGTCATCAACCGTTATTTCTACAAGACCCTGCCAGCCTTGACCGGCGGTGATCGCCCAGGCCTGGACCCTTGGTATGTCATGGACTACGAAACACTCGTGGAAAAAGGCAGCTCGGAAACCGAATGGCAACGCACGGTTTATGAGTATGAGCAATCAACAGCCCAGCCCTGGAAGTTTGGCCGGGTTGTCAGCAAGGTCACGACCATGGCCGGGAAAGCCACCACCTCGACCTACGCGTACGACTTGCTACCCTATGCCCCCAAGGGGCGACCGAGCCGCAATGCTGCCTATGTCGCCAGCCCCCGCGCAGGCGAGATGGTGCTGCAGACCAAAGAGACATTGACCGGCTTCGATGGGTATTACAAGGACATCACCACCGAGCACTCGGTGTTGCACGACCTGCCACTGCTCAACAGTGATGACCAGGGCGTTGAGATCCGCTACGAGTACAACACCTTGCGGCAAACCGTGCGGGAAATCGTGGCACCCGGTAAGGATTATGAGGCCGAACGCCGCTATATGTACCAACTGTGCGCAGCGCTGGGCCAGCAGGCCAGCCAGCAGGCTTGGGATGTCAAGGACGTGGAAACCCGCACGCTGTTCGACGGCCTGCAGCGGCCGATCGAGGAGTATCGCCAGGACAAGGATAACCTGATGGGGCTGGGCACAGACAAACTCCACCTGCGCTATGAGGCCAGCCATACGGTATTCGGCGAGCTCGCCAGTGAAACCGCAATCGACTGGCTCAACAAAAAGCTGCTCAAGCTGAAAAGCACATTCGCCTACGACGACTGGGGCCAACAGTTGAGCGTGACCTCGCCGGACGGGGTCAAGACCGTTGAGCAGACTGACCCCATCGGCAACGCGCGCTATCAGGAGGGGCCGGTGCAGTATGCCTGGCGCGAGGACGCCAAAGGCAACAAGACCGGCGTTACCGAAACCTGGCTCAACGTGTTCGAAAAACCGGTACGGGTAGAGCGCTTCGATCTCAAGGGCCAGCCGAACAGCCTGACCGTGAACGAGTACGATGGTTTGGGCCGGTCGGCCAAGGAAACCGTCGGCTTGAGCAAGCTGCGCATCAACGAATACCGCTATGACATTTTTAATCGCCTGATTACCCATCAGCTACCGAGCAGGGATGTGGTCACACGCGAGTATGCCAGCCACAGTGCGGATGACCTGCCTACAAAAATCTCGGTTGCAGGCAAGGTGCTTGGCCTGCAGACCTTCGATGGCCTTGGCCGACGGGACAGCGAGACGACCGGTGGGCGCAAGCAGACATTCGAATACCGGCAAGGTGAACGTCAGCCGTGGAAAGCGACCAAGTACAAACGCGACCCTGCCCAGTTCGACGTGATTGAATATGTCTATGTTCCGCCCCTGGGTGAAGAGCCTGTCGAGCGCAAGATCAATGGCATCGAGCAGGACAAGGCGGTATATAAATTTGACCTGCAAAATGCTCGCTTGACCGATTTCGATGTGCCGGGCCAAAAGGTGCATCGCACCTACTTCACAACAGGGGAAGTCGACACCGAAACCCGGACCATCGACGGTGAGGCAGAGCCGTTCGAAATGAAGTACCGCTACAGCCTGCTCGGGAGGCTGGAAAGTTATACCGATGTTCTCAAGCAGGAGCAGACGTACCAGTATGACGAGTATGGCAGGCTCGAATCCACGAGTCTGGCGGGTGTCAAGGCCACCTTCACGTACGACGACTTTGGCCGTACCGAGTCCTATACCACCGAGGAAGGGGGTCGCAAACTGATCACATCGCTCAAGTACAATGAGTTCGAGCTGGAAACCCGTCGTACCTTCGATTTTGGCGACTCGATACAGACGTTGCACCAGTGGTACAACGATGTCGACGGCATGAGCCAGCGCACCTTGACCGAAGGGCCAGAGGGAAGCGAACGCGTGCTGCGCGACGAACATTATCTGTATGACACCAGTGATCGTCTGACGGAATACCTGTGCAAGGGCAAGGATGACGACACCATGCCGGAGCAGCCGCCTGAAGATCCATGGGGTAACAGGATTCATAAGCAGGTATTCGGCTTCGACGCGGTGAACAACATCACTACCCTGACCACCACGGATACCGAAATGAATCTGCACAGGACGCAGTATCAGTTCAAGAATACTGCCGATCCGGCGCAACTCACCGGTTTCGTCCATCTTCCAGCAGGCGGCCAACCGCAACCGTTCGAACTGAAATACGACGACTACGGCAACATGACCGATGATGCTCAGGGCCTGACGATGACCTACAACGCGTTGAACCAGCTGATCACTGCGACCCGTGACGGTCAAGTTCGGCACTATAACTACGATGCCAAGGACATCTTGAGCGGTACCCTAAGCGACTGATGCTCGACCTTCGCCCCCGGCGGCTGCAATAGGCGCCGGGGGGGCTTTAGCGGTAACGCAAGGTGAAATTCACCGCGCCTTTGGCTTCACCGGCCCTGACCTTTGTGTCGGTCTGAATGAAGTGGGCACCAAACTTCAAGGCCATGCTGCCAGGGCTGATCGGCAGCAAGGTCACCTCGCGGCTCAACGGCAGCGGGCTGCCATCCTCCCTGACCACCTGAATGCCAATACCGGCGTCGTCGCTCGCATCATTGCTCAGGCTCATGATTCCGTTGGCCGGGTCGAGCGGCCGTGAACCATTGGTCGGGTCCAGTTCGATGGATACCTGGGTGAGGCCACTCGGGTCGGTCTGGCAACTGGTCAGGGCAATCTCGAAGGCTGTGGTGCTGGTGGTAAATGGCGGGCCGGTGAAATCGCTGAGCTCCCACGACCCCAGGTCTACCGGGTTGGGCTTTACCGGGTCGCCGATGATCTGGCACTGCGCCTGGATCACTTTGGCCCTTACCTTGTAGTTGAAAACTTCACCAATGCCCTGGAAGTCGTACATGGCGCGGAACAGCAGGGTATCGACGTCGTGCTGGCCTGGCGGGATGTCACCGGTTTTTATCAACGTTATGTCGTTGTACAGCAGCCTGGTGACATCGGCAAAGAAGCCGGTCGCCTGTGTGAGGCTGGCGCTGAAGGGCACCAGCGTATGACCTTGATCCGGCCAGTAGCGGTTGCTGGCTCCGCCGTTGAACGGCCTTGAAAGCTTCACGCGGGCGCCGATACCGTCGACGTTGGTCTTGAATACGTGACCGTCTTCGAACGGTGGCAAGGGGGTTGGAAAAATCGGTGCAGCGGCAACGAACTTGAATTGCATGGGCGACGGAGGGTTACCGTCTGAGAGGCATGATAGCGTCAGGTTGGTGCCGCCTTCGACAATCGTGAAACCACCCGTGATCTCGCCGATCACACTGCCTGGCGGTGCATCCTTGGCGACATGAAGTGTGGAAAGGTTGCGCACGAACTCCATGGGTTGAGGGCCTGCGCCGTTCCATTTGCAGTAGTTGTTCTCGTCTGCGAAGGCTAGCCCGGGGGCAGCGAGCAAGCCGATGCACATGGCGTATCGAAGAAGTTTCATGGGTGTGTTCCTGATGCCGCGTGGCGAGCGTATTCGCCACGCGGCGTGTTACGAGATGGGAAGGTCAGATGCACGTCAGGGTTTGCAGGCGGTAGCCGTCGGCTTCGAGCATGCTTGACGGGTCGAGATCTACGTTGCAACGGGCGGCGGCTTCATCGCCCCAGTGGGCGCTGAGCTGTTGTGCCTCCAGGCTGGTGGTCAGGATGGCCTGGCCAGCCTGGCCAACCATGCCCAGCACTTCACCCGAAGCATCGATCAGCTGGGCACCGAAGGGCAGGGGTTGGCCATTGGGCAGCACGGTCGTGAGCACCATGCGATTAACCCGGCGGGCCTGGAACGTGGCTTTTACCACTGCGCCACGGCGGGGGACGACTTGCGCGGTACCGTTGTCAATTTCCACGTCTGGCCCAAGGCGGTCGGTGTCCAGCACCAGTGAATTGTTCTTGTAGGGCCGCAGGTACGGAAGCAGTGCATAGCCTTTGGCGTTGGTGCGAACGGCAGCGGCGTTTTGCAGGCCAACGTCGGCGATGTCGGGGACTTCCACCAGTGCCATGGTTTCACCCAGGTAAGGCCCCGCCTCGATGCCGTCCGCATGCACCAGCAGGGCGCCGTTGGCGTGCAGTGACAGGCTGTGGTAGTCCTCGCCTTTGCTCAGCCCGGCACCCAGGGTGGCGTGCGGCGTCTGATAGCCGGTGCCGACCGTGAAGTCGTGCTGCTGGCGTTCATTGCGGCTGGCACTGAGGCTGTAGCTCAGCTGCTCGTCGTAGCTGCCGGTCAGGTTGGCTTGCTGCCGAGTGCCGTTGCGTGAGTGCTGCATGTTCATGCTCATGTTGCTGCTGCGGCCGAATCCCAACGGCAACGACAGGCTCAGGCCGATCTGGCGGTCCTTGCCATAGCCGTTGTCCTCCAGGGACTGTGAGGCATACAGGTAGTAGCTGATACCGCCGTGCGAGGTGCTGAGGTTGATCTGAAACTGGCGCTCCACATCCTGACGCTGCCAGTAGTCCTGCTGCGTCAGGTTCAGGCTCACCGAACTGCGCTCGCCAAATGTCTGATACAGCGAGGCCTCCAGGCGCCGACGTTGGCCGCCGCGAAACTGCTGGTCGTGGCTGAGCTGGCGTACCCACTGGTCGAAGTCGCGGTAACCTTCAGTGGAATAGCGATAGCCGGCGAAGCGCAGGTTGGTGCCGGCGGCGAATGCCTTGCTGTACTTGAACGAGTAGCTCATGCCGTTGAGGTCGCGGGTCTGGGCGTTGGCAAACTCACTGTTGGAGTGGGTGATGTCGAATGACACCGCACCCAGGCTGCCCAGGTCGCGGGCAAAGCCCAGGGCTTCTGCTCGGTAGCCCTCGCTGGCCATGAGGCCGCCATACAGGGTGGTGTTCCAGGCAGTGCCGAGTGCTGCTGTACCTTGCCAGAACTGTGGCGTCTGCAGGTCGCCAGTGGGGTTGTAGCGGCCTGCGGTGGTGCTGTAGCGGGCCACGCCTGGACGCAGCAGGTTGCCGATGTTGGCATACGGTTGAATGAAGCGGCGGACCTGGCCGTCGGCCTCGGTCAACACCACTTCCAGTTCGCCGGCGCCGCCGACTGCCAGGTCATCGATGGCATAAGGGCCTGGGCTGACATAGGTGGAATAGAGCGGGTAGCCGTTTTGCCAGATCTCCAGCTTGGCCCGCGTCTGGGCCACGCCGCGGATGGTCGGTGCATAGCTGCGATGGGTGTCGGGCAGCATGTCGAAGTCCGAAGACAGGCGCACGCCTGTTACCGGTATGCCGCGAAATACATCGCTGTCGGTGAATGTTTCGCCGATCGTCAGGTTACCCCAGGTGCCGGGCAGGTCGGTTTGCGCATAGGTGTAGGCCCGGGTCCATTCGCGGTGGCCCTGGCTGTCCTGGCGCCATGTCTGGCTGCTGCGCAGGCGCCAGTCGGCCAGGTTCACACCACTGTTCAGGTACAGATCGTGGCTGTCGAAGCGCCCTTGCCCGCGGCTCTGGCCCTGCAGCGTCGAAGCCTGATAGTTGACGAAGGCAGCGGTGATGCCGCTGTCCCACAGCGCGGGGTCGACTTGCCCACGGATGTCGCGGCGCAGGGCAATTTGCGGGATTGACACCGCCAGCCGTAGTCGGCTGTCGTCGAAGTCCACGCGGGCACCCGGGACCACGGCTGGCAGGTCGAGGCAACGCTGTTCGAGTAGGGCAGGGTCCGGCAAGGCGTCAAGGCGCAGGCCCAGCTCACCGAGCAAGGTGGGCGACAGGCAAGGCTGCAACCGGTCGCCGCTGCTGTCGAGCGCGAAGGCGATTTCGCGCTGGCCCACGTATTCGAGATTGACCGACAGCTCGACCTGGTAGATGCCGGGTGCAAGGTCAACCGTGCTCGCCAGTTGACGTAATGCCAGTTGCGCGCTGTTGGCCGGTTGGTCCGGGTGCTGGAACATGAAGCCGGCCTGGAATTCGATTTCGCCGGGTGTTTCCGGCTCGGCAAAGGCTGCTGCAGCCGGCAGGGCCGCCAGCAGCAGGCAAGCGCGGCGCAAGCGATGGCGGCCACGGCAAAGTGGGAAATTGGGCATACGGGTGCTCCTGGAGCGTGCCGGTCGGTGTCAGGGCGCGTCGAGTACAGGCAGGGTCATGGGCTCGCTGGTGCCGCCGTAGTCGTTGATGATGCTGACGAGGACCTGCTTGGCTGTGATGGGCAGGGCAAACAGCTGTTCGCTCAGGGGCGCGAGCATGTCGGCGTTGGCCAGCGGGCGGTTTTGCTTGCCGTTGACCGCTTCCAGGCGGTTGAAGGTGTAGTGGTAGGGCGTGGGGTTGTGGATGCGCAGGTGCGCAACGCCGTCAACCATGGTCCTGTGGACTTGCAGTTCTTTCAGTTGGCGAACAGGGTCGCCACTGACCTGGCTTGGTCGGTAGAACAGCTTGATGCGGGTGCGCAAGGCAACGTTCAGGGCGTTGCGCTGCTCGCTGACCGCTTGGGGGATTTCCTGCAGGTTGAAAAAGAACAGCGATTCGCGGTCCTGCGGCAGATCGTTGGGCAACCCGCTGATATGAACGGTCTGTTCCTTGCCGGGGTTCAAGCGAAAAAGGGTCGGGGCGGTGGCGAAGGGCACTGCAGTAGTGGTGTCATCTGCTGCGGTATTGACCCAGGTCTGGGCTGCGTAAGGTTGCTTGCCCGGGTTGGCGATGACCACTGATGCGCTGCGCTTGTCGCTGTTGTAGACGATGCGGGTGCTGCTGATGGTCAGGGCGGCATGGGCGTTGCCAAGCGTGCAGGCCAGTGCCAACAGGCAGCCCAGGCGCACCGACGTGCGGGAGAAGAGTGACATGAGGAGTGACCGAATGAAATCCAGGCGGCAGGAACCAGGTGCGCACGGCACCTGGCAACTTGATCAAGGCAGGGCGACGGTGAATTTCACCTGGGTCTGGGCCAGGCCGTCTGTGACCGTGTCGACAATCGACTCGTAGTTCGCGTAGAACAGCATGTCGGTTGGCGAGTTCTGGAACAGGTCGTATTCTTTTGACTCGGTATTCGGCGTGATTTTCGCGTGGGTATCGTCTTTGATAGCGATACCAACGCCGGTGGCCGCGCTGCCACCCTGGCGAATGCCGTAGAGGTCGGTGCCTGGGCCAACGATACCGTGTAGAGGCTCGAACTTGACCTTGGCTGTCGGGTTGGCCGGAAGCACGCAGCCACCGCCAGGGGTGACCCGCAAGGCGAAGGCTACTTCCTCGCTGGTATCACCTGTTTTGTCAAATTTGTTGGCATTGGGAGTGCCCAACGAGACCCATGGGACATCCCCCAGGCCCGGGTTGACCAGGTCGATCGGGCAAGTGCCACCCGGGTTGATAAAGCCGGTGAACTCGATCTGTCCTGTTTCGTCTGCAGCGATTGCCGTGCCGGCTGAAAGTGCCAGAGCAAGCGCCAGTGTGAGCTTTTTCATTGATATATCCATACAGTTGAAGTGTTGGCTGCGGAGGCTCTCCACAGGTCAGCGAAAGGCAATGAACCGAGTGCTTTCGTGACCACGACAGGCTATGGATATGCGTTATGCGGGGCTGTAGTACTTTTCGTGATTAGGACGTAGAAAGTAGGATGGCCGCACTTATGGTACGGCTATTCGTCGGGCTTAGTGGCCTGGGGCCTGATTCGGCGTGTTCAACAGCTGCTTTTCAGCGTGCCAGTCGAAGGGTTCATCATTTTGCTCGGCTTCGTATCGGCGCTCTTCCAGTTGCTGGTACAGCTCCAGCTCTTCGTCGGGCATGTAGTGCAGGCAGTCGCCAGCGAAGAACCACAGCAGGTCGCGCGGCACCAGGTGGGCGATCTGCGGGTAGCGCTGGATGACCTGGCAGAGCAGGTCCTGGCCCAGGTACTGGCTTTCCAGCGGTTCTTGCGGCAGCAAGGTCAGCAGTTCATCGAAGCGTTCGAGGAACAGGGCGTGGCTTTCCTCCGGCACCTGTTCGGCCTCACCGAGGGCTACCAGGATGGTGCGCAGGTGGTTCAGCAGTTGCAGGTGGTATTCCAGGTGGGGATTGACCATGAGGTGGTCCTCGGGATGATTGAAACGGGCGCGGAGTATACGTCCGTTGGTGATGGGGCCGCAAAGCGGCCCCTGGGTTCAGCGCACCTTGCCTTGCTCTGGCAGCAACTGTGCCTTGTCGAAGGCATCCACATCGATCACTGCCCTTCGAGCCTGTTCCGCCGCATTCAGCCGTTGTCCTTCGTCAGGCTGCAATACACCGGCCTCAACGGCTGCATCGATCACTGACTGCCCGGGTGCTGGCCGCACCTTGTCTTCCTTGATTGCCTGATGCATCGCCTTGTGTAGCGGCGCGGCTTCATCCAGCAAGTCGCAGGCCCGTTGCAGCGCCGCCACCGGGTCACCTTCAGCCTGTGGCCTGAAGCAGCCAGCGAGTAGCGCTTCCAGTGCGGGATCACCCTTGCTGCGGCCGATCAATGCCGCCACCTCGGCATCCAGTTCATCGCTCGGCCCGGTATGGCGACGGCCGAAGGGGAAGACCAGCACGCGCAGCGCACAGCCGACAAAGCGGTTGGGGAAGTTGTCGAGCAGACGGTCCAGGGCCTTTTCCGCCTGGCCCAGGCTTTCTTCCATGGCCCAGCGCAGCAAGGGCTGCATGTGTTCCGGTGAGCCGAGGTCGTGATAGCGCTTGAGCGCGGCGCTGGCCAGGTACAGGTAGCTCAGCACATCACCAAGCCGGGCGCTCAGGCGTTCACGGCGTTTGAGCGCGCCGCCCAGCAGCATCATCGACAGGTCGGCCAGCAGCGCAAAAGCAGCAGCCTGGCGATTGAGGGCGCGGAAGTAGCCTTGGCTCAGGGTATCGCCCGGCACCTTTTCCAGGCGCCCCAGCCCCAGGTTGAACACCAGCGTGCTGGCTGCGTTGCCGGCTGCGAACATGATGTGTTTCATCAACAGGTCGTCGAATTCGCGCAGCGCCTGGTCGCGGTCCTCGCGGCCGGCCAGGGCCATTTCCTTGAGTACGAAAGGGTGGCAGCGGATGGCGCCCTGGCCGAAGATCATCAGGTTGCGAGAGAGGATGTTGGCGCCCTCGACGGTGATGAAGATCGGCGCTCCTTGCCAGTTGCGCCCCAGGTAGTTGTTCGGGCCCATGATGATGGCCTTGCCGCCGTGAACGTCCATGGCGTGCTGGATACATTCGCGGCCGCGCTCGGTGAGGTGGTACTTGAGGATCGCCGACAGCACCGAGGGTTTTTCGCCGAGGTCCACGGCCTTGGCGGTCAGCAGGCGGGCACTGTCCATCAGCCAGGCGTTGCCGCCGATGCGCGCCAGTGATTCCTGGATGCCTTCGAAGGCCGCCAGCGGCACGTTGAACTGCTCACGGATGTTGGCGTACTGGCCGGTGACCAGGCTGGTGTACTTGGCGGCGCCGGTGCCCACGGCAGGCAGGGAGATCGAGCGGCCGACCGACAGGCAGTTCATCAGCATCATCCAGCCCTTGCCGAGCATGGCCTGGCCGCCGATGAGAAAGTCCAGTGGTACGAACACATCCTTGCCGCTGTTGGGGCCGTTCATGAACGCGGCGCCCAGGGGGAGGTGACGCTTGCCGATCTCGACGCCGGGAGTGTCGGTAGGGATCAACGCCAGGCTGATGCCCAGTTCTTCCTGTTCGCCCAGCAGGTGATCCGGGTCGTAGGCCTTGAAGGCCAGGCCCAGCAGGGTGGCGACCGGGCCCAGGGTTATGTAGCGTTTTTCCCAGTTCAGGCGCAGGCCGATGACTTCTTCGCCTTGCCATTGGCCCTTGCAGACCACCCCGGTGTCGGGCATGGCGCCAGCGTCGGAGCCGGCCAGCGGGCCGGTGAGGGCGAAGCAAGGGATTTCCTCGCCACGCGCCAGGCGTGGCAGGTAGTGGTTGCGTTGCTCGTCGGTACCGTAGTGCAACAGCAACTCGGCAGGGCCGAGGGAGTTGGGCACCATGACAGTGGACGCCAGGTCACCGCTGCGGGTGGCCAGTTTCATCGCTACCTGGGAGTGGGCGTAGGCGGAGAAACCTTTACCGCCATATTCCTTGGGAATGATCAGGGCGAAGAAGCCGTTCTGCTTGATATGGTCCCAGGCCTCGGGCGGCAGGTCGAGGTCCTGGCCGATCTGCCAGTCGCTGACCATGGCGCATAACGCTTCTGTCGGCCCATCGATGAAAGCCTGTTCCTCCTCGGTC
>Ga0153917_1001196_pt1 | contig 11524 bp, 10 predicted proteins | sample TSFL001MetaG_FD_104695 | JGI IMG/M metagenome (GOLD analysis project Ga0153917, IMG submission 104695) | Attine ant fungus gardens microbial communities from Florida, USA - TSFL001 MetaG | ecosystem: Host-associated > Fungi > Mycelium > Unclassified | place: USA: Florida, Paynes Creek Historic... | reverse complement strand
GTCTGGCGCTCGCTGTACCATTTCTGGTCGAAGATTTTTGCCGTCAACTTTGGCATGGGCGTGGTCTCCGGGCTGGTGATGGCCTACCAGTTTGGCACCAACTGGAGCGGCTTTTCGCAATTTGCGGGCAGCATTACCGGCCCGCTGCTGACCTATGAAGTGCTTACCGCCTTCTTCCTCGAAGCCGGGTTCCTCGGCGTGATGCTGTTCGGCTGGAATAAAGTGGGGCCAGGGCTGCACTTCTTCTCCACCTGCATGGTGGCGCTGGGCACCATTATCTCAACCTTCTGGATCCTCTCCTCGAACAGCTGGATGCAGACCCCGCAAGGCTACGAGATCGTCAACGGACAGGTGGTACCGGTGGACTGGTTCGCCGTGGTATTTAACCCCTCCTTCCCCTACCGCCTGCTGCATATGTCGATTGCGGCATTCCTGAGTAGCGCCCTGTTTGTCGGTGCATCCGCAGCATGGCATCTGCTGCGCGGGAATAATACCCCTGCCATTCGGGCGATGTTTTCGATGGCGCTGTGGATGACGCTGATTGTTGCACCCATCCAGGCGCTGGTTGGCGATATGCACGGGTTGAACACCTTAAAGCATCAGCCCGCCAAGATTGCCGCTATTGAAGGCCATTGGGAAAATCCGCCGGGCGAGCCTACCCCACTGCTGCTGTTTGGCTGGCCTGACATGGAGCAGGAGCGCACCCGCTTTGGAGTGGCGATCCCGGCGCTGGGTAGCCTCATCCTGACGCACAGCCTGGATAAACAGGTCCCTGCGCTAAAAGAGTTTCCAAAAGAAGACCGTCCTAATTCCACCATCGTCTTCTGGTCGTTCCGCATTATGGCGGGCTTAGGGATGCTGATGCTGCTACTTGGGGTAGTGGCGCTTTGGCTGCGTTATAAAAAGCGAGTTTATTCTTCGCGTCCGTTCCTGTGGTTTGCCCTGCTGATGGGGCCATCCGGGCTGATTGCCATTCTGGCCGGATGGGTCACCACCGAAGTCGGCCGCCAGCCGTGGGTGGTCTACGGACTCCAGCGAACGAAGGATGCGGTTTCAGCCCATGGTGACCTGCATATGAGCGTGAGCCTGCTGGCCTTCTTCGTCGTCTATACCTCGGTATTCGGCGTGGGCTACAGCTATATGGTGCGCCTCATCCGAAAAGGCCCGCAGCCGCATGAATCGTTCGCCACCGAGTCCGATGGACGCCCGGCGCGCCCGCTTTCTGCCGTCACAGCTGAACATAAGGAGCAGCCATAATGGGTATCGATCTTTCCATTATCTGGTTTGTCATCATCGTCTTTGCCACGCTGATGTATATCGTCATGGACGGGTTTGATCTGGGAATCGGTATTCTGTTCCCGGCAACACAAAACGCCGACGATCGCGACGTGATGGTCAACAGCGTCGCACCGGTCTGGGACGGCAATGAGACCTGGTTGGTGCTGGGTGGTGCCGCCCTGTTCGGTGCATTCCCACTGGCCTATGCGGTGATTGTTGATGCTCTGACCATTCCGCTGACGTTAATGCTGATCGGACTTATATTCCGCGGCGTGGCGTTTGAATTTCGCTTTAAAGCCACGCCAGCCCACCGTCCTTTCTGGGATAAGGCGTTTATTGGCGGTTCCGTTCTGGCGACCTTTACCCAGGGCGTGACGGTAGGTGCCGTCATTAACGGCTTTAGCGTCACTGGCAGAACGTATACCGGCGGACCGTTTGACTGGTTTACCGCGTTTAACCTGTTCTGCGGCGCGGGTCTGGTGGTGGCCTACGCGCTGTTAGGCTCAACCTGGCTGGTGATGAAAAGCGAAAATGCGCTGCAGCAGCGAATGCGTGAAGTGTCGAAAACGCTGTTAATCGTGCTGCTGGCGTTTATCGCAGCGATCAGCCTCTGGACGCCGCTGGCGCACACGGCCATCGCGGCGCGCTGGTTTACGCTGCCGAATCTGTTTTATCTGCTGCCAGTCCCTGCCCTGGTCGTCATGTTTAGCTTCTATCAGTGGCGCTGCCTGAGTAATCCTGACAGCCATGCTCGGCCGTTTATTCTGACGCTGGGGCTAATATTTCTCGGCTTTAGCGGGCTTGGGATCAGCATCTGGCCGCATATCATACCGCCGTCGATCACCCTGTGGCAGGCCGCCGCGCCGACGCAAAGCCAGGGCTTTATGTTGGTGGGCGCGCTGTTGATCATTCCCGTTATTCTGGTCTACACCTTCTGGAGCTACTACGTATTTCGCGGCAAAGTTCAGCCTGGGGAGGGTTATCACTGATGCAACAACCTGTCTGGAAAAGATTGCTGTGGCTGGCCATTATTTGGGGCGGCAGCGTACTTGCGCTGGCAGCAGTCAGCATGCTCTTTCGCATGCTGATGACGGCTGCCGGGTTTAAATCGCATTAAACTTCATTCCGGGCAGCCCTGTGCTGCCCGGCACCACCCCGCACTTTCAGATAAACCCCATTAACGCACCGCAGAGTATCGTTACACTGGTAAAAGATTCACAGAATTTATTATTTGAGAAGAAAAATGAAAAAGCTCATCGCGTTAAGTGTTATCAGCCTTGTCCTCAGCGGCTGCGTTAATCCGGGCAAAGCATCCGTTCAGCCGGATCAGCTGAAGAGCCACCGTTTTGTTCTGGAAAACGTGGACGGCAAATCCGTGAAGGGCATGACAACGCAGCCTGAGATCGTTTTTAACGCGCTTCCCGACATTAGTCTCATTGATAACATTAGCGTTTCGGGCCAGATGTGTAACCGCTTCAACGGGCAGGGGAAGCTGTCCGAAGGTGAGCTGAAAGTGAAAACGCTGGCGATGACCCGCAAACTTTGTACCGAACCACAGCTTAACGAGCTGGATCAGGCCATCGGCGACATGCTGCGCAAAGGGGCGCAGGTCGACCTGACTGAAGACCAGCTGACGCTGGCGACGGCCGATAAGACGCTGATGTTTAAGCGAGCAGAATAATCAGTAGCTACCGCAGCTTCCAACGGCAAGCGACTGTTCACTGCAGCGTTTGCCGTTTGGCAAGGCGCACATCCCAATAGCCGAACCATCAAGCTGGCGGGCAACAGACAGCGAGCCGCCAATCATGGCGCAGTTGGCCTGGCCTGAACTGGACATTGCCGCTTTCATTCCCGGCGCCACGTGGGCCGCCGTGGCCTGCTGCACAGGTTCACTGCTACATGCCGACAACAACAACGCGGCACACCCTACCCAAAATGCTGAACGCATGCTCTCTTCCCCGTAATTAGTGCGAAACCTAAGCATAATAGGCATCACATCTCGTGTCGTCGAGAGCGGAAGTGCGTATTTATGCGCTGCTGAAACAATTTCTCGCAATTTTTTCGCCCTAAGTTTGATCTAACCATTGATGGTGGGAATACCGAGGACACAAAAGCGAAAATCGTAAAACCCCCTGTTTGCTAGACTACACAGATAATATTCAGGGTTTGTCGCCTTATGACAGCCCCCTATTTTTTGCGCAATGTAAGGGTGTCGTCCTATGCAAACTATTGACGGTAATGGTGCAGTTGCCTCAGTCGCGTTTCGCACCAGTGAAGTTATCGCCATCTATCCGATCACGCCAAGTTCAACTATGGCCGAGCAGGCGGATGCCTGGGCGGGAAACGGGTTAAAAAACGTCTGGGGCGATGTCCCGAGAGTGGTTGAAATGCAGTCTGAAGCGGGTGCGATTGCTACGGTCCACGGAGCGCTGCAGACTGGCTCGCTTTCCACCTCGTTCACCTCCTCTCAGGGATTGTTGTTAATGATCCCAACGCTGTACAAACTCGCGGGACAACTGACCCCCTTCGTCCTGCACGTCGCGGCGCGTACGGTGGCCACCCACGCACTCTCAATTTTTGGCGATCACTCGGACGTGATGGCCGTGCGCCAGACCGGGTGCGCGATGCTGTGTGCCAGCAGCGTTCAGGAAGCACAGGACTTTGCCTTAATTTCGCATATCGCCACGCTCAAAAGTCGCGTACCGTTTATTCACTTCTTTGATGGTTTCCGCACCTCTCACGAAATCAACAAAATCGTCCCGCTGGCTGACGAGACTATCCTGGATCTGCTGCCACAGGCAGAAATTGACGCGCATCGCGCCCGCGCCCTTAACCCGGAACATCCGGTAATTCGCGGGACATCGGCAAACCCGGATACTTATTTCCAGTCACGCGAGGCCACAAACCCGTGGTACAACGCGGTTTATGACCACGTCGAGCAGGCAATGAATGACTTTGCTGCCGCAACCGGACGCGAGTACAAGCCGTTCGAATACTACGGCCATCCGCAGGCCGAGCGCGTGATTGTGCTGATGGGATCTGCTATCGGCACCTGTGAAGAGGTGGTCGACGAGCTGCTGACCCGCGGCGAAAAGGTCGGCGTGCTTAAAGTGCGTCTTTACCGCCCGTTCTCGGCTAAACATCTGCTCTCTGCCCTGCCGGAAAGCGCGCGTACCGTGGCGGTGCTCGATCGAACCAAAGAGCCGGGCGCACACGCGGAACCGCTGTATCTTGACGTGATGACCGCTCTCGCTGAAGCCTTTAATAACGGCGAACGTGAAACGCTACCGCGCGTTATCGGCGGTCGCTATGGCCTGTCTTCCAAAGAGTTTGGCCCGGACTGCGTGCTGGCCGTGTTTAACGAGCTAAGGGAAGCGAAACCTAAGCCGCGTTTCACGGTCGGCATTTATGATGACGTAACGAATCTTTCCCTGCCTTTACCGGAAAATACCCTGTCTGCAACAGCCAAACTTGAAGCGCTGTTCTACGGCCTGGGCAGCGACGGCAGCGTCTCGGCCACCAAAAACAACATCAAGATCATCGGCAATTCAACCCCGTGGTACGCGCAGGGTTACTTCGTCTACGACTCCAAAAAAGCCGGCGGTCTGACCGTTTCTCACCTGCGCGTCAGCGAGCAGCCCATCCGCTCGGCCTACCTGATTTCTCAGGCCGACTTTGTTGGCTGCCATCAACTGCAGTTTATCGACAAGTACCAGATGGCTGAGCGCCTGAAGCCCGGCGGTATTTTCCTCCTCAATACGCCATACAATGCGGATGAGGTCTGGGCGCGCCTGCCGCAGGAAGTACAGACGGTGCTGAATCAGAAAAAAGCCCGATTCTATGTGGTTAACGCGGCGAAAATTGCCCGCGAATGTGGCCTGGCCGCGCGTATTAATACCGTCATGCAAATGGCCTTCTTCCATCTGACCAATATCCTGCCGGGCGACAGCGCGCTGGTGGAACTTCAGGGCGCCATCGCCAAAAGCTACAGCAGCAAGGGGCAGGAGCTGGTAGAGCGAAACTGGCAGGCGCTGGCGCTGGCGCGCGAGTCGCTGTTCGAGGTGCCGCTGCAGCCGGTCAATGACGCCAGCCCGAATCGCCCTCCGGTGGTATCGGATGCCGCACCTGATTTCGTGAAGACCGTCACGGCCGCCATGCTGGCCGGGCTGGGTGACGCCCTGCCCGTCTCTGCGCTGCCGCCGGACGGAACCTGGCCGATGGGCACCACCCGCTGGGAAAAACGCAACATCGCCGAAGCGATCCCCATCTGGAAAGAAGAACTCTGTACCCAGTGTAACCACTGCGTCGCGGCCTGCCCGCACTCGGCCATTCGCGCCAAAGTGGTGTCACCGGAAGCAATGGAAGATGCCCCGGCCAGCCTGCACTCTCTGGATGTAAAATCCCGCGACATGCGCGGCCAGAAATACGTTCTGCAGGTCGCACCGGAAGACTGCACCGGGTGTAACCTGTGCGTTGAGGTCTGCCCGGCGAAGGACAGGCAGAACCCGGACATCAAAGCCATCAATATGATGTCGCGCCTTGAACACGTTGAAGAAGAAAAAGTGAATTATGACTTTTTCCTGAACCTGCCGGAAATCGATCGCAGCAAGCTGGAACGCATTGATATTCGTACCTCGCAGCTGATCACGCCGCTGTTCGAGTACTCCGGCGCATGCTCCGGCTGCGGTGAAACGCCGTACATTAAGCTGCTTACCCAGCTGTACGGTGACAGGATGCTGATTGCCAACGCCACCGGCTGCTCGTCTATCTATGGCGGTAACCTGCCCTCCACGCCGTACACCACCGATGCGAATGGGCGCGGTCCGGCATGGGCAAACTCGTTATTCGAGGATAACGCCGAATTTGGCCTGGGCTTCCGACTCACCGTTGACCAGCACCGCGCACGTGTGATGCGCCTGCTTGCACAATTTGCCGATAAGATCCCGGCTGAACTTAACGCGGCGCTACACGCAGAAGCCACGCCAGAGGTTCGTCGCGAGCAGGTAGCTGCACTTCGCAGCGCACTCAAGGGAATTGACGGCGCTGAACAGCTTCTGACCGACGCTGACGCCCTGGTCGAAAAATCGATCTGGCTGATTGGCGGTGACGGCTGGGCTTACGACATCGGCTTTGGCGGGCTGGATCATGTGTTAAGCCTGACCGAAAACGTCAACATTCTGGTTCTGGATACGCAATGTTATTCCAATACCGGTGGGCAGGCATCGAAAGCCACGCCGCTGGGCGCCGTCACGAAATTTGGTGAACACGGTAAACGCAAGGCACGTAAGGATCTCGGCGTGAGCATGATGATGTACGGCCACGTTTACGTCGCGCAAATCTCGCTGGGGGCGCAGCTTAACCAGACGGTGAAAGCCATTCAGGAGGCTGAAGCGTATCCGGGGCCGTCGCTGAACATCGCCTACAGCCCGTGCGAAGAGCATGGCTACGACCTGGCCCTCAGCCACGATCAGATGCGTCAACTGACGGCCACCGGCTTCTGGCCGCTCTACCGGTTCGATCCGCGCCGTGCGGACGAGGGCAAATTACCGCTGGCGCTGGATTCACGTCCGCCGTCAGATGCCCTGGCAGAGACGCTGATGCAGGAACAGCGCTTCCGCCGTCTGAATGCGCAACAGCCTGAGGTGGCAGAACAGCTCTGGAAAGACGCCGCCGAAGATCTGCAAAAACGGTATGACTTCCTGGCACAAATGGCGGGTAAAGCCGAAAAATCAACCAGCGACTAACTCCACTGCCCGGCTTGTCCGGGCATTTTTTTGGCATAAAAAAAGCCCGATGTCTTCACACCGGGCTAATCCAGATAATTAATGAATCTCTCTTTAGTTTCCCAAATGACATTCACGATAATTATGGATAAATAATCTTAAAGGCATATAACGCCGCAGAGATTACCTGATTTAATCACCAATTAATAATTTTTATTTAATATGAATCATTTTTAATCATTCACCACAACAATGATCATTTCCGCGGATTTATTCCTTTGAGATTTTACTCAATTAGTAACAATTATATTTTATTACTCTTTCACAGGAGTGATTTAGCATGGGACAACTTTCGGTTTCAGAAAGTTCAACAGGTAATCAAATAAAAACAACTGCAAAGGAATATCACGATGCAAAGAAAAGTACTGGCTCTGATGATTCCAGCTCTGTTAATGGCTGGCGCCGCGCATGCGGCAGAAATTTATAATAAAGACGGCAACAAATTAGATCTGTACGGAAAAGTAGATGGTCTGCACTATTTCTCCGATGATGCCTCAAAAGACGGCGATCAAACCTACATGCGTCTGGGTTTCAAAGGTGAAACGCAGATTAACGACATGATGACCGGCTACGCGCAGTGGGAATATAACATTCAGGCGAATAACACCGAAGGGTCTGATAATCAGTCCTGGACGCGTCTGGCCTTCGCGGGTGTTAAAGTGGGTGACTACGGTTCCTTCGATTATGGTCGTAACTATGGCGTGCTGTACGACGTGGAAGGCTGGACCGATATGCTGCCTGAGTTCGGTGGCGACTCTTACACCTATGCGGATAACTTTATGACCGGCCGCGCCAACGGCGTGGCAACCTACCGCAACACTGACTTCTATGGTCTGGTGCAGGGTCTGAACTTCGCGCTGCAGTATCAGGGCAACAATGAAGATGCCAGCAACAATCAGGAAGGCACCAACAACGGCCGCGACATGCGTTATGAGAATGGCGACGGCTTCGGTATTTCAACCACCTATGATTTCGGCATGGGGTTCAGTGCCGGTGCCGCTTACGCTTCATCTGACCGTACAAATGACCAGGTAAGCGCAGGTACTGGCGCTGCGTCTCAATATGCGGGGGGTGATAAAGCGGATGCCTGGACTGCAGGCCTCAAATATGACGCAAATAATATCTACCTGGCGGCGATGTATTCTGAAACCCGTAATATGACGCCGTACGGTTCAGGTGATAGCAAATCAGGCGGCGGTATTGCCAACAAAACTCAGAACTTCGAAGTGACCGCACAGTACCAGTTCGATTTCGGTCTGCGTCCGGCCATTTCTTACCTGCAGTCTAAAGGGAAAGACCTGGGCAACGGTCAGGGCGATCAGGACCTGGTTAAATATGCGGACGTAGGCGCGACCTACTATTTCAACAAGAACATGTCCACCTACGTTGATTATAAAATCAACCTGCTGGATGAAGATGACAGCTTCTACAAAAACAACGGTATCAGCACCGACGATGTCGTTGCATTAGGCCTGGTTTACCAGTTCTGATGGTCAGAGCCCGCAGCGTCATGCGGGCTCTCCTTTTTTTGATGTTTGTCTCACAACAGCGCTTTATCGCGATATTGTTGAGGATAAGTTGAAAGAAAGCGGGTTAGACTGCGCCGATATCCCCCTCTTCATTAAGGATAACTGCGTTGTTTGGTCGTATATCCGTTACCATTCTGACACTTTTAGCATGCTTGTGGATGGCGTTAATCTTTGATTTTCGAGATATTGTCGGGCATCTCGGCACGCTGCTAAACCATCTGGATCACCATTAACAGTGAATCCCAGAAAAAAGCCACCAGCAGTGCCGGTGGCGGTCATACGCATTTCGAGCGTTATTTTTTCACGGGTTGAGGTTTTTTATCCCCTGATTCCGGGGCCTCACGCGGATCGTCTTTTTCTACACAGAGCATAATTTCTCCTGTTTTAGAAACCCACTTCCCACTATAGCCAGGCTGATAAAAAAAAGGCCAGGCGGTAATTAATCTTGATTGGTCTCTTTTTTGCGAAACGAGAGATAGCCAAAAACGCCGCTTTCGCCGTCGCTCGGATGGTTTACGCCATCCATCACCGTCACTTCTGGGAAATCAAACGGCGACACATTTTTAAAACAGGCCACATTGACGCCGTATTCATTTGGGTTAGAGCGACGCTGATGGAACGTGTAAATCCCGCAGACCGAGCAGAAGAAATGCCGCGCCGTCCCCGTGTTGAACCGGTACTCCGTCAGCTTATCCTCACCTCTGGTCACGGTGATACCCGACAGCGGTGCAGAGACCACAACCGCGCCCCGCATACGGCAAAAAGAGCAGCTGCAGCGCCGCGCGGTATTCAAGCCGTCAGTCAGTTCGACGGTAAAAGCCACCGCACCACAGTGGCACTGTGCATGACGAATGTCAGCCATTGGCTATACCCCTTTTCTTACCAGTTCGGCAGCTTTGAGAAAAACCTCATCTTCTACACCATCGCCTTTCTGCCTGCCCAGCCTGACAAGTTCGTTGACAATGCTGTCACGATCGATCGTTTTTTGCGATGAAACCAGCCCTATAACGGCGGCCCCAATCGCCAGCCCCACTAATCCTGTTTGTTCGTCTTTGTTCTTCATACTCATGCTCCTGATACAACAAACAAGCGTAGCAGGATTTTTCAGACCGTTTTCAGGCGTTTTACTATTTCGCCTGGATCGCTGTTATTCCGACACGCTGGCCGTATGAGAGCTCTAAGGTATTACCGTCAGGATCGGCAAAAAATACATAATAACCGACGGGGTCACCCAGATCTTCCGGCGCTTTCCTCAACACCCCTTCTTTAGCGGCCATCGCAGTTTTTCTGTCAATTTCTTCGCGCGTGGCGCAGGCAATCCCAAGGTGGCCAAAATGCCCCAGCGGCGTATCGGTCACGGTGTCCGCCTGCACCAGAACCAGCGCAAAAGGACGCGTATGGTCAGTTAGCCACGCCACTTTACGGGCAGTTGGAAGATCGGGCTCACGCGAATGGATGACGTCCATCCCGGCATATCGGCGATAGAAAACAAGGCTCTTCTCCAGATCCCTGACCATAAACGCAACATGAGTGAATCCTACATCAATGTCTTTCATTTTAAGATGTTACTCCTGTATCAACATGTCGTAGCCATCTTAAAAGTTCAAGTTAACTTGAGGTCAACGGTGAATTTGTGCGGTCCTGATGATGTTCAAAAAAGAATAAAGGGACAGAAATGATAAAGCGCCGCCGTGGCTAAAATATTCACGACGATGCTCAGCAAAAACCAGGTTTTGAAGGGTTGCTTCTGCGTTTTATGGCGAAAGAGCTGTTGGCCCAATATGGCGCCTGGCCACCCTCCCACAGTACCAAACGTCAGTAAAGTGACTTCCGGTATCCTGCGCATCGCTTTTCGTGCCGCCGTTTTGTCGACACCATAAATCGCTATCGTCAGCATATTAATCAGCAGAAACCACATGGCAAAAGGATACGAGGAAAAAAAGGTGCCAATCGCAGCGAAGATCAGCAGAACAAAACAAAAGCGATTCAATGTCATAGGGTCAGTCACGGAATATGTAAGCGTATGTCGGGAAAGCATTATACGCTATCTTACGCATGTATCCGGTCAGGTGCTATCAGCCCGCTTTTGCATGCGGGCCTCAAAATGAATGACCTCTTCGACGCACCGAATTGCATTTTGTGAAGCTTCGCATACGCGCCGTCATGAGCAAGCAGTACCTTATGGCTTCCGCGTTCAACGATAACGCCAGTTTGTTTTGGTCCCCCCTCTCCCGGATAGCGAACAGAAAGCCGACTACGCTTTATTAGCTGTTGCGCAGAGTGTAAAACGTGCTGGCATTCGCCGCCGGAATCCGTACCATACGCGGCATACTTTTGCCTGCTGGCTATTATCTGCCGGCGCTAACCCGTCTTTCGCCGCTACTGGCTCCGAAGGTAGTAATAAATGCAAGAAAATCAACCAAATACAAAGAAAAAGCAATACAACCTGAATAAGCTACGCTGATTTTGCCAGCTCATTGATATCATTTTTTTTATCAATACATTCAATTAGTTATAGCATAGCATCTTCCCCCTAAAGCTACCCATAACTACATTTTTAGTGCCCTTTTTTTGCCCCTATTCCGCAGTTTTGCCCCCAAATTTGCCCCTAACTTTACCCAATGCGCACATCTTTTTCTCCCTGCCCTATACTTTTAGTCTGACATCTGGCTGGAGGTTTCTATGTGTGGGCGTTTTGCACAAGCTCAAACGCGTGAAGAATACCTGGCTTACCTGGCCGATGAAGCCGATCGCGACATCGCATACGACCCTGAGCCTATTGGACGTTACAACGTGGCGCCAGGTACCAAAGTTCTGTTGCTGAGCGAACGTGACGAGCAGCTGCATCTCGATCCGGTCCTGTGGTCTTACGCGCCCGGGTGGTGGGATAAAGCACCATTGATAAACGCGCGTGTCGAGACAGCGGCCACCAGC
>Ga0153917_1001191_pt1 | contig 11557 bp, 8 predicted proteins | sample TSFL001MetaG_FD_104695 | JGI IMG/M metagenome (GOLD analysis project Ga0153917, IMG submission 104695) | Attine ant fungus gardens microbial communities from Florida, USA - TSFL001 MetaG | ecosystem: Host-associated > Fungi > Mycelium > Unclassified | place: USA: Florida, Paynes Creek Historic... | reverse complement strand
GCGAAGAACGCGATGGAGAAGGTCGCGAAGGAGGCGAGCAGCGCCGTCGTCGGATCGCTGTTCGGGAAGAACAGCGTCGGGAAGACCAGCACGGCGGCGGTGGCGTAAACGTAGAAATCGAAGAATTCGATGGTCGTTCCGACCAGGCTTGCAAAAAGAACGCGCGCCGGGGAATTGAGCCCGGCGCGGTTGGAATGCGCTGCGGTCGGCGACCCGGAAGAGAGTGTCTTACTCATCGGGGGTGCCTTTTTGATGTTTCTTGTTTGCCGTCTTGGGAGGCAGCAGCGGGCTTTTACGCCAACCACCCGGTCGACGAAACAATAAAACTACCCGAATGGGCAAAAAATCGTACTTTTCGTTCTTCCCTGAGACCCCGGCGTTTACGAAGCGCATTGCCGGTGCGCGCATGGACGTGATGATGCCCGATTTGCCGGTTTTTCTTGCGCCGCGCGCAACTCTCTGATTCCAGAGAGAGAATCGAAGCGTTGCCTGATTCGGCGCGAGGAAAATTTGTCCCGCGATGCGTCAGGTTAACGAAAGTAAACGCTTCATTAACCTTAATGGCGCTCTAGTGGTCCCAACTCGCCCGTCGAGTCGGACCGCAAGGCAAATCAGGTCCGCGCAAGGGTCGAGGGGCAGTGTGCGGAATACAGTCGAGGGTTCTATGAGCGTGAAGCATGTCGCGGTGCTGATGGGTGGTTTTTCGTCGGAACGGCCGGTGAGCCTTTCGTCGGGGAATGCTTGCGCCGATACGCTCGAGGCCGTCGGCTACAGGGTCACGCGCGTCGATGTCGGTCATGATGTCGCCAGCGTGCTTGCCGATCTCAAGCCGGACGTCGCCTTCAATGCGCTGCACGGTCCCTTCGGCGAGGACGGCACCATCCAGGGCATCCTCGAATATCTGGAAATTCCCTATACCCATTCCGGCGTGCTCGCTTCCGCGCTCGCCATGGACAAGGCGCAGGCGAAGATCATCGCCAAGGCGGCCGGCATTCCTATTGCCGAGCAGCGCCTGATGAATCGCTTCGACTTCACCTCCAGCCATCCGATGAAGCCGCCCTATGTGGTCAAGCCCGTGCGCGAGGGGTCGTCCTTCGGCGTGGTCATGGTCAAGGAAGACCAGTCGCATCCGCCGCAGATCATCACCTCCTCGGAATGGCGCTATGGCGACAGCGTCATGGTCGAGCGCTACGTCTACGGCCGCGAACTGACCTGCGGCGTCATGGGCGATGTCGCGCTCGGCGTCACGGAAGTCATTCCGCAGGGCCATTCCTTCTACGACTACGATTCCAAATATGTAAAAGGCGGTTCGAAACACGTCATCCCGGCGCAAATTTCACCGAATATTTACCAAAAAGTACAAACACTCGCACTCAAGGCGCATCAAGCGATCGGGTGCCGTGGCGTCAGCCGTTCCGACTTCCGCTACGACGACCGTTTTTCCGAGAATGGCGAGCTTATCTGGCTGGAGATCAACACCCAGCCCGGCATGACCCCTACCTCCCTGGTGCCCGAAATGGCCGACCATGCCGGCCATTCCTTTGGTGAATTCTTGAAGTGGATGGTGGAGGACGCGTCGTGCTTGCGTTGAGCCTCAGGAAGAGCAGGGTGCGTCCCGCCGGGCTTTCCGAGCCGGAAGCCGGCCGCGTGTTGCCGCGGCCGCTGCGCCGGGTCGTGCGTTTCCTCGTCAGCCTTGCTGCCGGCCGCATCGCCATTCCGCGCCATACCGGCAGCGTCGCGACGGTGCTGTTCCTCGGCTCGACCGGCCTTTACGGCATGTCGCTGGGCGGCCATTCGCAGGATTTCGCCCAGGCCTCGACCACCGCGATGGGCTTTGCCATTGAGGACGTGAAGGTCTCCGGCAACCGCGAGACCTCCGAGATCGACATTCTTGAGCGCCTCGGCCTCGACGGCACGACCTCGCTGGTCGCGCTCGACGTCAAGGATGCGCGCGCCAAGCTCGCCGATCTGCCCTGGGTGCAGGACGTCTCCGTCCGCAAGGTCTATCCGGGCACCATCGAGATCGCGCTCAAGGAGCGCGAGGCCTTCGCGATCTGGCAGCACGGCAACGACCTGTCGCTGATCGAGAAGAACGGTTCGGTGATCGCGCCGCTGCGTGACAACAAGTTCTCCTCGCTGCCGCTCTTCGTCGGCCGCGACGCCGAGACGGCCGCCGCCGGCTTTGCCGACGAGTTCGACAACTGGCCGGAGATCAAGGCGCGGGTGAAGGCCTATATCCGGGTCGCCGGCCGCCGCTGGGACCTGCGCCTCGACAACGGCATCGTCGTGAAGCTGCCGGAGCACAACGTGCCCCGCGCCATGGACATGCTGGCGACGCTGGAAGGCGAGGAGGGGCTGCTGGAACGGGACATCGCCGCGGTCGACCTGCGGCTCGAGGACCGCACCACGGTGCGGCTCACGGAAGGGGCGCTGGAACGCCGCAATGCGGCGGTCGAGCAGAGGGCAAAGGACCTGAAGAAGGCAGCGAAGCGCACATGAGCATTTTCGGTTCGTCCCATTTCGGCCTGCCGCGCTTGAAGCCGCTTTCCTCCAAGCGTGCTCACGTCGTTTCGGTCCTCGACATCGGTTCCACCAAGATCGTCTGCATGATCGGCCGGCTGACGCCGCGCGCCGAGAGCGAGATCCTGCCGGGCCGCACGCACAATGTCGAAGTCATCGGCATCGGCCACCAGAAATCCCGCGGCGTGAAGAACGGCGTGATCACCGACCTCGACGCCGTCGAGAGCGTCGTGCGCCTTGCCGTCGATGCGGCCGAGCGCATGGCCGGCCTCACCATCGAGAGCCTGATCGTCAACGTTTCCGCCGGCCGCCTCCAGAGCGACGTCTACACCGCCACCATCGACCTCGGCGGCCAGGAAGTCGACGCCAACGACCTGCGCAAGGTGCTCGCCGTCGCCGGCCAGCAGTCGCTGCGCCAGGACCGCGCCATCCTCCATTCGCTGCCGACCGGCTTCTCGCTGGACGGCGAGCGCGGCATCCGCGATCCGCTCTCCATGTTCGGCGACGTGCTCGGCGTCGACATGCATGTGCTGACGGCCGAGCGCACCGCGCTGAAGAATCTTGAACTCTGCATCAACCGCGCGCACCTCTCCGTCGAGGGCATGGTGGCGACGCCCTATGCCAGCGGCCTTTCGGCCCTCGTCGACGACGAGGTCGAGCTCGGCTGCGCCTGCATCGACATGGGCGGCGGCACGACGACGATCTCCGTCTTCGCCGAAGGCAAGCTGGTGCATTCCGACGCGGTCTCGCTCGGCGGCCATCACGTCACCACGGACCTGGCGCGCGGCCTCTCGACCCGCATCGAGGATGCCGAACGCCTCAAGGTCGTGCACGGCTCGGCGCTGCCGAATGCCGGCGACGAGCGCGACATCATCACCGTCCCGCCCATCGGCGAGGACGACCGCGACCAGCCGACCCACGTGCCGCGCACGCTCATCTCGCGCATCGTGCGGGCCCGGATCGAGGAAACGCTCGAACTTATCCGCGATCGCATCCAGCGCTCCGGCTTCTCGCCGATCGTGGGCAAGCGGATTGTGCTGACGGGCGGCGCGAGCCAGCTCACCGGCCTGCCGGAAGCGGCCCGCCGCATCCTCGCCCGCAACGTCCGCATCGGCCGGCCGCTCGGCGTGTCCGGCTTGCCGACGGCGGCGAAGGGCCCGGCCTTTTCGACCGCGGTGGGCCTCATGATCTATCCGCAGGTCGCGGAACTGGAAGAACACGCTGTGCAGGGCGGCATGCTCTCACAGCTCACGGGTGGCAACGGCCGCATAGCCCGCATGGGCCAGTGGCTGAAGGAAAGTTTCTGACGGGTTTCCCGGCGGCGCGCCGCCGGGAAAGACCGACAACGAGTATCGTGAATAGACCGGCTGGGCGAAGCGGCCGGAAACGAAAGGAACAATGCAATGACTATCAAGCTGCAGAAGCCGGACATCACTGAGCTGAAGCCCCGCATCACCGTGTTCGGTGTCGGCGGCGGCGGCGGCAATGCCGTCAACAACATGATCACCGCGGGCCTCGAAGGCGTCGACTTCGTCGTCGCCAACACCGACGCCCAGGCGCTGTCCATGACCAAGGCTTCGCGGATCATCCAGATGGGTGTCCAGGTCACCGAAGGCCTCGGCGCCGGCTCGCAGCCGGAAGTCGGCCGCGCGGCCGCCGAAGAGTGCATCGACGAGATCATCGATCACCTCAACGGTACCCACATGTGCTTCGTCACCGCCGGCATGGGCGGCGGCACCGGCACGGGTGCTGCCCCGATCGTCGCGCAGGCCGCCCGTAACAAGGGCATCCTGACCGTCGGCGTTGTCACCAAGCCGTTCCACTTCGAAGGCGGCCGCCGCATGCGCCTTGCCGAAGAAGGTATACTGGAACTCCAGAAGTCGGTCGACACGCTGATCGTCATCCCGAACCAGAACCTCTTCCGCATCGCCAACGACAAGACCACCTTCGCCGACGCCTTCGCGATGGCCGATCAGGTGCTCTATTCGGGCGTCGCCTGCATCACCGATCTGATGGTCAAGGAAGGCCTCATCAACCTCGACTTCGCCGACGTCCGCTCGGTGATGCGCGAGATGGGCCGCGCTATGATGGGCACGGGCGAAGCTTCGGGCGAAGGCCGCGCAATGGCCGCCGCCGAGGCCGCCATCGCCAACCCGCTGCTCGATGAAACCTCGATGAAGGGCGCGCAGGGCCTGCTGATCTCCATCACCGGCGGCCGCGACCTCACCCTCTTCGAAGTCGACGAAGCTGCGACCCGTATCCGCGAGGAAGTCGATCCGGATGCCAACATCATCCTCGGCGCCACCTTCGACGAAGAGCTCGAAGGCCTCATCCGCGTCTCCGTTGTCGCCACCGGCATCGACCGCTCGGCCTCGGAGGTGGCCGGTCGTTCTGCTGACTTTCGCGGCCATAGCAAGCCAGTAGTCCGTCCGTCGGCCGCCGTTCCGGTCCAGCCGCAGGTCCAGCCCGTCGCCGCCGCTCCGCAACCCGTCGCGCAGCAGCCCGTGATGCAGCACCAGCCGGTCATGCAGCAGCCGGTCGCCCAGCAGCCGGTCATCGACCCGATTGCCGAAGCGATCCGCGCTTCCGAGGAAAACCTCGAGCGGGAACTCGCCATCTCGGCAAGCCGCCCGGCACCGGTCCAGCAGGTCGCCGCGCACCACGAAGAACCGCGCCTGCAGAACCGCATCTTCGCAGCGCCCGCCGAAATGCCGGTCGTCCAGCGTTCGGTCCCGGTCCAGCAGCCCGTGCAGCAGGCCCCGGTCATGCAGCAGCGCGTCGAGCCCGCCGCTCCGATCATCCGTCAGGAGCCGCAGGCGATGCGCATGCCGAAGATCGAGGACTTCCCGCCGGTCGTGCAGGCGGAAATCGACCACCGCACCGCCCAGCAGCCGGCCATGGGACACCAGGAAGAGCGCGGCCCGATGGGTCTCCTCAAGCGCTTGACCTCGTCGCTCGGCCGTCATGAGGAAGCGCATGCACAGGAGCAGGCCGCCCCTGCCACCCAGCAGCAGCGCCGCCCGCTCTCGGCCGAAGCCAGCCTCTACGCACCGCGTCGCGGCCAGCTCGACGACCACGGCCGCGCCAATCCGCAGCCGCGCGCGCTGCAGGAAGACGACCAGCTGGAAATCCCGGCGTTCCTCCGTCGGCAGTCCAACTGAGGCCCTTCGGGTAGCCCCCTGAAACAAGATGCCCGGATCGCCGATCCGGGCATTTTTATTTCCGTTTCCTTTCAATAACTTGTTAGCTGAAATATGCGTAACAAAACGAAAGAAACAGTGATTTGTCTGAAGGTGAGGGGCCTACTACATTCAGGCTGGGCAAAGGGGATAGTCAGGATTCGCGCGGAAGGCCTTGCCGGAGCGCACATCACACTCCAGACGGTCCGGCATGAAAGTCGGCGGACGTAGCGCGTCCGGCGAATGGCTTCCTGAGTCCTAGGCAGACAATGTCGGCGAAGAATGAGCCGATAGTAAGATAAGGCGAATGCAGATGACGATCGGTATGCTCGGTTTCCAGACGACGATTTCCAGCCCGGTGACGATTTCCGGGACGGGCGTCCATTCCGGCGCAGCCGTATCGATCACCTTCAATCCGTCCGAGGCCGACAGCGGCGTCGTCTTCCAGCGCCTGCACGACAACGGCACGGTCAGCGAATACCGCGCGGTCTCCTCGCAGGTCGGCAACACCGACCTCTGCACCGTCCTCGGCTTTTCCCCCGCAACGTCGATCGCCACGGTCGAGCACGTCATGGCTGCGCTCTACGCGCTCGGCCTCGACAATGTGCTGATCGAAGTGCACGGCGCCGAAATGCCGATCATGGACGGCAGCTCCGCCCCCTTCATCGACGCCATCGACCAGGTCGGCCTCGTCGCGCTCTCCGTGAAGCGCCGCTATATCCGCATCGTCAAGCCGGTGCGAATCGAAGCCGGCGCCTCCTGGGCCGAGTTTCTGCCCTATGACGGCGGCACGCGATTCGAGGTCGAGATCGATTTCGACTGCCCGCTGATCGGCCGCCAGTCCTGGAAGGGCGACCTGACCTCCACCACCTTCCGCAACGAGCTGTCGCGCGCCCGCACCTTCGGCTTCATGCGCGATGTCGAGCGGCTCTGGGCTTCCGGCCATGCGCTCGGCTCGTCGCTGGAAAACTCCGTCGTCATCTCCGACGACAACACCGTGATCAATGTCGAGGGCCTGCGTTACGCCAAGGACGAGTTCGTCCGCCACAAGACGCTCGACGCCGTCGGCGACCTCGCCCTTGCCGGTGCGCAGTTCATCGGCTGCTACCGCTCCTATCGCGGCGGCCACAAGATGAACGCCTATGCGCTCAAGGCGCTGCTCAGCGACCGCACCGCCTATGAGGTGGTCGAGGCCTCCGCACCGCGTTCGCGCGCCGGCCAGCGCGAGCTGATCGCCGTCAACGCTCCGGAATTCGCGCCCTGGTCTCTTTGAGCCAGGGTCGGCCCGGCGTCATCCTCCCGGTACGATTGCCATAAAAATGCGTTAATGCGTCGGCATGGCGTTGCGATCTTCCTGTATTTGGAGATACAACGCGGGGCGCGTGTGCGGCCTGTCCGCTTCAAGTGCCGTTAACTGGGATTGTCACATGGTTGTTGCAGGGTCTGTTGGTGTGAAGAAGACGGCGCGCATTGTCTATCTTACGCTTTTCGCTACGGCGTCTTCGATTGGTCTTTCTGCTTGCCAGTCGGACCCGGACATCGACATCACGAAACTGACCGGCGAAGCCGAATCCCCGGACACGCTCTACAATCAGGGCCTTGCCAACCTCAATGCCGGCAAGGTGGGTGAGGCGGGCCGCAAATTCGAGGCGGTCGACCGCCAGAGCCCGTTCTCCGACCAGGCGCGCAAGTCGCTCGTCATGCTGGCCTTCACGAATTATCGCCAGGGCCGCAACGAGGAGGCGATCACTGCCGGCAAGCGTTATCTGTCGCTCTATCCGGGATCGGAAGATGCGGCCTATGCGCAGTACATCATCGGCCTTGCCTACTGGAAGCAGATCCCGAGCGTGACGCAGGACCAGCGCGCCTCGCAGCAGACGATGGAGGCCATGCAGGCCGTCGTCGACAACTATCCCAACTCGGAATATGTCGAGGATGCGCAGGCGAAGATCCGCTTTGCCCGCGACCAGCTCGCCGGCAAGGAAATGCAGATCGGCCGCTACTATCTCGAGCGCAAGGAATATATCGCCGCGGCGACCCGTTTCCGCGTCGTCGTCGAGAAGTATCCGATGACCAACCAGATCGAGGAGGCGCTGGCGCGTCTCGTCGAGACCTACTACGCGATGGGCATCGACAGCGAAGCGCAGACGGCGGCCGCCGTTCTCGGCCACAACTACCCGGACAGCCAGTGGTATTCCGACAGCTACAAGCTTCTGCAGACCAAGGGTCTCGAGCCGCGTGAAAATTCCGGTTCCTGGATCGCGCGCGCCGGCAAGAAGCTGATCGGCGCCTGAGCGAAGAGAAACGATGCGGCAATGCTGGCGCAGCTATCGATCCGCGATATCGTCCTGATCGAACGGCTCGACCTATCATTCGAGCCGGGTCTTTCCGTGCTGACGGGCGAGACGGGCGCCGGCAAGTCCATTCTTCTCGACAGTCTCTCGCTGGCGCTCGGCGGGCGCGGTGACGGTTCGCTGGTGCGCCACGGCATCGAGCGCGGCCAGGTGACGGCCGTCTTCGACGTGCCGATGAGCCACGCGGCGCGCGCGCTCCTGCGCGACAACGGCATCGACGACGACGGCGACCTCATCTTCCGCCGCCAGCAATCGGCCGACGGCCGCACCAAGGCCTATGTCAACGACCAGCCGGTCTCCGTGCAGCTGATGCGACAAGCCGGCCAGCTTCTCGTCGAGATCCACGGCCAGCATGACGACCGCGCGCTCGTCGATACGGACGCCCACCGCCTGCTGCTCGACGCCTTCGGCGACCTTGCCGAGGCGGCCGGCGATGTCGGCGCGCTCTATCACCATTGGAAGGATGCCGAGCGCACGCTGCGCCGCCACCGCGAGAAGGTGGAGGCCGCCGCGCGCGAGGCGGATTATCTGCGCTCCTCCGTCGAGGAGCTGGAGACCCTTTCGCCGCAGGACGGCGAGGAGGATGCGCTGGCGGAAGTGCGTGCCCGCATGATGAAGGCCGAGCGCATCGCCGGCGACGTCAACGAGGCGAGCGAATTCCTGAACGGCAATGCCTCGCCCGTGCCGCTGATCGCCGCGCTCGTGCGCCGGCTGGAGCGCAAGAGCCACGAGGCACCGGGGCTGCTGGAAGAGACGGTCGAACTGCTCGACCAGGCGCTGAACCAGCTTTCCGACGCGCAGATGGCCGTCGAGGCGGCGCTGCGCAAGACGGAATACGACCCCAAGGAACTGGAGCGCACGGAAGAGCGACTTTTCGCGCTGCGCGCCGCCGCCCGCAAATATTCGGTTCCCGTTACCGGCCTTCCGGCGCTTGCGGCGAAGATGATCGCCGACCTTGCCGATCTCGATGCCGGCGAGGAGAAGCTGGTGCAGCTTGAAGCGCGTCTCAACGAGGCGCGCGCGGCCTATGCCGTCTCCGCCCGCGCGCTTTCGGAAAAGCGCCACCATGCCGCCGATGCGCTGGCCGCTGCCGTCATGGCCGAGCTGCCGGCGCTCAAGCTGGAGCGCGCGCGCTTCACCGTCGAGATTACCACCGATCCCGAAGGCGGGGCAGAGGAGGGGATCGACACGGTCGAGTTCCACGTCCAGACCAATCCCGGCACGCGTCCCGGCCCGATCATGAAGGTGGCGTCCGGCGGCGAGCTGTCGCGCTTCCTGCTGGCGCTGAAGGTCGCGCTTGCCGACCGCGGTTCGGCCCCGACCCTCGTCTTCGACGAAATCGATACCGGCGTCGGCGGCGCGGTGGCCGATGCCATCGGCCAGCGGCTGAAGCGGCTCTCCTCTACGGTGCAGGTGCTTTCCGTCACCCACGCCCCGCAGGTCGCCGCCCGTGCCGCGACGCATCTCCTCATCTCCAAGGGGCCGGTGGAGGGCAGCGAGACCGTCGCCACCCGCGTCGCCCGCATGGACGACGGTGCCCGTACGGAAGAGATCGCCCGCATGCTGGCCGGCGCTTCCGTGACTGACGAGGCTCGGGCGGCGGCGGCACGGCTGCTGTCGGGCGGGGTATAGCCGCCCCTCATCCGCCTGCCGGCACCTTCTCCCCGCAGGCGGGGAGAAGGAGGATGTCGCGCTGTTTTCGCCATTCTTCAGTGATGCGGGAAATCCTGGCGGCATGGCCCTTCTCCCCGTTTACGGGGAGAAGGTCGCGGTAGAGCGGGATGAGGGGCTGGCTCATCCGCGCCCTCGCATCTTTCCTTTCGTCAGCTTTGCTCTAAAACGACTCCCAAATCCGGAGCATGCCATGGCGAACGCGAAGACCCCCGTCGAGACCCTGACCGAAGAAGAAGCCGCAGCGGAGCTTGCCTATCTGGCAGCGGAGATCGCGCGCAATGACGAGCTCTACCACGGGCAGGACGCGCCGGAGATTTCGGATGCCGACTACGACGCGCTGAAGCGCCGAAACGAGGCGATCGAGGCGCGCTTTCCCGCGCTCGTCCGCGATGACAGCCCGTCGCGCCGCGTCGGCTCCGCGCCACTTGCGACCTTCGCGCCGATCACCCATTCCCGCCCGATGCTCTCGCTCGACAACACGTTTTCCGATGAAGACGTGCGGGACTTCGTCGCCTCGGTCTACCGCTTCCTCGGCCGCCTGCCGGACGATTCGATCGCCTTCACCGCCGAGCCGAAGATCGACGGGCTTTCCATGTCGATCCGCTACGAGAACGGCCGCCTTGTGACCGCTGCGACCCGTGGCGACGGCACGACGGGCGAGAATGTCACGGCCAATGTGCTGACCATCGCCGAGATCCCCAACCGCCTGCCGGCCGGGGCGCCGGCCGTCGTGGAGGTGCGCGGCGAGGTCTATATGGCCAAGAGCGACTTCCTCGCGCTCAACGAGAAGATGGCGGCGGAAGGCAAGCAGACCTATGTCAATCCGCGCAACACGGCCGCCGGTTCGCTCCGCCAGCTCGACGCCTCGGTGACGGCGAGCCGCAAGCTGCGCTTCTTCGCCTATGCCTGGGGCGAGATGTCGGACATGCCGGCGGACACGCAGTTCGGCATGATCGGCGTGCTGAAATCCTGGGGCTTCCCCGTCAATCCGATGACCGAGCGGCTGACCCGCGTCGACGACATCATCGCGCATTACCGCGAGATCGGCCTTGCCCGGCCGGACCTCGACTACGATATCGACGGCGTCGTCTACAAGGTGGACGAGCTGGCGCTGCAGGAGCGCCTCGGCTTCCGCTCGCGCTCGCCGCGCTGGGCGACGGCGCACAAGTTCCCCGCCGAGCAGGCGTTCACCACCGTCGAGAAGATCGATATCCAGGTGGGCCGTACCGGCGCGCTGACGCCCGTCGCGCGCCTTGTGCCCGTCACCGTCGGCGGAGTGGTTGTCACCAATGCCACGCTGCACAATGCGGATTATATCGAGGGCATCGGCAACAGCGGCGAGCGCATCCGCGAGGAGGGGCACGACATCCGCATCGGCGATACCGTCATCGTCCAGCGGGCCGGCGACGTCATCCCGCAGGTGCTCGACGTCGTGATGGAGAAGCGGCCGGCGGAAGCACAACCCTACGAATTCCCGAAGATCTGCCCGGTCTGCGGCAGCCACGCCGTGCGCGAGCGCCACGAGAAGACGGGCCGACTCGATTCCGTCACGCGCTGCACCGGCGGCTTCGTCTGCCGCGCGCAGGCGGTGGAGCACCTGAAGCACTTCGTCTCGCGCAACGCCTTCGACATCGAGGGGCTCGGCTCCAAGCAGATCGACTTCTTCTTCGAGGCTGAGGACCCGTCGCTGTCGATCCGCACGGCGCCCGATATCTTCACGCTCAAGCGGCGGCAGGAAGCCTCGCCGCTGCTCAAGCTGGAGAATATCGACGGCTTCGGCAAGGTCAGCGTTCGCAAGCTCTTCGACGCCATCGATGCCCGGCGCTCCAT
>Ga0153917_1001189_pt1 | contig 11580 bp, 10 predicted proteins | sample TSFL001MetaG_FD_104695 | JGI IMG/M metagenome (GOLD analysis project Ga0153917, IMG submission 104695) | Attine ant fungus gardens microbial communities from Florida, USA - TSFL001 MetaG | ecosystem: Host-associated > Fungi > Mycelium > Unclassified | place: USA: Florida, Paynes Creek Historic... | reverse complement strand
GCGGTCTTTCAGGCCTTGGCAAGGGCTCACGTCCTCGCCGTCACGAGCAACTTACCCAGCAGTCCCCCCAGCCCGCGAACATCGCACAGGTCACTCGACATTCGTTTCCTTGGTACTGCTCATCAAGCAACCCGTTATGCGGGTCTTATGTCCGACGTTAGTCCGTGGTACGCCTTCACCACTTAAGAAAGCCGAAATGATTGAATGCTAGGAAGAAAACTACGATTTCTCCTTTCCGGTTCATTTGTCGTTGCAATGTCAATATTCTGACTTTGACTTAGATCAATATGTTGCTAAATGTTGCAAAATATTGATGTATTCATCAGAGTCATTCGGTCTCGCAAAACGAGGGATGACCTTGTTTCAGGAAAGCTTAAGGAGTCGAGGCAACAGTGCTTGACGGGGCCAGGTCTCATTGATTGCTATCGGAAAAGGGCAGCTTTTGTGACATCACGACCTTATTTGCTAAGTCTCCTAGGTGCAGGAATCCACAGGGGCTTGAGGAGGTTTGCCTGCGCGAAAAACCCCTTGGTTGCCGCGCATGCCGCCATGCCAGCATCCCATTTGCTCGCGCTCACTGTGAACAGCATCCGTACCGGCCTGTATGTTTACTGTCTATGACTGCCTCGTTCGCGAGCATGATCTGAAGCTTGTCCTGCTGGCTGTTGTCATCTGCGCAATAGCGTCATTTGCTGCAATCCACTTGCTGCATCATGTGGGCAACTCGCAGGGAACCTTACGCAAGGTATGGCTTGGCGTAGCGAGCATTGCAACCGGGTTCGGCATATGGGCGATGCACTTCATTGCCATGCTCGCTTACGCACCCGACATTCAAAGTGGCTACAACATTGCGCTGACCATCACCTCACTGATCGCCGCCATTTTGTTTACGGCTATCAGCCTATCCGTTGCTTCCTCTTCGTTAAAGCTTGGCCGCTGGATTGGCGGAGCACTGGTCGGCGGTGGCATTGCGGTTATGCATTACACCGGGATGGCAGCTTTTGAGGCCCCCGGCATCATTGAGTGGACACCTTCTTTGGTGGTCGCATCCATCTTGCTGGGAGCGCTATTTGGAGCCTTGGCCATACCTGCGGGTCTGCGCAGCCAGACGTACCGTTCAATAGCCTTGGGCGCGTTGCTTTTGACTGTCGCGATTTGCAGCCTTCACTTTACGGCTATGGCGGCTGCGACACTGACCTTAGACCCCAACATCGCAGTGTCGCCACATGCCATTTCCACGTATCGGCTGGCGACCATGGTCACGTTTGCTTGCTGTGCCATCTTTTTTCTGACCTTCGCGGGCTTTGCCCTTGACCTTCGCAAGCGACGCTTGGTGATTCGCGAGCTTGAAAAGCTGAGCAGTCTAGCCAATGCAGCCTTTGAAGGACTTCTCTTATGCGAAGGAAATTTGATCACCACGGCCAATGAAAGCCTGGCAGCCTTGGTGGGAAGCACGACCGAACAATTGCGTGGCATACGCCTTGCGCAAATTCTTCCTGACAAGACGGTCATTCGCTTGTTGCAAGACCGGCCTTGCACCATGTTTGAAACCGTGCTGCAACCCATCGATGGCGGAGATTTGATTGCCGTTGAAGCAACAGCTCGCCCCATCGTTTATGCACGAAAACTGCAAAGAGTGGTCGCTATACGGGATCTACGAGGACGCAGAAAAGCTGAGCGAGAGATCCATTACCTCGCCCATCATGACACCTTGACAGGGCTGGCCAATAGGCAAACTTTCAACCAAGAACTGAATCGACAGCTTCAAATACACCGCCCTGGGGGTAGCCTGAATGGTAGACATCTGGCGGTGCTACACCTTGGCCTGGATCACTTTCAGGAAGTGAATGATCTTTTTGGCCAAGCAGCAGGTGATAGCCTGCTCAAAAACGTAGCTCGCAGTGCCCAACAAGTCCTTCGCAAAGGGCAACTGATGGCCCGGCTGGGAGGCGATGAATTTGCCATTGTTGTCCCATGCTTGAGCGATCCACAACAAGCCGAACGTATTGCCAAGGATCTGTTTGCCGCATTCCATAAGGACAATCGTCGCGCCTCGTCATCCAGCACCATGATCTCTACGAGCATTGGTATTGCGGTCTTTCCTCAGGACGCGGACGATAGTGCATCGTTGCTCAGTTGCGCAGATACGGCACTGCGCATGGCCAAAGCAGAAGGCCGCGGGCACCATTGTTACTTCGAAGCCTCGATGGGCGAACAGTTACGCGACCGGCGACGAATGGAGCATGAGCTTCGCTTTGCCATCCAGCAGCAGGAGCTATCGCTGATGTACCAACCCCAGGTACGTGTGAGTACCCGGGAAATTATTGGGTTTGAAGCGCTGCTGCGCTGGCAGCACAAAGAGCGGGGAAACGTGCCTCCCACCGTCTTCATTCCGATTGCCGAGGAATGTGGCTTGATCCAGGAGATTGGAGAGTGGGTACTGCGCCAAGCCTGCCAGGAAGCCGCACGATGGGAGCGGCCGTTGCAGGTCGCAGTGAACGTATCGGCACTCCAGTTGCACAACTCCCGATTTGTGCAAGTCACTCGTGAAGCCTTAAGACAAACGGGGCTGGCGCCTAGCCATCTCGAGCTCGAAATCACAGAAACCGCACTGATTCGAGACCAGGAAAATGCACTCCGCACCCTGCACCAGCTCAAGGGGCTCGGCGTGCGCATTGCCATGGATGACTTTGGGACGGGCTATTCATCGCTTTCCTATTTGCGGGCCTTCCCCTTCGACAAGATCAAGATCGATGCGTCCTTTATCAAGTCTGTCCATGCCAATAGACAGGCCGCCACGATTGTGCGCCTGGTATTGGGTTTGGGCCGTGGCCTAGATCTGCCAGTGCTGGCCGAAGGTGTTGAAACAGAAGATGAACTGACTTTCCTGCGCGAGGAATCGTGCCAGGAAGCCCAAGGCTATTTATTCGGCAAGCCACAGGCCATAGACGCGTTCAGGCACCTCACTATGGATGCCAAATGAAGACTTCATCGCACCGTCGATGGATGGAGCCCAATCGGAATAACTGCAAATCTACAGAGGAGACATGTAATGACCATAAATACAGCTTCATACAAGGACTTGCTCGCCCAACGCGCCGCACTTGAGCAGCAGATTGCCGCAGCCAGAGAGGCAGAAATTGCTGCCGCAGTGCAGGAGGTCCGCACTCTGGTCCAGTCCTACGATCTAACGCATGAAGATGTTTTCCCTCCGGCGAAGATCCTCCGTGCTACATCCCAAGTTGCTCCAAAGTACCGGGATCCAGCGACTGGTAATACTTGGACTGGACGTGGCAAACCGCCAATCTGGATAAAGGACAAGGATCGCACACAGTTTGAGATTGTGTAATTTCCCTTCACCGCAAAAAAGTGGCCTGTACGGCCATTTTTTTTGCCTTCTTTGGCTACTTGCCTGAGTGCATACGAAGCATCAAACTTTTCCTAGCCCCAATTTTTCGACGCCTCTGTCGCACTTGCGACATATAGAACAACGCTATCAAAATTAATAGGCTATAGCAAAGTTACACTTTGAATCGTTAACAATAAATTAACACAATTACACGAACTGGAAACATGGAACTGCTAAGGAGAGTCTGACGATGAATCGCTTAAAGATTTCTACAAGGTTGACGATCTCGTTCTTGGCCATGATCGCTTTGATGCTGCTACTGGGCGGCGTGGCCTTGGTCGGCTCATCGGCACAGCGTTCGGCGCTCACGGAGATCACTCAGAGGCAGATCCCGCTTATCCGCACCTTGAACACCATCACAGATGGGGTCAACGAGCAAGCCATTCAGTTCCGCAACCTTTCACTTTTTTCATCCGAGAAGATCCAGGCATCAGCACGCGCAGTCATTCAGAAGACCCGTGCGGAACTGGCAACGGAATTGGAATCGCTGCCTCAGCAGATTCGTTCTGACAAAGGGAAGGCATTGCTGCAAGAACTCAAGCAGCACCGCAGTGCGTTCCTCAAATTGGGTGATGACTATCAAGCACTGGTAGATAAAGGACAGAAGGACGAAGCCCTGGCGATGCTTGAAACGCAGCTGCGCCCTACGCAGCTCGGTTATCAGCAGGCCATACGAGGCCTCTTGGAGCATCAAAAGAAGAGTTCCGAAATAGCTAGCCAAGAGGCAGAGAGTGCTGCTGACAACCTCTTTCAGGAAGTTCTAGCTACATGCGCGCTTGCCATTGCCCTGGCAGCCTTCCTTGCCATCGCAATCACACGCTCGATTACCCGTCCCATTGCCCAAGCTGTCGCGGTGGCAGACCGGGTTGCGGGTGGCGACCTCAGTGGCCAGATCACAGTGAAATCCCAGGACGAAATGGGCCAACTGCTAAGTGCGTTGCAACGCATGCAGCAAAGCCTGGTGAATACGGTGACAGCCGTGCGCAGCAATGCACAGGGAGTGGCCTCCGGGAGTGCTCAAATTGCGGTGGGTAACAGTGATCTTTCCAGCCGTACGGAAGAACAGGCAAGTGCCCTGGAGGAAACTGCTGCATCAATGGAGCAGCTGGGTGCGACTGTCAAACAGAATGCCGACAATGCACGTCAAGCCAACCAGATGGCCATGAATGCGTCTTCTGTGGCCGCCTTGGGCGGCGAGGTGGTCGCCGAAGTGGTGGAGACCATGAAGAGCATCGATGAAAGCAGCAACAAGATTGCCGACATCATCAGCGTCATCGACGGTATTGCCTTCCAGACCAACATCCTGGCCTTGAACGCCGCAGTGGAAGCTGCTCGCGCCGGAGAACAAGGCCGCGGCTTTGCGGTGGTAGCCAGCGAAGTACGGGCATTGGCTGGGCGCTCGGCAGAAGCTGCCAAGGAAATTAAAACCTTGATCACCACCAGCGTAGAGCGAGTGGAACAGGGCACCTTACTCGTCGACAAAGCCGGTAAAACCATGACCGATGTGGTCACAGCGATTCGCCGCGTCACCGACATCATGGGCGAAATCAGCGCAGCCAGCCATGAGCAAAGTTCAGGGATGGCTCAGATTGGCGAGGCGGTCACCCAGATGGATCAGACCACGCAGCAAAACGCGGCCTTGGTCGAGGAAATGGCTGCTGCGGCCAGCAGCTTGAACAATCAGGCGCAGTCATTGGTGGAGGCGGTGGCGGTCTTCAAGCTGTCTGAGAACGAACAGTCGGTGCGTACTGCGAAGCCAATGGCACCAGGGAGCATGGCGAAGCCAGTGAAAGCGGTAAAAGTGGCAGCGCCTCTTCAAAAGACAGCTAATGGCACCAAACCTCCGGTGCTACAGCGTCCAGCTGCTATCGCAGGAACACAGCAGTCCGCAGGCAAGGATGATAGAGAGTGGGAGACTTTCTGAGACAAGCAAGCGCATCCAGAAGATGGTCTGAGAGCAAGCCCTTCAGCCGTCGTTCATGCTGAATGTTAAACGGCCACTTTGGGCGAATTGCGAGAAATAGTCGACCTACCCTGCAGTGTCGACATGTACTTACCGCGGCACGGGGAACCATGCACCCAAGCCGCTACATGGTGAACTTCACAATAGAGCTGCTGGCTCCGAAGGAGAGGCAGCCGTTACCAGGGGCTCCGGTCTGCAGCGAAGCCATTGAGGACCCGACTTCCGGGCACGGAGAGGTCGCGAGGCGATGAAGCGCTTGCACGCGCGCGAGCGGCGTGCCCTGGGTGCCACAACCCATAGGTAAAGCGAGCATGCGTCTGCAGCCCAGCTGCTGCAGGCGTCAGCATCTCTACGCCTACGCGCTATACCTAGTCATGCGGAATCCGGAGCGCCCCCGAAAGGGGGTGTTTCATTGAGCACAGTGCCGTACCGTGAACGCAAAAAAGCCCGGGAATGAACCCGGGCCAAGAGAGGAAACAACTATGAAACTACGAGCAATTTGAGACCTTTGTTCGCCAAGCATTGACCTTTAAAACATTGTTCTCACTCATGTATAGCTCGCGCAGTGATGGATGACGGGCTCTTGATGCAAATTTCTTGCGCTCAGAGCACACCCTTGGATGCAACGCCAACTTACTGCACAACTGCTTTGATCGCAGACGAAGTTGGGACGACTCACTTTACTGACAGAGCAACTCCGACGGATCGACGCCAAGTCCAGTTGCGAGTCTCTGCAAGTTGTCGATTGTGATGTTCGTAGCAGCGCGCTCCACTTGGCTTATGTATGTGCGATGGAAACCGCACTCGGCACTCAATACTTCTTGAGAGATGCCCTTATTCGTTCGCAGTCTTTTGACGCGCTCAGCCAAGCGCTCACGCAAATATGGGTCTATCTCTTTGCTATCAATTTCCATTGCACGAGCGTCGCGCAATAGTCTTTTTTCGTCTACTTGTCAAACATCTACCGCTTATACATCTACCGCTCATACATATAAAATGCCACCGCTTACCGCAAGTTACACAGCAACCTCCGCTTGCTCGAAACCGCAACCGGCGCCAAGCGAGCGATTACCCAATAAGGAACACCATGCCACTACAGTTCGCGAGAGTAGTCCCAGCCATCGTTACCGCCGCAACCATGGCCTTACTTGCTGGCTGTGCAACCACTACTAGCGGCGGAGCGCCTTATAAGGCATCAACGCACAACGTCATCTCGATCCAAGAGCAAGCTGGCGGCGCGAAAGTGCGCCTAATGGATTTCACGACAGCAGCAGGCGTCAGCGAATCGCCCTGGTGCCGGGCCAACGGTCCTATCAGCATCGGTAGCGGCAAGACACCGGCACAGTTCATTCATGACGCGCTACAAGAAGAATTGTTCATAGCCCACGCTTACTCGCCTAACGCCAGCACGATGGTGTCTGGCCGCCTCGATGAACTGAGCTTCAGCTCTGTATCCCCGGCGAACTGGGTCATCAGTCTGACCTTGTCCTCCAGTACCGGCGCTAGCTATCAGATCAAAAACATCTACGAATACGAGACCAGTTGGGCTGCCATCAACGCCTGCAAAAACGTAGCAGATGCTTTTGCTCCTGCGGTGCAAGACACGCTGAAAAAAGCCATCTCAGACGCACGTTTCAAGACCCTGATCCAAAAGCGCTGACTGCGTTCAAAGCCCCGCCAGCAACTAGATGGTCTCATCTGTAAGGAATACACATGCTCCCTTCGTTCACCCACTTACTCCGGTACAGCACAGCCTTCTGCTTCGCTGCTCTAACTCTGCCAGCAAGCGCCAATTGCACAATCTTTCATGACACGGATTCAGATGCAGTCCAGACGGTTTTCAAAGAAAACAACGGATATACATTCAAAAACTACGAAGCGGTGTGTAACAAGCTGCGCAAAGCCAACGCAAAAGTCGTTATCAAAGGGTCGTATAGTGTTTTAAGCAACCGCTCCTTTGGCTGGGTCAATATCAGCGTTGCCGACAAAGCTAGCGATCACTTCATAATCAACAGTTTTAGTCAGTACATCACCCAAGTGAGCGAATTCGCTGGCGATGACACAGCCCGCAAGCAACTCTGGATCGCGATCAATGATGGTCTGGACAAGTGGAATAGCTTGGACCAAGCATTGGCTGAACTGAATCAAGCTCGCCGAGCAATGCGCAAGACAGACGCTCGGCGCTAGCCAGCATTGGCTTGGTGGCAGGCCTACCAAACTGCGACAGCGATGTGTTCGCTGTGACGGCTTTATTTAACGCAAAATAGAAACGACGCCCTACGGATACTCGAAAGCTGACCTACAAATGACGGCTTCAGGCTGACAGCGGGCGTCCATCAGCGGCTGCTTTACGGCACCTCCGCTGTTTGACGATTGCGCGCACGTCATGTGCATAAAGTCAAAACGCAGTGAGATGCTTCCTTGATGAAGGTGCATGCCACGGTTTAAACCATTGCTCTTGCAAGCAAGCAAATGCTCTTGGCGTCCTCAGAGAATCATCGAAAGTAGAACTGCAGTGCAGGTTGCGCAATGCTGGCATTAGTTCGATGGATTTAGAAATTTGCCGGTAGTACGTTCAGAGAGCCTTGATTTCTCGGTCTGAGCGTGGTGCCTGATATCCTGGAGCCAACAGTGCGTTGCTTGCCCCGTAGAGCGCGAGCGGGTCGCGTAGCCATAGGGCATACTCAAGACCACGCAGGTGGTGGTCCGACGAACAGTCCACGGACCAGCGACGAAGCATGTACCCGGCGTTGGCCGCTCTGACGCGGACTCGAAGAACACCTTCCTCCGGGAACTCATAATCCATTTTCACAATTTCCGGGCGGGGATGCTCGGGGTGGGGCACTAGCTCCAGTTCAATGATGCGGCTCCATTGCATATCGAACTCAGCCGTTTCTTCGCGCTGAACGGAGCCGTCTTCAAGAACTACAGGTTCGTCCATTCGCGTGAAGACGAAGTCGCGGAACTGCTTGTGTCTACGGTCGAAGGCCCGGACGTGCCAGCGAATGCCGATGTCTACCAGCGCCAGAGGAACCAGCTCGCGTTCTGTGTGACCGCTATCAATGGACGTGTAGCCGAGGCGCACAGCTTTGCCGCGGTTGATGGCTCGAGTAATGGGGGCCAGCACCGACATCTTCGGCAAGCTCAGTGCGTTCGGCACCTCGCACCTCAGCATGGGTTGCGCCTCGTCGCCTAGGAGCTCCCCCAACCCTTCACCGTAGCCCTGCGTCAGGGCAGTAAGGACTCGACGAGGGTTGTGCTCGAACAGCGGTTTGAAGGCGGGGGTCGGCCGGTAGACCTTATCGGAACTGTCCAGTTCCAGGTTTTCAGGTGCGATTTCCCGGTAGAGCGCAATGTCCCGCGTAGCGCCGGCGGGGCCGGTGCCGAAGCGGTCAACAACGTCGGCTCGCCGGAGCTCGCCCAGGAAGTACAGCTTGAAGTCAATGTGCGACAGCCGCTCCCGCTGTGTCTTGGTCAAGTCGGCGAGGAACTGCGTTCGCCGGTCAAGGTTTTCTGCCATATCCGAATCATAGACGACGCGACATAACGACAACAAAAAAATATCACTACATCATCAAAATGATTAGATATACTGCACTCAAACGAAATATGAGATCGCAATGGCAAAGAACTACCCGCCCGGCGACGGGCACCGAATCGGCGCTGTGCGCGAGCGCAGCCAGACCGTCACGCCCTCGGGGCACTACGTCAGGCGTGATACGCAGACGGGGCACTTCGTGGACGCGAAGTCGGACAAGACGCCTTTCAAGGGCTCCCGGCGCGAAAAAAAGTAGGCCGACCATGCTCGAACGTCTGACCGATTACTTCATCGCCAAGCCAAGAAGCCTCGTCACGCTTGGGGCTGGGCTGGTGCGTGCTGGCGGTTTCCTCGTGGTCGCTGGCCTCGTAGGGCGGGTAGCAACCACAGGTGCATCGGCCGTGAAAGGGCTGCGCGGCGGCATGCAAACCGAGGTCGCACTGTCAGATGTGCTGCCCGGCTACCTCAGCGCCTGGATGCCGGAGAGTGCGCTGGGCTTTGCAGTGGCGATGCTGTTGCTAATTGCAGGCTTGATTGCGGCTCGCACAGGACGCGTCTACGAGCGCTACCTGGGCAACTGACGCCTTTTTGAACGACAGCCTTACAGCCAGACCTCCCCATGAACCGAACCGGCTATTTCCCTCGCACTATTCGCAAAGTCACTGCCTCAGCGTCGGCTCGCTTTACGTATCTGGCGGAAGCCATTGCGAGGGCCTTCGAGCCCACGGCCACACAGCTCCAGGAGCTTGAGCGGGCCTATAAAGCGACTGGCGAGTACCTCATCGACTGCGTTGAATTCGATGGGTTAGTGGAACAGGTACACGCACAGGGTTCCCGCCAGATGGGAACCATCGTCCGGCCTATGGAAGCGAACCGCGAGGGCTTCGACATTGACCTGGTGGTGCGATTGTCCAAGGCCGCACTCGTAAGATATGGCGGCCCCGGCGGTCCGGCGCTGTTGCTTGAGTACTTATATGTCGTATTGAAGCGCTATGCCGAGCGGCATGGACTTGGCATCGAGCGATGGGAGCGCTGCGTGACGCTTATCTACTCGGGTGGCATGCGAGCCGACTTTGCCCCGGTCATTGATGACCCGCGGCATGTACTTCCTTATGGCGAGCACCACGGGCGCATCCCTGATCGCGAGCGCAAGAACTATCTTTCGACCAATCCGAAGGGATACTGCCTGGGATTCGATGCGGCTGCTGAGGTGCCGCCAGTTTTCCGGCTTTCGGAGGCCCTGACTGCGGATTTTGCAGAGGCGCGCAAGGCTGACCTCGTGCCGCTGCCCGAGGCGGACGAGGTATTTGCCCGTCTTCTGAGCAGGTTCGTCCAGTTGGGGAAGGTGCATCGCAACATTTCATTCGGAGAGCTGGAGGCAGGTTCCGACATTGCGCCAACCTCAGTCTTTCTGACGAGCCTGTTTGCGAAGGCATACGCCACCCTGGCGCCGCAGCCGCACGATGGCCCGCTGGACTTGTTCTTCGACATCGTGGAGCTCCTGCCGGAGCTGTTTGGTCGGGAGATCCTTCAGTCCGGTATGGAAATCTGGACCTTGATGAACCCGTGCGCGCAGGCTGACAACCTGGCCGCTTCCATGAACGAGCCGAAACGTCAGCAAGCGTTTTCTCAATGGCAGCAGAAGTTTGTGGCCGACCTGGACGGGTTGCTGGCAGCCATCGAAGGCAACCAAGGACTCGACGCTGTCTCGAAGGCAGTGGAGCAGGCGTTCGGTCCGCGAGCAAAACAGGCCGTTCTGGAGCACAGCGCGCAACGACGTGAGAGCCACCGGGCGTTGAGGCAGGCTGGCTTTGTGGTTGCAGGTGCGGCGTCAGTCGTCACTCCGGCACGCGCACACACCTACTTCGGAGGGCCTGCCTAATGAGGCCACCGCTGCGTCTTCCAAGCCTTGCCCAGCGCCACGCCGAATTGAAGGCACTGCGGTGGCCAGAGTCGACGCTGGAGTTTGTCCAGGGTCGAGAGCTCCGATTCAGATTCAAGGTGGCTCCGACACCAATGGCCAGGGTCTATCAATGTCTTTTGAGGGTTTTCCCCTCCGACTTTCCTGAGTTGATGGTGATGAACCCGGACCCGAAGGAGCTCGCGGTAGGCCGGACGCTTCCACATATCTATCCGCATGAAGGACTGGGGACCAAGTTGTGCCTTTGGCTCCCAAGGACGCACGAATGGGTACACCAGATGCGCTTCAGCGAAACCTATCTGCCCTGGGCCGCTGAGTGGCTTGATTACTTCGAGGAATGGCTCGTGACCGATGTTTGGTCGGGTGGGGGTGAGCATCCAGAGCCCAAGACAAGGAGGTGGGGACGGCGACCACCACCCATCCTGAACGCCGTAGCCACCTCCAAGAAACACTGAAAAGGGAAGGACCACCAATGACCACCGAGCATCGAATCGACATCGAGCAGAACAAACCCGAGCGACTGGAACTGTTGCGCGCGCAGCGGCACTTTTATTCCCGCGCGAAGAACTATCAAAACTTCGTGGCCATCACGGCGCTGCTGCTGCCGTTGCTGGGGATTCTGTTCGGCGCCGAGTTCCCTGCAATCCGGCCCTATCTTGGCTTCGCGTCTATTGCCCTACTGCTTCTTGATGTAGCGGTCCTTTCGCCGAAGCAGCGTGCCAGTAGCAAGGCGGGAGCCAAGGTTCAGG
>Ga0153917_1001185_pt1 | contig 11636 bp, 9 predicted proteins | sample TSFL001MetaG_FD_104695 | JGI IMG/M metagenome (GOLD analysis project Ga0153917, IMG submission 104695) | Attine ant fungus gardens microbial communities from Florida, USA - TSFL001 MetaG | ecosystem: Host-associated > Fungi > Mycelium > Unclassified | place: USA: Florida, Paynes Creek Historic... | reverse complement strand
TGATGCCATCAACCGTCGTATCAGTCTTTTAGTGCTGAACCAGCAGGCGGAGCAGGCCATCCTGCATGAAAACGCCGAAAGTCAGAATGAGTCACTGGACGATTTAAAACAGCCTGGGGCCGTACCTTCGGCTGCCGTTCCAACATCGCCACCAGCCAATCCGAGGTGATAGCGTGAGCATGGATATTAGCGATTTTTATCAGACATTTTTTGATGAAGCCGACGAATTGTTGGCTGATATGGAGCAACACCTTCTGGATCTGGTGCCTGAAGCACCGGATTCAGAGCAGCTCAATGCCATCTTCCGTGCGGCGCATTCTATTAAAGGCGGAGCAGGGACGTTTGGTTTTACCATCTTGCAGGAAACAACCCATTTAATGGAAAACCTGCTCGATGAAGCGCGCCGCGGTGAGATGCAGCTCAATACCGACATTATTAACCTGTTTTTGGAAACCAAAGATATTATGCAGGAACAGCTCGACGCCTATAAAAGCTCGGCAGAGCCTGATGCCGCCAGCTTTGAATACATCTGCAACGCGCTGCGTCAGTTAGCGCTGGAAGCAAAAGGTGAAGCAGCCGCTCCCGCTGTTAGCCCGGCAACCCTGAGCGTTGTCGATACCGCTGAAGAGGCTGCACCTGCCGCTGCGGCCAGTAAGCTGCGCGTTGTGCTGTCTCGCCTGAAAGAGAGCGAAGTCAACCTGCTGGAAGAAGAACTGGGTAATCTGGCCAAATTAAGCAATGTGGTGAAAGGCAAAGACAGCCTTGCCGCAACGCTTGAAGACGGCATTAGCCAGGACGATATCGTGGCGGTGCTGTGCTTCGTCATCGAAGCCGATCAGATTGATTTTGAAACAGAAACGGCTCAAGCCCCTGCACCTGCCGAAGCGGTTGTGGCGGTTGCTGAAGTCGCGGCACCTGCTGTCGTTCCTGCGGCACCCGCGCTGAAAGCGGTGCCAAAAGAACCTGCTGCACCTGGCCGCGGTGAAAAACCGGCGGCTCGCTCCAGTGAATCAACCAGTATTCGCGTGGCGGTCGAGAAAGTTGACCAGCTGATTAACCTGGTAGGCGAACTGGTGATCACCCAGTCTATGCTCGCCCAGCGTTCTAACGAACTGGACCCGGTTACTCACGGCGATCTCATCACCAGCATGGGTCAGTTACAACGTAACGCCCGCGATTTGCAGGAATCGGTGATGTCCATCCGTATGATGCCGATGGAATATGTCTTTAGCCGCTTCCCGCGTCTGGTGCGCGACCTGGCCGGAAAACTGAACAAGCAAATCGAACTGACGCTGATGGGCAGCTCTACCGAACTGGATAAGAGCCTGATCGAACGCATCATCGATCCATTAACGCACCTGGTGCGTAACAGCCTTGACCACGGTATCGAACTGCCGGAAAACCGCGTTGCTGCGGGTAAATCACCGGTCGGTAACCTGATTTTGTCTGCGGAACACCAGGGCGGAAATATCTGTATCGAAGTGACCGACGACGGTGCTGGCCTGAACCGCGAGCGTATTCTGGCGAAAGCGATGTCTCAGGGCATGGCGGTTAGCGAAAACATGACCGATGAAGAAGTGGGGATGCTGATCTTTGCACCTGGCTTCTCGACGGCTGAACAAGTGACGGACGTTTCTGGCCGTGGCGTGGGCATGGACGTGGTGAAACGTAATATCCAGGAGATGGGTGGCCACGTTGAAATCCAGTCTAAGCAAGGTTCCGGTACAACCATCCGCATCCTGCTACCGCTGACGCTGGCAATTCTGGATGGTATGTCTGTCAAAGTTGCGGGCGAAGTCTTCATTCTGCCGCTGAATGCGGTAATGGAATCTCTGCAACCGCGTGAAGAAGATCTGCACCCACTGGCAGGTGGCGAGCGCGTACTGGAAGTCCGTGGCGAGTATCTGCCGCTGGTTGAACTGTGGAAAGTATTCGAAGTCGATGGTGCGAAAACCGAAGCGACGCAAGGCATTGTGGTTATTCTGCAAAGCGCAGGCCGCCGCTATGCGCTGCTGGTCGATCAGCTGATTGGTCAGCATCAGGTCGTGGTGAAAAACCTCGAAAGCAACTACCGTAAGGTGCCGGGAATTTCTGCCGCCACCATCCTGGGCGATGGTAGCGTTGCGCTGATCGTTGATGTCTCAGCGCTTCAGGGATTAAATCGTGAACAACGTGTGGCATACACAGCCGCCTGATTAAGAAAAAGGTAATAACATGACCGGTATGAGTAATGTAACGAAACTGGCGGGCGAGCCATCTGGACAGGAGTTCCTGGTCTTCACTTTAGGCGATGAAGAGTACGGAATCGACATCCTTAAAGTGCAGGAGATCCGTGGTTACGATCAGGTTACCCGTATTGCTAACACCCCAGCCTTTATCAAGGGCGTGACGAACCTGCGTGGTGTGATTGTGCCAATCGTTGACCTGCGCGTGAAGTTCAGCCAGGGCGACGTGGATTACAATGACAACACCGTGGTGATTGTCCTGAATCTGGGTCAGCGCGTTGTGGGTATTGTTGTTGATGGCGTGTCTGATGTGCTGTCGCTGACCTCCGACCAAATCCGCCCTGCGCCGGAGTTTGCGGTAACGCTGTCTACCGAATATCTGACCGGTCTGGGTGCGCTCGGCGAGCGTATGCTGATTCTGGTGAATATCGAGAAGCTGCTTAACAGCGATGAGATGGCGCTGCTGGATATCGCAGCGAGTCACGTAGCATAAAACAAAGCCGGGTGGCGCTGACGCTTACCCGGCCTACGTGTTCGAGCCATTTGTAGGCCGGGTAGGGCGACGCCGCCACCCGGCTTTTTTTACATCTTAAGCTTCCTGCTCTACCAGCTCAGCTTCCGCTTCCCGCGCACCTTCGTTCTGTGACAGCATCGCCGTCGCAATTCCGTTACCCAGCACGTTAATTGCGGAACGACCCATATCCAGGAAGTGGTCAATCCCCATCAACAGAAGAATACCCGCCACCGGAATATTAAAGCTTGGAATGGTCGCCGCGAGCACCACCAGGGAAGAACGCGGTACACCCGCAATCCCTTTGGAGGCCAGCATCAACGTCAGCATCAGCACTGTGACTTCGGAGAAACTCAGATGGATGTTGTACGCCTGGGCGATAAACATCGAGGCGAAAGAGCAATACACCATTGAGCCCACCAGGTTAAAGGAATAACCAATTGGCAGAACGAAAGAGGCGATATTGCGTGAACAGCCAAAGCGTTCCAGCTGCTCCAGCGTTTTTGGATATGCTGCTTCAGAGCTGCTGGTGGTAAACGCAACCAGCACCGGATCTTTCAGCATACTGACCAGGCGAAACACCTCTTTTTTCAGCACCATGTAACCCACTGCCATCAGCACCATGCAGGTGATCAGGATGGCAACATAGTAACCGCCGATAAATGAGGCGTAGTTCAGCAGAATGCCCAGGCCCTGGGTGGCAATAACGGATGAGATGGCCGCGAAAATCGCCAGTGGCGCAACGTACATCACGTAACCCGTCACCTTCAGCATGATGTGTGAAACCACATCCAGCGCGGCAACCAGCGGAGCATTAAATTTCTGACCGAGCGATGCACCGCCAATACCGAAGAACATCGAGAACACCACAATTTGCAGGATCTCGTTGTTCGCCATTGCCCCCGCAATACTGGTTGGAATGGTGTGTGACAGGAAGGCTTTCAGGGTCATCCCCCCCACGGCCAGACCGGTATCAACCGCTTCGGTCGGGATAGCCAGGTTCAGGCCGCTTCCCGGATGTTCCAGTGTGACAATAAACAGCCCCACCAGAATAGAAAGCACGGAAGAGCTGATAAACCACACCATCGCTTTACCGCCAACGCGGCCAATGGTCGAGGTTTCGCCCAGCTTCATAATGCCGACGGTTAACGTACTGAATACCAACGGCGCTATCACCATTTTAATCAGTCGCAGGAAAATATCGGTCAGCAGCGTGATGTTATCCGCCCAGGCGGTAATGACATCCTGTGATGCGTACTCGTGAATGGCTGCCCCTGAAAGAATACCCGCCAGCATGAATATCACGATGAAGAGTGTGAGTTTGTTTGCACTTGCCACGAAAAAAGACCCTCTATGCGCTTAAGATTCATCCCCGCGCCGATACATATAGATTTTTTATTACAGCGCAGGAAAATATTCGGCACATAAATTGACGTAAAGCGAGGGGGGATACAACTGCTTTTTAATTTTTATTAATTTTGTTGCTAATGGGGTGACGATATATTGTGACGCTTATCACGTTTTTGTGGATATATCCTCACGAAGCGACGCATTTAATTCCATTAAATTGATTTAACTAATTGTTTTATAATTAATTAACCCGTCAATACGGCAAAAGTTGCACCCAATCAGGCAAGGGTGGTTGAAGCGGTATCCATCAACTAAATTCTCAGTAACCCCCTCTCGGGATTGTTCAGCGGGGCTAACATCTTGAACAGTATCAATAAAATGTGGCAAGGGAACGGCGACATCTTCTGGAGGGTGGAAAATGAAAAGAAAACGCCTTTTGATCGTTGCAGGCACTCTGCTGATCGCAACAACCGCCTGGCAGGCGCTGGCGGTAACCAGTAGCGGCACCATAGGCGCGACACTGACGCTGACCAACGGGTGCTTGATCAACGGCTCACCCACTCAAAACGGGATTAACTTCGGGACGCTGGATTTCGGCACCCATCCTGCGACCTTTTCCACCCTGACTACCCAGTTGACCGGGGCCAGCGGCGGGAACGCCTTTACCATTCAATGTACCACCGCCAGCTTCACGGTAGCGATAACCGGCAATACCAACTCCACTGCGCCGGGTACGGTTGTCGGAACACCGGGAACGCCTGCGCGTTACCTGATCAATACCGCCAATGCGGCACAGGGTGTGGCATACAGCCTGTACAGCGACAGCGGCTTTAACAACATCATCGCCAATAACGCGTCGATACCGGCAGCGTCGACGACGGGTGGGGTGAGCAGTTACACCCTGTACGGACGCATCACCGGAGGCGGCAACAGCGTGACGGTTGTCCCGGGAACCTACACTGACACCATTAACGTCAGCGTAACCTACTAGTTCCAGCCATGAAGGCATTCTGGTTATGTCTGCGCAAAAGCGCAGAGGGTTTCGTGCAACCTTTTTTTGTCCTCGCAGCGGGGCTGATGCTGGCACCCATTGCCGGGGCGGTGACGTCACAGCCATTTAAGGTCAGTGCGACCATTGTGCCGGGCTGCTCGGTCACCTCCGGAACCGGTGGGATTTTGGGGACGCTGGATTTTGGCACACATACCGGGGTGGAAAGCGCCCCGGTCAGCACCAGCTTTGTGCCCAACGGGGCATTGTCCATTGCCTGTACGCCAGGCGTGGCGCTGAGTATGAGCATCGATAGCGGGCAGAATTACGCTTCTGTGCGGCAAATGAAACGTTCAGGCGGAACCGATGTTGTGGCGTACCGACTCTACAGCAGCAGTTCTCTGGCCGCGAACAGTGAGATTGGGGTCAATCAGGCGGTCGCGGTGACCTATACCAACAGCAACAACATCTCACTGCCGCTCTTCGGTGTGGCGCTCCTGACCGGGTTTAGCCCGGCTGGTGCGTATTCTGATCAACTCGTCGTGACGTTGTCATGGTGATAAAGGGAGAAAATCGATGCAGCCATTATTCAGGCATCTTTGTCTGGTGAGTTTATTGGGGGTTACCGCCGCTGCAACGAGCCAGGCGCAGGCGGCGGCGACCATTCTGTTATGGCCCATCGACCCGTGGCTTTCGGCAGAGACCAAAGCCACAGAATTGTGGATCCAGAATCAGGGCAACAGCGCGACGACCATGCAGGTGCGCATTGTGCGCTGGAAGCAGGAAGAGGGATTTGAACGCTATACCGCACAGCAGGATGTTGTCGCCAGTCCGCCGATTGTCACCATCGGTAAAGGCAGCAAGCAGCTTATCCGGTTGATCAAACAAGGCTCTGTCCCGATGGGCGTCGAGCAAGCCTACCGCATTATTGTGGATGAAATTCCCCAGCCAGATGCCAAAGCCGAACCGACCATCGGCCTTAAACTCCAGATGCGCTACTCCATTCCGCTCTTTGTCTACGGGCAAGGGATCCCGACCATAAAAGAGGGCGCGCATCATGCGCTGGTGGAGAGCAAAAATCTGAGCTGGCGGGTGACGCAGGAAGCAGGGCACCCTGCGCTTGAGGTGCGCAATCAGGGGGATGTGCACGTCAGGCTGAGTCAGGTCACTCTGGATCAGGGCGGGCAGAAACGCACGGTTGCCGATGGATTGCTGGGTTACGTGCTGCCAGGCAGTACCCGCAGCTGGCCGATCCCGGCGGGAATTCGCCAGCCAGAGCAGATGAGCGCGCAGATTAATGCCAGGGATACGCAATGGCAGTCGACGCCCGTCAACTGAAACCGGCGATGATCATCCTGCTCTGCGTCAGTACCAGCACCTGGGCCGAACCTGGCGATGACAGTTTGCCACCGCCACCGCAAGCCCAGGCGATAAACGGTGAGGTCGTTTTTCAGCTTGCTCTCGTGCTGAACCATTACGACACCGGGCTGGTGGTGCCAGTCACGCAGCGCGATGGCGCTTATTTTATCTCCAGCGCCGATCTGCTGCGCGCCGGACTTCCCCCTGAACATGTGCCGAATGGGGACGTCAATCTGTCCACGCTTTCCCAGGTGCGCGTGGAGTACGACAGCGCTGCCCAGCGGCTGTTGTTAACTGTGCCTCGCGACTGGGTCTCATCCCGCGTCACGCCGTTTAGCGGCATGGCGGCGCAGAGTAAACCCCACTATGGCCGGGGGGCGCTGTTTAATTACGATCTCTATACCAACCACACCGACCACATTGGCGGCCAGGCGTCTCTCTGGCATGAATTCCGCTACTTCAACGAAAACGGCTCGTTTTCATCTACCGGTTACGCCCGGCAAAATTTCTCCGGGGACAATGGTCAACAGGAAGGTTACGTGCGCTATGACACTACCCTGTTGATGACCAACGAAGACGACGCAACCACCTGGACCGCCGGGGATGTGATAAGCGATGCCCTGAGCTGGAGCAGCAGCGTGAGGATGGGCGGGATAAGCTACGGACGTGATTTCTCCCTGCGACCGGATCTGGTGACCTGGCCGCTGCCGGAGTTCTCGGGGGAAGCGGCCGTGCCCACCTCCGTCGATCTGTTTATCAACGGCTATCGTTCGGGCTCGACTCAGCTCCAGCCGGGGCCGTTCACCCTGACAAACCTGCCCTATATCAACGGTGCAGGGGATGCGGTGCTGGTGACCACTGATGCGCTGGGGCGACAGGTCAGCACAACTCTGCCGTTTTATGTCACCAGTGATGTGCTCAAACAAGGTCTGAGCGACGGTGCGGTGACGCTCGGGAGCCTGCGGCGCAATTACGGAATTAAGAGTTTCGACTATGGCCCGGCGGCAGGCAGCGGATCGTATCGCTATGGTCTTACCGACTGGCTGACGCTGGAAGGACACGCCGAAGCCGCGCAAGAGCTGGCGCTGGGCGGGGCAGGAACGGTAGTGAAGCTCGGACGTTTTGGCGTGGTGAATACCTCATATACCCGCAGCCATATGCGCGGGGACGATGGCGGGCAAATCAACTGGGGGTATCAGTACAGCACCAGTGAGTTTAGCCTGGCGACCCAGCATAGCCGGCGCGGCCGCGGCTATGGCAACCTGGCCCTGTATGACCAGCCGACGGTCTATGATGAAAACAACCGTCCCATTGCCAGTTTTAGCCGCAATACTGACCAGTATTCCCTGACCTTTAACCTTGGGCAGTACGGCAATATTGGCGCGGCCTGGATTGGTGTTGAGAGTTTTGATAACCAGAAAACGGAGCTGCTGAATCTCTCCTGGAGCCGCAATTTGTGGGGGGCCAGCAGTATCTATCTGGCGGCCAGCCGCGACCAACAGCGGGGTGACTGGACGGTTGCGCTCTCGCTACAGGTGCCGTTGGGTGAACGTGACAGCGCCGCCGTCACCTTTGAAAATACGCCGGATGCAGGCAGTACACAGCGCATCAACTACAACCACTCCATGCCTTCCGACGGTGGGTTTAGCTGGAATATGGCGTGGGCTAATCAGTCGCGGGCGAATAACTATCAGCAGGGCACGCTGGGCTGGCGCAACAATAATATTGAATTGCAGGGCGGCGGTTACGGCGAACAGGACATGATGACCTGGTGGGGCGAGGCGATGGGCTCCATTGTGCTGATGGACGGCGAGTTGTTTGCCGCCAATAAAATCAATGATGCGTTCGTGGTGATCAGCACCGATGGCCACCCGGATGTTCCCGTCAGCTATGAGAACCAGCCGGTCGGCAAAACCAATAACAACGGTTATCTGCTGGTGAGCGGCGTGTCGGCCTATTATCCGGCGAGCTACAGTATTGATACCCTGAATCTGCCTGCCGATACCCGGCTGAAAGAGACCGAGCGGCGGGTGGCTATCCGCCGTCACAGTGGCTATCTGGTCGATTTTCCGATGGAGCAGGAGCGGGTGGCAAGCGTGATCCTGCATGATACGCAGGGGCATGATATCCCGGTGGGAAGCCAGGTGCGACGCGCCTCGCGCAGCAATGCGGTGGTGGGGTATGACGGCATTGCCTGGCTGGAAAATCTCAGCGATGTGAATCCGCTGGATATCATCACCCCGGACGGAAAACACTGCACGGCGACGCTGACCATTGGCGCAAACCCGGAACATAAGCTGCAAACCTACGGACCACTGGTGTGCCGGGAGGGGCCATGAAGCGCCTGCTGCTGGTGATCATGCTGCTCTTTTCCGGCGGCAGCTGGGCGGCCTGTACCATCAGTACGGTGAATGCCGCCTTTGGTAATGTCGGGTCATTTTCCCTCAGCGGAACCGGAGAGGTGGAAACCACCGGCACTCTGGTGGTTTCCTGCGATGCGGTACTCAATCTGTTGACTAACGATTCGGTGACGCTGAGCTACACCTCGGCATCGGTGTCCGGTAACAGCCGCGCCACGATGAAACGCACCGACAACGCAACCATCACCGACGTGATCCCCACGCGGCTGTGTGGTTTATCGGGCTGTGCAAGCAACAGCGAAGTGCAAATCAGCAAAACCTATACCTGGAGTGGCAACACGCTGCTGGGGCTGCTGGGGTCGAAGCAGTACAACATCCCGCTCTATTTCCGTACCGTGGCCGGGCAAAACGTCACGGCCGGGCCGTATCAGGTGCTGTTGACCTTCAGCATTAACTACAACGTCTGTTCTGTGGGGATTCTGGGGCTATGTACTACGCCGCAAACGGGGACGGCGACGACAAGTATTTTGCTTAACATGACCGTGACCAACGACTGTAGCGCCATGACCACGCCGGACGTAAACTTCAATAGCGCGCCGCTGGTACAAAATTTCCCGACCATTTCACAAGCCATCGCCGTGACCTGCACCAAGGGCAGCACTTACACCATAGGAATTAACAATGGTGCCAACGCGCTGAACAATGTTCGCCGTATGGTTAACGGCAGTAACTATATGAGTTACGACATCTATAAAGAAGCCACCACCAACCGCTGGGGCGGAAGCGGCACCGAGCGCTGGGCCAGCTCAGCCTCTTCGCAACTGAGCACTGACGGCCTGCTGCGCACCTATAACTACACGGCCAAAGTGCTCACCAACCAGACCACTCCACCTGCCGGAACCTACAGCGACACGCTGATTGTCGATGTGGCGTTTTAACGGCGCTTTTCCCTTTCGCAAATGTAAAGTTCCTGTGGTCAGTGCCGATAACACCGTTAATAAATCTATGAGAAGGTGTTGTATGTTGAACCGTATCCGCGTTGTCACAATGCTTATGATGGTGCTGGTCATTTTCGCGCTTCTTCAGCTCATTTCGGGCGGGCTTTTTTTCTCGTCATTAAAAAATAATCAGGATAGCTTTGCCGCATCAAACGATCTTCGTTTGCAACAGAGCGAGCTGACATCGACCTGGGATCTGATGCTGCAAACGCGCATTAACCTGAGCCGCTCTTCTGCCCGCATGATGATGGATCCTAATAACCAGCAGAGCACTGCGAAAACGGATCTGCTGAAAAATGCCCGCGCAACGCTTGCCGATGCTGCGAAACACTACGACGCCTTCAAGAAAATTGCCCCGCAGCCTGCCATGGAGCAGGTGAGCAGCAACATCGATGAAAAATACACGGCCTACTTCGCGGGCCTGACGGAGCTGATTCAGTTCCTGGAAAGCGGCAACATGGATGCCTACTTTGCGCAGCCAACCCAGGGGATGCAAAACGCCCTCGGCGCAGCGTTGGGGGAATACGCCAAAGCCAGTAACGACCTGTATCACACCTCCTTTACCGAAAGTCAGAACGACTACCGCTTCGCCAAATGGCAGATGGCCGTTCTGGCGCTGGCGCTGGTGATTGTGCTGGTTGGCGTGTGGTATGGCATTCGCCACATTCTGCTGAATCCGCTGGGCCGCGTGATTGCCCATATCCGTGAAATCGCCAGCGGTGACCTGACCAAAACGCTCACCGTGTCCGGCCGTAATGAAATCACGGAGCTGGCGAACTCCGTTGACCATATGCAGCGCTCGCTGATTGATACCGTGACCAATGTGCGTCAGGGATCGGATGCCATTTATACCGGAACCAGCGAAATTGCGATGGGCAACAACGATCTCTCTTCACGTACCGAACAGCAGGCTTCGGCGCTGGAAGAGACGGCCGCCAGCATGGAAGAGTTAACCGCGACCGTGAAGCAGAACGCGGATAACGCCCGCCAGGCTTCTCAGCTTGCCGAAAGCGCCTCTGACACCGCTCAGCGCGGTGGCCGTGTGGTGGATGGTGTGGTGAAAACCATGCATGAAATCGCCGACAGCTCGAAGAAAATCGCCGACATCATCAGCGTTATCGATGGAATTGCCTTCCAGACCAACATCCTGGCGCTGAACGCCGCGGTTGAAGCGGCGCGTGCCGGTGAACAGGGCCGTGGGTTTGCGGTAGTGGCTGGTGAAGTGCGTAACCTGGCAAGCCGCAGTGCTAACGCGGCGAAAGAGATTAAAGCGCTGATTGAAGATTCCGTTTCCCGTGTGGATACCGGCTCCGTGCTGGTGGAAAGCGCAGGGGAAACCATGAATGACATCGTGAATGCCGTTACCCGCGTAACGGACATCATGGGTGAAATCGCCTCTGCATCGGATGAGCAGAGTCGTGGTATTGACCAGGTCGCCCTGGCGGTATCTGAAATGGATCGCGTGACACAGCAAAACGCCGCGCTGGTGCAGGAGTCCGCAACGGCGGCGGCTGCACTGGAAGACCAGGCGAGCCGTCTGAAGATGGCCGTCTCGGCGTTCCGTCTTGCTTCAAAAACGACAAATACGGTCAACGCGCGTGCAATGCACAGTGAGTCAGCAACTGCCCCGGCAGCGGCTCGCACCCGCACCGTGACGACCGGACAAGATGAAAACTGGGAAACATTTTGACTGAACTTTAAACCGCGGCTGCTTGCCGCTTAATGGGAGCGTGGATGTTAAATCGTATTCGTATCTCGACCACACTGTTTTTGATTCTGATCCTTTGCGGTGTGTTGCAGGTTGGCAGTAACGGGTTGTCTTTTTGGGCGTTTCGCGATGGCTAT
>Ga0153917_1001179_pt1 | contig 11717 bp, 11 predicted proteins | sample TSFL001MetaG_FD_104695 | JGI IMG/M metagenome (GOLD analysis project Ga0153917, IMG submission 104695) | Attine ant fungus gardens microbial communities from Florida, USA - TSFL001 MetaG | ecosystem: Host-associated > Fungi > Mycelium > Unclassified | place: USA: Florida, Paynes Creek Historic... | reverse complement strand
CAGCACGCCGCCCTCGAAGGTGGTCAGGCCCTTGCCCACGGCCAGGCTGTAGAAGCCGATATCGCCCAGCGTGCCTGCGGGCCGGTCGTTCGGCTGCGGGCCGAATTTGGCCCCCAGCGCCTGGGCGGCATCCTCGACCACATAGGCGCCCACGGCATGTGCGCGGTCCATCGCCATGGCCACGTCGGCCACGCGGCCGCACAGATGCGTGGGCAGCACGGCCAGCGTCCGTTCGCTGCACAGCGCGCGCAGGGCCTGCGGGTCCATGTCGAGCGCGTCGGCGCGCAGGTCGCACAGGCGCAGCCGGAGCCCGCATTGCGCCACGGCCAGGGCCACGAGCGGGCAGGTATAGGCGGGGGCAACGACTTCGCTGCGTCCGGGGGCCAGCGTTTTCAGCGTGCGCAGGGCCACCATGAGCGCGGAGGTGCCCGAGCATTCGAGCTGGACCTGGTGGGGCAGGCCCAGCCACTGCGCGAGCCGTCCGGCCAGATCGGCATCGCCCCAGGGCCGCAGGTCGGCCAGCCGCAGCGGCAGGCCCGCGGTCGGCGGAACCGTGGCCGGCCTAGCCATGGCGACGGGGGGCGGGCGGATGCTCCATGAGGTGTGCCGCACCCGCGCTGGCCGAGCCCGCGCCGGGATTGCCCCCCGCATGGCCGGCCGCATCGCCGTGTTCATCGGCCTCGCGGGTTTCGCTGACGGCCAGGCAGGCAATGCCGGCCACGATGAAGCCGCAGCCCATGATCTGCGGCCAGCCGATCTGCTCGCTGAACAGCCAGTGGGAAACCGCCAGCACCGAGATGATCTCCAGGTGCGAGGCCGCAAACGCCGGGCCTATGGGCGCGCGCTGCAGCAGGCTCATCCAGGTGAAGAAGGCGCCGATGTAGCCCACGAAGGCGCCGTAGATCCAGGGCTGGCCGAACACGCGCAGCAGCCAGGCCGTCGACATCTCCAGCGGCAGGGCCGATTCGCCCGCGTACTTGAAGCTGATCTGGGCCAGGGTGTCGAAAGCCATGAGCACCAGAAAGCCGATGATGTAGAAACGCTTCATCTTGAGTTATCTGTGACGTTGCGCGCCGCCCGCTGTGCCTGAAACAGGCATGCCCCAAGCCAGGGCGCCCGGCCAAGGGGAAGGCGCGAAGCGACTCAAGGGGTGTTTCACTTCAACCCCACCACCGCCACGCCGATGGACACGAGCACGATGCCGGCCACGCGCATGGGCGCCAGCTTTTCCTTGAACAGGATGCGGCCCAGGATCATGATGGCCACGATGTTGATCGAACCCAGCAGCACGCCGTCGGACAGCGGCACCAGCGACAGGAACGCCAGCCAGGCCAGGAATTCGGCCACATAGCAGGCGCCGCCGATCCAGATCCAGGGCCGCGAGAGCATGAAGCGCCAGCGCGCCATGCCTTCGCGTTCGCCGGGTTCGCTGGCGGCGGCCTTGAAGGCCAGCTGTCCGCCGCTGTCCACCAGCACGTTGACGATCCAGAGCGTGACGACCAGGGGCGAAAGCTCACTGCCCATGGACTTCGACCTTGAGCGGGGCGGCAGTGCGCGCGATCTGCGCGACGAACTCGTTCATCTTGGCGATCACGGTGCGGCGCTCGCGGTCGATGGTGATCATGTGGTAGCAGTTGTCGAGCAGCACCAGCTCCACATGGGCGTTGCTGGCGCCGCGCACGATGTCCTGCGCGTTGCCCACCGCAGAGATGTCGTCCTCCCTGGCATGCACCACGAGGCAGGGCGAGCGCAGCCGGCCCAGGCGCGAGCGCACGTGGGCCGAGAGGCGGCGCAGCTCGATGATGGACCACCAGGGGTTGCCGGGCAGGCCCGCGGCGCTGCTGTCGCCGCTGTGCATCTGCTCGACGATGCGCGCGCGCAGCGCCTCGTCCTTGATGCCGTAGGGCGGAGCCTCCATGAAGACGTTGTTGCGGCCGATGCCGAGCAGCCGGAACAGCGGCAGCAGAAAGGCCAGCCGCGTGTAGAAGGGAATGCTCCAGCCGTCGTAGCGGAAGGTGGTCGAGAGCGCGCACACGCCGGCCACGTCTTCCGGGCGGTCCTCGGCCACGGCCAGCGACAGCAGCGCACCCATGGACAGGCCGCCCACGACCACATGGTCCACATGGCCGCGAAAGCGCTGCAGGCCCGAGGCCACGCTGGCCAGCCAGTCGCCCCAGCGGGTGTCGACCAGGTCCTCCATGGTGCCGCAGTGGCCGGCCAGCTGCACCGCATAGACGGTGAAGCCCTGCCTGTTCAGGCCCTTGCCCAGCACGCGCATCTCGGCGGGCGTGCCCGTGAGGCCGTGCACCAGCAGCACGCCGGTGCGGGCATGGCTGCCAGAGCCCGGCATGACGAATTCATGGGGCGTGAGGCACAGGCTTTCCAGCCCGGCCGTCTTGTCGCTGTCCTGCAGCTGCGCGAAGCCTTGGGCCATGTCGTTCATGCCGGCTGCTCCAGTCCCAGCAGCGTGCGTTCCAGCAGGGCGGTGGCCTGGCCGAAATGCGTGAAGCGCGCATGTGCGATGCCCTGGCTTTCGCAATAGTCGACGAGCTTGTGCTTGGCCAGCACGAAGTCGGCCTTGCCCGAGACGCAGAAGTCCGAGCTGCCGTCGCCGATATAGAGCACGCGGCCGTGCACGGCCTGCTGCTCGGCCAGGCGCTCGCACTTGCAGTTGCCGCTGGCACGCGCGCAGCGCGCGCTGGCCCAGGGCGATTCCAGGCGCCATTGCCGCTCGCCGGTCTGCACCAGATGGTTGGCAATGACTTCCAGGTCGCCCAGGCCGTGGCGGCCCAGTACATGGCGGATCGCATAGTCGATGCCGTCGCTGACCACCTGCACCTTGACGCAGTGCAGCCGGGCCTCGGCCACGAAGCCCACGAATTCGGGATCGATGGCTATGGTGTCCAGATGGGCCTGCAGCTCGCTTTCGCTCATGTCGAGCAGGGCCACCTGGCCCTTCATGCATTCGCGCGAGCCGATGTCGCCGCGCTCCCAGGCATCTTCCAGCTCCTGCCAGCCCGGCTTGCCGAAGCGGTTGAGCAGGGTATCGGTCACGTCGAGCACGCTGATCGTGCCGTCGAAATCGCTCTGGACCATCCAGCCGCCCTGATGGGAGCCGTTGGCCGGGTACAACTGAATGCGCTTATTCATGGAAGCTCACCCTCACGTTCTGGCCCACCTTGGCCTGTGCCGGAGCCTGGTCGAAACTCAGCACGCACTCGATGACGCGTATGGGGCCGCGTTGGGCGTCATCCTGCAGCCGCGCGGTCCCGTAGACGGGGCTCACGCGCAGCACGGTGGCATTGGGAAATGAAACGGCCGCGGCGCCGCCGTCGCTGTCGGCCACCACGGTGGCATGCATGCCTTCGCGCACCACGTTGGCAAAGCTCTCGTTGAGCTCGGCCCGCACGATCAGCGGACGCTTGGGCAGCAGCACCAGGGCCGGGGCGCCGGGCTGCACATTGGCCCCGGCATGGGTGGCGATGCGCACCACGGTAGCCGCCTCGGGCGCATGCAGCTCGAAGCGTTTCTGCTGCGCGCGCAGCTGTTCCACCTTGCGCTGCGCGACCACCACTTCGGCGGCCGCCACGTCGATTTCGGACTGCGCATCGCGCAGCGCCTGGGCGGCCTCGTCCACGTTCTGCGCATCGGCCGCGCCTTCCCTGGCGGCGGCCTGCCAGCGCGCCAGCGTCTGCTTGAGCACGGGCAGGCGCGCCAGGCGCGCCTTCTGCCGGGCCTGGGCCAGCTGCCATTCGGATTCGGCCACCGACAGGTCGGCGCGTGCGGCGTCGTCGCCCACGCGCAGCAGCAGCTGGCCGCGCTGCACGGCCTGGCCTTCCTTGACGGACAGCTGCTGCACGGTGCCGGCCGCCGCGGCCGACAGCTCCATCAGGCCGCCTTCGACGTCGATCTTGCCGCGCGCCATGGCCACGGGCGCATTGTTCTTGGCCTGCGCCGCGGCGGAAGAGATGGCCGAAGGCGTATCCCGGGAGGGCGAGCAGCCCGAGACCGCGAAGGCCGAGGCCAGGATCAGGGCCGCGGCCAGGCTGCAGGGCAGAGGCTGCGCAACGGGGCTCCGGTCGGCGCGGCGGGAGCGGTAAACATTCATGGGACTTGTTCCTTGAGAGGGCTGGTCTGGCGCCAGTCGCTGCGGATGGCGCCGTCCTCCATGCCCAGCACGCGGTCCGCGTGGCGCACCAGGCGCGGGTCGTGGCTCACGCACAGCACCGTGGTGCCGTGCGTGCGCGCCGCGCGGTGCAGGATGTCGATCACGCGCTGGCCGCTTTCGGCATCCAGCGCGCTGGTGGGTTCGTCGGCGAACAGCAGCTGCGGCTCCTTGGCCATGGCGCGGGCAATGGCCACGCGCTGCTTCTCGCCGCCCGACAGCTGGGCCGGCCGCATGTGGCTGCGGTGGGACAGGCCCACCTCGTCCAGCGCCACCTTGGCGCGGCGCAGCGTCTCGCGGCTGTCCAGGCCCATATAGCCCAGCGGCAGCTGCACCTGCTCCAGCGCCGTCAGCGCGGGAAACAGGTTGAAGCCCTGGAACACGAAGCCCGTGTAGCGCAGGCGGAATTTCTCGAGCGCGCGCTGGCCCATGCGGCCCAGGTCCTGGCCCAGAGCCAGGGCCTGGCCGCTGTCGGGCGACTGCAGGCCCGACATCAGCGACAGCAGCGTGCTCTTGCCGCAGCCCGAGGGGCCCGAGATCAGGCTGAGCTCGCCCGGATACAGGGTGACGGAGAGATCCTGCAGCACCTGGACCTGCACCACGCCGCTCAGAAAGGTCTTGCACAGGCGCACGGCCTCCAGGCTGGGCGCCAGATCGGGCTTGAGCGGCGGGGCCATGGCGGCGTGTGCGGCAGTGTTCATGGTGGTCATGCCGTGCCTCTCAGCGCAACAGCGTTGCGGGATCCGCGCGCAGCAGGCTGCGCATGGCGCCCAGGCCGGACAGCAGCGACAGCACGGCCACCAGCACCGCACAGGCCAGCACGGCGGCCAGGTTCAGCGCCACGGGGACGCGGTAGGCTGCGGCAATGCTCAGCAGCACCGCGCTGGCCAGGGCCGCGAGCACAAAGCCCAGGCCGCCGATCCAGCAGGCCTGCTCGACCACGACGCGGCCCAGCGCGCCGCGGCTCACGCCCAGCGCGTTGAGCACGGCGTATTCGCGGGCCGAGCCGGCCACCACGGCCTTGAGCGACTGGCTGGTCACGACCGAGCCGACCAGGCAGACGATGATGGCCATGAACAGCACGCCGGCGCCGGCGCCGGTGTCGAGCATCCAGTAGCGCTGCGAGCGGCGGGCAAAGGACTTGGCGGTCCAGGCCTCGTAGGGGCCGAAGCCGGACACGGTATGGGACAGGCGCTGCTGCACGGCTTCGGGCCTGGCGCCGGCGCGCACGCGGGCCACGAAATAGGTGCTGGCATTGCTGCCGGCAATCTCCCGGGCCGTGGCCAGGGAGGCAATCACGTTGGCGCCGCCCAGGCCGCGCAGGCCATCCACGGCGGCCACGATATGCACTGCATGGTTGTTGACCCAGGCCGTGCCGCCTTCGGGCGTGCCCAGCGTGTCGAGGTCGGCCCGGTCCACGATCACGGCACCGGGCTCGCGCAGGCGCTGGCGCTGCCAGGATGTGAGGAGCTGGGTGAACATCATGGAGTCGTCGGCCGTGCTGATGCCCGACAGGTAGATGGAGACGCCGCCGCTGGTTGTATCGGGGCCGGCGCCGGAGCGGGCGGCTGCGGCGGCGCGCCAGTCGCCGTCGATCCAGACATAGGGCTCGACGGCGGCCACGTCGGGGTCCATGCGCACGCGCATTTCCACGTCGCTGCCGATGTTGCGGCCGAAGTTCACGCTCTGCGTGCCCGGATAGCCAACCCAGATGTCGGCGGAGGAGGCCGTCACATAGACCGCGGCGGAGCCGAAGATGCCCAGGACCAGCGCGGCCTGCATGGCCAGCAGCACGCCCGAGAAGCCGACTGCGAAGACCGAGGGAATGAAACGGCGCCACTCGTGCACCAGCGTCTTGCGTGCCAGCGCGATCATTGGCGGGCCTCCGCGGAGGCGGTGCCGCCGGCCGCCTGCTGCAGCAGTGGATCCAGCGGCGCGCCGCCCAGCGCCTTGTACAGCGCGACATAGGCCAGGGACTGCGCGGCCTGGGCCGTGGCCATGTCGCTTTGCGCCTGCAGCAGCGCGCGCTGCTCGTCCATGGCACCCAGGGGGCTGTCCAGGCCGAGCTTCTGGCGCACGCCTTGGGCGCGGACCTGTTGTTGCAGCAGAGTGCCCATCTGCTCCAGCTGGCGCTGGCGCTCCTGCTGCGCCGCCATCGCGGCCAGCGAGGCTTCCACATCGGCGATGCCGTTGAGTACGCTCTGGCGGTAGCCCTTGATGGCGGCCTGCAGGCCCAGTTCGCCGGCATCGGCCTGGGCGCGGCGGCGGCCCCAGTCGAACAGCGGTATGTCGATCTGCGGCCCGAACACGGGCATGTAGTCGGACGTGGTCCTGAAGTTCTGCGTCAGGTTGTACGAGTACAGGATGGAGCCGGTCAGCGTCAGCCGCGGATACAGCGCGGCATGGGCGATGCCGGCATCGGCCGCCGCGCGTTCGACGGCGGCCTCGGCGCTCCGGATGTCGGGCCGGGTGCGCAGCATGTCGGCCGGCACGGCCGCCGGGGGGCGGGCCTGCAGCGCCGGCAGCGCAGCCTGGGCATCGGCGGCCAGCCAGGCGGCGTCAGGGGCCGTGCGGCCCAGCAGCGCGGCCAGGCCATGGGCGGCACGCGCCTGGGCGGCAACGACCTCGGCCAGCTGGCCCGCCGTCTTGCTGCTTTGCAGTTGCTGCTGCTGCACGGCCAGGCTGCTGCCCAGGCGCTGCGTGCGGCGTACCTGCAGCAGGCGCAGCGCGTCTGCATCCAGCGTGCCCAGCTGCGCATACAGCGCGCGCTGGCGCTGGGCCAGGCGGATATCCAGGTAGCGGTGGACCACATCGGCCACCAGGGCCACGCGGGCCGCATGCAGCTGGGCCTGGGCGTCGAGCAGGCCCGCATCGGCCGAGCGCTGCGCGGATTCCGAGGCGCCGAACAGGCCCAGATCCCAGCTCACGTCGATGCTGGCGTGGAAGTACGAGTCGACGGCCGCGATGTCCTGCAGCGTGCGTGCGCCGGCCGTCACGCCGGGCATGTAGGCGGAGTGCGCGGTGCCGGCCAGCAGGCGCTGCTGGCGCACGCGCAGCTGTGCCTGCGCCACGTCCAGGTTCTGGGCCAGGGCTTCCTCGACCAGGGCATTGAGCTGCGGGTCGTTCCAGGCCTGCCACCAGCTGCGCAGGTCGGGCGCCGGCTGGCGGCCGGCATCGGCCGTCTGCTGGCTCCAGTGCGCGGGCACGGAGCGGTCCAGCTCCACGGGCAGGGGCGCGGCGCAGCCGGCCAGCAGCGCGACAGCGCCCAGGCACCAACCGCTTATGCGGGCAAAAGGAACATGGATGGCAGGTTTCACGGCAACGCGACGGGGGCAGAAGGCTGGTGAAAATCCGGACACCAGCAGGCAAAAAGGGAGAGACAAGCCCCCAAGGTCGGTATTGGATAAGGCAAAGCTTGCGCCTCAATGCATGGTTTATGTAGGAAATATGGAGATTGCGCTGTGCTTCTGCGCCGCGCGATTGTCATCCCATAATGCGCCGTGGTACACCGCGACGACCCTTGTGTTGCGGTGTTTTTGATCGGGGCTTGCGCAGGCGGACAGCCGTCCGTGGCCATGGCCGGCCGGCTGCGGCCCGGGCCGGCCGGCTTGCGCAAGCCGTGTCGGTGTTATTGCTATGAACTCTTTTGCACAGCCTGCAGCCACGCCCCTGGTGCTGGTCGTCGAGGACGAGCCCGGCATTGCCAGCATCCTGAGCGCCTACCTGGAGCGCGACGGACTGCGTGCGCGCGTGGCCCAGGACGGCGAGGAAGCGCTGCAGCTGTTTCGCCAGCTGCGGCCGGATCTGGTGCTGCTGGACATCCATCTGCCCAAGGTCGACGGTGTCGACGTGCTGCGCGTGATCCGCAACGAAGGCCAGGTACCCGTCATCATGGTCACGGCCCTGGCCGGGGATGTGGACAAGCTGCTGGCCCTGCGCATGGGCGCCGACGACTATGTGGTCAAGCCCTTCAATCCGCCGGAGGTGGTGGCGCGCGTGCGTGCGGTGCTGCGCCGCACCCAGGCGCAGCCGGCCGCGGTGGCGGCTCCGATACGCGTGGGCCCCATAGAGATCGACGAGCAGGCCCACAGCGCCGTGGTGTACGACGCCAAGGGCTTAGCCACGCCGCTGCCGCTGACGCTGACGGAATTCCGGCTGCTGGCCTGCCTGGCCGCCCAGCCGCGGCGCTGCTTCTCGCGCGCCTACCTGATCGAGAACTGCCTGCCCGAGAGCGATGCGCTGGAGCGCGTGATCGACTCCCATCTGTCCAAGCTGCGGCGCAAGCTGCAGCAGGCCGGGCAGGACGGCCTGATAGAGACGGTGCGCGGCATCGGGTACCGGCTATGGCCCTGGGACTGAACCGCATCTGGGTGCGCTTCGGCCTGTGGATCACGGCCACGGTGCTGGTCACCATCGCCTCGCTGACGCTGGGCGTGCTGGTGTTCTCGGAGCTGCAATACCGCGACTTCTACAAGAACCTGCCCGCATCCGTGCAGGCCGAACTGGACGAGCTCAATGCCCGCAAGCTGGACGACAGCCCGCGCGCACTGCAGATCTACAGCCAGTACTGGGACGGCGGGGACCTGTATTTCGGCGAACGCTGGTCGCTGCTCATCGGCCTGGCGGTCTGCGTGCCCCTGGGGCTGGGCGCGGGCTTCTGGGTGTCGCGGCGCATCACGCGGCCGCTGGCCTCCATGGTGGAAGTGGCCAAGCGCGTGGAGCAGGGCGATCTGGCCGCGCGCGCCGTCAAGGGCAAGGCCCATGGCGAGATGGCCGAGATGATCGACACCTTCAACGGCATGGTGGACTCGCTGGAGACCCTGGAGAACGAGCGCCGGGCCACGGCGGCCTCCATCTCGCATGAACTGCGCACGCCCCTGACCGTGCTGCAGGCGCGCCTGCATGCGATGTGCGACGGCGTGATCGACGCCAGCCCCGCCGAGATCCGGATGCTGCTGTCGCAGGTCGAGCACCTGGGGCGGCTGGTGGGCGACCTGCACACGCTGTCCATGGCCGATGCCGGCCAGCTGTCGCTGCAAAAGCGCAAGCTCGACCTGGCCGAGCTGGTCGGCGAAGTGGTGGACCAGCTGCATCCGCAGCTGCAGGAGCAGGGCATGCAGCTGTCGCTGACGCTGCCGGTGCAGGAGGGCTCGGGCACCACGGAAATCCGCGCCGACGCCGACCGCATGCGCCAGATCATCTCCAACCTCATCAGCAATGCCATGCGCCATGCGGGCAGCGGGCACTGGCTGGGCGTGGAGGTGGCGACCGAGACCGACGCGCAGCTGGAGCAATGGGTGGTGCTGCGCATCAGCGATGCGGGCCCGGGCCTGCCCGCAGAGCTGCAAAGCCATCCGTTCCAGCGCTTTGCCCAGGCGCCGGGCAAGCGCCGGCGCGAAGGCTCGGGCCTGGGCCTGTCCATCGTGCGGGCGCTGACGGTGCTGCAGGGCGGCACCGTCCATGCCGACAGCTCGGAGCGCGGCGGCGCCCGCTTCAATCTGCGCTTTCCTAGAAGTTGACACCCCTGAGCGGCTACGCCGCTTCCCCCCAAGGGGGACGACGGCCTCGCGGCGGTGCGGCCCTCGCTCGCCGTCCCGCGCTTGGGCCGCGCCAGTATCAAGGGCCTGTTATGTCCCGCTGACGTAGGGATTCATCTTGCGTTCGCGGCCAAAGCTGCTTTCGGGGCCGTGGCCCGGGATGAACACGGTCTGGTCGCCCATGGGCCACAGCCGCTGGACGATGCTGGAGATCAGCTGTTCATGGTTGCCCTGGGGAAAGTCCGTGCGTCCGATGCTGCCGGCAAACAGCACGTCGCCAACAAAGCAGCGGTCGATCTGCGGCGCATGGAACACCACATGGCCGGGCGTATGGCCGGGGCAGTGGCGCACCTTCAGGGTCTCCTGGCCTATGGACACCGTGTCGCCATCGTGCAGCCAGCGCGTGGGGGTGAAGGGCTCCGAGTGCGGGAAGCCGAACATCGCGCCCTGCTGCGGCAATGCCTCGATCCAGAACTGGTCTCCGGGATGCGGGCCGATGATGGGCAGCTGCTGCGCATCGGCCAGCTCGCGCGTGCCGCCCGCATGGTCGATATGGGCGTGCGTCAGCCAGATGGCCTTGAGCTTCAGGCCCAGGCGCTCGACTTCCCAGCCGATCTGCTCGAGGTCGCCGCCCGGATCGATGACGGCCGCGTCCATGGTCTGGTCGCACCAGACCAGCGAGCAGTTCTGCTGGAAGGCGGTGACGGGGATGGTGTGGTATTGCAACATGGGTGACTTGTAATTTTCAGCTAATTGCGTAGCCTCGCTCGGCGAACTCCGCAAGCATGCCATGACAGGCCATGGGCATCAAAAATGCTCGCCCGGACCGTCCCGGCATCCTCCATATGCGCTAGCGCAGATACGACTGCCCCAATCGGGCGCGGTCTGCTACAAAGCGCCTAGCGGGCAAACGCTCCATCGAAGCGGCCCACCCGGTTTCAGGATTTCAGGCCGTGCGTCGTCCGTGCCGCTCACTTCCCGCCAGCCCGCTTCCTCTCCGGAACGGGTGAGACTGCGCCGGATGCAGGGAGCGCCCCACGAGAGACGCAAAGCCTGGTGTGACGATTTCAAAACTCCAGGAGATCTCCCATGCAGACCAGTCCCAGCCCTACGCCGCAGTCCGCCGGCAGCCCCCAGCCTAGTGACGCCCAGCGTGGTGACGCCCAACGCATAGGCGTCCCCAAAGAAACCTTCCCGCTGGAAAAACGCGTCGCCACCGTGCCCGACGTGGTCGAGAAGCTCATCAAGCTGGGCTTTAAGGTCGCGGTCGAATCGGGTGCGGGCGAAGCCGCCAACTTCAGCGACGAGGCCTACCGCGCCGCGGGCGCCGAGATCCTGCCCGATGCGGCAGCACTGTGGGCTGCGTCCGACATCGTGCTCAAGGTGCGCCCGCCGAGCGAGGCCGAGGTGGCGCTGATGCGCGAAGGCGGCACGCTGATCGACTTCATCTGGCCCGCGCAGAACCCCACGCTGATGCAGCAGCTGGCCGCGAAGAAGGCCACGGTGCTGGCCATCGACTGCCTGCCGCGCACGCTCAGCCGCGCGCAGAAAATGGATGCGCTGACCTCCACGGCCGGCGTCTCCGGCTACCGCGCCGTGATCGAGGCGGCCAATGCCTTCGGCCGCTATTTCAACGGCCAGATCACGGCCGCGGGCAAGGTTCCTCCCGCCAAGGTGTTCATCGCCGGTGCCGGCGTGGCCGGTTTGGCTGCGATTGGCACGGCGGCCAACCTGGGCGCCATCGTGCGCGCCAACGACACGCGCGCCGAGGTGGCCGACCAGGTCAAGTCGCTGGGCGGCGAGTTCGTCAAGGTGGACTACGAGGAAGACGGCTCGGGCGGCGGCGGCTACGCCAAGGTCATGAGCGAGGGCTTCCAGGCCGCGCAGCGCCAGATGTATGCGCAGCAGGCCAAGGACGCCGACATCATCATCACCACCGCGCTGATCCCCGGCAAGCCGGCGCCCAAGCTCATCACCGCCGAGATGGTGCAGAGCATGAAGCCCGGCAGCGTGAT
>Ga0153917_1001178_pt1 | contig 11717 bp, 11 predicted proteins | sample TSFL001MetaG_FD_104695 | JGI IMG/M metagenome (GOLD analysis project Ga0153917, IMG submission 104695) | Attine ant fungus gardens microbial communities from Florida, USA - TSFL001 MetaG | ecosystem: Host-associated > Fungi > Mycelium > Unclassified | place: USA: Florida, Paynes Creek Historic... | reverse complement strand
TTTGTATGGGGCAAAGAAAGAATCGTATGAAAGCTTGGCTGACAAGAGCATTGGAAATTCCCCCGGACGTTATGATGGATCTGCCGAGGATTACAATGGTTGGCAGACTTCATATCTACATAGAAAACCACAGAGGTCTTTTGCTTTTCAGTGAGAATGAAGTGAGGCTGATGCTGAAGCAGGGCCAGTGCATCATATCTGGTAAAAATTTTGTCATCAAGGCGATTCTTCCGGAAGAGATACTTTTGGAGGGTACAATTGATGTCGTTCGATATGTTGAGTCATAAAGCCGAGGGGGAAATGTTGTGAAAAATAAATGGCTGTCTTTTTTTTCGGGTAAGGTCCAGCTTGAATTGACGGGAAGAGGGATTGAGCGGCTCCTTAATGAATGCACAAGACAGGGGATTCCGGTCTTTCATGTCAAAAAAAAGAAAGAAGCCGTATCGTTATATATACAGCTTCAGGATGTACATGCCTTTCGGCGGGTGAGAAGTAAATTCAAATGTAAAGCTCGATTTATCAATCGGAAGGGATTTCCCTTCCTGTTGCTGAAATCAAAGCTGAATATAGGGTTTACGATCGGTTTTGCGATTTTTTTCATCCTTTTGTTTTTACTTTCCAATATGGTGTGGAAAATTGATGTGACAGGCGCTAAACCTGAAACAGAACATCAAATGAGGCAGCATCTTAATGAAATCGGGGTCAAAAAGGGCCGTCTGCAGTTTTTAATGATGTCGCCCGAAAAAATACAGAAATCATTAACCAATGGAATAGACAATATCACTTGGGTCGGCGTTGATCTGAAGGGGACGACCATTCACATGAAAGTTGTGGAGAAAAATGAGCCCGAAAAAGAAAAGTATGTTAGCCCGCGCAATATTGTGGCCAAAAAGAAAGCAACCATTACGAGAATGTTTGTGCAAAAAGGACAGCCTATGGCCGCCATACACGATCATGTTGAAAAGGGTCAGCTGCTTGTTTCGGGGCTGATCGGCAGCGAAGACCATCAGGAGGAAGTCGCCTCAAAAGCAGAAATTTACGGAGAAACCTGGTATAGATCTGAAGTGACAGTCCCGCTTGAAACATTATTTAACGTCTATACGGGCAAAGTAAGGACAAAGCACAAGCTTTCTTTTGGCTCTTTGGCAATCCCGATCTGGGGGCTGACGTTTAAAAAAGAGGAATTGAAGCATCCAAAAACAGAACAAGAAAAGCATTCGCTTCATTTTCTCGGATTTAAGCTCCCTGTATCCTATGTCAAAGAGCAAACAAGAGAAAGTGAAGAGGCTTTGCGAAAATATACGAAAGAAGAAGCAGTTCAAGAAGGCATTAAATTGGGTAAACAGGATGTAGAGGATAAAATAGGCGAAAACGGCGAGGTGAAAAGTGAAAAAGTTTTGCACCAGACTGTTGAGAATGGTAAAGTAAAGTTGATTATTCTCTACCAAGTTATAGAAGATATCGTTCAAACCACACCTATTGTCAGGGAGACTGAAGAATGACAGAACATTTACTTGCGATGAATCAAAAACTGAAAAACCCGGACGAGGCGCTTTCACTCTTCGGGAACCAAGATTCTTTTTTGAAATTGATGGAGAAAGATCTGAATGTAAATATCATTACGCGCGGCGAAACGATTTATGTTTCAGGCGATGATGAATCGTTTCAGATTGCAGACAGGCTGCTGGGATCGCTCCTCGCTTTAATTCGCAAGGGGATAGAGATCTCTGAACGTGATGTGATTTACGCCATCAAAATGGCAAAGAAGAATGAACTTGAATACTTTGAAAGCATGTATGAAGAAGAAATTACAAAAAACGCAAAAGGCAAATCAATTCGTGTAAAAACAATGGGACAGCGGGAATACGTGGCCGCTATGAAGCGGAATGACCTTGTATTCGGCATTGGCCCGGCGGGAACCGGGAAAACGTACCTGGCTGTCGTAAAAGCAGTCCATGCTTTAAAAAATGGACATATCAAAAAAATCATTTTAACAAGACCTGCCGTGGAAGCCGGTGAAAGCCTCGGTTTTCTCCCAGGTGACCTAAAAGAAAAAGTAGATCCTTATTTGCGCCCGCTGTATGACGCTCTCCATGATGTGCTAGGGGCAGATCATACAGAACGTCTGATGGAAAGAGGCATCATTGAAATTGCTCCGCTCGCGTATATGAGGGGACGGACGCTCGATGATGCTTATGTTATACTTGATGAAGCACAGAACACCACGCCTGCTCAAATGAAAATGTTTTTGACGAGACTGGGTTTTGGCTCTAAAATGATCATTACAGGTGACGTTAGCCAAATTGATCTGCCGAAAGGCGTCAAATCGGGACTTGCAGTAGCGAAGGAGATGCTGAAAGGAATAGACGGCATTTCTATGGTTGAGCTAGACCAGACAGACGTGGTCAGACATCCGCTTGTTGCGAAAATTATTGAAGCATACGATAAGCAAAATTAATGCTGAATGACCCGATCGCGCGTTATCGGGTCATTTTTATGATTGCTTGTGGGCTTGATGTTCAAGAGGAGGTTCTTGTGTTGAAAAAGAAGGCTAAGACCAAAAGCAGCTCAAAAAAATGGAGCAATTTTAAAAATGCCCGCTCCATGCATGTACTGCTGTATCTTCTGCTGGCTGCCATTATGTTTGCTTTGCTCTTTGTACATGTTAAGCCGGAAACACTTGATTTAGACCTGTTTTCAGTCAGCGACAAGACCATTTATGCTCCGGCAACCGTGGAAGATCAAAAAGCCACAGAGGAAAAAAAGCAAGCCGCTGAGGACGCGGTTGAAGATCAATATACATTAAAAAAAGAATACACAGATAATCGGATAGACCTTGTGTCATCAATATTCGACAGTATCAGTGAAGTGAAAAAATCATCGGAAGAAGGCAGCAAATCACCATCGGAAAAATCAATGGTCAAATCCGTAAAGGATAAATTGACGTCAGATGTGAATGATTCCATATCTGAGGATTCAATTAAGACATTGCTGAAAGCAGACAGTGAAGACTTTTCTTTTGTCAGAGATACGGTCATTACCGCGGTAAATACGGTCATGAGCAGTGAAATCCCTTCGGATAAACTATCTGATGCAAAGGATAAAGTAGAAAAAGAGCTAAAGAGCAATTCTATTCCGTCTAAATACTTGGGAGCTGCGACAGAAATCGGGCGTTTTGCTATTATTCCGAATTACGTTTTCGATCCGAAAGCAACAGAGGCAAAGCGGCAGGAAGCGTCAGACAATGTCCAGCAGGTTCAAATCAAACAGGGACAAGTGCTCGTGGAAGAAAATGACCTCATTGATCGGGAAGTGTACAGAAAACTTGAGCTGACCGGGTTATTAAATAACTCAAATCTCTTTAAGCCGATCAGCGGGCTATTGATTATGATCGGTCTGTTCATTGCAACTCTTGTATATTATTTTGAAAAACAGAAACAAAATCTAAAGGTTAAAAACCAATCTATTCTGTTATTCTCTATTATCACAACACTTTTGCTTGTGATCATGGAGGTTGTCAGTTTGTTTCAGAAGATGGAATATAATAATATCGGCTACCTGGTTCCCATTGCAGCCGGGGCCATCTTGATTAAACTGCTGATGAATGAACGCATTGCCATTTTGGGAAGTATCATTCTTGCGATTTGCGGGAGTATGATGTTTAATCAGGGTGTGACAGGAACATTCAACTATGTCATAGGGATTTATTATTTGATTAGCGGCATTTCAGGCGTTTTATTTTTAGGAAAACATAATGCAAGGTCAAAGATTTTGCAGACCGGACTTTTCGTGGCGTTTATTAATATGGTTGTCGTTCTTTCCTTATTATTGATCCAGAACACCGCACTGTCGGGTCTTGAAATCGGCACGTTAATGCTCATGGGTGTTGTGTCGGGGTTTGCTTCATCGGTATTGATCATCGGCCTGATGCCGTTTTTCGAGACAGGCTTTGGCATTTTATCTACTATGAGGCTGCTCGAGCTGTCTAACCCTAACCATCCGCTATTGCGCAAAATACTGACAGAAACACCAGGTACATATCATCACAGTGTAATGGTTGCTAATTTATCAGAGGCAGCCTGTGAAGCGGTTGGGGCTAATGGTTTGCTTGCAAGAGTCGGCGCATATTATCACGATCTTGGAAAAACAAAGCGTCCGCAGTATTTTATTGAAAACCAAATGAATATTGACAATCCGCATGATAAGCTGTCTCCTCAGCTGAGTAAAAATATTATCATTTCGCATACGACAGACGGTGCGAACATGCTGAGAAGCTATAAATTTCCGAAAGAGCTTGTCGATATTGCTGAGCAGCATCATGGAACCTCGCTTTTAAAGTTTTTTTACTATAAAGCAAAGGAAAAAGGCGATCAGATTACAGAGGAAGAGTTCCGTTATCCGGGGCCGAAGCCGCAGTCAAAGGAAGCCGCAATTATATCAGTGGCCGACAGTGTTGAAGCGGCCGTCAGATCCATGCATAATCCAAACCCTGAACGAATTGAAAAGCTTGTCCGGGGTATTATATCGGATAAGCTTCAGGACGGACAGTTCAGTGAATGTGATTTGACATTTAAAGAACTGGATACAATCGCAAAAACGCTCTGTGCAACATTAAAAGGAATTTTCCACTCCCGGATTGAATATCCGGAGGCTACTAAGAAGGTGAAATAGATGAGTTTACTGATTGATATTGTTGATGAAACGGGAAGCGTCTCAGAAGAGATGCTCAAAGAAGTAGAAAATCTGCTTCAATTTGCTGCTAAGCGTGAAGGCGTTCAGGATCAGGCTGAAGTTTCTGTCACGATCGTTACCAATGATGACATACAGCAGATTAACAAAGAATACCGGGGAAAGGATACACCGACAGATGTCATCTCATTTGCTCTTGAAGAAGAAGGAGAAGGCGAGGTCGAAATCGTGGGCGCGGAGATGCCTCCGGTTTTAGGTGATATTATCATCAGTGCCGATCGCACAAGAGAGCAGGCAGAGGAGTATAATCATTCTTTTAAAAGAGAGCTCGGATTTCTTGCCGTACACGGATTTCTGCACCTTTTAGGATATGACCATATGACGAAAGAGGAAGAAGAGGAGATGTTTACTAAGCAAAAGGATTTGCTGGACGCTTATGGACTCAAGAGATCATAGAAATGAGCTGAAGCGATTCTTCAAAAGCTTCGTGCATGCAGGCCGGGGAATCTGGAAAACAGCGCGGACGGAGCGGAATTTCCAATTTCATGCCGCAGCCGCCTGCGTTGTTCTCATTTGCGGCTTCCTTGTAGAGCTCAGCGTGATAGAGTGGGTGATTATATTCCTTTTGATCGGCGGAATGTTTTCGCTTGAGCTTTTAAATACAGCCGTTGAACATACGGTTGATTTAATAACTGACAAACATCACCCTCTTGCTAAAGCGGCCAAGGACGCTGCCGCCGGGGCTGTTTGCGTTTTTGCCGTCATTTCGTGTATCATTGGTTTACTTATTTTTTTGCCAAAGCTGTAATGGCTGAAAATTCTTACATTTATTTTACATTTTTAGAAATGGGCGTGAAAAAAAGCGCGCGATTATGTAAAATATAAAGTGATAGCGGTACCATTATAGGTAAGAGAGGAATGTACACATGAACAGACAAGAATTAATAACAGAAGCTTTAAAAGCGCGTGATATGGCATATGTGCCGTATTCCAAGTTCCAAGTAGGAGCCGCTCTTCTTACCAAGGATGGAAAAGTGTACAGAGGCTGCAACATTGAGAACGCGGCATACAGCATGTGCAATTGCGCCGAGCGTACCGCTTTATTTAAAGCTGTTTCTGAAGGGGATACAGAGTTTCAGATGCTGGCCGTTGCGGCTGACACCCCTGGACCGGTATCTCCGTGCGGAGCCTGCCGCCAGGTGATTTCTGAGCTTTGCACAAAGGACGTTGTTGTCGTACTGACTAATTTACAAGGACAAATAAAAGAAATGACTGTGGAAGAATTACTGCCAGGCGCATTTTCATCGGAGGATTTACATGACGAACGAAAGCTTTAAATCAGGATTTGTATCCATTATTGGAAGACCAAACGTAGGAAAATCTACATTTTTGAACAGAGTCATAGGGCAAAAAATCGCCATCATGAGCGATAAGCCCCAAACGACGAGAAACAAGGTGCAAGGGGTATTAACGACAGGCACATCACAAACCATTTTTATTGACACACCTGGGATTCATAAACCTAAGCATAAGCTTGGGGACTTTATGATGAAAGTGGCGCAAAATACATTAAAAGAAGTCGATTTGATCTTGTTTATGATCAATGCCGAGGAAGGCTACGGGAAAGGCGACGAATTCATCATTGAGAAATTGCAGAAGATGTCTACGCCTGTATTTTTAATCGTAAACAAAATTGATAAAATTCATCCCGACCAATTGCTTTTGCTAATTGACGAATACCGCGGACGTTATCCTTTTAAGGAAATTGTTCCGATTTCTGCTCTAGAAGGAAATAACATCGAAACATTGCTCGCTCAGATTGAAGCGTATTTGCCGGAAGGGCCGCAATTCTATCCGAGTGATCAGGTCACCGACCACCCGGAGCGATTTATCATTTCTGAATTAATCAGGGAAAAGGTGCTGCATTTGACGAGAGAAGAGATCCCGCACAGCATTGCGGTGGCCATCGAATCCATCAAAGGGCAGGACAACGGTTCTGTGCACGTAGCGGCAACGATTGTGGTCGAGCGGGATTCCCAGAAAGGCATCGTGATTGGTAAAAAAGGAAGCCTTCTGAAAGAGGTCGGAAAAAGAGCGAGGGCGGATATTGAAGCACTGTTAGGCTCCCGTGTCTACCTTGAATTGTGGGTGAAAGTGCAGAAAGACTGGCGCAATAAAATGTCCCAGCTTCGCGATTTTGGCTTTAAAGAGGACGAATATTAATCTCTTGCTGTGTGTCATTATCTCACAGGAACAGGGATACATTAGCAAATTTTGTTTAACATGAAATGGAGGACATCTGGTCAAGATAAAGGTAAGAATTTGGAGTTTAGGTAAGCTAGTTTAACTACAGAAAGGTGGGTTTCTTGTGTTGAATTTTACCTGGAACGTATTTTCTCAAACAGGAAATGTTGATACGTATCTTCTTTTTAAAGAACTGGAAAAAGAGAACATGGAAAGACCCGAAGAACTAGAAGATGAGCTAGCCCGATTTGATTATCCAATTTTATAAACCTCTTGGCCGCTCCTGCTTTAGGAAGGTGCGGAAATGCTGACAAAATGTGAAGGGATCGTTCTTCGCACAAATGATTACGGAGAGACGAATAAAATCGTAACATTACTGACAAGAGAACACGGAAAAATAGGTGTTATGGCACGAGGCGCCAAAAAACCGAACAGCCGTTTATCAGCAGTCAGCCAGCCCTTTTTGTATGGTTCATTTTTAATGCAAAAAACATCAGGCCTCGGAACGCTTCAGCAGGGGGAAATGATCCTCAGCATGAGAGGCATCAGGGAAGACTTGTTTTTAACAGCTTATGCCGCATATATTGCTGAATTAGTCGACAGAGGCACAGAGGAAAAAAAGCCAAATCCTTATTTATTTGAATTCATATTAGAATCACTAAAACAGCTGAATGAAGGAACAGATCCGGATGTTATCACCTTCATTGTTCAAATGAAGATGCTCAGTGTCATGGGGCTGTATCCTGAGCTGAATCATTGTGTACATTGTAAAAGCCAAGACGGGACCTTTCATTTTTCTGTCCGTGATAATGGTTTTATATGCCATCGCTGTTTTGAAAAAGATCCTTACAGGATTCCGATTAAACCGCAAACAGCAAGGCTGTTGAGACTCTTTTATTACTTCGATCTGTCGAGGCTGGGCAATGTGTCCTTAAAAGAGGAAACAAAAGCTGAATTAAAGCAAGTGATTGATTTGTATTACGAAGAATATTCAGGGTTATATTTAAAATCAAAGCGCTTTTTAGATCAAATGGAAAGCATGAAACACCTTATGGGTGAAAACAAAAGTTGACATCTGGTCCATCTTTTTATATGATCATTTATTATAAAATATGTTGCAGTGAGAGAAAGAAGTACTTGCGTTTACCTCATGAAAGCGACCTTAGGGCGGTGTAAGCTAAGGATGAGCACGCAACGAAAGGCATTCTTGAGCAATTTTAAAAAAGAGGCTGGGATTTTTTTCTCAGCAACTAGGGTGGAACCGCGGGAGAACTCTCGTCCCTATGTTTGCGGCAGGCAAGCATAGAGACGGGAGTTTTTTGGTTGCTGCCGCAGTCATTTTATGAAAGAAAAGTGGAGGTGCTTGAAATGAATATTCAAGACATGATTCTTACCTTGCAAAAGCATTGGTCCAGTCAGGGCTGTGTGCTTATGCAGGCTTACGATGTAGAAAAAGGAGCCGGCACGATGAGCCCGTATACATTTTTGCGCAGCATCGGCCCTGAGCCGTGGAAAGTGGCTTATGTAGAGCCTTCAAGACGCCCTGCAGACGGCCGATACGGGGAGAATCCAAACAGATTGTATCAGCATCATCAGTTCCAGGTCATTATCAAACCTTCTCCTGACAACATTCAAGAGCTGTATTTAGATTCCTTGCGGGCTCTTGGAATTGATCCGCTTGAGCACGATATTCGCTTTGTTGAAGACAACTGGGAGAATCCGTCTTTAGGCTGTGCGGGTCTTGGCTGGGAAGTATGGCTTGACGGAATGGAAATTACACAATTTACGTATTTCCAGCAGGTCGGAGGACTTGAGTGTAAACCGGTTTCAGTAGAAATTACGTACGGAATCGAGCGTCTCGCGTCTTATATTCAGGATAAAGAAAATGTTTTCGATTTGGAATGGACGACAGGGTTTACAGTAAAAGATTTATTCATGATGGCTGAATATGAGCATTCTGTTTATACATTTGAAACGTCAGACGTCGATATGCTGTTCCAACTGTTCAGCACATATGAAAAAGAAGCGATCAAGCAAATGGATAACGGACTTGTTCATCCAGCATATGACTATGTGCTGAAATGCTCGCACACCTTCAATCTGCTTGACGCCAAAGGTGCGATCTCTGTTACCGAGCGGACGGGCTATATCGCAAGAGTGCGGAATTTAGCTAGAAAAGTAGCAAAAACCTATTATGAGGAACGAGAAAAACTAGGGTTCCCAATGCTTAAAGGGGAGGGTTCTTCTCATGAGTAAACAGGATTTACTTTTAGAGATCGGATTAGAGGAAATGCCGGCGCGCTTTTTGAATGAAAGTATGGTTCAGCTTGGCGAGAAGCTGACAGGCTGGCTTAAAGAAAAAAATATTACTCACGGTGAAGTGAAGCTCTTCAATACACCGAGACGCCTTGCTGTGTTCGTTAAGGATGTCGCAGAAAAACAGGATGATATAAAAGAAGAAGCAAAAGGGCCTGCGAAAAAAATTGCCCTTGATGCGGACGGGAACTGGACAAAAGCGGCAATCGGCTTTTCAAAAGGCCAAGGCGCGAATGTGGAAGACCTGTACATCAAAGAAGTAAAAGGCACAGAGTATGTATTCGTGCAAAAATTCCAAGCCGGCCAAGAAACGAAGTCGCTTCTGCCAGAACTGAGCAGTTTAATTACAAGCTTGCATTTCCCGAAAAATATGCGCTGGGGAAATGAAGATTTGCGTTATATCCGACCGATCAAATGGATTGTCGCTTTATTTGGACAGGATGTCATTCCATTTTCGATCACAAACGTTGAATCTGGACGAACAACACAGGGGCACCGTTTTCTCGGACATGAAGTGTCGATTGAATCACCTTCAGCTTATGAAGAGCAGCTGAAAGAACAGCATGTTATTGCTGATCCTAGCGTCCGAAAGCAAATGATTCAATCTCAGCTGGAAGCAATGGCTGCTGAAAACAATTGGAGCATTCCAGTTGACGAAGACCTTCTTGATGAAGTGAATCATTTAGTAGAATACCCGACAGCACTCTACGGTTCATTTGAATCTGAGTTTCTGTCAATTCCTGAGGAAGTGCTTGTCACGACAATGAAAGAGCATCAGCGCTACTTCCCTGTCAAAGACAAAAACGGTAACCTGCTGCCTCACTTTATCACAGTCCGAAACGGCAACAGCCACGCGATTGAAAATGTGGCTCGAGGCAATGAAAAAGTGCTGCGCGCACGTTTATCTGATGCTTCATTCTTCTACAAGGAAGATCAGAAACTGAACATTGATGCAAACGTGAAGAAGCTTGAAAACATTGTGTTCCATGAAGAGCTTGGTTCTCTTGCTGATAAGGTTAGAAGAGTCACAACAATCGCAGAGAAGCTTGCAGTTCGTCTTCAGGCTGATGGAGATACGTTAAAACATGTGAAGCGGGCTGCTGAAATTTCTAAATTCGACCTTGTTACGCATATGATATATGAATTCCCTGAACTTCAAGGAATTATGGGCGAAAAGTATGCGAGAATGCTTGGCGAAGATGAAGCTGTGGCTGCGGCAGTCAATGAACATTATATGCCTAGATCAGCAGGCGGAGAAACGCCTTCTACTTTCACCGGAGCTGTTGTAGCAATGGCGGATAAGCTTGACACAATTGCTTCATTCTTCTCAATCGGCATTATTCCGACCGGTTCTCAGGACCCTTACGGACTGCGCCGCCAGGCAAGCGGTATTGTTGCGATTCTTCTTGACCGCAACTGGGGAATTTCATTTGAAGAGCTGCTTACTTTCGTAAAAACCGATAAAGAAAATGAATTGCTGGATTTCTTCACTCAGCGCCTGAAATATGTCTTGAATGCTGAACAAATCAGACATGATGTCATTGACGCCGTGCTGGAAAGCTCTGAGCTTGAGCCATACTCAGCGCTGCATAAAGCGCAAGTACTGGAACAAAAGCTTGGTGCACCTGGCTTTAAGGAAACAGCTGAAGCGTTAGGCCGAGTGATCTCTATCAGCAAAAAAGGAGTCCGCGGAGACATTCAGCCTGATCTGTTTGAAAATGAATACGAAGCAAAGCTGTTTGATGCCTACCAAACAGCGAAGCGAAATCTGCAGGAAAACTTCAGCAAAAAAGATTATGAGGCGGCGCTTGCTTCACTTGCAGCCTTAAAAGAACCGATCGATGCTTACTTCGATCATACAATGGTTATTGCGGATAATGAGGCATTAAAGGCAAATCGTTTAGCGCAAATGGTAAGCTTGGCGGATGAGATCAAGTCCTTTGCGAATATGAATGCCCTTATTGTAAAATAAAGAGAGAAAAGGCGGTTGCTGTGTGATCGGTAATCGTCTTTTCCCCATTTATAAGTTTATTGTTTGATTACAAGATATTTACGCTATAATATGAATTATTATTTCTTTACATAGCTATGAAGTGAAAAGGTGGTGAGTACGATCGAACTAAATAAACGGCAAGAACATATTTTGCAGATTGTAAAAGAAAACGGGCCGATTACAGGGGAGCATATTGCAGAAAAGCTGAACCTAACCAGGGCGACATTACGTCCGGATTTAGCCATACTCACCATGTCAGGATTCCTCGAGGCGCGCCCGAGAGTCGGTTATTTCTATACGGGAAAAACCGGCACACAGCTTTTAGCGGATAAACTCAAAAAGCTTCAGGTGAAAGACTTTCAATCTATCCCCGTAGTGATTCACGAAAACGTTTCTGTGTACGATGCGATTTGCACCATGTTTTTAGAAGATGTAGGTACTCTGTTTGTGGTGGACCGCGATGCTGTTTTAGTCG
>Ga0153917_1001176_pt1 | contig 11744 bp, 14 predicted proteins | sample TSFL001MetaG_FD_104695 | JGI IMG/M metagenome (GOLD analysis project Ga0153917, IMG submission 104695) | Attine ant fungus gardens microbial communities from Florida, USA - TSFL001 MetaG | ecosystem: Host-associated > Fungi > Mycelium > Unclassified | place: USA: Florida, Paynes Creek Historic... | reverse complement strand
CCTTCTCTGACGCGGGTTTCTTCTTTCCGGTCTGGCCTTTCGCGGCAGGGGCAAAGGAGCAACGACGAAGTGAAGGCATAAAGGGGCGACGACAAAAAGTTTTTGACGCCCCGGCAAAAAGTTTTTGGCGGCGTACATTTCACCCCTTTCTGCCTGAACCGGCGGTGCTACGACCAGCCCTCCGCGCAAGGGCTGGCCGGAATGCAGGGAAGCGTCAGAAGGGAAGTTTCAGGCCGCCCCGCGGACTGACCTTAAAGGCCCGGCGACAGGCCGGGACGGTGAACGCGACGGCGCAGCCGTCTGCAGCCGTTGACCCTGGACATCAGCCCGAAACCGCTCGCGGCCGAAACCCGCAGGGGTTCGGTGGCGCTTGGCGGCTTTGCCGCTTAGCGACATAGGGCTCGACGACCCGGCTTGCCGGGGAGCCGAAGGGGGCCCCGGCTTTTGCTGTTGCTGTTGCTGTTAATTAGCCGTGAACTTAATGGCTCTTAAATATAACGACTCTTGCTGCGAAGAAATAAAACCTTTAGGTCTCGTTAATATTAGACATCTGCACAAAAGACTTTATGGTTTTTAGCGGAAAGCTCAAAAGACTCTGAGTTCAGGGAGTCAGAGCTCCATTATTTCGCTTAACTTTAGGTATCAGGAAGCTTCATTAAGAAAACGAACTTAACAGGCACTGACCTCTCCTCGCTCAAAGCGATCAGTGCCGGGTTCAGATCCATGTAATGCAAAAGTGGTCATTAACTCTTTAGCTGAAGAATTAATGGATCAGGTTGTGCAGAGAAAAAGTAATGAGCAACATCCCTCCGGCAATATTGACGTATTTTTTGAGCATACATGGATTAATTTTTTTCGCCGAAAATATAAGCGTTTGAGTGAGCGCGAAAAGCCAGACGCTCATAACCGCTATATGAACTGATGCCAGCATCAGGTAGTTGCAAACGCCGCCTTTGACACCTGCGAACTGTGAAACGACTGTCAGATAAAAAAAGATGACTTTGGGATTCAGAACGTTAGCCAGCCATGCCACTTTTAAGGTAACCGCATGCTTTGTACCAGTGGATCCGCCTGTCTTAACCATTACCCCACTCCGGATGAGTGTCACTCCTAACCAAAGCAGATAGGCAGTTCCTGCAACCTTAAGCACAGCAAACGCTGCTGGTGACGAGATGAGCACAGCCGTTATACCAATACCTATAAAAAACGCATGGGTGTATATGCCCAGAGCTGTTCCGGCGAGAGTTTTGAATAAATCTTTGTTACCTCCTGTCAGAGCACTGTTCATAACGAGAGTGAAGCTTGCGCCGGGAGACAGTGCGACAGGGAGTAGTGCTGGCAAAAATCCAAAAAAGTTCACATCCATAGATTCAGGATAGTAATCGGCAACCTCTGAAATTATTAGTCTTTATGGTTAAAGGTCTTGGCATGATAGCCGATATTCCTTCACGCACCGGCAGCGAAACTATTCTGATAATGTCGGCGATGCTGGTTGCCCGGTTCTGCACCGGGCTTTTTTACCTGCCAGTGGCGAGAGCAATGACCCACTGCAGTACGCCCCCGTTTGGTAGGCTAAGCCGCCGCTCATTAACGCCTGCGGTGAAACCGCTGCGTCAGGGCGCGTGTTTAATCTGTTGTCGACATACGCTGAGCTCTTACGGGACCTGAGCAGAGACCGTTACTGCTATGACCTGAAAGCATCCCGGTCACAAGGGCCGGTTAGTGAAGGTACAGCCGGGACTGCCTCTACTTCTATCCGAACCAGTCCTTGATAATGGCGCAGCTCACTCTCAGTTATCAGTCCGGCGACCTTCATAACAATCTCCAGAAAGGTCAGTCTGATAGCTTCGCTTCTGAACCTGCCCTACTGCCAGGTGCTTAGCGCGGATCGATAAGATCAACTACAAGCGACAATATCTCATCCATAATGTATGGCTCAACCCTGGCAGCATAACTTGCTCTGCGCGCCGTCAGGTCAAGCGAGCGCAGCTGATAGCACAGCGCTACGCCAGTCACTTTGCCGGTGTCCGTGCTATTGCCGTCCAGATACACGGTTACACCCTGCGTGCGTGATGCACCGCCGCCGCTTGTTACCGGCACGCAAACCGCCGTTCCCAGCGCAGCCACCAGCTCGCGCTGCGAGATTACCAGGTAGTAATGCGGTCCCTTAAACTCACGGCCTTCCACCGGAAGGCCGTTTACGTGCCAGATTTCGCCCTTCTGCGGCACCCTCCTTGAAACCATCAGATTTGCTCCCTGCCCTGCGGTGCGTCATTCAGGCCGTCAGATGTTTCTTCGTTATAGCCATGGATTTCCTGCTGATCAATACCAGCCAGCAGCTGTGCCAGTGTGCGGCGACCACGCGGTACACGCGCTACCGGCACAATATTTACAGTCTCGCCCTCAGCGGTCACGTCCAGCTCGATGCCTACCGTCCAGCCCGCTCTTGCTGCAATGTCGCTCGGGATGGTCAGCACGACGGCCCCGCCCTGCTGACGAAGTCTTGTTGATGCCATATGCCCTCCGGTGTGTGACTTAGTAACACATAGACTACCACAGGGTAACACTAAGTCACACTATATTGTTTATTTTATCAACGCGTCATTCCTTACGGAACATTCATAGCTGACGATCCGCTACACACGATCTCCCGGTTTAAGAAGCCGTGCATGCGATGTTTCTCTAATGCTGCGTCAGTTCTTATCCCCATAGAGAGTTTTGCCACTCCGGCAGCAGTAGCACTAGTGGCTGTGAGGTCAGGATCATGCCGTGTGCTTTCCCATCTGAATCGCGGCAGCAAGCTCACCGGCGCCTGTGAAGCCCGCCCGCGTGTACTCTGCGATTTTTGCAAGTATTACCTGCAGCGCCGCTGGTTTAAGGCGATCGCTGACGTACAGGCGCAGGCGGGTACGGGTGTCTGCGACGATTGCGCACCATACCGGCGAACAGCATGACGGCCTGACCAGCCGCATCCGCGCGGGTCTGCCGCAGTTATACCGTATATGCCTCGCCTCACTCGGACCGCATTTCACAGTCCATGCGCCAGTTGTCAAGCAACTGCAACGAGTTAAGTACGACTCCGCTCATGCGCTGATGGAAGATTTCGCTGCGGTCAGGGTAGGCTTCAAAATCGCAGCCGGTTACGCCTGCAGGGTGCTGAGTATGAATTTTTCTTCTCAGGTCATAGTATTCAGCTCTGTCTCTGGTCACGGATCCGGCCCGTCTATCGGGCCGGTGCGGCATTCTGCAGGGGCAGCCCTGCCAGCCAGCTCATCGCAACGGTTTAACCGTCGATATGCCCTAGTTGTGCCAGAACAGTCTCGTTGCCTGCAACAATGATATGGTCAATCAACCTCACAGCGATCAGCTCAAGTGCTTTTTTCAAACGTCCGGTGATCGCAATGTCACCCCGGGAAGGCTCTTTCAAAAATGAGGGGTGATTATGGATCACGATTATCGCCGCCGCGTTCAGCTGACGCGCCCTGTATACCAAAACCCGGGGGTGCACATCGACGCTTGAAACAGCCCCCTGAAGCATCTCCTCATAAGCAAGCAACTGATGCTGGTTTTAATCAAAAAGGCAACTGCAGAAATTTCCCGGTCGCGGCCGGCAAGTTTTGCTCTGAAAAATTCTTCTGAAACCGCCGCTGAGGCAAAAAAGGCCCCGGTGGGATAGCGATGCTCGATGGCGCGTGCGGCTTCTTCCAGGGTCTGACTCTCAGTGGGGCGGCAATGCCGCCCGCGGAGTTAATCAGTCCAGCGCGCGGAAAATGGCGTCTGCTTCGTGATGTTCACCGGCGTACTTCATTAGCTGCCGGTGGCGTTCGCAGTAGTGTGCACAGAGTTCTTCTTCATCGTGTCGGTCATACATCCAGCTCCGGTGGTTGAGAACCAGCGCGGTGATGATGATCCCCGCCGCCTCCGCGCTTACGTCCAGCTCGCAGTAATTGCCCGGATTTGAAAAGTGCCAGCGCGCCTCCCCTTCCGGGTTCATAAAATCGCCACCGCCGGGCAGCTGCATGAACCCCATACACCGCCGTCATAGTCGCTGAGAAAGCGATCGGCATACTGGTACATGTTGAGTTCGGCGCGCATGAAATCGCCGGCAAAAAGCGCATTTTCACGTAACCGTCCAGGATTTTCGCCGGCTGGGGCGTGTGTGCTGTGTTCATCAGAAACCTCCTAAGTCAGAGTAGATAACCGTTCCGGCCGGTGCCGTGACTGAATGACAGCCCGGCGAAAAGCGGAGTTTTCAGGCGCGACGCCGCAGGCCGCAGCGCAAGCGAACGGGAGGCGGGATAACGGACGGCGGTGACGCGAAGCATGAGCGGAGGCGCGATGGGAGTAAGCCCGCCGGAGTGAGTGCGACCGGGCGAGGACGGCGAGCGAAGCGATCTCTTGAACACGCAGCGGCCGGGCTAGAGTGAAGTCACGGCACCAGCCGCAGACCGCACGTTTTTCCTCCCCGCCGCAGGCGGCATGAAAGCGGCGCGCAGCAACGTCCTTTTCCTCTCAGTCCTGTCCACAGCCGGCGTGCATATCGGCGCCGGAACCCTGTGGATAAACGAAGCCTCGCCGCGCGCCGGCTGGGCTGTTGCAGCATGGTTATTTTTTAACCAACCTAGCGATAGTGCATCGGGATTTGCGCCACGCGCCGGTAGAGTTCCCGGGCCGAAAACCCGGCTTCGGCCTCGCGGAAAATACTGATGATCTGTTCGTCGGAAAATCGCTTCTTCATGGGGATATCCTCATGTGGCTTATGAAGACATTACTAACATCACGGTGTATTAATCAACGGGGAGCAGGTCAACCATATCGCTCCAGCGTTGTCGCAGACTCATCGCGTTGTCTGTCTTGATCTGAAAGGTTATGGTCGATCCTGCGTATTATCCGGCGATGCGCTGCATGAGGAATATGCTAAACGTACCATGGCGCAGGAGGTGGTGGATGTGATGGAAAATTTGGGACATCAATTACTTAGCGTCACAGGATATGATCGCGAAGCATTAATTGCTTATCGCATCGCCCTGAGCTGGCGTGAATCGGAGCGAGTACACGCGTTCTGTGAAGATTACCGCGCTGGTGCCCGGCAGGATATTGAGGATGACCGCAGGGATTTAGCGGCTAGAAAAACTATTACTGCGCCTACTCTGGTGCTGTGGGGCGAAGTGTTCCTCGGCAGGCTTGCTGAATCCCCGCTGTACACATGGCAGAGCACCTTTATTCCAAATGCACAGGGCGTAGAAGTCGCTGGCGGTCATTTTAAACCCACAGGAAACCCTACGAACCTTACAGGCATTTCTTCGCTAAATCTTACAATGATCTCCGTCCCTGCAGCCAGAGAGCACGCGGGCTGAGTTGCCACGGGTAATTCAGAAAGTTCCGAGCTTGGGTACCTCTCTTTAAATCATCTTAAACAAATCTGAGGGGTCTGTACAAGCTGTGGCGATTCACTTGGATTTGCAGCACCTGAACGGGAAAACGCGGTCCCCCTGGGGGAGACCTTGCGGAACTAGATGCGCAGTGTATGCACCATACTTCTGCGAAGAGGGATTAACATTTCTCACTGAGGGCTTGCGTTGGTGAGAAATATTTCATTGGTATGGAAGCTACAACATCAATATATTAGAAAAATATCAGCTAGTTATAATAAAATGAAGAGATTCAATTTCTCTACCCTTATTAATCTATAGCCGCTGGCTATGCCCTCACCTAAATCCACCACTTCATTTGCTATAATAAGGGTGTGCTTAAATTTATTCTCACTCATTTTTTAGCGAGGTGTAAACGTGTTGCACAGCGAAGACAGGATTGATCGCGCAGTTATAGGTGAAGCAGCAGTTAACCTTGCCCTGCGTAAAGAGGAAATATCCGTTGACGCTCTCCTGACAGAACTGAGTATTATGTTTAAAGCAGAGAAAATCAGCAGCCGCAGCCGGCGCATCAGCGATGCCATCAGCTGGCTGTGCGACTTCCGGACCGTTGGTGCGCTCGAGGGTGCAGTTAAGAAATGGATAATCCCTGTTGCAGACAGTCATAGTGCCGGCGGCGGAGCTACCATTCGCCTGCAAAATGATGATAAAGATTAAATGAGATAACCATAACTTCCTGACAGCAGGCGCTGAGCGCCCGATTTCACCTGACTTCGCAAAGTTGTCGCGTGCGCCCTGATTAACGAGGCGTATTCATCTACTTCTGACTTATAATCAATTTATGTCAGCCGCTCGTTACTGATACAGCGCTGCCGGCAGTACAATAACAATTCCCGCTATCACTTTCACCGCCGTCATCCGCTCAGGATGCTCCGGCAGGGACCTTCACAGCATGCAAAAGACCAACTCATTGGCCAAAATCCGTACCCGGCTGCAGAGCAGCGGCGACACACTAGCAGCAGAAAGTCAGGAGTTTGAAGACGCAATACTGACGATTTTGAGCTCAGGCGGACAGCTGACTAACAAAACGCTCATCCTCCTCGTCATCCGCGACCTCGAGCAGGAGTGTGACCCGCAAAGACAGGCGGTGCTGCGCAGCGTGCTGGAGCTTATCGTCAGCCACACGCCGGACGACGCCGAACAGGCCTCGTGACACAGCGCCCGAGCGACGGAGCTTTTCAGTTAAGTTTTGCGGCAAAATGCCGGATGGCGCAGCTGCAGGCCTCGCGCATGGCTATATCGGTGCCGGACTCCTTCAGGTGCCAAAGCGTGCCAATAAGTTCGTGCGGACTGACTGTCCCGCCTCTGTCCAGTATCTGCCTGATGGCCAGCCCGATGGCTTCGTACATCAGTTCCTGAATGTCATTATCGTTTTTCAGATGCGCTCCGCTTATTGGGGATATATACAGTGTATCCCGATAAGCGCTGTGCAGATATACGCACGAAAAAAAACTGCCTGGAGGCGGTTAAATTAGAGGGCTGGCTCCCCGGTCGGGTGGAATGCCTCTGTCGCCATCCGGTACCTCGTCTTCATGACCGAGCGCGGGCTCGTGGCCCGGCTGCGGGGTCGCGTCGTCAGTCACCAGCTGGTCAGACATGCTATTTCCCGCCCTTCTGCTTCATGGTATCGCTGTCCCTTGTGTCTTTTTGTTGCCTGCGGGCAGCTTGCTGTGGCTGGCGTCTTTGCCATCCTTCACATTTTTTCGTTGCGGTCAGCCATGGTTACCTCCGTCACCCGGTATCGGGTAACGTTAAGTTTAATCATGTGACTGTATCGGATAGTGAATAAATATCCGGAACCACATTGCTTCAGTCCGTTGAAGAAAAGCTCAGCATTATTTTTTAAGCTCGTCCGGGAATTTACTGACCCGGACACCCGAAAAGCATTGCAACTGCGCGCTGATGTTCTTTCAGACCCCCTTACCGCAGGCGAACTGCTTCCGCAGATAGCCGGTCTTGATGAACAGGAGCTGGTGCAAGGTATTGGCTATATGTCGACATGGTTGGGAAAATCCAGGGCAAAACATTATTCCACATGGTTTGGATTACCCAATCGCGGACTGCAGGAAGTTTCCGATGTGATGGACGCACTTTTTTCAGATACCAGGCCTGTCTGCAACGCCATATTGATGAGCGGTTGATTGCCCTGCCCGGCAATCGCTACAAAATCGTTTACCTGTTTGCGATTGCCGGCGAAGCCAATAGTTATCCCAAACACTTTGCTTATTTCTTCCCTAAAGAAGAGGGTGTCAAGTATGCGCCTCAAAAACGCACCATCGTGTTTGCAAATACGTATCTTAACCTATTCGAACGCTTCGCCCAAACCCAAGCCTCTCTGTTCGGCTGGCAACAGAACGTTATTCAGAAAAGCAGCATCTGTGCCCGTCATTTGATAGCGTGGTTCAGAGGTCACGATTTGGGACATTCCATTTTCATTGAAAAAATGAGGTTCGGCAGCCTGAGCAAGCTGAACCGGTGGGGATCCATGGCCATTCAGAAGGCACTGGCTGATGTGTTTGGTCTTCTGATGTGCCTTACTGAGGATTCCCGTCAGGCACTGCAGCTGGATGAAACGCTCCAGCTAAGAATGTATCTGCTCGCGATGCTTCGTTATCTGCGTCGTGGTCCCTACGACTATCCCGATACCGGTGCGGCGTACATTCAGCTTTAATGGCTGACGGAACATCAGTGCCTGTACTGGAATGGAACCCATTATGAAGTGGATCTCGCCGCGGTCAAACCGGCTTTAACCGCGCTGGCCAGTGCGATGACTTGCTCCGCTTTTCAGGGCGATACCGGAAAAGCCGAGGAGTTCCTGCAACGGTATTCACCGCATCATAAGCGTGACGAAGTTGCAATGCTGCTCAACCGGCTTGGCAAAACGGTCGACATGATTGAATAGGACCAGAAGAGTAAAGGTTTTATATTATGATCGAATTCTCAATGGATTTTATTGAGTCTAACGCTGTGTCACGATATCGACGTTGCTAATATGGCCATGGTCATCCTTGCCATAAAGCGCGGGTGACTCATGGATTCTACTTGGGGGTGGGAAGCAGCGTCCGTGATTTGGCCTATGCATTACTGGCGCTGGCAGGCATGGCAGTGCTGCTTCAGTATGAAATGGTCCGCTGGGTGCTGTGGATAGGCGGTGAAGCCCTGCTGTTATGGTTTGCCGGTAAAATGCTGGTGGCCGCATACCGAAAGGCAGCAGAACTTAATGTCAGCGAATCTCATCAGGCTCGCCCGCTCCTGCGGGAGTTCGGGCGGGGTGTTGTGCTAGCCATGTCCTAGCCCACAGCCATCTTGTGGTTTGCCACCGTGGGCGGTGCACTGATTTCGCGGATGGGTCATCATAGCCTGACTGGCACATCGTGGTTTCTGAGCGGGTTCTTTATAGCGGGTATGTTCTGGACATGCGTGCTTTGCCTTGTCGGGAGCTTCGGCGGCAGAATGCTTGGTCAGCGGCTGCTTAAATATTCCTACATCGCCTCGGCCCTTATCTTCAGCTAATTTGCGCTCTATGTCATTGTATCAGGATACCGGGAATTTATGGTGGCCTGAGCAGACCTGCGAAGCATAGTGATGGGGCGTCGTCCCCATTACTTTTCGAAAGGCATTAATGAAATGACTCTGATCGTAAAAACCCAACATTATTGCCGCATCAAGCGGATGAACGTTTCTGCGAAGTAAGTCGCGAGCGTGATGCAGGCGAAGCTGCATATGGTACTGCAGGGGCGGCATACCCGTACGCCGGGTAAAAAAGCGCACAAGATGATATTTACTCAGCCCCGCCATCTGCGCAAGCCTATCCAGCTGGGGTTTTACGCTGAGATTTTCTCTTAGGTATTCAATCACAACGTTGAGCCTCTGTTCGTCATTGCCCTGCAGAAATGTCGGGGTCTCCAGCAGTTCGCCGCACAGCAACATCAGTTCCTGCTCTTCATTTGCCCCTTCACCTTCGCGCGCGGAAGCAGCAAACCGGTACAGCGCATTAAACAGTCGTCTATTTTCAATAATGCCTTCCCGCAGAACGGGCGCATGGCTGTCGCTGCGTATATTGTCCTCATCTGCCAGCAGTTTCATGACGCTCTGGGGCATGTGCACGCTGATAAAATCAACGGACTGACTGTCAAAACGCGACGCCTGAATGGTCCCCGGATTATATAAAGTCAGCTGCCCACTCTTAACGTATGCGGTTTTACCTGCCAGCCAGATTTCCTCCACACCTGTCAGGTTGGCGCTAATGACGTATTCATCATTAAGATGTTTTGGGAAGCCAGCATTACAGGCATTGACGCGGGAGCATTCCACGCCATTGCGGCTGAACCACTCTGCAGACTGTAGCGGCAAAATAACGGGCCTTATGCAATGATAGTGAATTATTAATAACGTTTACTTAACCATTCCCAGCCGCTTTTTTCAACTTTCCGCGGCAAAGCTTTCACGATGCCTGAACGTCCATGAGACTGACCGGCATTTTCCTCAGATTGCTGAGTCGGTAATTTACGTTCGATATTTCTTTCCTTTACTCTGTATAAAAGAGGGCAGGGTAAAGCCCAGCCTTTAGCGATGAATTTGGCAAGCGAACAGGTGAATTTAAAAGGTGGTCTACCTGTACGTTCATCTGCAGCCTGACGACAGACATTCTCTCCCTGGCTGCGTGACAAGCTGACAGCAAATCCGATCACAGGTGCTGCTATACAGTCAGCGACCTCTATGCCAGGGCGATCGTCTTTGCAAAACTCCGTGTCTGGTCTGTATCCGTTAATATGTTAATGAGTCGGGCATACTTACAGGTTATCGTCGCTACGATTATACAGGTCAGTATGATGAGCAGGACCTGATCAGCTTTCCACCTCTTTTGCGGATTCAACAAGTCTGGGGCTGAATGCAGTATCTGTTGGCGGTGAATCAGCGCCAAGCGACATTTCACTGCCCGTAATGCTTGCTCATCGTGGCCTTATAAGCGCGGATGTCCATCCACCTGACTATCAGGTTAAAATCCTGTTCAAACCGTGAGTAATCAGTAAACACCGTGGGAATTTCACATTGAAAATAACCAATAAAATCATTATAAATCAAGAAATTAACATTGAAATTTGCATGGGGAACTTCACCCTGCTTTCAGACCCAGATACGCGAGATGCATGGCAGGGAAAGGGCAGGGGCTTGCGGCATTTCACTCGCAGCCTGTTACCAGATCCCCGGTAAAAGCAGAACAAGAGGCAATAAATTCATACTACCCGGCGCGTACAACTTTTTATTAAATACAGTAAAATGTTGCACAAATCACCCATAAGCGTACACTGGCGAAATTAATTGTCAGTGGAGCGGATGATGAAAAGTAACTATGGTGGAGTGGATGAAACTGCGCGCAGAGCGAATGCTATGTTGCGCAGCATGAGTGATGACATTATCGATAAGCGCCAGGAATTCGGTCTCGATCAGTTCTATCAGACGTTCACACGTAATGCCGTGGCCAACCTGCCTAAGCTCAGCCGCCGTGCTGTTGAACAGGCCATTGAAGAAATGGAATCCAAAGGGCATGTGTTTGGCAAAAAGGATGCCGGGAATGCGAAACATTACGCGCTGACTGTTCAGGACGTTGTTGATATCTACGCTCACCGGAAGGTGCCAAAATACCGAGACATCCATAAGGGCGAAGGCCCTTTTGTGATCTTCGTCGTCAATCTCAAGGGTGGGGTGTCCAAAACGGTCAGTACCGTGACGCTTGCTCATGGATTACGCGTTCACCCTGACTTACTGCAGTATGATTTGCGTAATCTGGTTATCGATCTGGATCCGCAGGCATCCAGCACCATGTTCCTGAATCAGGCAAACAGCATAGGGTCGATTGTCGAAACCGCCGCTCAGGCCATGCTGAATGATCTTGATGCGCAACAGCTCAGAGAACAAATCATCAAGCCAACCATCATTCCGGGTGTGGATATTATTCCGGCTTCCATTGATGATGGATTTGTGGCCAGCCAGTGGGATCGCCTGGTTCAGGAACATCTGCCCGGCGTGTTACCTTCTGAAGTCCTGCGCCGAAACATTATCGACAGGGTGGGAAGCGACTATGATTTCATCTTCGTCGACACCGGGCCTCATCTTGACGCATTCATGCTTAATGCCATTGCGGCAAGCGATCTGCTTCTCACGCCAACACCGCCTGCGCAGGTCGACTTCCACTCAACCCTGAAATATCTCACCCGCTTACCCGATATGCTGGAGCAGCTGGAAGAGGAGGGGATTACACCGCGTATAAAAGGAAATATCGGCTTCATGTCCAAGATGACGTCCAAACGT
>Ga0153917_1001175_pt1 | contig 11789 bp, 9 predicted proteins | sample TSFL001MetaG_FD_104695 | JGI IMG/M metagenome (GOLD analysis project Ga0153917, IMG submission 104695) | Attine ant fungus gardens microbial communities from Florida, USA - TSFL001 MetaG | ecosystem: Host-associated > Fungi > Mycelium > Unclassified | place: USA: Florida, Paynes Creek Historic... | reverse complement strand
GGGCGATCTTCTGGGTGAGGTTCAGGTCGAGCAGAAAATTCTGCCCGAGCGCCTTCTTCGCATCGAGCCCATGCCGCTGGATGACGTCGCGCAGCGGCGGAAGTCCGTCGAGTGCCGCCATCACGCGGTCTCCCCTGCTGCACGCTCATGCGCGGCAAGCGTATTCGCCAGCCGGAGCGCGGCGAGCAGGCTGTCGGGCCTCGCGACGCCCCTGCCGGCCAGCGCGAAAGCCGTGCCATGGTCCGGCGAAGTGCGGATGAAGGGCAGGCCCAGCGTCGCATTGACGGAATCGTCGAAGCCGAGCGCTTTGGCGGGGATCAGCGCCTGGTCGTGATACATGCAGAGCGCCACGTCATAGCTGGCGCGGGCGGCATCATGGAACATCGTATCGGCCGGCAGCGGGCCGACGGCGTCGATGCCGGCGGCCTTCAGCCGTTCGACCGCGGGGCGCACGATGGCGTCGTCCTCCAGCCCCAGCGCACCGCCTTCGCCGGCATGGGGGTTGAGGCCGGCAATCGCGAGGCGCGGGCGCTCGATGCCGAAGCGGCGGCGAAGGTCGCGCGCGGTGATCGTCGCCGTCTCGACGATGAGGTCCTCGGTGAGGGCGGCGGGGACGTCCTTCAGCGGAATATGGATCGTGACGGGAACGGCGCGCAGCTTCGGGCCTGCCAGCAGCATCACGGGGAGGAGAGCCTCCCGGCCGGTTGCCCTCGCGGCAAGATCGGCAAGGAACTCGGTATGTCCCGGAAAGCCGAAGCCGGCATCATAGAGAACCGCCTTGGCGATCGGGTTCGTCACGACGGCGGAGGTTCGCCCCGCCATGGTAAGATGGACGGCGGTCTCGATCGAGCCTGTTACGGCCGCGGCGTTGCTGGCATCCGGGGCGCCGGGAACGACGGTCGCCCGGCAGTCGCGGGCAAGAACGGGAATGGCTTTGGGGAAGACGGCAGCCGCCGTTTCCGGCTCCGCCGCGGCGATGGTGACGTCGAGGCCGAGCAGGGCGGCCCGCTCACGCAGCACCTTGGCATCGCCGATGAACAGGAAGGCTGGAAGCGAGAGCCGCTCACGGGCGGCCCAAAGGGCAAGGGTGATGTCCGGCCCGATGCCGGCAGGGTCGCCCATGGTGAGCGCCAGCGGAGGTGTGTTGGTCTGCGTCATGGGCCCCCGCCGCGAAAGCGCTTCCGGCATGGTGCGCAGCGATTGCCGCCGGAATGCATGGAGAGATAAGGCAAGGGCATCGAATGATGCCCTTGCGGGTTCGAGAAGCGCCCCGAGGAGCGCCGGATCAGCGTTCGGTAATCGTCGCCTTCTTGCGAAGTTCGGCGATGTACTTCTTGCTGTTCTCGTCGTTCTCGTTGTTGCCCTTGGAATTGGCGATGTCCTCCGCGCGGAAGACCATCTCGGCGGCGACGTCGTCGTTGACTTCCCGCTTCTTGCAGATCGCCAGATATTCGACGCCGCGTTCGGTGACGCGCGTGCCGGTCGTCTGGCCGGTCGTCTTCTCGATCAGCGGCTTCCAATCGTCCGGCATCTGGGGTGCGAGGACGCGGCCGAGATCGCGGATCGACACGTCATGCATCGTTGCGGCGAAGGCCTTCGCCTGGTCGCAGCCGGGGAATTTCGAGCGGGAGGCTTCCGCCTCCGCCTTGCGCTTGCCGAGGATCGCGTTTCGGCGCTTTTCAGGTACGACGAAAATCACCTGCTTGAGGAAATATTCCGTCGTCACGGGCTTCTTGCCGCCGTTCTCCTGCATGCGCTCGGCAAGCGTCTTGCCGTTGGTCGAACCGCCGAAGCGGGCATTGACCACGCGCGGCCAGCTCATCTGGACGGCGATGAACTGCTTGAAATGCTCCGGTCCGACCCCGGCCTGGTTCAGGATCTTGCCGAGCTGGTCGGGCGACATCTTGTTCGAGGAGGCAAAGCGCGCGTAGGCGGCGTCCACTTCCGAGGTGCTGACGGAGGCCCCCGCGCGCAAAATCTCTCCGCGCTTCAGTGCTTCCTCGACCAGTTCCTCGCGGGCCTTGCTGCGAAGATTGCCCTTGGCGTGCTGCAGCTTCAGGAAGTTGACGCGGCGTTCGAGATCCCCGGAGGTGATCGGCGTGTTGTTGACGACGGCGACGACCGAGGTGGCGGCCTCGGCGGAACCCATCGGGACAGCGATCGTCACAGCCGCTGCAAGCGCAGCGCCCACCATCATGGAACGCACCAGAGATTGTCTGCCCATCATGCCAGTCCCTCTATCCTAATCCATTTCGCCCGCCGGTCCACGCCACGAAAGCGCATGACGGCAACGGTCTATTGTCCCGGATGCATAATACATACGGCCAAACGATGACAAGAGCGGCAAGCGAACGCTATTCGAAGCCGGTGAGCGTGGAATCCCCCACCCGGATGTCGCCGAGGGTACGGAACATCAGGCGCGCGCCGATCGACCAGTCATTCGCCGTGTTGTCGTCCCTGTCCCGCTCGCGCTCGTAGAAGAGCGAGAAGACGGTGTCCCGGTCGTCGTAGGAAATACCGATCCCGTCGCGTGAGATGACATGGTTGCCGATGTCGTAAGTCAGTGAGCCGAAGACGGACCAGTAATCGTGGAACTTGAAGACGGCCTTGCTCTGGAGTTCGCTCGCGCTGTTTTCCAGGCCGTAGTCCGGCTGCCCTGCAATGCGCGTATAGACGAATTCTGTCGCGACCTTGACGCCGTCGTAACGCAGGGCGGTATCCGAGCGGCGAAGCGAGAAATCGTCCTTGTCGAGACGTGCGCTGGTGGAGAAGGAGATGCCGTTCGGCAGGTCGAAGCCCGCCATGCCGACATAATCCGAGCTGTCCGTTTCAAGACCGGAATTCGCGCCGGCATTGACGAGGTCCGGCGTTGCGAAGGAATTCACGCCGCCGAGCTGGAAGGACTGGCCGATGATGCTGCGCAGGAGCACGCCGTTGTCGAACGTGCCGGTGTAGCGCAGGCCGATATTGGCACGGGTGCCGCCCTCGATCCGGTCGAAGCCCGAGAACTTGTCCCGTTCGAAAAGGTTCGTGGCATCGAAAACGAAGCTCTGGGAATCCTCGTTCGGCAGCCTGCCGGCAAGGTCTTCGTTCGGGCGTGCGTAGATCTGCGCGATCGGCTCGAAGAGATGGGTACTGTAATCCGTCGTCGCGAGGATCGGGTAGCGTGCTTCCAGCCCCGCCGTCAGCATCGAGCGGGTGGCGCTGCTGTCTGATTCGTAGTTTCCAGCATAGCCCACTGGCGAACGCATATCGAGGCGATGGATATCGCCGCGCGCTGCCAGCAAAGGCGTGAGAACAAGGCCGCCCGGAACCACGAACTGGCGCTTCCATTCCACTTCGCTCGTCAGGCGGGTCATGCCGCCTTCAAGACCCCGGAAGCGATCCACCCCGCCGAGCGTCGTATAGGTATCGGCGAGATCGCGGTCGATGTTCGTGATGTTCGTCGTCACGCTGAGTTCGCCGCCGAGCACGGACTGCGGCACGATATATTCGTGGTCCAGCGTCTGGGCGATCGCCTGCTGGCGCTCGGCCTTGTTGTCGGAGTCGGCGTCCTGGACATCGAAATAGAAGGCGCGCAGGTCGAAACTGTTGCGGCGGCCAAGGCCGGACAGGTAGCCTTGGTTGACATATGTCTTGTCGTTCAGGCCGTTAAGTTCGTAGGTGCGCGAGAAATTGTTGTCGGTCTGCGCCATCACGTTCCAGCCGAACGCCCAGCGCGGATTGATCTTGAATTCACCCGTGGAGGCGACCATGCCGCGGAAGCCGTCTTCCAGGCGGTCGCTCGTATTGGCCGTGAAGACGTCCGAGTTCAGCTGCCGGATGCCGGCGGCGCGCAGCGTTATCAGGCCGTTATGGAAGCGCTTGCGGAATTCCGCTTCCATCAGGAAGCCCTGATTGGTCAGGACGGTCGGCGACAGCGTCGCGTCCATGTCGGGCGCGATCGCGATATAGTAGGGGGTCGTCACGCCGAAGCCGAGCTTCTGCGCATACTGGAACTTCGGGAAGAGGAAGCCGGTCTTGCGCTTGACGGTATGGTCCGGCACCTCGAGCACCGGGATATAGGCGATCGGCTTGCCGAACATCTCGAAGCGCGCGCGCTCGAGGCGGATCGTCTTGGTGCGGCCGTTCTGCACGATGCGCTCGGCCTTGACCTCCCAGACGCCGCGATGCGTCGGGTCGGTGGCGCAGGGCGTACAGGCGGTATAGACGGCGTGGTTGAGGATCATCTCCTCGTCGTTGACGCGTTCGCCGCTGGTGGCCGCCATCTTGGTGAGGTCGGTGGTCTCGACGCGCAGCGCGTTGACGAAGCCGTTGGCGAAATCGTCCGAAAGGTCCATCTCCTCGCCATAGAGGCGATTGCCGGTCGGTTCGATCAGTTCGATATTGCCGCGGGCTTTCAGCCGGCCCGTCTTCTGGTCGTATTCGACCTCGCGGGCGACGAGATGGTAGCCGCCGTAATTGATCTGTACGGCGCCGCGGGCGACAACCGTCTCGTTGTCCCTGTTGTAGACGAGTTCGTTGGCAGCAAGAACCAGCTTGCTGCCTTCGGGAATCTTCGGCTCCATCGTCCCGATATCGGGCGACTGGGCATATGCGGGCAGGGAGAAGACGGGCATGAGGGCGCACGTGGCCGCACCTGCAAGCAGGGCGGCTTTCAACCACCGATTCTTTTTGCGGTCGCCTGCCGCCACTAGCCGTCCTCCTGATGCAGAAGAATCGTCGCGCCCAAGGACATTGCGACGACCACTGGGAGCCAGGCCGCAACGAACGGAGGAACAACACCGCTGCTTCCGAATGCCTTCACAAGCACGGTGACGACATAAAGCATGAAGCCTGACAGGATTCCACCCAGAATCACCGCACGCGATTGGTTAAACCGACTAAATTTTAACGATACACAGGCTGCGATCAGCGTCATCGCAACCAGGAGAAGCGGCAGCGAAAGCATCGAGTGGAGCTGCGTTTGCATCGCATAGGTCGGGAAGCCGAAGGATCTGGCGGCCTCGATCTTTCGTCCCAGCTCGAAAAACGCAATGTTTTCAGGTTTCTCCAGGCTCTCCTGGACGAACTCCCGTTTCAGGTTGGTACGAAGCTGTACCTCGTCGAGACGAACCGGCAATTCACCGATGCGAGTCTCGCGGACGTTCTTAAGAAGCCAGTAACCATCTTCCAAAGTGGCCGAGTCGGCGTCCTGCCTGAGGACGATCCCGCCGGCCTGGTCGAAGTGGATGACGGAGACGTTGAGAAGGCGCGTGCCGCCGTCGAGCATCGCCTTGGCGCCGATGATCGCCTGGTCCTTGCCGTAGATCTGGCGCAGCCATGGAACGGTGTTTTCGGCCCGTGCATTGGTCGCGCCCCAGGAGGCTTCGAGTTCCTGCGATTTTCTGTTGCCCCAGGCGGCAAGCGGATTGAGCACCAGCACGGCGGCAAGGCCGAACAGGAAGGCGCCGACGATGAAGGGGCGCAGGAACTGCCAGACGGAAATGCCCGCCGCGCGCGTCACGACCAGTTCGTAACGGCGGTTGAGCGAGATCAGCGCGGCCATGCCGGAAAACAGCGCGACGAAGGGCACCGTCTGCATGAGGATCGTCGGGATGCGCAGCGCCGTGACGAGGAGGCCGATCGAGACCGTATAATGCGGCAGCGCGCCGGCGCGGTTCGACATCTCGCTGAAATCGATGATGAAGACCAGCGAGAAGACGCCGAGCAGGAACCACACCGTGGTGGTGATGTAGCGGCGGAAGAAATAGAGGCCGAGCGTGCGAATCATGAGCTGGCGCCCCCGCCGGCGGAGGGCGTACCCGGGCTGATGAACCGCGAAAGCAGCCTTGCGCGCAACGCCGCCAGCCGCTCGCCGAGCGTGGCCGGAATCTCCAGGCTCTTGTTGCGCGCGAGATAGCGGATCGCGAGACCCCCGGTGACGAGCGGTATGAGATACATGATCACGGTGAAGGCGATCGAGTTCTCGGCATTGTTCGATGCATAGAAGCTCGCCCAGCGAATGAAGAGTGCCGTCAGCAGCGCGGTGACCATCGGATGGATGCGCGCTTCACGGTGCGAACGCGCGTCACCGCTGACGACGAGCGCGATCAGGCCGAAGACCGCGGGCAGCAACCACTCGGAGAAGCGGCGGTGCAGCTCGGCGGTGAAAGCGCCCGGATTGCGCTTGAAATAGGGGTCTTCCGGGTCGGGGTCGAGAAGGTAGGGCAGGTCCCGGTCCTTCGGCCTTATATTGGCCTGCCCGGCGCTCTGGGTGAGGTCGGCAAGGTCGAAGGCATAGGATTCGAAGCGGATGACCGAGACGTTGCCATCCGGCAGCTTGCGGTGCACCTCGCCGTCCTTCATCACCAGTGCCGAGCTCTTCTCGTCCACGGCGCCCTCGCGGGCGTAATAGACCATCTCGAAGCGCGGATCGCGCGTATCGGCAACGAAGATGCCGCGCAGGACGCCGCCGTTGCGCCGTTCGGCAACCTGTACATAGAGGCCGTCGGTGATCTTGCGGAAGGTGTTTTCCTGCACGACCGCGGAGAGCATGTCGGCATGGGCCGTCGCGATCATCTTGCGCACGGCCATGCGCGAATAGGGCTCGACGAAATTGTCGACGGCAAAGGAAACGAAGCTCATCGCCACGGCGAGGATCATGATCGGCCGGATGATCGTGACGCGCGAGGCGCCCGCCGAATTCAGCACCGTCAGCTCCGAATCGCCGTTCATCACGGTCAGCGTCTGCGAAACGCCGATGACGAGGGCGAAGGGCAGGATGATCGGAATGACGGACGGCAGGATCAGCGTCGCGAGCTTCACGAAGGCGAAGATCGACTGGCCGCTGTCGGTGACGAGGTTGATGCTGGTCAACGCCTGCGTGACCCAGACGATGCCGAGCAGGGGCAGGAGCGTGGCGACGAACATGAGCGACGCCCGCCGCAGGATATAGCGCTCGATCAGTTTCATCTTTCAGTCCGCACGTCCGACAAGCGGTTCCGGTCCACGCCCAAGGCGCCCGTCAACGGAACTGCAAATGGGCATATAAGCTTTCTTGAGGCTGACGCCATAGCGAAGACTGTCCGCCCGGATGGAAAATTTCTGGCGAACAAGCATGCTTAACGATCTCTAAACAAGCGGGCGCGTCTTGCCAAGCGCCGCAAAAGCGACAAGGAATTGATGCGACTGGAGCCGTTCCGGCAGAAGCGCAAGGCGGTTTTGCACGCGGAACGGCAGAAACGAAAGATGGAGCTTCCCGCGATTCGCGGAAAGCTCCGGTGGCCCGTGCGGCTGAAATAAAAGGCCGCAAGGCCATATCGGAGTGAATCATGGCTTTCAAATTCGACATCGGTTTCGCAAAGACGGCGCGCGGGGCGGGTGACCTCGCGGTCCTTCTGCAGGTCGCCGGCGGCGAGCCCGCGGCGATCGGCGAGGTCGATCCGGCTGGCGCCGTGACTCGCGCGGCCGGCGTTGCGAAATTCACCGGCAAGGCGCTGAAGAGCCTCGATGTTCTCGCACCGCATGGCGCATCGGTCGACCGCATCCTCGTGCTCGGCCTCGGCGAGGCGGAAAAGCTCGTTGCGCATGACTGGCTGAAGCTGGGCGGGGCCGCTGCCGGCAGGATCGGCCGCGCCGAGAAGGTGGCGATCCATCTCGATGCCCCCGGCGTCTCGGTGACGGGGAAGAACGCCGCCGACTTCGCGCTCGGCCTGCAACTCGGCGCTTACAGCTTCGATCTCTACAAGACGAAGAAGAGCGACGACGACGAGGCGAAGAACGGCAAGGCCGTCAAGGTGACGATCGTCACCGCCGAGGCCGGCGCGGCGAAGAAGGCGAACGACGTCTCCGAAGCCGTTGCCGATGGCGTCATCCTCGCGCGCAACCTCGTCAACGAGCCGGCCAACGTGCTCGGCCCCGTCGAATTCGCCGACAAGGCCAAGGCGCTGGAGAAGCTCGGCGTCGAGGTGGACATCCTCACCGAGCGCGAGATGAAGAAGCTCGGCATGGCCGCCCTGCTCGGCGTCGCGCAGGGCTCCGTTCGCCCGCCGCGCCTCGCGGTCATGCACTGGAAGGGCGGCAAGGAGAAGGACCGGCCGGTTGCCTTCATCGGCAAGGGCGTCGTCTTCGACACCGGCGGCATTTCCATCAAGCCGGCCGCCGGCATGGAGGACATGAAGGGTGACATGGGCGGCGCTGCCGCCGTCATCGGTCTCATGCACACGCTCGCGGCCCGCAAGGCAAAGGCCAATGTCGTCGGCATCCTCGGCCTCGTGGAAAACATGCCCGACGGCAATGCCCAGCGCCCGGGCGACATCGTCAAGTCGATGTCCGGCCAGACCATCGAGGTCATCAACACCGATGCCGAAGGCCGCCTCGTACTCTGCGATGCGCTCTGGTACTGCAACGAGACCTTCAAGCCGCAATTCATGGTGAACCTCGCGACGCTGACCGGCGCGATCATGGTCGCGCTCGGCAGCCACCATGCCGGCCTGTTCTCCAACGACGACACGCTCGCCGCGCGCCTCACCGCCGCCGGTCTTTCGACGAACGAGCGCCTTTGGCGCATGCCGCTCGGCCGCGAATACGACAAGATGATCGACAGCAAGTTCGCCGACATGAAGAACACCGGCGGCCGCTATGCCGGCTCGATCACCGCCGCGCAGTTCCTCCAGCGCTTCGTCAAGGACACGCCCTGGGCGCATCTCGATATCGCCGGCACCGCCATGGGCTCGCCGACCGACGAGATCAACCAGTCCTGGGCCTCCGGCTTCGGCGTGCGCCTGCTCGACGAGCTCGTGCGCGCCCATTACGAAGGGTGAGGGAGAGGTGAGCGAAGTCCTCTTCTATCACCTGACGGAATCCAAGCTCGAAGACGCGCTGCCGCCGCTGCTCGACAAGAGTCTGGAGCGCGGCTGGCGCGTCGTCGTGCAGGCGGGCGATGCCGAGCGCCGCGATGCGCTCGACACGCATCTGTGGACCTTCCGCGAGGACAGTTTCCTGCCGCACGGCACCGACGAGCAGGCATTTCCCGAAGAGCAGCCGGTGCTCCTGACGGCAACGCCCGACAACCCGAACGCCGCCACCGTCCGCTTCCTCGTCGCCGGCGCGCCGCCGCCGCCGCTCGACGCCTATGAGCGCGTCATCTTCATGTTCGACGGCTACGACCAGAGCGAGGTGGAAACCGCGCGCGAGCACTGGAAGCGTCTGAAAGGCGAGGGGCACCAGCTAACCTACTGGCAGCAGAACGGCGACGGGCGCTGGATGAAGAAGGCCTGATCCGGCCGCCTTCCTCGAGGCATCGAAGATGGCATCGCGCATCCCCGCGATGCGCCTTTCGTCTTGCGCGGATATGCTTGTGGGTATATACCCGAGAAATGACCAAGGACATGTGTCACTGCATCGTGCTGCGCAAGGCCTCGCGCCGGGTCTCGTCCTATTACGACGAGGCGCTGGCGCCGCTTGGCGTGAACATCGCGCAGTTCAGCCTGCTCAGGAACATCGACCGCATGGCGCCTGTATCGCTGACCGATCTGGGCATGCGCGTCGAACTCGACCGCTCGACGGTAGGGCGCAATGCCAAAGTGCTGGAGCGCATGGGGCTGGTGGCGATCCGGCCTGGCAAGGACCAGCGCGAGGCGATGCTGGCCGTGACCGACGAGGGACGCGCAATCCTCGGGGCAGGGGCACCGCTATGGGACGGCGTTCAGGCCGATATCGAATCGCGGCTCGGGCCGGGCGGCGCCGAGCAGTTGCGGCAGCTTCTTGCCGCGCTCTGATTTTTTCGACAGGAAATGGGTATCTGCCCGCATTTTTGAGCGGATGCTCCAAACCCGACCGCACCGGCGGCGACCAGGAAAGGGACTTCGACCATGTTCTCCGCAAACCTCGCCAGATGGATGGCCGACCGGAACCTCCACTACGGCTGGGTGGTTGCCGCGACCACCTTCCTCACCATGCTGGCGACCGCCGGGGCCATGGGCTCGGCGGGCGTCATGATCCTGCCCCTGCACGAGGAGTTCGGCTGGGATATTGCCGAGATTTCCTCCGCCATGGCCGTGCGCCTCGTGCTCTTCGGGCTACTCGGTCCCTTCGCCGCCGCCTTCATGAATCATTTCGGCATCCGCCAGGTCGTGACGACCGCACTCGTCCTCATCATGAGCGGCATCGTCGTCTCCTTCTTCATGACCGAGGTCTGGCAGCTTCTGCTGCTCTGGGGCGTGGTGATCGGGGTCGGCACCGGCATGACGGCGCTGGTTCTGGGCGCGACCGTCGCCACCCGCTGGTTCTCGAAGCGCCGGGGCCTCGTCGTCGGCCTGATGACGGCGAGCACAGCGACCGGCCAGCTCGTCTTCCTGCCGCTGCTTGCCGCGCTGACCGAGGCCTATGGTTGGCGCATCGCGCTGACGCTGTCGGTCGCCGTCATCGCCGCCGCCATGTTGTTCGTTCTTCTGCTGATGCGCGATCATCCCGCCGATGTCGGCCTGCCGGCCTATGGCGAGACGGCCATCGTCAAGCCGCCCCGGCAGGATCACAATCTGCGCGCCACCTTGCTTGCCCCGCTCATCACCCTGAAAAGCGTTTCCGCCAATCCGGTCTTCTGGGTTCTCTTTGGCACCTTCTTCGTTTGCGGGCTTTCGACCAACGGCCTCATCCAGACCCATTGGATTTCGATCTGCGGCGATTTCGGCATGGCGGCCGTAACCGCCGCAAGCACGCTCGCCGTCATTGGCGTCTTCGATTTCTTCGGCACGGTTTTCGCCGGCTGGCTGTCGGATCGCTACGACAACCGCTTCCTGCTTTTCTGGTTCTACGGGCTGCGTGGCTTCTCGCTGATCTACCTGTCCTTCTCCGGCTTCAGCATGCTGGAGCTGTCGGTCTTCGCCGTCTTCTACGGTCTGGACTGGGTCGCGACGGTGCCGCCGACGGTCAAGCTCGCGGCGGAAAATTTCGGTCGCGAAAAGGCGGGGCTGGTTTTCGGCTGGGTCTTTGCCGGCCATCAGCTCGGCGCGGCGACGGCCGCCTTCGGCGCGGGCTACCTGAAGAGCGACTACAACACCTACATGCCCGCCTTGCAGATCGCCGGCCTCATGTGCGTGCTGGCCGCGCTCTCGGTGCTGCTGCTCAGGCGGCCGGGGGCAAGTCCGGCCGCTGCCGCGGCCTGACGGCCCAACGGAAAGGCCCGCCAGAAGGCGGGCCTTATCTCAATCGTAGAACGAATCGACGAACTTCCGTCGCCCGAGCATGAACGCATCCGCGACGTGGCGGAGCGGCGCGAGGTCGACGTCGGATTTGCCGGCCTTGATGATCTCGGCGAAGCGCTTGTAGAGCATCGGATATTCCTGCTCCGGCTCCTTGTGCACCAGCTTGCCGTCGATGGAGAGCTTGGCGCCGCCTTCCGACAGCACCATTTCGCCGGCATCCGTCTTGGCGACGATGTCCCAGCTCTGCTTGCCCGTCTGGCGCCAGTCGAACTCGGCGGCAAGGTCGAGTCCCTTCGCGTCCGAGAAGGTCATCGAGGCGGCGATGGGCGCGTCGCGGTTTTCCGGGAATTCCAGCGTCGCGGCGGTGATGAAGACCGGGCGCGGCAGGATATGCGTGACAATGGAAAGCGCATTGATGCCCGGATCGAACACGCCGAGGCCGCCCGCCTGCCAGATCCATTCCTGGTTCGGATGCCAGTGGCGCACGTCTTCCTTCCAGATCACCCGCATGGAGCGGATCGTCGTGCCGGCGAGAAACTCCTTCGCGGCTTCGACGGCCGGCGCATAGCGCGAATGCCAGCTTGCAAAGAGCGAAAGCCCCTT
>Ga0153917_1001172_pt1 | contig 11831 bp, 9 predicted proteins | sample TSFL001MetaG_FD_104695 | JGI IMG/M metagenome (GOLD analysis project Ga0153917, IMG submission 104695) | Attine ant fungus gardens microbial communities from Florida, USA - TSFL001 MetaG | ecosystem: Host-associated > Fungi > Mycelium > Unclassified | place: USA: Florida, Paynes Creek Historic... | reverse complement strand
CATTTTTTTCATTAGTTTTGTATTACCTTTACTCATCTTTTAACCTTCTTTATCCTTACTTTCTTGCACCTTGTACCAAACCTTCCTTTTCATTAGGTGTTCATTAGCATCTTGTAATTTTTTGTCATTGTTACCCTATTATTCATTTATATCTTACTCCACATCTTAAGTATGAAGCAATATTCTATAAATAATAAAATATCTTTATAAAGATGCTTTAATAATATTATAAACCATTTTATTTATTATGTCAATTCAAACATTGCACCTTATTAAAAACAAAAAAAGCACCATATATAGCATAGTGCTTTCAGACTGTTGACAAACAAACAAATTCAATGGTCTTTATTTACTTGTTCTTTTATTACACCTGGTTTTTTATCAATACAACTGGTCTACACGTTCTGCACCAAGAATATTCCCTAGTGCTTTTAAGGTAATTATTACCTTCATAATCCTTTAAAAACACTTTATTGTTTCTTTATTAAGTAGTTGTAGCTATCTTTGTTGAATTTGTTTAACACGTAACGCCTCTGTATTTTTTTACTTTTTTAATGTTAAATCAGCAGGTTTAGATCAATTCATTTCCATAATATTCCTCCCCTTTTGATTTAAATAGCAATACCTTATTCTTTCAATCACTATAAGAAAGATTTACCCTGTGAAATTATTCTGATCGCAAAGCCTCAACTGGATCCTTTTTAGCTGCCATACGTGCAGGAATCACTCCTCCTAAAAGTGTAAGGCCTAAGCTAATTAAAATAAGTACAATAGAATGAAGAGGGTTTAACATAGCAACGTTTGATAAACCTGTTGCAGATTCAATCGCATTGTTAATAGGAAATTTTAATAAATAAGTAATAAGAATTGCAAGAACACCCGAACAAATCCCAATAATGAATGTTTCAGCGTTAAATACACGTGTAATATCTTTTTTTCTTGCTCCTAATGCACGTAAAACTCCAATTTCTTTTGTACGTTCAATAACAGAGATATAGGTAATAATAGCAATCATAATTAGTGATACAACTAGTGAAATAGCTGAGAATGCTATGAGAACTAATGTAATAGCACTCATGATACCACCTGTCATCTCCGCCATCGTGTTTGCCAAGTCTGTGTAAATAATGCGATAGTCTTGATCAACAGTTGCGTTAAATTCATCTAAGTGACTAATCACAGCATCTTTTGATTCAAAATTTTCAGGATAGATATAAATCATAAATGGAGTTACATCTCCACCTAAAGTAGAAATCAACATATTTTTTGTTTCCTCATCAATAGCTTCCATCGACAAGATATTATAATCAACTTCTCTTTGAGCCTGAACAATATCAGATTCAGTTTCAATGTCGATGAGGTGTTGTATTAAATTATCACTATAAGCAATTCCAGGGTTCAAAAGTCCCATGTTCACGTTAGAATTTACACGAACAACACCTGAAATTGTTAATGTCATACTATTTTCTGAGTTATACATACCCTCTAAGTCACTACTTGGAATAAAATTCCCAAATTCAGTCTGTGTAAAGAAATTATTATTTGTAATTAATCTAAATTCAGTTCCTAATAATTCGCTAAATTTAAAGTTCTCAATTTCTGATGTATCAAAGCCTAAGGCTTCAAAAGTTGAATAATCAAGACGATTAAACTCATCAACAACTATAACTATTTCTGTTTCAGTTGTTGGATAAGATCCAGCCAGTATGTCATATTTTGATTCAAGATAAGATACGGAGTCATCTCCAAATGTTTCAGGGAATGAACTTAATCCCATACTTGATTCCGTATTAGATATTGAGCCGAACGAAACCGAAACATAATCATCACCAATCTCACGCAATATATTCATATTCACAAGACGAGTGTACCCAATGCTATTAATAATACTTGAATCCATGTCATATAAATGATTTAAGAATTCATCTGAGAAAATATTAGTATGGCTGAATGTATTTTCTGATGAATTAAATAAGTAAAGTTCGTCAGAGTCTGGAAAACGCCTTTTTGCTAAGTATGATTGTTCTTCTTGTTTCGCTTGAATCGTCTCTGCATCAACACTGATAACTGATTGGGAGATAATAATTGGAAACTCTGTTAATGCATCCGCTTGAAATGTATTAATCTGTTGTTGGAAGCCATTTGATAAACTTAATATAAGGGCTATGCCAATAATTCCAATACTTGAAGCAAATGCTGTTAGAGCAGTACGCCATTTTTTGGTGGCGATATTTTTACCTGAAAGTTTTAAAGCCGTTAAGAAATTCATATTGGTTCGCCTTAACAGATAGTCTTTAGCAGAATTTTCCTCTAGATAAGGATTGCTATCATCTACTATCTTTCCATCTTTAAATTTAACGATACGATCTGCATAAGATTCAGCAAGCTCAGGGGCATGTGTAACCATAATGACTAGTTTATCTTTAGCAATTTCCTTGATTAATTCCATAATTTGTTTACTTGTTTTTGTATCCAAGGCTCCAGTTGGCTCATCCGCTAAAATGATATCTGGATCATTTGCCAAAGCACGAGCAATGGCGACACGTTGCATTTGTCCTCCCGAAAGTTGATTGGGACGCTTGTGAACATGACTTTTTAGTCCAACACGTTGTAATACATCTAATGCCTTCTTACGTTTTTCAATTGATGGAACACCACTTAAAGACATTCCCATTTCTACATTGTCAATTAAGCTTAAGTGAGAAATAAGATTGTAGCTTTGGAAGATGAATCCAACACTATTATTACGATACGCATCCCAGTCTTTATCTTTAAAATCTTTTGTTGTTTTTCCATTGATGATTAAATCTCCACCATCATATTGATCAAGACCTCCTATTATATTTAGACAGGTCGTTTTACCGGAACCACTTGGTCCTAAAATAGCAACAAATTCACTTTTACGAAACCTCAAATCTATCCCTTTCAATGCAAGTTGAGAAAAATCCCCAACGGTATAACTTTTTTTAATATTTTTTAAATTTAACATATAATTAATATCTCCTTTTGAAACATAACTTCCATATTAATACCATTTTCATAAATATCATTTTAACTGAATTAGAGTAAAATAAAACGTACATTTGGGTAGAAATAAAAATGTACGATTGGGCAGTTATTTGAAATTTATAATTGTATTAACCCATGCTCAAAAGCAACAGCAACTGCTTCCGTTCTCGAATTTACACCTAGCTTGTTATAAATATTGGTTAAATACGCCTTTACTGTTCTCTCAGCAATTCCAATATCAAATGCAATTTCCTTACTTGTATTACCACGTGCAACGGATCGTAAGATGAGTAATTCCTTTTTTGTTAAAATAGGCTTTTCAAAACGAGTAACTAATTTTTCTTTCTTATTGTTAAGATCAAAAATTTTTTGAGTTATATCTGGGTTCAATAAGACTTCTCCTCTAATCGCAGATTCAATTGTATGAAATAAACTTTCACGACTAGTGTCTTTTAGCAAATATCCCTTTGCCCCTAATTGTAGTCCTTTAATCATTAAATCATCCTCATTGTAAGTAGTTAGAATAATAATTGGAATTGAAACTTGCCTATTATTTAAGACCTTTATGGTATCAATTCCATTCATGATTGGCATATTTAAGTCCATCAAAATGACATCTGGCCTTTCTTTCTCTAGTAATTGTAGGGCAATTTGCCCATTTTCTGCTTCACCTATTACCTGAAATAAATCATTTGTTTCTAAAATTAATTTTAAACCTTCACGAACTACCAAATGGTCATCCACTATTAAAATTTTATGTTTCATATTGTGCTCCTTTTACTAAAATAGGTATCTCTATTTGTATAGTTGTTCCCCTAGAGCTTCTACTTGTTATTTTTACATATCCATCTAATAATCGAACTCGTTCATTTATACCAACTAACCCATAGTGACCGTTTTTTTTTCCTATTGAATTAATGTTAAATCCTATTCCATCATCTTCAACTATAATTAACAACATTTTCAATTCTTCTTTAATCTTTAAATTTACTGAATCTGCCTTTGAATGCCTTACCGCGTTTGTTAAGCACTCACTAATAATAAATAAACTATGTTCCTTGATTAAGCTTGGTAATTTATTAATAAGAATTATCTCACTTTTTATTTTAATTGAAGTTAGCATTTTAACTTTTTTAATTTCTTCTTTAACTGCCTGATAAAAGTTTATTTCATAAAACGAATCAGAACGTAAATCATCTATTACTTGCCTTGCCTCTGCTAAAGTATTTCTTGCTTGTTGCATAGACTTTTTTACAATTTGATGGGACTTCTCTATATTCCTATTTATTAAATGAGAGTCCACTGCCTCTAGTTGCATAATAATTCCTGCTAGGCCTTGTGCCAGAGTATCATGTAAATCCCTTGCCATCCGTTGCCTTTCAGTCACTAAAGTCAGTTCCTCTACTCTTCTATGTGTTATTTCTAATTCACGCAAATATTTATGTAAAACCCTAACTTGACGATTGTAGATAATAGAATACGATACGACTATCATTAAAATAAAAAAGAACACAACAATAAAGATTGCTAACATATCACCACCAAATATAAAGTTAACAACAAAACAGTAAGGTATATAAAGAAAAATGAAGGTTATAATCACTTTAAATGCATTAGAGAACATAGTTATAGCTTGTGCGATTAAAAATGGCAATAAGCCCATCAAAATTATACTTGTTCCAAGTGGCATAATCATGGTAGAAACAAAAAGAAGTCCGCTTTGAATCATAAAATAATAATACTTTCTTCTATCAACAAATACCCACGAAAAACGTTGAAAAATCACATATATCAGAATAATAAATGAAAAAATTATACTATGTAATAATGAAATATTTTCAACAGATTGTACCAAAACAGCTCCAATGTAGACAACTATTGCCCATGGAATCAACAGTAATGATTCGTCTGAAAAGTTATCAATTTTTCTTTTTAGGTTTTTCATTGAATAACCTCCTTGCATAAGATCATTGCTATGAATACTATACCACATTCTCAACGTTATTTACCACATGATTTATTAACTAAATTCTACGCTTTTAAACTGTTATAGAATGACCAACTTGCATCTCCAAATAAACGGAGTTCCCCCTGGTACTCCTGATATATTTAAGCGACATTAATCTCAAATTTCAAAATCAAGACCATCAACTTTACCCCAAGTCGTCGTTTGGTATCTTGATCCACATAAGTGTAGGTATTGCCTGCACCATCGAATAAGGTTTTACTGGCTAATCGATTTAAGTAACCATCAAAATGATCTAAGATATAAGTCATGGCTACTGGATCACCACCAACCGCAGGTGTAATTACTGCATAAGGGATGATGCTTTGCTTTTTTATCATTTCGCCCTTGCCTCCTTGATGAGCTTTCGCAATGTTTCAAACGCCTTTGTTTTGTGATAGTGCACTGTACTTCCTTTAATATCTATTAGCTCTGCTACTTCAACATCTTTCAAATCAAGAAAAAATGAAAGAAGAATAACATCTTTTTGTTTTTCGGGTAAATAAGCCACTGCTTCTGCAATGAGTGCGTCATCAATCCAAACACAATGATTATAGGTATAGAAGATGAAGGATTCAGATTCATAGCGGTCACAGGTACATAATTCAATTACTTGTTCCTCAGCTAACTGTTCTAATGGGATAAACTTTCCATTCCAACGCCTTTCCTCTGCACGAATGTTCCTAACCTCATTGCGTAGCACCGATTTACAAAAAGAAATGAATTGATACTCCGTTGTTTCTTGGTCAATAAAGGTATATTTCATCATTTTCACCTCCTCCCTGACTAGAGGTTGATTAAGCCCCCTCACTAATCGTTCACAAATGGACAGGGGCAAAAATTAGATAAAATTAAAAATTTCCTTGAAAGAATTTATAACCCCGCCTTCAAAACAAAATATAAGCTGATTAACCTTAACCCTATGTCATTTCAAAGAACTCTTTAAATAAACGCTTACATGTTTTTGGAAATAAAAGCACGAATTCCTGCATATTAATCAGAAACCGTGCTTGACGCATTACAAATGAAAACAACAAAAATGAGATGAAACATAAACTGCTCCATCTCACTGTATCACTATCTTATTTAGGACTTTTTGGAATTACTCTTTTACCTTTTAATCCCATTATTCAGACCCTGATAAAATACTGATCTCTCGCAATTAAAATTTTGAGAAAGAGCCACGAACTCACTTACTTTTACATTCATCCTGTTCAGCTCAATTTTGCATAGGTGCTTTACGTCATCTCCATTCTTTTCAGCTGTAATTGGGTAGTTTTATTCATCTTTTTTATTCTTTAAACTTAGCTTAAAGGTTGTGTTATTTGAAAACTTCAAAGATTTATTTTTCACTATCTTTTATAACATTTCGCTGTTCAGAAGTGTTTTTCTCTCTCGAATTACAAAGAATATCTTTATTGTTTAAATTCCTTGAGGATTATAACAAAAAAACCTGTAAGGTAGACTTTTTTCTTTGTCTACCCTATAGGTTCCAAGACTTTTTCAGACGGTAGGTTACTTAAACGGTTTATTTTACAATACCGGTAGGTTCGTTTCGTTTCACCACAATATTAGCTTTAAACTTCTGACAAATCAAATACAATAAGAGTTAAAATCACACTATCTTTAATAATATCAAACACCTATGTTAAATAGTAGCTCATGAAGATGTCTGGTATCCAAATATTCTTCGATTAGTAAAATACCTGTTACACCAGTATGAATGGAGAAAAGTACTCGATTATTATATGGTTTTCCTGATGAACTTATCGCCTTTGCATGAATTTCTACAAAGGCTCTATCACCGTCCGCAAATATACCAAGCAAGTCTGCATTTCCACCTTGTGCTGCAGCTGGCTTTACTGCTTCGATTAACTGATTTATTTCGTCAGGCCTATACTTACGAGCAACTGGAAAGCCTTCATTTGAACCTAATACTGTCCACCCAGCATCTTTACCTTCAAACATATTACTAATACTTTGGGTATCTCCCATAAATAAATTATCTAAAAACTTCTTTGCTATTGCTCTTGTCTTCTCAGTTTTTTCATTTTTCATTAATTAATTCCTCCTAAACTTCACGCATTAATTCTTCAATTTTTACTTTCATTATAAATGACACTTAACACAAAATAAGATTAGTCATCAACTTAAGATTAGGTTTCTAGATGAGATCTTTTCTGATATCAAAACGCTTGGTTTTCAAATAACCTTTCTATTAATTCGTTTACAGAAGGTATATCTTTTATTATATCTACTCCTGTATTGACAGATATTATACCTTCATCAATTTTCCCTTCTAGCATACCTGTTCTAAAACCACCTAGTACATCTGAGCTTGTATCCTCGTTATTTTTATATTTTCTTAGAATAGTTTGCGCCTTTTTAGTTAATATAGAACGTAGTGTATCCCCTATTAAGTCCATATCTTCGTATCCAGAATTTACAATTGCTGTTTTGGTTTCAATTGCCGAAGGAGATTCTTGTGTTGCAATGAATCGAGTACCAATAAATACGCCTTCTGCTCCTAAGGCAAGTGCTGCATTAACACCTCGAGAGTCATTTATTCCCCCAGCTGCTAATACTGGAATACTTACTGAGTCCACCATTGTAGGTATTGTTGTAAATGTTCCAAGAGATTTAGATGGCAAACCTCCTCCCTCATCGTATCCTGTAGCAACTAATAAATCGGCACCTAAACTTTGCGCTTCTTGCATTATTTTCGGCGTCGGCGTTACGGGTCTGAATATTATAACCCCACCAGAGTCTTTTATTTTATCAAACAGAGTTTTATTGACTTCACCAATGATGACATAATACTTAACTTCTTCCTCACCGGCTACTTTTAATAACGCTTCAAAAAAGGGATTAACCTTGTCATTCTGCTCTCCTGTTGAAATAATATTTATACCAAATGATTGACTTGTTAATTTTTTTGTCTTTCTTATCTCACTTCTCATTCTTTCAGCAGTTTCCTTAGGATTCCTGGTTAAAACTGTTTGCCCAGCATTGGGTCCTAAAACCCCTAGACCTCCTGCATTTGCAACTGCTGCTACTAATCTTGCGTCTGTGTTCCACGACATAGGACCTTGTATTAAGGGATATTTTGTATTCAATATTTCTGTTACTCTATTTTCAATTTGACTTCACTCTCCATTTTTCACTCTATCAATATTAGAACTATCGAGTTCCGTAATTAGATTGTACCACACATTATTACGATACGCAATAGTTTCGTATATATATGCCATATCTACAATCAGTAATAGAATGTTACGGGAAGAATCAGTTCGGTAATAGAGGAATAATTAATTTATCGACAATTTGCTCAACATACTTCTTATTATCAAAGTCAGAATTGGATATATTTTTATACATAATTAATGCAGGACCAATGTCCATCACTAACTGCAAATCTTCTTTAGTAAGTAAACTGTCTTTTATATAAGGGTTAAGGATTGATTCGACCACTTTATAATAACTTAAATTAAAAGCTTCACGAATAGCAGATTGCTCATTCCATTCTAGTGCATTACAAATCGCACTGATCGCTCTTTGATAATTCTTGTTTTCATCCATAAACAAAAGGTTTAATAAGTCAACAAATTGTTCTCTTACACCTTGATCTTTATTTAATGTTTCTTTTGATATTTCAAATGGGCTCATAAGAATAGCTGCAGCAATAACTAATTCTTTTTTTGTTGCCCAACGTCTATATATTGTTCCTTTACCTACTTTAGTTTTTTTGGCAACTGCATCTACGGTTAGCGAATCATACCCCTTTTCTGCAATCAAATTTATAGTTGTAGATAGTATCTCTTTGTTAAGTGATAAATCTTTAGGACGCCCTCTTTTATCTTCTGCTTTTTTTATCTCTTCATTTAACATAAATCTTCTTCCACCTTCCACAAACGTCTATCTTTTAAAAGCTCATATAAGTATACCACTTCTATAATAACAAATCGATACTATCTGGTTCTATATTTGATTTATTTTAGTGCACTGCTCAATGATAAATCCTGCACAATCATTGTGAAAGTTAAAACGATTCAAGAGGTTTTTCAGAATCATTTAAGCTTCCAATGAAACGCAATCTATAACGGGTTAGTACAAGACTTGCTTCAATCAAGTGCCATTTATCGTGAAATTTATGAAAACCAAAAAGGAAAGGATTAAACATGTGAAGGAATTTAAAAAAGTTGCTAGTTTTTTCTTTCGCTACATCCGTGCAGATAAATTACAACTATTGGGGACTTCGTTGGTATAGGGTATGACTTCATTATTGATTTTGCTAATTTCACTGCTTCTGAGTTTCTTTTCTTTTTTGGTATTTCACGACAATTCCCTAGGATTATTTTAACAAATTAAAAACCATGTAGCAACTTACTTCCTATGACGGTAGGTTTCTTACACGGTTTATTTTACAATACCCCAGTTTTGTTATGTAATTAAGCATATGGATAAGTTCTTCTACATCAACTTCTCTCATTGGCTTGCTTCATGTAAATCATTTTCAAGTATATAGGTTTTAATTTTATCTATTACGCCAACTTTCAAGCCAAGAAACAAGTGTTCTCCTACTTTGCTAATATTTTGAAAAAGCATATTGCTTTTCCATAAAACCCTCTGGAATTTAAAACCATCAGCAAAAACAGCAAGGGTTGAAAACAACACAGTTGAATGATAATCAATGTTTAAGTTATAGACATAAGAATTATGTATTTTACCAACTAATCTGTTCATCCAATACACGTCTTGTTCCACCTGATTAATGCGTCCCATTTCAAATCGTCCTTCATCTATACCAAATGAAATTGTAAACTCAGGATTGTTTTTATTATACCAAATGCCACTGCAACGTTCTATATTAGTTGAATGCTTACCATCAGTTCCCATAGGCAATCAATCATTTGGGTTTCTAAGTAAAAATTTGACCTTTTCAAGTGGGTTCAAATCTATACCAAAACGCTTTTTCCATAAATACTAACTTTTATCATATCAGCGGTATCTGTCTTTGGCGTATTAGTATCCCCAATTCTTGTATATATGTGGGCGGCTCGAACAGTAATTTTTTTGCCTTCGTTGTTGTTTTTGGGAAATGTATACTCTTCTTTCAAATAATATGGGGTGTCCCTTGTATTTTTTTTCAATTCCAATTGAACCTATTAGGGCTTCATTGACCGATGTCACAGTCATTATCTCATCTTGATCAGCTTGATTTTCTGTCACCCGGACACGATGAATGGTAGTATCTAAGCGATGCCCATGCTTTTAAATATTTTTATCTGATGTAATTGGAAGCTGATATAAGGCATAATAGCGATACCCTGGATTAGTATAGGCTGGAGAAAATATACCTATTTTGTCATAGTACCTCAACGTTTACATGGGAATATCAAAAAGAGAAGATATTTCTCCAATCCGAAAATATGATTTCATTTTGTTATTGTCTACCATAATAATCTCACCTTTTTATTTTTATATATTGAATCGACACTGATACAAAAAGTTGAACCTAGTTAGAAATCATACTATCTTTGAAGTTGATAAAAAAGAAAAAGTCATAAAAACTTAAAGATTCGAACGAACGGTGCAATTAATGTTTTAAATTGTAAATTCTATGATAGTTATAATAATTGATATAATGATAAATTTCAAGCATTAATTCATCTAAGAATTTAAGCTAATGTTCTAATACATAAAAACAACTCTGATTTTAACAAACCAAAGAGCAACAGATGCTCGCTTGGATTGACAAAATTTTTACTCTTTTCACACCAATAATATATCTGCTGGAGTGCAATTACTTTATTGACTCCAAGAATTCGTGACAAAACATAACTTAGCACATTTGGCTCTTCATCAAATAATAGCTTGCCATTTTTCTCAACACCACCCACACCTTTTAATCACCTTATACCAAAAAAGCCCAAGGATAATTGTGTTGTATAATTCCTTAGGCTGTATAGTTATTTTTAAAAATTTAGTTATATTGAAAATTAAAAATCACATAATCAATAATGACTTCATGATTCTTAATATTGAGTAAACTTTTAAAAAATCTTTCTTGATTACTACACTCCATCAAGACCCCTTAATACTATCGCATTTTATTGATAAAATATTAAAAAAACTCGGTTATTAGTCAATGATAATCAGAATTCCCTCTCTTTTTATAGTGTAATGATTACTTATTATACTAAGGATTACTTATTACTTATGCTTAATTAAAGTGTAACCTTCACGTTTTTGACACCAAAATTGACACCAAAGTTTTTGATTTCTAATAACGGTCGTTACTGGCACTTTATGTTTTTTAATATCTGTTTGAAATTATTAATTTTCACCTTTTAATTTGATCTTCTATTTAAGGTATAACACATTGTAGCTACTGATACTAAAACGTTTTAATATGATGTCACATAGTATAATTTTTTAGAAATTAATATTCTTCAAAACTCATACTTAGTTTGCTTTAATATTGCGGTATCTTACCATAAAACTTTTACCAATAAAGAAAATAATGGGTGTAATATAGGACGAGATAGCCTCTTTTTAATACTTTCATGGAAAACCTAATTCAATATAGAATAAGTAAAAAAAAGACCATTGACATTGCTTGTTTGTCAACAGTCTGAAAGCACCATAATGGTGCTTTTTTTAATAAAGTCATACATTAAATTGTAATAATCTCAAAAAGAGATATATTATTTATTTAGATTTACAATTAAATCACAAATACGATTTGAGAATTCAACAGGATTTTCTACACTGAACCCTTCAATTAACATTGCTTGATCATATAATAAGGAAGCAT
>Ga0153917_1001171_pt1 | contig 11836 bp, 7 predicted proteins | sample TSFL001MetaG_FD_104695 | JGI IMG/M metagenome (GOLD analysis project Ga0153917, IMG submission 104695) | Attine ant fungus gardens microbial communities from Florida, USA - TSFL001 MetaG | ecosystem: Host-associated > Fungi > Mycelium > Unclassified | place: USA: Florida, Paynes Creek Historic... | reverse complement strand
CTGCGCCTTCGCGCCGCCGCCCGCCTTCGCGCCGGCCTGGCCGCTCTCGGCGCCGCCGTCGGCATCCGGCTCGTCGTCGCTCGCGTCGAAGATCGCCACGAGGATGCCGCGCACCCAGGCGATGAGCTCGTCGTCGCTGACGGGGATCCCGTCGCGCGGCTCCGGCAGCGGGAACGAGATCGTCTTGGTCGCCTCTACATGCCGGGCCTCGGGATACATGCGCCGCAGGCGCAGCCGCGTGGAGTCGGCGAGGTCGCCCACCGGGCCCACGCGCAGCGCCTTGCCGAACACGACCACCTCGCCGAGCTCGGCCTTGACGGCGAGCCGTCGCAGCTTCGAGACCTCGACGAGCGTGCCGACCGCCTCGGGGAGGTCGCCGTAGCGATCGCGCAGCTCGTCGACGACGAGGCCGATGGCGCCGGGCTTCGCTCCCGCCGACGCCGCGCTCGAGAACTTCTGGTACGCCTCGAGGCGCAGCCGCTCGCTCGAGATGTAGTCGTCGGGGATGCGCGCGTCGACGGGGATCTCCAGGCGCAGCTCGGCCGGGCCGGATGCCTCCTCGCCGCGGAAGCTGCTCACGGCCTCGCCGATCATCCGCAGGTAGAGGTCGAAGCCGACGCCCGCGATATGGCCGGACTGCTCGCCGCCGAGGAGATTGCCTGCGCCGCGGATCTCGAGGTCCTTGAGGGCGACCTGCATGCCGGAGCCGAGCTCGTTGTTGGCGGCGATGGTCTCCAGCCGGTCCGTGGCCGTCTCGGTGAGGGGCCTCGATCCGTCGTAGAGGAAGTAGGCGTACGCCCGCTCGCGGCCGCGGCCGACGCGGCCCCGGAGCTGGTGGAGCTGGCTGAGGCCGTAGCGCTGGGCGTCGTCGATGATGAGCGTGTTCGCGTTGGGGATGTCCAGGCCCGTCTCCACGATCGTGGTCGTGACGAGCACGTCGAATCGGCGCTCCCAGAAGTCGACGATGACCTGCTCGAGCCTCGCCTCGCTCATCTTGCCGTGGGCGACGGCGACGCGCGCCTCGGGCACGAGCTCGGCGATCTCGGCCGCGATGCGGTTGACGCTCGCGACGCGGTTGTGGACGTAGAACACCTGGCCCTCGCGCAGCAGCTCGCGCCGGATGGCGGCGGCGACCTGCCGGTCGGACTTGGGCCCGACGAAGGTGAGGATGGGGTGGCGATCCTCCGGCGGAGTCGCCAGGGTCGACATCTCGCGGATGCCGGTGACGGCCATCTCGAGGGTGCGCGGGATGGGCGTGGCGCTCATGGCGAGGATGTCGACGTTGGTCTTGAGCCGCTTCAGGGCGTCCTTGTGCTCGACGCCGAAGCGCTGCTCCTCGTCGATGATGACGAGCCCGACGTCCTTGTATGCGATCTGATCGGTGAGCAGACGGTGGGTGCCGATGACGATGTCGACCGTGCCATCGGCGAGCCCCTGGATCGTCTCCTTCGACTCCTTCGCGCTCTGGAAGCGGCTGAGCGGCCGGATGCGCACGGGGAAGCCGGCCATCCGCTCCGAGAAGGTCTCCAGGTGCTGGCGCACGAGGAGCGTCGTGGGCACGAGGATGACGACCTGCTTGCCGTCCTGCACCGCCTTGAACGCGGCGCGCACGGCGATCTCCGTCTTGCCGAAGCCGACGTCTCCGGAGACCAGCCGGTCCATGGGCACGGCGCGCTCCATGTCGCGCTTGACGTCGTCGATCGTCTGCAGCTGGTCGACGGTCTCGACGTACGGGAACGCCTCCTCGAGCTCGTGCTGCCAGGGGGTGTCGGGGCTGAAGGCGTAGCCCGGCGAGGCCATGCGCGCCGAGTAGAGCTTGACGAGCTCCACGGCGATGTCGCGAACCGCCTTGCGCGCCTTGCTCTTCTGGGAGGCCCAGTCGGAGCCGCCCATCTTCGACAGGGCCGGGTTCTCGCCGCCGACGAAGCGGGTGAGCTGGTCGAGCTGGTCGGTGGGCACGAAGAGCCGGTCGCCGGGCTGCCCGCGCTTGGAGGGGGCGTACTCGATGACGAGGTACTCGCGCGTGGTGGTCGCCCCGCGGTGGCTCGTCTTGATCTCGCGCTGCTTGAGCTCGAGGAATCGGCCGACGCCGTGCGTCTCGTGCACGACGATGTCGCCGGGCTTGAGCTGCAGCGGGTCGACGACCGTGCCGGTGCGGCGCCGGGCGAGCTTGCGCGGCTGGCGGGCGTCGTAGCTGACCGCGCGACCGTAGAAGTCGCTCTCGGTGAGCAGCGCGATGCGCTCCTCGGGCAGTTCGAAGCCCACCGAGGCGGTCGACTGCACGAGGAGCACGACGCCGGTCTCGACCGGCGTCTCGACGTCGTCGACGCGACGGGCGGCGACGCCGTGCTCGGCGAGCACCTGCGCGGCGCGCTCGACGAGCCCGGGCCCCTGGCTCGTGACGACCACGCGCCAGCCGTCGCGCGCGCGGGCCGCGACGTGCTCGACGGCGCCCTCGGCGTTGCCCGAGAAGCTCGGCACGATCTCGCTGCCGATGCGCACCGAGAGGTGCTCCTCGACCGTGCGCTCCTCGGGCGCGGCATCGGTGAGCTCGAGGCTCTGCGCGAACGGCGAGATCGTCCACCAGGTGCGCTCGCCCCGCAGCTCCCGCAGCTCGACCACGGTGAGGAAGTCGCCCGACTCGAGGTCGATGGGGGCCTGCGCGCCGGCGACGGCGGCGCTCCAGGCGGCCTCGCGGAACTCGCGGTTGGTCTCGGCGAGGCCCACGGCGCGGGTCGCGACGCGCTCGGGCGAGAGCACGACGATCGCGGCGTCCTCGGGCAGGTACTCGGTGATCGGCACGAGCCGCTCCACGAGCGCGGGCGCGATCGACTCCATGCCCTCGACGGGGATGCCCTGGCCGATCTTGGCGAGCATGGTCGAGAGGTTCGGGAACTCGTGCTCCATCTCGCGGGCGCGCTGACGCACGCGCTCGGTGAGCAGCATCTCGCGCGCCTGCGGCAGCACGACCCGCTGGATCTCGCCGTCGACGGAGCGCTGGTCGGAGACCTGGAACTCGCGGATCTCGTCGACCTCGTCGCCGAAGAAGTCGATGCGGAGGGCGTGCTGCCCGTCGACCGGGAAGACGTCGAGGATGCCGCCGCGCACCGCGAACTCGCCGCGACGGGTCACCATGTCGACGCGCGAGTAGGCGAGCTCGACCAGGCGCACGGCGAGCTTCTGCAGGTCGTGCCCCCGGCTGCCGCGCTCGAGCACGATCGCGGCCGGGTCGTCGAGCCCGGGCATGAGCGGCTGCAGCGCCGCGCGCACCGAGGTGAGCAGCACGAACGGATGCCGGCGCTCTCCCGCCCGCCACTCGGCGAGCGCGTGCATGGCGGCGATGCGGCGGCCGATGGTCTCGGCGGACGGACTCAGCCGCTCGTGCGGGAGCGTCTCCCACGCGGGGAGCTCGACGATCGTCGCCTCGGGGGCGAACGCGGCGAGGTCGGCGCTGAACTGCTCCGCCTCGCGGCTGGACGCCGTGAGCGCCATGAGCATGGGCGCCGGCGCGGAGCCGTCGGCGTCGCCGCTCGCGTCGGCCTCGCGCCGCGCCTCGAGCAGGGAGGCGACGAGGGGCGCCCGCAGGCCGTCGCCGACCGTGAAATCGGTGTCGCGACGCGAACGGCCTCGGGCCTCGCGATAGGTCTCGGACTCGGTGAGCAGGGGAAGCAGGCCGTGCAGCGTCATCGGGGTAAATGGTACGCGGGACCGCCGACATCGAGTCGCCGCGAGCGTCCCGCGGGGAGCGTGCTCGCCCACGGCGCAACCGGTCGCCGCCCGTCGGCCTCGCCGACGGTGCCCGACGAGACCTGCTCGAGGCCGGCGAACACGCGCGGGGTCGTCGACTTGCCGCATCCGGAGGAGCCCACCAGCACGAGGAACTCGCCGTCGGCGATGTCGGGCGACGGGTCGGACACGGTGGGCGCCTCCGCCCGCGGGTGCCGCGGCGTGACTCGGCGGAAGGTGACGGCCGCCAATCGCCTCGTCGACGGCTTCCATCGCCTCGCAGTTCAGCGAAGCGATGACCGCCGTGACGCGCGCGACACCGAGCGGATCCGCTCGGCCTGCGCCTTGCCCGTCACACGGAGTCCGGATGCCCCCGATTCGACGAGCGCTCGGAACGCGAAGACGCGGACCGCCTACGCGAGCTCCGCCGAGTCGAGCAGGAGCGTGAACGGCCCGTCGTTGACCGAGTGCACCTGCATCATCGCGCCGAACCGGCCCGTCTCGACCCGGGCGCCCGTCTCGCGCAGCAGCTCGACGAAGCGCTCCACCAGCGGCTCCGAGTGCTCGCGCGGCGACGCCCTCGACCAGGAGGGGCGGCGGCCCTTGCGCACGTCGGCGTAGAGCGTGAACTGGCTCACGACGAGGTACGGGACGCCGGCGTCCTCGATGGAGCGCTCGCCATCCATGATGCGCAGCCCGGTCAGCTTGCGCACGAGCTTGACGGCATCCGCCTCCGCGTCGTCGTGCGTGACGCCGACGAGCACGAGGATGCCGGGGCCGGGCAGCTCGCCCACGGTCTCGTCGCCGACCGTGACGCTGCCCGAGCACACCCGCTGGACGACAAGCCTCATGCGCTCGCGGCCTTCGCGTTCACGCTGTTCTGCGCCGCGAGGACGCCCTGCTCGGCGATGAGCTCGACCGCGTCGGCGGCCTCCTCGACGAGGATCGCGACGTGCTCGCGCTCGGCGGGGGCGAACTCGCGCAGCACGAAGTCGGCGGCGTCCTGGCGGCCCGGCGGGCGGCCGATGCCGACGCGCACGCGCACGAAGGCGGGCGTGCCGAGGGCGGAGGCGATGTCGCGCAGGCCGTTGTGGCCGCCGTGCCCGCCGCCCTGCTTGAGCTTGAGGGTGTCGAACGGGATGTCGAGCTCGTCGTGCACGACGACGACGTGGTCGGCGTCGACGCCGTAGTAGCTCGCGAGCTGCGAGACGGGGCCGCCGGAGGTGTTCATGAACGAGTTGGGCTTCGCGACGACGAGCTTGGGCGCGCCGGGGCGGATGCGGCCCTCGGCGACGCGCGCGTTCGCGCGGGTGTGCCGGGCGAAGGTCGCGCCGAGGCGCGCGGCGAGCACGTCGGCGACCATCTGACCCACGTTGTGCCGCGTCTTCGCGTAGCGGTCGCCGGGATTGCCGAGGCCGACGACGAGCCAGGTGTCTGCCATGAGGGGCCTTTCGGTGCGCGGGTCGCCCGGTCGCGCGACGCGGTGCCGGGGCGGATCGGGTGGATGCGGGCGGGAAGACGACGGGGGCCGTCGCGGCGGATGAGCGCGCGACGACCCCCGTCACGGTTGCCGAGCCCAGAGGGGCCCGAGGCGGTGCCGAGACTACTCGGCGGCCTCGGCCTCGGCCTCGTCGGCCGCCTCGCCGCGCGGCGTCTGGATGTTCACGACGATGACGGCCTGCTCGCTCTCGATGAGCGAGACGCCCTCGGGGAGCGCGATGTCGGTGTCGTGGACGATCGTGCCGTCCTCGAGGCCCTCGACCGAGACCTCGATGTGCTCGGGGATGTTCGTCGCGGCGGCCGAGACGTGGATCGTCGCGGCGTCCTGCACGGCGATCGCGCCGCCGAAGGGCTCGCCCACGAGCACGAGGGGGACCTCGACCTCGACGCGCTCGCCCTTGCGGATGACCACGAGGTCGAGGTGCTCGATGATCTGACGCACCGGGTCGCGCTGGACGTCCTTCACGAGCGCGACCTGCTGCTCGCCCGCGATGTCGAGCGTGATGAGCGCGTTCGCCTTGCGGATGATGAGCATCGTGTCGTGGCCGGGGAGCGCGAGGTGGCGAGGCGCCGTGCCGTGCCCGTAGAGGACGGCGGGGACCTGGCCGGCGGCGCGGAGCTTGCGCGCCGCGCCCTTGCCGAAGCTGGTGCGCTCGGTGACGGCAAGCTTGATCTCGTCTGCCATGGCAGTACTCCTTGTTGTGTGAGGAGCACGACGCGGTCGCGCGTGCTCGGGCTGGTTCGGCCCGGCGGATGCTGATCGGCTCCGCCGGGCTCTCGACTCGAACGCAGATCGCGTGAGGAGACCCGTGCGCGTGCACATCGCCACCGCGTCGATCACGGGTGCGGCTGGAATGCCGACCCCTCGCCGAAGTTCAGCGGCCAAGCCTAGCAGAGATCCGTTTCCTGGTTTCGACCCTTCTGCGCATTGCAGAAGGACCGAAACCAGGAAACGGATATGGATGGAGGGCGGGGGACGCGATGCTCTACCGGATACCGGCGCCGCGCTCCCACGCGCGGCGGCGCGCCCCGCCGACGGCCGCGCAGAGGCCGAAGAGGGCGAAGGCCAGCACCATGAGCACGGGCGGAAGGATGGAGACGCCCTCCGACGCCGTCCAGTCGTCAAGCGCAGGGGGGAGGTCGATCCGCACGGCCGAGAAGACGAACAGCGGCATCCACAGGCTCCCTACGAGCCCGACGAGGAGCAGGACCACGGCGGCGACGCCGGCTCCGGCGCGCGAGACGCGGGCGGTGGCCGCGAGCGCGAGCACGGTGAGACCGACGACGATCCAGGTGACGACCGAGAGGCCCGCCGCAGCCCACGCGTCGCCGGCGGAGAAGGTCGCCATCGCGCGACGCAGCGCCGTCGACGCGAACGCCGTGCCGCCGACGAGCTCGGCGACGATGACGAGCGCGAGCACGAGGCCGACGAGACCGATCCCGAACCGCGCGCCGCCGCCCGGCGCGGGCGAGCGGGGCGCGGGATGCGGGGCGAAGGCGGGGACGTGCCGGGCCGGGTTCTGGATGGGCGCGTAGCCCTGGGCGCCGTTCGCGGGCGCCTGCGGCGGGGCCTGACCCGCGCCGGCGCCGGGGCCGGCGCCGAGGCCGGGGCCGGGGCCGAACGCCGCGTACGCGGCGGCGCCGGAGGGGGAGGGAACCGAGGGAGCGGAGGCCCGGGCCGACGACGCGGCCGACGGCATCCTCGTCGTCGGTGCCTCGGACGGGCCGTCCCAACCGACGTGGGAGCCGCCGGATGCCGCCGGAAGGGCCCGCGTCGCCTCGGCGTCCTCCCCGGCGCCCGCTCCCCCGACGTGCTCCCCGCGGGGGAAGGCGCGCGTCGCGCCGAGGTCGAGTTCCGCGGTCGCCCGCCCGTCCTCGTCGCCCGCGGGGCCCGGCATCCGTGTGGTCTCGTCGTCGCGCATGCCCCAATGACACCATGCGTTCCCGGATGCGCCCATGAGGTCGTAGATTTCGAGTCGGACGCCCTCCCATTTCGCGTGCGGGGGCGGTACCGTAGTGATTGGTAGTACGAATGAGCGGCGCCGTGGAGCGCCGCCGCGCCGCGCCGAGTCCTCCGCACGCCAGCGGATCCGCGCACGACCCTCGAAAGGGAACGCATGACCGAGAACCCCGCCGCCACCCCCGCCGCGACCGCCAACATCGGCGTCGTCGGCCTCGCCGTCATGGGCTCGAACCTCGCCCGCAACCTCGCCAGCCGCGAGGGCAACACCGTCGCGATCTACAACCGATCCGCCGAGCGCACGCGCAAGCTCGTCGAGGAGCACCCCGAGGCCGGCTTCGTGCCGAGCGAGACGATCGCCGACTTCGCGGCCTCGCTGCAGAAGCCGCGCACGGCGATCATCATGGTGCAGGCGGGCAAGGGCACCGACGCCGTCATCGACCAGCTCGTCGAGGCGTTCGAGCCGGGCGACATCATCGTCGACGGCGGCAACGCGCTGTTCACCGACACGATCCGCCGCGAGGCCGCGGTGCGCGCAACCGGCATCCACTTCGTCGGCGCCGGCATCTCCGGCGGCGAGGAGGGCGCGCTCAACGGCCCGAGCATCATGCCCGGCGGCCCCGCCGAGTCGTACGAGACGCTCGGCCCGATCCTCGAGACGATCGCCGCCCGCGCCCCCGAGGACGGCGCGCCCTGCGTGACCCACATCGGCACCGACGGCGCCGGCCACTTCGTCAAGATGGTGCACAACGGCATCGAGTACGCCGACATGCAGCTCATCGCCGAGGCCTACGACCTGCTGCGCCGCGTGGGCGGCTACGAGCCCGCCGCGATCGCCGACATCTTCGCCGAGTGGAACAAGGGCGACCTCGAGTCGTACCTCATCGAGATCACCTCCGAGGTGCTCCGCCAAGTCGACGAGGAGACCGGCAAGCCCTTCGTCGACATCGTCGTCGACCGGGCCGGCCAGAAGGGCACGGGCACCTGGACGGTGCAGTCGGCGCTCACGCTCGGCACGCCCGTCTCAGGCATCGCCGAGGCCGTGTTCGCGCGCGGCGTGTCCAGCCACCCGGAGCAGCGCGAGGCCGTCGGCGCGACGATCTCGTCGCGCCCCGAGCCGGCCTCCGTCGACGACTCGTTCGTCGAGGACGTGCGCCGCGCGCTCTACTCGTCGAAGGTCATCGCCTACGCGCAGGGCTTCGACGCCATCCTCGCCGGCGGCCGCAAGCACGGCTGGCAGCTGAACCCGGGCGCGATCGCGAAGATCTGGCGCGCGGGCTGCATCATCCGGGCGCGCTTCCTCAACCGCATCGCGGAGGCGTACGACCGCAACCCGGGGCTCGTGTCGCTGCTGGCCGACCCGTACTTCGCGGGCGAGGTCGCCGGCGGCGCCGCCGCCTGGCGCCGCGTCGTCGCGACGGCCGCGCTCTCGGGCGTCCCCGCGCCCGTGTTCGGCGCGTCGCTGTCGTACTACGACTCGCTCGCCGCCGACCGTCTGCCGGCCGCGCTCGTGCAGGGCCAGCGCGACTTCTTCGGTGCGCACACCTACGGCCGCGTGGACCGCGAGGGCGTCTTCCACACCGACTGGTCGGGCGACCGCAAGGAGCGCCGCCAGGACGCGTAGTCGTCGCCTCACCGCTGCAGGGCTCCGGCCCGTCGTCCCCGTGACGACGGGCCGGAGACGTCGCCGAACTCGGGTCGCTGACGGAGGCTGCGCCAAATAGTGCGGCAGATCGGCTCAGGCACCCGAGTTCGGCGTCCGACCCCGAGCGCTGCCGGACCGCGACCTGCCCGCGGCGGCGCCCAGCGGCGGCAGGGCCGGGCGCCGCCCATCAGCGCGGCGCCGCCTGGCCTTCGCCGATCACGGGCGCCTGAGGCGGGCTGCGCGAAATAGTGCGGCAGCCCCGCCCAGCGACCCGAGTTCGGCGATCACGGCCGGGCGTCGTCGGGCCCGCCATGACGCACGGCCCGGAAACGGGCGCTCGTGCAGGGAGCCGCCATCCGGGTGCGCTGCCCGGCCGCTGCAGTCCGTTTCCTGGTTTCGGCCCTTCTGCATGTTGCAGAAGGGCCGAAACCAGGAAACGGATGCGGGTCAGTGCCCCTTGAACGCCTCGTGCAGCCACCAGGCGCCGCCGTCGGAGGCGATCTTCGCGTCGATCACGAGCGGCCGCCGCGGATTCGAGGCGAGCCAGGTCCCGACCGCGGCGAGGTCGGAGGCATTGCGCACCGTGATGCCGTCGGCGCCGAAGCCGCGGCCGATCGCCGCGATGTCGGTCTCGGGGAAGACGACGGCGCCGAAGTCGGGCTCCGGCTCCCCGCGCTCCCCCGCCTGCGCGCCGAAGTGGTGCACCTCGGCGCTGTACGAGGCGTCGTCGTAGACGATGACGACGAGCGGGATGCCGAGCCGGACGACCGTCTCGAGCTCGGCGATCGCCATGAGCAGTCCGCCGTCGCCCGTGCCGAGCACGGGCAGGCGCCCGGGCTGCGCGAGCGCCGCGCCGAGCGCCGTCGCGAGCCCCAGCCCGATCGACTGGAACGCCTGCGTGAAGACGAAGCCGTGCTCGTCGGGCACGCGCAGATAGGCGCTCGGATAGCCCATGAAGTTGCCCGAGTCGATCGCGACGACGCGCTCGGCCGGCAGCAGCTCGTCGAGCCGGGCGCTCAGCACGCGCGGGTCGATGCGGTCCTCCGTCGACAGGTCAGGCGTCGGGGCGTCGTTCCAGCGGATGCCGTGGGCGATGCGGTCGCGGATCTCGTCGGTGCGGTAGCCGGGCGAGCGCAGCGCGGCGCGACGGTTCAGCTGGTCGGGGATCCCGCGCACGTCGAGCATCGGCTCCGGCAGGGCACGATGCTCGCGCCGGGCGAGCTCCTCGAGCAGGGCGAGCGCCGTCTCGGCGCAGTCGCCGTGCACGCCGAGGTCGATCGGTCGGTGGCGGCCCAGCGCATCCGCGTCGTCGTCGACCTGCGCGACCCTCGTCTCCGGCCCGATGAAGGCGCCGTGCCGCATGGTCCACATGTTGAGCGCGCAGCCGAAGCCCACGACCAGGTCGGCGCCCGAGATGAGCTCGGCGGCGAGCGGAGACGAGAAGCCGCCGGAGATGCCGAGCGAGAACGGCTCGCCCTCGAAGAGTCCGTTCGCGACGGCGCTGGTCGCGAGCAGTGCGCCCGTCCGCTCGGCGAGCATGCGCAGCTCATGCCCCGCGCCGCGGCCGCCGCGGCCGGCGACGACGACGGGGCGCCGGGCCGCCTCGAAGAGGTCGGCGAGCCGCTCGACCGCCGCTCGCCCGGGCCGTACGGGCACGGGATCGGGCAGGAGCGCGGCCGCCGCATCCAGCGCCTCGGCCGAGCCCGCGGACGCGGGAACGCGCTGCGCCTGCACGTCGAGCGGCAGGTTCAGCACGACGGTGCGCCGCCCGTCGCGAGCCGTGCGGAAGGCCCGCACGACGTCGCCGACCGCGCTCGCCGCGCCGTGCACGCGTTCGGAGGCGGCGCCGACGCTGCGGGCGAGGCCGGGCTGGTCCATGGCGAAGTTCGAGGCGACGGCGGATGCCGCGGTCTCGGCGGCGAGCACGATGACGGGCGTGCGGCTCTTGGCCGCCTCGCCGATGCCGGTCGTCGCGTTCGTGAGCCCGCATCCCTGGTGCACGCTCACGAGCGCGACGCGTCCGGAGAGTCGCGCATAGGCGTCGGCGGCCGTCGCCGCGCCGCCCTCGTGGCGGGTGGCGGTGAACGGCACGCCGGCGGCGCGCAGGGCGTTGGTGACCTCGAAGTTGCCGCTGCCGACGACGCCGAACGCGTGCCCGGCGCCGAGGCGTGCGAGCAGGCGGCCCACGAGCTCGGCGACAGAGATCGTGGCGGCGTCGGTCGCCGGTTCGGCCTCGGGGTGCGCTGCCGCCTTCGCCGAACTCTGGAGATACGCACCCGGTACCGCCGTATTCGGCGCACCGCCGCCTGTGCTCCCGAGTTCGGCGAGGGTCGGCGCGCGCACGCCCGCATCCGCGTCGTCCGGAGTCGCCGCCTGGGTCACGCCGCGGGCTCCTCGGCCGCGGCCTCGACGAAGGCGAGCACGCGCGCCGGGCTGCCCGTACCGCCCACGATGGGCAGCGGCGAGACCACGATGACGGCGCCGCGCGTCGGCAGCTGGGCGAGGTTCTGCAGCGAGGTGAGGCCGTACTTGTCGTTGCCGAGCAGGTGGGAGTGGGCGGGGAACGGCGGGTCGAGCTCGGCGCCGCGGCCCGCGTCGATGCCGACCGTCTCGACGCCGAAGCCCGACAGGCGCGTGCGCGTCGCCAGCCACTCGGCCGCCGCGGCGGTGATGCCGGGCGTGTGCGAGCCCGTCTCGTCGGCGTTGAGGAAGGCCTCGCGATCGTCGGCGAAGCGATCCCAGCCGGTGCGGAAGAGCAGCCAGCCGTTCTCGGGCAGCGCGCCGTGCTCGGCCTCCCACGCCTCGAGGTCGGCGACGTCGAGCAGCAGATCGGGATCGTCCGCCACCCGGTCGCTGAGGTCGATGACGACGGCGGGGCCGACGAGCCGTTCGGGCGGGATGCTCGAGACGTCGTGCCCCTCGCGCCCCGAGATCCAGTGCACCGGCGCGTCGATGTGGGTGCCGATGTGCTCGCCGGTGTGGATGTTCTGGTGCTTCCAGAACGG
>Ga0153917_1001170_pt1 | contig 11836 bp, 11 predicted proteins | sample TSFL001MetaG_FD_104695 | JGI IMG/M metagenome (GOLD analysis project Ga0153917, IMG submission 104695) | Attine ant fungus gardens microbial communities from Florida, USA - TSFL001 MetaG | ecosystem: Host-associated > Fungi > Mycelium > Unclassified | place: USA: Florida, Paynes Creek Historic... | reverse complement strand
GGGGCATACCTATCGACGCCTGGACAGCCGTCAGTACGGCGTGTTCTTCAGCGACCGGCTGAGCTACGGCGAACACTGGCAGGCCATTGTTGGCGGCCGCCAGGTCCGCCTCGACGAGAGAACCTTCGACATCGACGGCAATACCACGCGCCATACCCAGCGCTCGGAATTCCTGCCCAATGTGGCACTGATCTACAAACCCAGCCCGGAAATTTCCCTGTACAGCAGTTACAGCAAGGGCCTGTCCCTGGGCGGCGAAGCGGCTTGGTTCACCACCAATGCCTACGAGATCCTGCCGCCCACGGTGTCGCGCCAGCTGGAGCTCGGCGCCAAGCGCGACTGGCAGGGGCTGAGCTTCGGCGCCGCGCTGTTTCGCATCAGCAAGGCCTACCAGTACTCACGACCCAATGGCGACGGCAGCTTCACCTATGTGCAACAAGGCAAGCAGGAAAACATCGGCCTTGAACTTTCCGCCAACGGGCGCCTGACCGAGCAGTTGCAGGTGGCTGCCAGTGCCGCGGCGATCCGCGCCCGGGTCGAGGACAGCGGCACCGACCGCTACGAAGGCCATCAGGCGATCAACGTGCCGAAGGTGCGCGCCAGCCTGCATGCCGACTACAGCATCGCCAGCGTCAAGGGCCTGGCCCTGCTCGGCGGCCTGCGCTACAGCGCCAGCAAGTATGCCAGCCAGGCCGGCAACGTGAAGGTCGATGGCTACACCGTGTTCGATGCCGGCGCGCGCTACACGCTCGACCTGGAGGGCTATGAAACCGTGTTTCGCCTGAGCGTGGACAACCTGTTCGACAAGCGCTACTGGCGCGATGTGGGCGAGTACATGGGGGACGGCTACCTGTTCCAGGGCGCGCCGCGCACCGCCCGCCTGTCTGCAACCGTGAATTTCTGAACGGCCCTGGAGGTGCCTATGTCACCGTTGGAAATCATCGCCGTGCTGTTCAACATCCTCGGCGTGTGGCTGACCACCCAGCGCGTTCGCTGGTGCTGGCCGGTCAGCGTGGTGGCCGTGTTGCTCTATGCCTGGATCTTCTTCGAGGTGAAGCTGTATTGCGACATGCTGCTGCAACTGGTCTTCGCCGTGCTGCAGGGCTACGGCTGGTGGCGCTGGAGCCAAGGCTACAGTGCCGCCGGCAAGGTCGAGGTGCAACGCCTGCCACGCCGCGAAGCCATCATCAGCCTGGTAGCCGGGCTTGCCGGTGCAGCGCTGCTGGGGGCCCTCATGCAGCGCTACACCGATGCTTCAGCGCCGTGGATCGACGCGCTGCTGAGTTCGCTGAGCCTGGTGGCGAGCTTCTGGGCGGCACGCAAGTATGTCGCCAGCTGGGGGCTGTGGATCGTGCTCGACAGCGCCTATGTCGGGCTGTTCCTGTCCAAGGACCTGCAACTGACGGCCGCCTTGTACGCCGGTTTCGTGGTACTGGCCGGCTACGGCCTGCTGGCCTGGCGCAACGAGCTGCAGGCACGGCAACGGCCACTGCCGGTGGGCGTCGGAGGGGTGCAATGAACCCGTTTCGCACCTCGTTCGTCAGCGAGTCGCAGCCACAAGCCAGCTGGCGCGCCTCCCAGCCCCACTACCTGCGCATCCGCGATCAACTGGCCAGTGAGCTGGCCCAGTGCTGCCTGCCTGCCGACAGCAAGCTGCCCGCGGAACGGGACATGGCCGAGCGCTTCGGCTGCACCCGCGTGACCCTGCGCCAGGCCCTGCAGTTGCTGGAAACCGACGGCGTCATCTACCGCCAGGACCGCCGCGGCTGGTACGTCAGCCCGCCACGCATCCGCTACGACCCGACCGGCATCATCGGCTTCATGGAATACGTCGCCACCCAGGGCCGCACGCCACGCACCGAGTGCCTGCACGCCGAACGCCGCCCGGCCGGGGCGTGGCTGGCCAAACGCATGGGCCTGGAACACCCGGAGGAACCGGTGTTCTACCTGCAGCGTCGCCGCTGGGTCGACCAGCGTCCGGTCCTGCTGGAGTGCAATGTGCTGGTGGTCGACTGGTGCCCCCGGTTGCTCGACGCCGACCTCAACACCTCGCTGACTGCCCTGCTGCGCGAACGTTTCGGCCGTGTGCAGTCACGCAGCGAACTGTGCATGCACCCCGAGACGATGAACGACTTCCAGGCTGACCTGCTGCAGGTTTCCCCGGGTTCGAGCAGCTTTTACCTGGAACGCCTGAGCTTCGGCGAACGCGGCCAGCCGGTCGAATTCGACCAGGAGTTCTGGCGCCCGGATGCACTCGCGGTGGTGTTGCAGACCCGCTATCCCGGCCAGGGCGAGGCGCCATGAACGAGCTGTCCGACGCCCCACTGGTGCCTGCCCGGTTCAATAGCGTGCTTGCAGGGCCTGCTGCAGATCCCGGCGCAGCGAACCGACATCCTCCAGCCCGATATGCAAACGCACCAGCGTGCCTGGAAGCGGCGCGGCAAAGCGTCGATCGCCGAGGTCGCCAAGGGTCACCAGGCTCTCATAGCCGCCCCAGGACGCGCCGATGCCGAACAGCCGCAGGCGATCGGCGAACGCCTCTGCCCGGCCCAGGCTGCCATCGCTCAACACCAGGCTGAGCAGCCCGTTGCTGCCCTTGAAATCCCGCTGCCACAAGGCGTGGCCAGGATGCTCCGGCAACCCTGGGTGGTACACCTGCGCCACCGCCTCGTGGGCTTGCAGCCAGCGGGCGATCTCCAGGCCCTGTCGCTCATGCACGGCCATGCGGCTGGCCAGGCTGCGGGCCCCGCGCAGCACCAGCCAGGCGTCATCCGGGCTGACCGTGCAGCCGCAGGTATCGCTGCTGCGCGACAGCGCGGCGAAGGCCTCGCGGGTTGTGCAGACGCTGCCCATCATCACGTCGCTGTGGCCGGCGAAGTACTTGGTCAGGGCCATCACCGAGATGTCCGCCCCCAGGGCCAGCGGCTGGTGCAGGTAGCCCGAGCCCCAGGTATTGTCCACCGCCAGCAGGATCCCGCGTGGCTTGCACAAGGTGGCCATGGCCGGCAGGTCGTTGAGCTCGTACAGCAGCGAGCTGGGGCTTTCGCTGTAGACCATGCGCGTGTTCGGCCGCAACGCCGCTTCCAGCCCCTGGCCATCGGCGGCAAAGTACTCCACCGCAATGCCGAACGGCTGCAACAGTTCACGTGCCAAGCGCCGCACCGGGCCATAGACGCCATCGCTGAGCAGCAGATGATCGCCCGGGCGCAGGTAGGCGAGGAAGGTCTGGCTGATCGCCTGCAGGCCAGTGGCGAACAGTTTGCAGCGATAGCCGCCCTCCAGTTCGCTGACCAGGTCCTCCAGCGCAAACGCCGTGGGGTTGCCCCGCGCCCCGTAGCTCAGCACCCGCTGCTGGTCGCGCGTGCCACGGGCCGCACGCTGCTCGGCGACGCTGTCGAACAGCACGGTGCTCAGGCGGCTGACCGGTGGGTTGACGCCATGGGCACCAGGGCCCGGCTCGCCGCGCCCGCCATGCACCAGGCGGGTGGCCGGCGGGTCGCTGTGGGTCAACGGGGTGAAGCTGGCGATCTCGGCCGGGTTCATCTGCGCGATCAGGCCGGTCTCCCAGGCGAGGTAACGACGGGCAGCGTCCTTGTTTCCGGCGTGGCGGTCGTGAACGAAGAACAGGAAATCGATGCAGGCGGCGTCTGGCAGGCTGCTGTCGCCGTTGACCTGCGGCCAATCGCCCAGCAATGCCTGTGGGAACAGCCCTGCGCGCTGGCGCTGGGCGGCGGGCAGTTCGCTGGCGGCCAGCTCGGCGATGCGTGGATCGTCGCAGATGAACACCAGGGGGCGTCGCTCTGCCCTCACCTGCTCGGCCAGGGTCGGGCGGATCGCCCACTTCGCGCCGTACAGGTGGCGCTTGCGGTAGGCGCTGCTCGAGCGCAGGTCGAGCAACAGCGCGCCGTCCAGCCCGCTGGCATCGACCTCGGCCAAGGTCAATGGCAGCGCAGCCGGACCGGGCAACGCCAGGCCGCTGGCCAAGCCACCTTCAAGCACATGGGCGTCATGCCCCATCTGCCGCAGCCAGCTGGCCACCACCGGGGCGCGCACGCCGTCGTCATCGAACAGCACGACCCGCGCATGGCGCACGCCGATGTACAGGTCGGTGCCCTGGATCAGCTGGCCGCCTGGGCAATGCTGGGCGCCGGACAGGCTGCCAGCAGCATGTTCCTCGGGGGTACGCACGTCGCAAAGGAACAGGCTGCGCTGCGGGTCCTGCTGCCACTGGCGCACCTGCTCTGCCGATACCTTGTTGACTCCTGCCTTGCGCGCCAGGGCCTCGGCGCGGGCATGCTGCTGCTTGAGTGAACTGCCACTGTGGGCCGGGTAATGTCGCTGTGCGCCATGCTCCAGCGGCAGGTCCGCCAGGAACCAGCCTTGGGTCCCGTTTTCCAGGGCATACACCGGGTTGTCTATGCCCAGGTTGATCAGGGTCTGCGCGCCGATGATGCTGCGGGTGCGGCCGGCGCAGTTGATCACCACTGGCGTGTGCGAATCGCTGACCAGGTCTTCCAGGCGATAGCTCAGCTCACCATTGGGGCAGCAGGTGGCGCCGGGGATGTTCATCTTGGCGAATTCGTCCAGCGGCCGGCCATCGAGCAGTACCAACGGCTTGCCCTGGCGCTGCCACTCGGCCAGTTGCAGCGGGGTGATGCACGGGGTGTGGCAGGTGTGCTCGACCAACTCGCCGAACGCCTTGGACGGCAGGTGCACCCCGGCGAACAATTCGAAGCCTGCGCCCTGCCAGCCCAGGCTGCCGCCATCCAGGCAGTGCACGGCGCTGTACCCCAAGGCCTGCAAGCGCCGGGCTCCGCGCTGGGCCAGCTCGCCGCCGCTTTCGTCGTATACCACCACCCGGACTGCCGGGTTCGGCGCCAGGCGCGGCGCTTCGATCTCAAGGCGGCTGTAAGGCAAGTTGACGGCGTGGAACAGGTGGGCCTCACCGTATTGACCATGCTCGCGCAGGTCGAACAGGGCGATTTCCCGGCCGTCGAACAGCCAGGTGTGCAGCAGCGCTGGGGTGATGCTGGGAATCATGGGACGCAGTCCGTGGTCGTTTTCTGAATGGGAGAGCTGCCCTGCCGGCCTTCCGGCGGGCAGGCAGCAGCTGTCAAAGGCCGTAGGCCTGGATCGAAGGAGTCATCTGCGACTTGTTGTAGTTAACCACGCTGCCGTCGTCCTTGACCCCGTAGCGGTTCTCCAGCGACTCCAGCGGGCGGCCGTACAGGTGAAAGTGCAAGGTCGGGCTGTCGCCCTCGACGCGAATGCCGTGCAGGTCTTCACCCAGGAACGCCACGGAGGTACCCGGCTGCACCACGATCTCGCGCTCCAGGGCAAGGCTTGCACGGCGCGGATCGCTGCCGTCGTCCTCGCGGCGGTATACGCGGTTGAGCTCCTGGCCCTCGATGGCGACGATGATCGCCCAGGTTTCATGGTTGTGCGGCAGGGTCGCCTTGCCCGGCAGCAGCGAGTTGACGTAAAGCGTCGGCGCTTCACCGTCATCATTCAGGCGGTAGCGGAACTGGGTCTCACCGGTGGCGGCATCAGGCGCCGGGAAGCGCTCGAAGTTGAACAGGTCGCGGCGCTCGGCCAAGCCTTCGAGCAGCACGACAATCTGCTGCAGCGCAGCGCGGTCGACACCGCGCTCATGGATAGCGCGCACTTGCGCGAGGAACGGCTCGATCACGGAATCACGGGACATGGTCGGTCTCTCTTGTAGGAAAACGGGCATCACACGCTGAGGCTGTAGCGCCCCAGGTTGCTCAACACATCGGGCGCCGGTCGGCTGGGGCGGTGGCCGCCCTCGCCCAGCGCATGCTGGAGGAACGCACGGGTACGTTCGTGGGTGGGGGCGCGGAACACCTGTTCTGCGCTGCCATGCTCGACAATGCGACCGTGCTCGGTGAAATACACCTGGTCGCTGATTTCCTCGGCAAAACGCATTTCATGGGTGACCAGCACGCAGGTCATGCCTTCCTCGGTCAGCTCGCGGATCACCGCCAGCACCTCGCCGACCATCTCCGGGTCCAGCGCCGAGGTCACCTCGTCGAACAGGATCAGCCTGGGTCGCATGGCCAGGGCACGGGCAATGGCTACCCGCTGCTGCTGCCCGCCCGACAGCTCGCCCGGGAAGGCTGCAGCCTTGTGCCCCAGGCGCACCTTGTCGAGCAGCGCCAGGGCCTGGTCGCGGGCCTGCGCACGGTCACGGCCGAGTACCTTGGTCGGCGCGATCAGCAGGTTGTCCAGCACGCTCAGGTGCGGGAACAGGTTGTATTGCTGGAAGACGAAGCCCACCTGCTTGCGCAGGGCGATCAGCCCGGCCTCGCCGCGAAGTCGCTCGACCTGGGTGTCACCGATGCGGATGCTGCCGTGCTGGGGCCGCAGCAGGCCGGTCATGCAACGCAGGATGGTCGACTTGCCAGAGCCGGACGGGCCGATGATCGACACCGCCTGGCCGGCCTGCACGTCCAGGTCGATGCCACGCAGCACCGGGGTGTCGGCAAAAGCCAGGTGCACGTCACGCAGCTGGATCAAGGGTTCAGAAGGCATAGCGGCGCTCCAGGCGTTGGGTCAGGCGGGCAATCGGGTAGCAGTAGGCGAAGAACAGCGCCAGCACGCTGAAGTAGACCAGCACCGTGAAACCGCTGCGGTTGACGGTATTGGCGGCAATCTGCGCACTGTCGATCACATCGTGCACACCCACCAGCGAAGCCAGCGCGGTGCCCATGGTTACCACCGCATACAGGTTCATCCAGGGCGGCAGCATGCGCCGCAGGCACTGCGGCAGGATGATCGAGCGGAAAATCTGCCCGCGGCTGAACGCCAGCGAGCGCGCCGCCTCCCACTGGGTGCCGGGGATCGACGCGACCGCCCCGCGGAAGATCTCGGCCACGTTGGCGCTGGCCGGCAAGGCCAGCCCGACGGTGACCTTCAGCCAGTCGGGGAATGCCACCCAGGTGCCGCCCACCTGGACGTCGAAGGGGAATACATACGAGGTGAAGTAGATCAGCACCAGCCAGGGCGCGTTGCGAAACACTTGTACCCAGAGCCGCGCCAGCGCACGCAACGGTGCCAACGGCGACAGCAGCAAGCTGCCCACCAGCAACCCCAGCAACGTGCCCAGGCCGATGGCGCCAATGCTGATCTGGATATTCTGCACAAGCCCTGCGCCCAGGGTCGGCGACCAGTGCCACAGGGTGGCAAGGTTTTCAATGGCCATAGCCAGGCATCCTCAGGCGCGCTTCCAGGCCACGGCCGGCACAGTTGACGGCCAGGCTCAGCAGCCCGTAGAAGGCCAGGATCAGGATCATCAGCTCGATGACATTGTCACCTTGGGTCCAGATCATGATCGCGGCGTAGGTGATGTCGTTGACGGCGATGGCCGAGGCCACGGCAGTCATCTTCACCAGGTCGATGAGGTTGTTGACCAGCGCCGGCAAGGCAAAGCGCAGCGCCAGCGGCAGTTGCACCTGCAGCAGTTGCTGGCGGCGGCTGAAGGCCAGAGAGCTGGCCGCCTCCAGGGTGACCGCGGGTACCGCTTCGATGCCGGCGCGCAGGGCCTCGGCATGGAAGGCACCTTTGTGCAGCGAAATCACCAGCACCACCCAGGCGAATGGCGTCATGGGGTTGGCGCTGCCCAGGCTCTGGTTGATCAGCATGTTCAGCACCAGGAAGGCGCAGTACAGCTGCACCAGGGTCGGGGTGTTGCGGGTGACCTCGATGAAGGCCCGTGCCGGCCACGCCAGCCAGCGGCGTGTCGAGGTCACTGCCGCAGCCAGCAGCACACCCACCAGCAGGCTGCCGGCAATGCCGCACAGGCACAGCCACAGCGTGGTCAGCGCGCCATCGAGCAACTTGCCGCTGGCGTAGGCGTCGAACACAAAGCTGTAGTCCAGGCCGAGCCGGGCAAGCTGCCCGACCAGCCAGTGCAGAGCATCGCTCATCAGGCGCCTTCGCCCTGCAGCTGGGTGCGCAACTCCACCAACGCTGGCGAGGCCGGGGTGATGTGGTTGGCCTGCTCACGCTCGATCAGCCAGCCGCTGCGGTGCCACTGCTTGACGAAAGGGTCCAGGCGCTGCTGGGTATCGGTCTCGCCCAGGCGCGTCCAGATCACCGACGGTGCCGGGTTGAGCTCGGGGGTGAGGGCTCGGTAGCCGCTCCATTCCCCGCCCTTGGCCAGCAGCGGGTTGATCAGCGTGGCGTCGTGCACGGCGGCCAGGCAATTGTTGCCGCGCAGGGCCAGCAGCGATTCGGCGGAGGTCTTGAAGGCCTTGATGTCGGCGCCCAGGTTGACCAGGGCCTGGGTGTAGCTGCTGCCCTGGCTGGTGCACACCGGCTGGCCCTTGAGGTCCGCCCAGGCCTTGACTGGACTGCCCTCGGCCAGCACGGCGGTGCCGCCGACGCGGTAGAACGGGGTGGGCACGTGGCCCAGCAGCTTGTCGCGCTCGGCAGTCCATTCCATGTTGGCGATCAGCAGGTCGACCTTGCCCTGCTGCAGGAACTGCACGCGGTTGGCTGGCTGTACAGCAACCAGGTCGACATCGACGCCCAGCTGACGCGCCAAGTCGCGGGCCAGGTCGACACTGAAGCCGACGGGCTCTCGGCTGACCGGGTCGATGGCGCCGAACGGGCCGCCAGACAGCACCACCCCCACCGAAAGCTTGTGGCGTTGCTGGATCTTGTCCAGGGTGGCATCGGCCTGCGCCAGGCCGCTGGCGGCCAGGGTGGCAGTGGCCAGCAACGATGCGTACAACCCACGACGGGCGACGGTAGACAGCGACATGGTGAATCTCCTCATCCCGGCAGCCGGAACGCCCGGCCAATAGAGGCGCATGCTAGGAAGTTGCCGAGGTGAGGGGAAATTCAAATATTGACTATCCTTATAACTTCGTCGGTATAGCAGCGCTCACCAAATGGAATAAGCCAGTAATTACGGGCATCTATAGACGAGGATTTCCATCCCTGCCACTCTAGACATAAAGAATCTTTATGTTTTTTCGTCAGCCCTTGATGCAAAGATGCCTACCATGACTACACCCGCCCTGGATCTCGACCTGCTGCGTACCTTCGTCGCCATCGCCGACCACACAAGCTTCGCCGAGGCTGGCCGCCACCTGGGCCGCACCCAGGCCTCGGTGACCCAGCACATGCAGCGCCTGGAGCAGCAGGTGGGCGTGGCGCTGCTGCGCAAGCAGGGCCGGCAGAAATCCCTTACCGATGCAGGCCGTCAGTTGCTGCGCCACGCCCGGCAGATGCTCGCGCTCAACGACGAGGCACTGGCCGGCCTGCGTCACGATAGCCTGAGCGGCGTGCTGCGCATCGGTTCGCCCCACGATATCGCCGACACCATCCTGCCTCCACTGCTCAGCCACATCGCCCGCTCGGCGCCCAACCTGCGCCTGGAGATCGACGTTGGCCGCAGCCCGTTCCTGATGGAGGACCTGCAGCGCGGCAAAGTCGACATGGTCATCTCTACCCGCACCGCACCGGGCCTGGAAGGCTTCGCACTGCGCGCCTCGCCGGTGTGGTGGATCTGTGCTGCGCACTATCAGCACCAGCCAGGGGAGCCGTTGCCACTGGTGCTGGTGGACGAACCCAGCCTGTACCGCAAGCTGGCGCTCGAAGCGCTGGAGCACGCCGGCATCGCCTGGCGCCAGGCTTACCTGGCATCCAACCTGATCGGCGTCAAGGCAGCGGTGCGTGCCGGCCTGGGCATTACAGCACGCAGCCAGGAAATGGTCGGCCCCGACATGCGCGTGCTGGGGCAAAGCGATGGCCTGCCGGCTCTGCCTGACGTGACTTACTACCTGTGGGTGCGGTCCAACAGTGCCAACCCGCTGGTGCGTCAGGCTTACGCGATGGTGCGCGCCAGCGCCGGGGCCTGACAGGCATGATGACTGAACACCGGCGAGTCACGAGCAACTGGGCCAGGAACCTGTCGCCCACCCTGGCGGTCCCCTGACGAGAGCGGGCCGCCCCGCATGCCGGCTGCCGATTGCGCCCCATGGCTTTTACGAGACTGCATCCTTGACCCCTTCAAAGCCCCTCGCCTCAAATGACCGTGCCCTGGACTGGCTGAATTTCTTCCTTGCCGACGTACGCGACGGCCTGGGGCCCTACCTGGCCATCTACCTGCTTGCCGTGCACCAGTGGCAGCCAGCGAGCATCGGCCTGGTGATGACCCTGGCCGGCATCGTCGCGCTGCTAGCGCAAACGCCGGCCGGAGCGCTGATCGACAGCACCAGGGCCAAGCGCGCAGTGGTGGTGATTGCCGCCGTGCTGGTGACCGGCAGTTGCCTGCTGCTGCCGTGGCTATCGTCGTTCGCCGGGGTAGCCTTGACCCAGACGATCGCGGCCCTTGCGGGCTCGGTGTTCGCGCCGGCGATTGCCGCCATATCGCTAGGCATCACCGGCCCCAGGGCATTTACCCGCCGGGTCGGCCGCAACGAAACGTTCAACCACGCCGGTAATGCCTGCTCGGCGCTGCTGGCCGGCGGCCTGGCGTACCTGTTCGGCCCGGTGGTGGTGTTCTACCTGATGGCGGTCATGACCGTGGCCAGCATCATGGCCGTGGCCCGGGTACCCGCTGCGGCCATCGACCACCAACTGGCGCGCGGCCTTGGCCATGGCCCGATGGCGGCTGACCACCCTGCCGGGCTGAAGCTGCTGCTGCACAACCGCACCCTGCTGATCTTCGCCGTGTGCTGCGCGCTGTTTCACCTTGCCAACGCAGCGATGCTGCCGCTGGTGAGCCAGAAGCTGTCACAGATCGACCTGCGCCTGGCAACGCCACTCACCTCTGCCTGCATCGTCGCGGCGCAATTGGTGATGGTGCCGATGGCCCTGCTGGTCGGGGCCAAGGCCGAGCAATGGGGGCGCAAGCCGTTCCTGCTGGCCGGCTTTCTCATCCTGCCGATACGGGGTGCACTTTACCTGGTTTCCGACAACCCGTTCTGGCTGGTAGGCGTGCAATTGCTCGACGGTATTGGCGCGGGCATCTTCGGCGCACTGTTACCCATCGTGGTCAAGGACCTGACCGAAGGCAGCGGGCGCTTCAATGTCAGCCTCGGCGCGCTGACGGCGACGTTCGGGCTGGGCGCGGCGCTGAGCCCTGGAATCGCCGGGCTGGTGCTGCAGGCCGCTGGCTACGACGCAGCGTTTCTTGCCTTGGCGGCCATTGCCGCAGTCGCCTTCGTGCTGGTGCTGGTGGCGCTGCCTGAAACTCAACCAGGCGTTTCGCCGTCGCCCTCGGCCACGCCTGCCGAGTCGACCTGAACAGCTCGGCAAGTGTGGTTATTGCAGGAAAACACCCACACCTCCCACAGGAGGGCTAAGGTGCCAGACTCACGCCGTTACAGCGTCCCTTGGTAGCGAAGTCGCTGATCAGCCGTGCCTTGTCCACCTTCATCAGGATCGTGCAGCCACCCGGATGGGTCACGTCATCCCAGTAGTTGGTATGGACCATCACGTTGCCCTGCATTTCAGCGGTGCTGCCCACGACCTCCTTGCGCACATACGTGGTGTCGCGGTACCAGCCCAGTTGCACCCCAGCACCATCAGGCAAAGGCTCCATGCGCCCGGGCGGGCCGAAGAAGTCAATCGCCTGTTTGGCGTCACGCCCCTGCCACTGGTGGCTGGCGCGCAGCTCCGGCAGGGTCGGGATACATCCGGTGAGCGTAAGCAGCATCAGGCCGAGCAACCGAATCCGGAGGGTCATCAAGGGCTTTTGCTCAGCATGTCGTCCAACTCTTGCACCGCCTGGCTATTGGCTTGCACACCCACCAACTGGATGAACATGGCCTGGACGGTTGCAACCATCTGGGTGGGAGGCATC
>Ga0153917_1001169_pt1 | contig 11838 bp, 9 predicted proteins | sample TSFL001MetaG_FD_104695 | JGI IMG/M metagenome (GOLD analysis project Ga0153917, IMG submission 104695) | Attine ant fungus gardens microbial communities from Florida, USA - TSFL001 MetaG | ecosystem: Host-associated > Fungi > Mycelium > Unclassified | place: USA: Florida, Paynes Creek Historic... | reverse complement strand
CTTCGCTCGGCGGAGTCCGAGCTGGTCGGCTACGTCATCCTGCTCGCGCTCAAGCCCGCGACGGTGGAGCGGATCAGGTCGGGTCAGATCCGGTTCGGCCGGCATATCCTGGCCACTGACATCGAGGACTCGATCGACGACACCGATGCGGTGTACATCGCGATGATCCACGCCGTCGTGCAAGACGACGCGGTCAGGCTCAAGCTCGGGCAGGCGCTGCTGCGACGGGTCATGGAATCGCACGAGAAGCGTCGGCCGCAGCTGGTGCTGGCCCGCGCCGGCACTCACGCGGGCCGCACGCGAATGGATGGACTCGGCTTCGATCGATTCGGAGCGGCGCCGCACATCGAGGCGACGTTCACCGACAAGCCGGAGTTCGTCCGGGAGGTCGAACGACGGCTCTTCATCCAGCGTCGCCGAGAGCCGGGGGAGCGCTCGTGACGACCGTCTGCCTCGCGTGCTCGGCCGAGCTCTTGGATGCCGCGGACATCGTCTGCTTCCGGTGCGGTGCGAGCGTGCCGGAGAACTTCGCCCGCCTCGTCATCCGCTGCGAACCCGCTGAGCCGCGGACCCGGTTCGTCGTCTCTCTCGACCGTCCCGCACCCGACGACGCACCTCCCACTCACGAAGGATGAAGAATGACCATGAGACTCCCGGCTGCCGCAGCAGCGATCATTACCGCGGTCCTCGCGCTCAGCGCCTGCGCCGCACCCGGCGACCCCGCCCCGACGGTCGAGCCGACCGCGACTGCGGCGCCCTCGTCGCCCGCGGCGTCGATCACCCCGACGCCCTCGGGGAGCGCCGAGGCAGCGGGGCTCGAATCGCCGGCCCCGACGGCATCCTCCGCCGTGGAGCCTCCGCGGGCCGACGACCCCGTCGGCTTCGTCGAGCGCTGGGCCGCGGACGGCTTCGCGTCGCTGCGACGGGCGCCCGAGTACTTCTGCGAGTCCTCGCTGACCGCGGACGCGCAGATGGACTACGACCGTCTGGAGCAGGACGCCCACCGCGACGGCTGGACGCACACGATCGGGCTGGACGAGTACTCGAGCGAGCGGTTCCCGGCGGTGGACGTCGTCTTCAGCGGCCCGAATCACACCGTGCTCCACATCATCGGCCTGTCCCGCACGGACTCGGGCTACTGCATCTCGAGCATCACCATCCCCGGGGTGTCGGCTCGGGACTGAGTCGCGCGGGAGCAGCCGCCCCGGCAGGGTGCCCGCCGCGCCGGCGGAGCCGACGGACGGGGCGGCGGTCCTCGCGTGCCTCGTACTTCATACGCGGGGGATTCGCCAGGATCGGCCGCCCCGAGAACCTGAGTATGAGCTAGCCTCACAGTTACCAGAGTGCTTGGTGAGAGTTCATCGAGTCGGGCGCTCCTGCGGGCACCATGCCGTGATGCGCGCGACCTTCGAGGGGTCGACGACGACTCCTCGAAACATGAGGGGAGATCATGATGAAACGGACGGTGCGGCGCAGGATCGCCGCCCTCGCCACGGTCGCAACGGTCTTCGGGTTGTCGTTCGGGGTCGCCGCGGCGGCCTGGGCGGTGCCCTCGTCCGACGATCCGCCAGGGGAGACGGTCGTCGAGAACGAGGCGTCGACGCAGGCGGACGCGACCACGACCGACGAGTCCACCGAGACCGACGCCCAGTCCACGCAGTCCGAGAGCACCGAGACCTCGCCGTCGACGGAGCAGTCGACCGAGGGGACCTCCGACTCGGTGAGCGGCCAGCCGGTGCTGCTCGACGTCGTCGTCGTCGACAAGGTCACGTTCTGCCATGCCCGTCCGCCGCAGCAGTGGGGTTGGTGGGGGCCGAAGGCGATCACGACGAGCGTGAACGCCTTCTTCAACTCCGGTCACAGTGATCACGGCGCGGACATCGTGCCGCCCTTCGACTATCAGAAGGGCTCTGACGTCATCCACTTCCCGGGCCTGAACTGGACGGCCGAGGGCCAGGCGATCCTCGCCAACGACTGTCAGGCGCCGAAGCCCTCGCAGCCCGAGGACCAGGTCACGACCGAGAACGACTCGCGCAGCACCTGCGCCGCGGGCGTGGAAGGGCGTTCGCGCACCGTCACCACCGCCTACGTCTGGAACGACGAGGAGGGCTGGGTGCTCGGCACGCCCTCCTACGGGGAGTGGTCGGCGTGGACGCACGTGCGCGACCTGACGAGCGCCGAGAAGGTCGATCTGAAGTGCCCGCAGCCGAACCAACCGGATCCCAAGGTCGAGAAGACGGACGAGCACCGCTCGACGTGCGCGACGGGCGTCGAATCGCGCGAGGGCACGATCACGACGGCGTACGTGTTCGACGAGACCACCTGGTCGTGGGTTCTGGGCGCGCCCGGGGAGACGCAGTGGGGAGCCTGGACGCACGTCCGCGACCTCACGAACGCGGAGAAAGCCGAACTGAAGTGCCCGCAGTCCGAGCAGCCCGCCGATCTCGTGACCCAGGAGACCGTGCAGCAGAAGAGCTGCAAGGCCGGCGTGGAGGAGCGCTCGCGCACCACCACGACGCCCTACGTCTTCGACGTCGAGACGTGGACGTGGAAGCTCGGCACCGCGCAGGTCGGCGACTGGTCGGCGTGGACCCATGTGCGCGACCTGACCGCCGACGAGCGGAAGACGCTCCAGTGCGACAACCCCCAGAAGCCCGATGACGTCGTCCAGACCGTCACCGAGCAGCACAAGACGTGCGCGGCCGGCGTGGAGGAGCGCTCGCACCAGGTCGTCACGACCTACACGCTCGTCGACGGCAAGTGGATGGGTGACACCGAGGCGGGTCCGTGGAGCGACTGGACGAAGGTCCGCGACCTGAACGCCGACGAGCGTCGGGCGCTCAAGTGCGACGCTGCCGTCGCGCCGCCGCAGCCCGAGGGCCCCGCGCTCGCGACGACGGGCGCCGAGTTCCTCGTCCCCGGTCTGCTCACGGCAGGTGCCGCGATGGCGCTGGGAGCGCTCACCGTCTTCGTCCGGCGCCGCCAGACGAAGTAGCGGAGCACGCGCGCGGCTGAGCCGCGCATGACGATCGGCCCGGATGCGGTTCCTCCCGCATCCGGGCCGATCCGCGTCTCGAGCGCGCGTTCGCGTCGGCGTCGAACGCCGAAGATGCGCAGGTGCCGCTCCCGACGGGCGCTTCCCCGCGTCGTCGTCCGAGCGGGGCGGCAGCGCGGTGGGCCGGCGGAACGGCGGCACCTCAGATCGCGCGCCCGGGCGACAGGATGCCGGCCGGGTCGAACGCCCGCTTGACGCGCTCCTGCAGGGCGCGCACCTCGGGCGAGAGCTGCTGCTCCAGCGCGTGCAGCTTGAGCGAGCCGACTCCGTGCTCGCCGGACGCCGTGCCGCCGAGCTCGAGCGCCGCGCGGGTGACGAGCTCGAGCACGTGCTCGGCCCGGGCTCGCTCCTCGGCGGCATCCTCGGCGTCGCGCGTCGCGGCGTCGCGGATGCCGTCATCCCGCTCGCGGTCGCCGCGCCCCACGATCACGGAGGGGTGGAGGTTGCCATCGCCGGCGTGCGCGAAGGTCGGGATCCGCACGCCCGTCTCCGCCTCGATGCGCTCGATGCGGGCGAACATCTCCGCGAGCCGCGAGACCGGGACCGCGACGTCCGAGGAGACGCGCAGGCCCTCGGCCGTCAGCGCGCGGCTCGAGAGCCGGCGGGCGTCGAGCAGCCCGTCGCCCGTCGCGAAGGCGACCTCGTCGGCGCCCGCGCGGCGGAGCACGCCCTCGAGTCGGCGGGCGTCCTGCTGCGCCGTGGGTCCCACGATCCTGCCGACGAGGAGGGCTGCGCACTCGCCGATCTCGACGCTCTCGGGGAAGCGGCGCCGCACCGCCGCGACGGTCGCGCGATCCATGAGCTCCAGGATCTCGGGTACGACGGGGGCGCTCGAGACCGCCTCGACCGCGATGCCGGCGGTCTCCAGCGCCGAGAACGACGCCCGGAACGTCACGGGCTCGCCCTCCGGCCGCGGATGCAGCCGCAGCGTCGCGCGCGTCACCACGCCGAGCACGCCCTCCGAGCCGACCATGAGCTGGGCGAGGCTCAGGCCGACCGCGTTCTTGCGCGTGCGCGAGCCGAGCTCGACGATCTCGCCCGTCGGCAGCACCACCTCGAGCGCCGCGACGCTCTCGAGCGTGACGCCGTACTTCAGGCAGCGCAGGCCGCCCGCGTTCGTCGCGATGTTGCCGCCGATCGTCGACTGCTCGAGGCTCGCCGGATCGGGCGCGTACATGAGTCCGTGCGCGGCAGCTGCGCGGTCGACGCCGGCGGTCACGACGCCGGCCTCGACGTCGATCAACCGGTTCCCCTCGTCGACGCCGAGGATGCGGGTGAGGCGTTCGAGCGACACCACGATCCCGCCGTCGTAGGCGACGGCGCCGCCGGCGAACCCGGTGCCGGCGCCGCGCACCGACACGGGCACGCCATGCCGGGTCGCCCAGGAGAGGGCCGCGGCGACATCGCGGGCGTCCCGCGCGACGACGGCGCCGAACGGCCGGCCGGCGCGCTCGACGCGGGAGGCGTCGCGGGAGAGGCGGTCGAGCTCGACCGGGTCGATGCGAAGCGCGTCGCCCACGCGGGAGCGCAGGTCGTCGAGGCGGTGATCGCGTGCCGGGGGAGCGGAGGCCATGCCCGACATCGTCGCCCATCGCGCCGTGCGCCGCCTCGCCGCCCGCCCGGATCGCCGAACTCGGGTCGCTGGGCCGAGCCGCGGCGAATACTGCCTCAGCCTCGCTCAGTAGCCCGAGTTCGGCGGCGCCGTCGTCGTTCCGGGGCGGCTCGCGCGCGGCGGCGAAGGCGGCGGCCCGGCGCTCCGCGGGCGAGCGCGCTGAGATAATCGGGGAATGGAGCTCGACGACATCGACCGGCGCATCGTGGCGGCGCTGCAGGTCGACGGCCGAGCGCCGTGGCGGCGCATCGCGAGCGTCATCGACGTGCCGTTCAGCACCGTCTCGCGCCGCGGCAACGCGCTCCTCGAAGCGGGCGCCGTGCGGATCGCGCCGATGGAGCGATCCGAGCGCACGGTCGTGCTCTCGGTCGTTCCCGAGCTCACGAAGGTCGACGAGGTCGCCCGCGCGCTCGCGGCCCGGTCGACGTCGGTCTTCGTCTACGCGGTCAGCGCCCCCACCCGCATCCTCGTCGAGGAGCATCTCGACCCGGCTACCGTCGCCGACGTCGTGCTGCGCGAGATCCCGGCGATCGAGGGCGTGCGCGAGGTGAGCGCGTCGCCCGTGCTCGAGTACTACCGCACCATCGCCCAGTGGAGTCCGGGGCTGCTGACGCCCGCCGAGATCGAGGAGCTCAACCCCCGCTTCGGACAGCGACGGCCGCAGGGGCCTCCGCTGTCGGAGCAGGACACGGCCATCGTCGACGTGCTCAAGCGCGACGGGCGGGCCCCGATCGCCGACGTCGCGGAGGCGATCGGCCTCTCCGAGCCCGCCGCCAGGCGCCGACTCGCCTCGCTCCTGGCCGAGCGGGCGGAGGTGCGAGCCGTCGTCGCGCCGTCGCTCCTGGGGCTGCCCGTCTCGGCCTTCGCGTGGCTGCGGGTGCGCCCGTCCGCCATCGACCGGGTCGCCGAGCGCCTGCTCGAGTCGCCGTGGGTGCGCTACTGCGTCATGACCCTCGGCGAGCACCAGCTCGTGATCGACGTCGCAGCGCCCTCGCTCGTCGAGCTGCGCGGATTCCTCACCGAGTCGGAGTGGACGCTCGAGGTCGAGTCGATGACCTCGTCGATGGTGCTCGCGGGCTACAAGCGCGGCCGGGTCGCCGTCGCCGAGTGGTGACTGGCGGGATCGCCGTCGCACGCTGAGCCGCGCGGCGCCGCCGTGGCGGAGCCCGGCGTCGTCGTGCGCGCCGGCACGCCGCGTGCGCGGTCGCACCGTTCCGCGTCGTCCCGTAGCGCCCCGCTCCGTCGTGCGCCATCGACGGTCTTCACGGTCTCCTTCGCCTGTGCGCTACGCGCAGTGAAATGCGTCATCCGTGCACAAGATCTCCGATGATCTGAGCGATTTCGCCGAACTCCTCGGTAGGAACGACTGATTTCGTCGACATCGACCCCGCCCCGACTTCCTTTCGGTGCCGATCTCGCCTACATTGGGCGAAAACGCACTCACCACTGAATTTGGTGACACAAAGATGTGTCAGAGGAGTCTTGAATGAAGCGTTCGCTCACTGAGGGCACTGACCTGGTCGAACTCTCCGCCGTCGAGCAGGCGCGGCTCGTGCGCGATCACGAGGTGTCGGCCGTCGAGCTGCTGGACGCGCACCTCGATCGCGTCGACCGCTGGAACGGCGAGGTCAACGCCATCGTCTCGATCGATCGCGAGCTCGCCCACGAGCAGGCCCGCGCCGCCGACGCCGCCCCCGACGAGCGCCGCGGCGCGCTCCACGGCCTGCCCATCGCCGTCAAGGACATGGCCAACGCGACCGGCTTCGTCACCAGCTACGGCCACCGGAACTTCACCGGGAACGTCGCCGACCACGACGACCTGCACGTCTCCCGCATCCGTCGCGCCGGCGCCGTCGTCTACGGCAAGACGAACATCCCCGAGGTCGCCGCCGGCTCGCACTCGGCCAACAGCGTGTTCGGCACCACGCGCAACCCGCACGACCTCTCGCGCTCGGCGGGCGGCTCGAGCGGCGGCGCGGCCGCGGCGCTCGCGGCGCGCTTCGCCCCCATCGCGGACGGGAGCGACATGGGCGGATCGCTGCGCAACCCCGCATCCTTCTGCGGCGTGGTCGGCTTCCGCACCACGCCCGGCGTGGTGCCCAACGCCGACCTCGCCAACTCCTTCGACCCGCTCGTCACGAACGGCCCGATGGGCCGCGACGTGCGCGACACCGCGCTCCTGCTCTCGGTCATGAACGGCGGCACGCCCGCCGTGCCGTGCACCCCCGAGCTCGATCGCGCCGCGCTCCTCGACCTGCGGCCGCGCGACCTCGAGGGGCTCCGCGTCGCCTACGCCCCCGACCTCGGCGGCCGCGTGCCCGTCGAGCCCGCCGTGCGCGCGGTGCTCGACGACCTGGCCCGCCGGCTCGAGGGGGCGGGCGCCCGGGTCGAGCTCGACTGCCCCGACCTCTCCGGCGGCGACGAGGCCTTCCGCACGCTCCGCGCGGCCGAGTTCCGCCGCCTGTGGGGCGGGCTCCTCGACGAGCAGCCCGACAGCTTCCTCGACTTCGTCGCCGGCAACATCCGCGAGGGCGACGCGACCACCGGCCCGGGCGTCATGGCCGCCTACGCCGAGGTCACGCGCCTCACCCGCGCCGCGGCCCGCTACTTCGACGACGTCGACCTCGTGATCGCGCCCGTCGCCCAGGTGCTGCCCTTCGACGCCTCGCTCGACTGGGCGCACGAGGTCGCGGGCGTCCCCATGGGCGACTACCTCGAGTGGATGCGAGCGGCATGGCTCTTCACCCCGCTCGGCGTGCCCGCCCTCTCCCTGCCCGCGGGCTTCGCCCCCGGCGGCCTGCCCGTCGGCGCCCAGCTCCTCGGCCGCGCGAAGTCCGACGTCGAGCTGCTCGGCGCCGCGCTCGCCATCGAGGAGCTCCTCGACCTGCCCGCGCGAGACCCGCTCGCCGACCTGGAGACGGTCGCCGAGGCCGTCTGACCTCCGCCCCGCTCCTCCCGAAACGTCCGCGCCGCGCGGCGTCAGGCGCTTCGTCGCCGGCGCGGACCCTCTCCCACCCCCGACAGCGCCCGACGAAGGCGAGCCCATCGGCTCACCCGTCACCCGTCACCGCAGCACGGCGCGTCCCGCGCCTCCCCACCTGCTCGAGCCGTTCAAGGGAGAACGGCTCACGTCGACCGAAGGAGAACGACCCATGTCGACCCAGCCCGAGCGGTCCGCACCGCGACCCGACACGGCGACGGGCGTGATCCGCGTCACGCAGCGCATCGCGACGCCGTCGCGCATCGCGTTCGCCTGCATCCCCATCGTCGCGATGCTCATCACGCCCTTCCTGCCCTTCGCCGTCGAGCCCACCCTGTGGCTCGGCATCCCCGCCGTCATGTGGTGGATGGCCGCGATCGTCATCGCGACCGTCGTCATCCTCAACGTCATCGACCGCTCCATCCGCCGCCAGGTCGGCATCACCGGCTTCGAGAGCGACGAGCTCGAGCCCGAGCACGAGGGAGTCCGCTGATGGGCACCGCAGCGATCATCATCGTCGTCGGCATCGTCCTGATCGGCGTCATCGGCTTCACCGCCCGCCAGCGCTCGAAGCAGGGCATGACCGGCTGGCTCGTCGCCGGCCGCAAGGTCCCCCGCTGGACCTCGTGGTTCCTCCAAGCCGGGGAGTCGCTCACCACCTTCAGCTTCCTCGGCCTCGCCGGCATCGGCTTCGCCGGCGGCGTCAGCGCGACCTTCGCCGTCGCCTACCTCACGGCGGCCTGCATCGGCCAGTTCTTCGTCTCGCCGCGCCTGCGCGACCTGGCCGCCTCGCGCGGCTACCTCACGATGGCCGACTTCTTCAAGGATCGCTTCCGCTCGCGCACGCTCAGCGTGATCGTCGCGATCGTCGGCGCGATCTTCCTCATCCCGTACCTGCAGCTGCAGCTCACCGGCCTCGGCCTCATCGTGCAGCTCGCGACGGGCTCGCCCGAGGCCAGCGGACTGAGCATGGTGCTCGCCTCGGCCATCGTCATCGTGTTCGTCATCTGGGGAGGCATCCGCGGCATCGCGCGCGTGTCGATCTTCAAGGACTTCGGCATGGTCATCGCGCTCGTCATCGTGACGGTCGGCGTCGTCGGCGCCGCCGGCGGCTTCCCCGAGGTGTTCGCGAGCGTCGCCCAGGCCAACGCCGACCTGCTCACCACCCACGCCAAGGGCTTCGACGCGATCTGGTGGGTGAGCGGCATCTCGGTCACGATCATCGGCTCCTCGTTCGCGACCTTCCCGCACCTGTGGTCGCCCGTGCTGGCGGCCCGCAGCGGCGCGATCCTGCGCGACAACGTCAAGTGGCTCGCCGTCTACCAGCTCGCGCTCTTCCTGCCCATCACCGTCGGCATGTCGGCCGTGCTCCTCATCTCGCACGACACCAAGGGCAACCAGGTGCTCTTCACCGCCGCCCAGCAGACCATGCCCGACTGGCTGGTCGCGATCGTCGCGGTCTGCGGCGCCGCGGCAGCCATGGTCCCGGCCGGCGCGATCGCCATGGGCATCTCGTCGCTCGTGTCGAACAACGTGCTCTTCAAACTGCCCGAGCGCATCCGCTTCCGCCTCAACCACGTCGTCATCGTCGTCGCGGTGGGCCTCGCGCTCCTGTTCGGCCTCATGAAGAGCGACATCGGCCAACTCCTCCTGCTCACCTACGGCGGCCTCGCCCAGCTCGCGCCCGCCGTCATCTCCGGCCTCGGTCGCAAGGTGCGGGTGAGCACGTGGGCGATCGCCGCGGGCCTCATCGCGGGCACGCTCACGGTCATCGTCATCACGTTCGGCAACATCCCGCACGGCAGCTGGGACTCCGGCTTCATCGCACTCGCCCCCAACCTCGTGCTCTTCGGCGTCGTCGAGGCGATCAGCCGGGCGACCGGTAAGGGTCGACCCGCGACCGCGTTCGACACGGTCGAGGCCCGCGAGGAGGTGGCGGCATGAGCGCCGCGCACGCCGGCACGGCCGCCGCGGGCGCCGCGGGCGCGGTCGAGACGGATGCCGAGACGGAGGCGGCCGCCGCCGGCCCCCTCGCGGGCATGCTCGTCGTCGACCTCTCCCGCGCGCTCGCGGGCCCGCACGCCGGCATGATGCTCGGCGACCTGGGCGCCCGTGTCATCAAGGTCGAGCGCCCCGGCGCCGGCGACGACACGCGCGGCTGGGGACCGCCCTTCGTGGGCGAGGAGGGCGCTCGCGAGTCGACGTACTTCCTCTCCTGCAACCGCAACAAGGAGTCGGTCGTCCTCGACCTCAAGGACGCCGGCGACCTGGACGCGCTCGGCGAGCTCATCCGCCGGGCCGACGTGCTCGTCGAGAACTTCCGCCCGGGCACGCTCGACCGCCTCGGCTTCCCGCCCGAGCGTCTGGAGGAGCTCAACCCGCGCCTCGTGCTGCTGTCGATCAGCGGCTTCGGCCACGACGGCCCCGAGTCCTCGCGCGCCGGCTACGACCAGATCCTCCAGGGCGAGGCCGGGCTCATGTCGCTCACGGGCCCCGACGCGGAGCACCCGCAGAAGGTCGGCGTGCCCATCGGCGACCTGCTCGGCGGAATCCACGGCGTCGTCGGTGTGCTCGCGGCCCTCGTCGAGCGCGACCGCACAGGGCGCGGCGGCGTCGTGCGCACCTCGCTGCTCTCGTCGATCGCGAGCGTGCTCGCCTTCCAGGCCACGCGGTGGACGGTCGCCGGCGAGCGGCCCGTCGCGATCGGCAACCAGCACCCGTCCATCGCTCCCTACGGCGCGTTCCGCTGCCGCGACGGCATCGTGCAGATCTCCGTCGGCTCGCCCTCGCTGTGGGCGGCGTTCGCGCCGATCATCGGCGCCGACCCGGATGCCGCGCCGTGGGCGACCAACGGCGACCGCGTCGTCGACCGGGTCGCGCTCACCGCGCGCATCGAGCGGGTGTTCTCGGAGCACGACCGCGCCGATCTGCTCGAGCTGCTCGACCGCGCCGGCATCCCGGCGGGCCAGGTGCGCACGATCGACGAGGTCTTCGCGTGGGAGCAGGCGCGCTCGCAGCGGCTCGCCCTCGAGGTCCGGCATTCGACGCTCGGCGACATCACGCTGCAGGGCGGGCCGCTGCGCCTGTTCGGCTTCGACGGCGTCGAGCGGGGGCGCATCGAGCACGACGCCCCGCCCACGCTCGGCCAGCACACCGGCTCGGTGCTCGAGTGGCTCTCGGCGGGGGCGCGGCCGTGAGCGCCGGCTCCCGCGAGTGGATCGAGGCCGTCGCCGACGAGGGCTCCTGGTCGTCGTGGGACGTCGCGCCGTCGCCGCCGGAGAGCGCCGAGTACGCGGCGACGCTCGAGCGGGCGCGGGCGCGAACGGGCGTCGACGAGTCGATCGTGACCGGCCGGGCGACGATCGGCGGCACGCCGGTCGCCGTCGTCGCGAGCGAGTTCGGCTTCCTCGGCGGCTCGGTCGGCCTCGCGGCGTCGAAGCGGCTCATCGCCGCGTTCGAGCGGGCGCGCGCCGAGCGGCTGCCCGTCGTCGCGAGCACGGCCTCGGGCGGCACGCGCATGCAGGACGGCACCGCCGGATTCCTCGCCATGCGCGACATCACCCGCGCCGTGCTCGACTACCGGTCTGCCGGGCTGCCGTACCTCGTGCACATGCGGCATCCGACCACCGGCGGCGTGCTCGCGTCGTGGGGCTCGTACGCCGACGACGTGTCGGGGGAGCCGGGCGCGCTCATCGGCTTCCTCGGCCCGCGCGTGGCCGAGGGGCTCGGCTCGAGCGTGCCCGAGCCCGTGCAGCGCGCCGAGACCCTCCTCGACGAGGGGCTGCTGGATGCCGTGGTCGACGCGGCAGGGTTCCGGGCGCGCGCGATCGCGATCCTCTCCGTCGTGCTGCGCGGAGGAGCGGGCGGCGGAGCGGCTGCGGCTGCGGCTGCGGCAGCCGTCCCGGCGGTCGCGCAATCGCTCGCCGCCGGTCGGCCCGGCGCCGGAGCCGGTGGCGGTGGCGGCGACGCTGTCGGCTCCGTGCTCGATGCCGGCTCTGCACTCGGATTCCCACCTGGATCTCCGCGGTCCGACGCCCGTGCGGAAGGCGCCTCGGGGGCAACCCCCGTCGAGGAGAGCTGGGCCGCCGTCGAGTCGGCGGCCGCGCCGGGGCGCCCCGCGCTGCACGAGTTCCTCGTCGCGCTAGGCGTGCTCGGCCCCGTGGTCGAGCGGCGGCGCGGCAGCGGATGCCT
>Ga0153917_1001168_pt1 | contig 11844 bp, 10 predicted proteins | sample TSFL001MetaG_FD_104695 | JGI IMG/M metagenome (GOLD analysis project Ga0153917, IMG submission 104695) | Attine ant fungus gardens microbial communities from Florida, USA - TSFL001 MetaG | ecosystem: Host-associated > Fungi > Mycelium > Unclassified | place: USA: Florida, Paynes Creek Historic... | reverse complement strand
GTGCGGGGCTCCGCGGGGATGCGCTCGGCCGGCGTCGCGGCGGCATGTGCGACCGACAGCACCCAGCCGCGGTCGTCCCGCGCGGGGTCGTCGAAGACGTGCAGCTGCCGCGGCTCGATGCCGTGGATGCCGGCCTTCTGCGCCAGCGAGCGGCGTACGGCGTCGGCCAGCGTCTCGCCCTCGTGCAGGAACGTTCCCGGCAGTCGCCATTCGCCCCGGGGCTCGTTCGCCGGTCGCACGACGAGGACGCCGAGCGATCCGTCGACGATCGTGAGCAGCGCGGTGTCGACCGCGACCGAGGGTCGGGGGTAGTCGGTCAGCGGGCGCGGCGGTCGATCCGCTCGATCGGGCGCGGGAGTCATGCCTCCAATTTAGACGATTATTGCGCGAAACGGCTCGAGCCTGCATACTGGACGATAATTAGACGAACATCGCGCTAATAGGGTCTCGATGTTCGTCCGGCAGCGAAGGATCAGACATGCCCGCAACGTCCTCCCGCCTCGACTCCGACGGCTCGGCCCTCCCCTGGGCGCCCGGCCCGCTCGGGCTCGACCGCGCGATCGGCGCCGTGCTCGCGTCCGCCGCGGGCGACGCCCTCGGATCGCAGTACGAGTTCGGCCCCTCGCTCGAGGACGCCGCGACCCCCGTCTTCGGCGTCGGGCACTTCGGCCACGCGGTGGGGGAGTGGACCGACGACACCTCCATGGCGATGCCGATCCTGCAGGCGCTCGCGCGAGGCGAGTCGCTCCTCGACGAGCGCGTGCTCGGTCGCGTGGTGTGCGAGTGGCGCGAGTGGTCGCGCACGTCGAAGGACGTCGGCCTCCAGACGGACTCCGTGCTCCGGCTCGTCGGCGGCGACCTCGGCGAGTCGGGCGCCCGCGCCGCGGCCCGCGCCGTGCACGAGCGCTCGGGCCGCAGCGGCGGCAACGGCTCGCTCATGCGCACGGGCCCCGTCGCCCTCGGCTTCCTGGGCGACGGCGAGCGGCCCGCCCTCGTCGAGGCGTCTCGGCGCATCGCGCAGCTCACCCACTGGGAGGCGGACAATGGCGACGCCTGCGCGCTCTGGGGTCTCGCGATCAGGCACGCCGTGCGCACGGGCGCGCTCGAGATCCGGGCGCAGGTCGCGCACCTCGAGCCGGAGCGCCGCGACCGCTGGAGCGCGCTCATCGACGAGGCGCTCGCGCCCGGCGCCCACCCGCGCGACTTCGCCCAGGGCAACGGCTGGGTCGTGCGGGCGTTCCAGGCGGCCCTCGCGGCGGTCGCAGGCTCGACGAGCCTCGTCGACGCGATCGAGCGGGCCGTGCGCGGCGGCGCGGACGCCGACACCGTCGCCGCGATCGCCGGCTCGCTCGCGGGCGCGATCCACGGCGCGTCGGCCGTGCCGTCCGAGTGGCGGCGCATCCTGCACGGCTGGCCCGGCCTGCGCGCCGCCGACCTCGTGCGGCTCGCCTCGTGCGCGGCCCGCGGCGGTGCCGAGGCCGGCGAGGGCGGTCCTTCCTGACCGCCTCGCTCGCCCGGCGGGGTGGAGCGCTCCCGCGGCGTCGAATCGCCGGATCCTGGATGATCGCGTCGCTCAGGCCGGATCCAGCGCGCGCCTCGCCTCCGCCGCGACCTCGGCGGCGACCCGATCGAGCGTCGGGGAGGCGATGTTCCACTGCTGCCAGAAGAGCGGCACGTGCACGGGAGTCTCGTCGAGTCGCACGAGGACGCCGTCGGCCAGGGCGTCGCGGGCCTGCAGCTCGGGGGCGAGCGCCCAGCCGAGGCCGAGCTCGACGGCGCGCACGAAGTCGAACGCGGCCGGCACCGAGCTCCACGGCGGCCTGGTCGGGTCGACGCCCCGCGCCTCGAGCCAGTCGCGCTGCAGGCGGTCCCGGCGGTCGAAGTCCACGAAGGGGGCGCGTTCGAGCGTCTCCCGCGTCGGCCCCTCGGGGAACCAGCGATCGGCGAAGCCGCGAGCGGCGACGGCGAAGTACGGCATCCTGCCGAGCGGGCGCACGGAGCAGCCCGCCACCGGGAAGGGGCTCGAGGTGACGACCGCCGAGACGTCGCCGGAGGCGAGTCGCTCGGTCGTGTAGTCCTGGTCGTCCCGGTACAGGTCGAAGCGCACGCCGAGCTCGTTCGACAGGCGCACGAGCGGCGGCAGGAACCACGTCGCGAACGAGTCGGCGTTCGCGGCGATGGGGATCCTCACGGCATCCGTGCCCTCCGCGCCGAGCCCGCGCAGCGCCTCCCGCTCGAGCAGTGCCAGCTCCCGCGCGTACCGCACGACCGCGGCGCCGGCGTCGGTCGCCCGGGCGGGCTTCGAGCGCACCACGAGCACGCGCCCGATCTGCTCCTCGAGCGACTTGACGCGCTGGCTGACGGCCGAGGGAGTCAGTCGCAGGCGCGCGGCGGCGGCGTCGAAGGTGCCCTCGTCGACGACGGCGGCCAGCGTCTCGGCGAGCACGGGATCGATCCTCATGTGAAGCAATGCTAATGGTGGGTCAGAAATCTTCGCTGGAGTTGATGATCGCAGCCTGTCAGGCTCGATCGCATGGCTCCTCTCCTCGCCGGCCTCGGGCTCGGCCTCTCGCTCATCGTCGCGATCGGCGCGCAGAACGTGTTCCTGCTGCGGCAGGGCGTGCGCCGCGAGCGCGTGCTCGCGCTCGTCGTGCTCTTCGCGCTCTCGGACGCCGTGCTCATCGTGGCCGGCGTGGCGGGCCTCGGCGCCCTCATCGGCGCCGTGCCGTGGTTCGTCGACGTCGCCCGCTGGGTCGGCGCGGCGTTCGTGGCGGGCTACGGGCTCATGGCGGCGAAGCGCGCGATCCGGCCGAGCGGCGAGGCGCTGGATGCGGGCGAGGGGCTCGACGCGGATGTGGCGGACGGCCCCGCGACGGCCGCGTCGGCGGCGCCCGATACCCCGTCGACGGGCGGTTCGGCGACCGCACCGCGCGGCGCCGCCGTCGAGGTCGCTCCCGAGCTCGTCGCGACCGCCGCGGCGACCGCGACCGGTGCGCGGGCGGACGCCCCGGCTCCGCGCTTCGCCGCCACCGGCCTCGGCGTCATCGTCTCCGGGCTCGCCTTGACCTGGCTCAACCCCCACGTCTACCTCGACACGGTCGTGCTGCTCGGCTCGATCGCCGCGACCTACGGCGAGGGTCGCTGGCTCTTCGCGCTGGGCGCGATGCTCGGCAGCGCGCTGTGGTTCACCGCGCTGGGCTTCGGCGCCCGTCATCTCGGGCGCTGGCTGCGCTCGCCGCGCGCCTGGCGCATCCTCGACGGGGTCATCGCCGTCACGATGCTCGCCATCGCGGCCCGCCTGGCCTTCGGCGCGTAGCGCGGGTCCTGGGTGCGCCCCCGGCGTCACCGCCCGGTGCCCGGAAGGGGCCCTTGAGTCCAGGGCGCCCCTTCCGGGCACCGGGCGCGAGCTCAGTCGCCGCGCGCCTCGTTGAGGTAGTTGTAGATCGTGAAGCGGCTCACGCCGAGCGCCGCGCCGGCCGTGTCGGCCGCCTCGCGGATGAGGAAGAATCCCCGCTTGTCGAGCTCGTGCACGACCTCGACCTTGTGCGACTTGCTCATGCGCGCGACGGGGACGCCGATCGCCGCGACGGCGCCGTCGAGCATGGCGCGCGTGAGATCGCCGATGCTGCCCTGCAGCGGCTCGCGCGCGACGGATGCCGCGGGAGCCGCCGGTGCCGCGGCGGGGGAGGGGACGGCGACCGGGCGGCCCGGCGCCTGCGGGACCGCGACGGGTCCGGTGGTCGCGTGCGGGCTCGACACGAGCGACGCCGTGAGCGCCTCGAGGGTCTCCTTCGCCGCGAGCAGCCCGGCCGTGTCGATGTTGATGCACAGCGCGGCGACCGGACGCGCGGCGTCGTCTCGGTAGAGCACGGTGGTCGAGCGGCACACGATGCCGGTCGAGAGCACCTTCTCGTAGCCGATGCGCACCTCGGCCGGATCGCCCGCGAGGTCCTCGATCTCGAGCGGGGAGAGGGTGGCGCCGGGGGCTCGGCCGGAGAGGGAGCCCGCGATCGCCACCGCCGTCTGCGGGATGCGCGCGAAGTTGTGCAGCACGACCTCGCTGCGCGGTCCGAGCACGGCCTGCAGGGGAGCCACCAGGGGCTCCAGCACGGCGCACACCCGGTCGGCCTCGTGCCGGACGAGCGCCGAGAACTCGGCGCTCCCGACGACCGCGCCGGCGCCGCCCGCATCGTCCGCGTCCTCGCGGCGCTCGCCGCGCTCGCCGGTGGTCGCGTCGGCCGCTGTCGTGGTCACCTGGTCTCCGTCCGTGGGGTCGCGGGCCCGTTCGAGCATCCATCGCGTCGTCGTGCCGGCGTGCTCCGTCGCGTGGTTCGCGGCGGATGCCGGGCGGAGGCGCGGCTCGTCCCGTCGTGCTCCGTGCTCGCGTTCGCGGCGCCGCGCCGTCGCGGCCGCCGGGCCGGGATCGCCCCGGGCCTGCTCGTTCGTGACGCCAAACCTACCGCTCCCTCGTGGGCGGGCCAAGCCTGATTGACACAAATTGTTGAACTATTTACTCTTGTGCTCATTCGATCGTGCGAGCGGTCGCCGGCGCCGTGGCCGACGCGTCCGCCTCGCCCGGTCGCCCCGTGCGAGAACCGCGCGGGGCTCGCACGATCCCGAGCGCCGGCGGTACCCGGCCCGGCCGCTCACGACCCGACCACGACACCGACGTCGCGTGCGACGCCCCCGAACCGAAGGCAGGCGTGTCCATGACCCAGGCCCCCGTCACCGCCCAGAACCCGAGCGAGGCCGGCGCCGAGCATCGGCTCCGGCGCGCGCTCACCGTCCGCCAGCTCACCATGATGAGCATCGGCGGCACCCTCGGCGCCGGCTTCTTCCTCGCGCCGAGCGAGCTCCTCAACACCGCGGGCGTGGGCGCGATCCTCGCCTACCTGTTCGCCGGCGTGCTCGTCGTGCTCGTCATGTTCATGCTCGGCGAGATGTCGGCCGCCTACCCGGCGTCCGGCGCCTTCTCGTCGTTCGCCGAGCGCGGGCTCGGCCGCACGGCGGGCGTCACGATCGGCTGGCTGTACTGGGTGCAGCTGGTGGTCGTGGTCGGCGCCGAGGCGCTGGGCGCCGCGTCCATCCTCGAGGGCTGGATCCCCGCGGTGGGCAAGGGCTGGTGGGTGCTCCTGTTCGTGGTGCTGTTCGTGGCGCTCAACCTCACGCCGGTGAAGAACTTCGGCCTCATGGAGTACTACTTCGCGGGCATCAAGGTGGTCGCGGTCGTCGTGTTCCTCGTGCTCGGCGCGGCCTTCCTGCTCGGCCTCTTCCCCGGCTCCCCGTCGCCCGGCCTCTCGAACCTCTTCCCGGCGGAGGGCTTCCTCCCCAACGGCTGGGAGGGGCTCGCCGGCGCGCTGCTCATCGCGGTCTTCATGTACGGCGGCACCGAGGTCGTCACGATCGCCGCCGCCGAGACGCAGGACCCGGCCAAGAGCGTCGTCCGCGCCGTGCGCGCCATCATCCTCCGCATCGGCGTCTTCTACTTCGGCTCCGTCATCGTCATCGCCGCGTGCCTGCCGTGGAGCGAGAAGACCGGCTCGGGCGGCCCCTTCGCCGCCGTGCTGCACCTCATCGGCATCCCCGGCGCCGACGTCATCATGGAGGCGATCATCGTCATCGCGCTCCTGTCGGCCTTCAACGCGAACCTCTACGCGGCGTCGCGCATGGCCTACTCGCTCACCTCGCGCGGCAACGGCCCCGTCGTGCTCACGAAGGTGAGCCGCGGGGGCAGCCCGTGGGTGGCCGTGCTCGCCACCGTCAGCCTCACGTTCGTCATCGGGATCGTGCTCACGATCAACCGCGAGGCGGACCTGCTCACCGCCCTCCTGCGCGTGGTCGGCTCGACCCTCATCGTGCTGTGGACGACGGTGACGCTCTCCTTCATCGCCCTGCGCCGCAAGTCGCTGCGCGAGGGGCGCGAGCTCCCGTTCCGGATGTGGGGCTACCCCGTGCTCCCGTACCTCGCGCTGGCCGGGCTCGTCGGCGTCGTCGCCCTCTCGCTCCTCGACCCGGATGCGCGGCTGCAGCTCGCGCTCACGGCGGCGCTCACGGCGGTCATCGCCATCGCCGCGGCGATCATGGGCCGGTTCCGCCCGGCCCGCGAGGAGCCTGAGACGGCGCCCGTGGAGACCATCCGGAAGGGCTAGTCGGCGCCGCGCGGTCGGACGACCTCGCGTCGCCGGCGCGGGGTCGTCCACGGAGCCGTCTTCGAGGAGCCGCGCGTACCGTCGGGCATCCGAACGGAGGGAGCCCTCATGGACGTCCGACGCATGTCCGTCGTGCTCGACAGCCCGCATCCGCACGATCTCGCCGAGTTCTACGGCCGGCTCACGGGATGGGAGGTGGCGCACGACCCCGACGGGACGTGGTCGGTGGCCAGGCCCGCCGACGGCTCGCACGGCGGGATCTCCGTGCAGCTCGAACCCGTGTACCGGTCGCCCGTGTGGCCCGGCGTCGACGGGGAGCAGCTCATGATGAGCCACCTCGACTTCCTCGTCGACGACGTGGCCGAGGCCGTCCGCGACGCGCTCGCGGCGGGCGCGTCGCTCGCGACGACCCAGCCCGACCCGGACGACTTCACCGTGCTGGTCGATCCCGACGGGCACCCGTTCTGCGTCTTCTCCGACTAGCGGGGCGTCGTCGAGCGGCCGCTCCCGTCCGGGTACCGGGCGGAATTCGCGGGGCGGCTACGCGCGCGCGAACACGAGCGACACGTTCTGGCCGCCGAAGCCGAACGAGTTCGTGATCGCGGCGGGCACGTCAGCCTCGCGCGGCGCGCCCTGCACGACGTCGAGCCCGATCTCGGGGTCGATCGACGAGAGGTTGCGCGTGGGCGGGATGAGTCCCGTCCGCACGGTGAGGATCGTGAGGATCGCCTCGACCGCGCCGGCCGCGCCGACGAGGTGGCCGAGGCCGCCCTTGGGCGCCGTCACGGGCGGCACGGCGCCGTCGAAGGTCTCGCGCACGGCGCGCGCCTCGCTCACGTCGCCCACCGAGGTGCCCGTCGCGTGGGCGTTGACGTGCTTGACGTCCGCGGGTTCGAGGCCGGCCCGCTCGATCGCCCGGCGCATGGCCCGTACCTGCCCGCGGCCCGAGGGGTCGGTCGCCGTGATGTGGTGCGCGTCGCTCGTGACGCCGTAGCCGGCGAGGATCGCGAGCGGCTTCGCGCCCCGGGCGAGCGCGTGCTCGAGCCGCTCCAGGACGACGATGCCCGCGCCCTCGCCGAGCACGAAGCCGCGGCGGTCGGCGTCGAAGGGGCGAGAGAGGCCGGCGGGGTCGCCGTCGGGCTTGGCGAGCGCGCGCGACTGGCCGAAGGCGGCGAGCGTGAGGGGCGTGACCGCCGCCTCGGCGCCGCCCGCGATCACGACGTCGGCGTCGCCGTCCTCGATGAGCCGGGCCGCGAGGGCGAGCGCCTCGGCGCCGGCGGCGCAGGCCGAGACGGGCGTGAAGGTGCCCGCGCGGGCGCCGTACTCGATGCTCAGCTGGGCGGATGCCGCGTTGGCCATGAGCATGGGCACGGTGCGCGGCGAGACGCGGCGCGCGCCCGAGGCCTCGAGCACGTCGTCCTGGCCGAGGAGCGTCTGCACGCCGCCGATGCCCGTGGCCACCACGGTGGCGAGGCGGTCGCCGTCGATCTCCGGCGCGCCCGCGTCGGCCCACGCCTCGGCGGCCGCGACGACGGCGAGCTGCTGGAAGCGGTCGAGCTTGTTGGCCTTCGCCCGGCCGAGGATCTCCTCGAGGTCGGCCGTCACGGGCGCGCCCACGCGGATGGGCAGGTCGTCCCACACGGGCCCCGCCGACTCGAGGTCGCGGATGCCGGACTCGCCGGCGAGCACGGCGCTCCACAGATCGCGCGCGTTCGCGCCGAGCGGCGTCACGGCGCCGATTCCGGTCACTGCGATGGGCATGAAGGGGCTCCTCTGGCTGGGGTCCGAGCTCGACTTGTACGCCGAACAAGTTCACTTGTATCACATACAATTCCCGTATGGCCAGTCATGCCGACGATTTCGACGCGCGATCGGGACGCGGCTCCGCCCGCGGGGCCAGGACGCGCGCCCGCATCCGCGAGGGCGCCATGGCGCTCCTGCGCGCGAGGCCGGCGGGCGACGTGAGCGTGAGCGAGATCGCGCGCGAGGCCGGGGTCTACCCCAACCAGATCACCCACCACTTCGGCTCGAAGGACGCCCTGTTCGTCGAGGCCGCCTTCACCCTGCTGCTGCAGGACGCCGAACGGCTCCAGTCGTCGGCTCGCCGGATGCGGACGCCCGAGGCGTTCTCCGAGGCCATCGCCCGCACCGCGCTCGTCGTGCCCTCCATCCCGCTCGTCGTGCGTGCCCTCGCCGTCGCGAGCGGCAACGCGGCGCTGCACGGGAAGATCCAGTCGGCGATGAGCATCCTCTTCCGGCAGTCGGAGCGGTTCCTCGAGCGCACCCTCGTCGAGCGCGGCTGGGTCACCTCGCACGGCGTCGAGCGCGACGTGCGCACCTTCTGGAGCGCCGTCTTCGGCGCCGTGCTCATGAGCCGCGCGGGCGTCCCCGGCGGCCCGAGCGACATCGACGTCGCCGCCACCCTGACCATCGGCACGGCGTAGCGCCTTCGCTCGCGAGCGCCCGCCCGCCGCCGTCGGCGCGGCTCGTGGACCGCCGCCGCGCGAGGCGCGCCGCCACGCGGAACAGGCTGGCGCCGATCGTCCGAACGCGCAGTCCCCGCATCCGCAAGCGCCCTCATCGACGACCCAGCAAGCTGGTAGCAAACTGGCAACCGGCTGGCAACGGACGGTCCTAAGTTCCAGTCATGGACGCCATCGACACTGCAACGCGCGCCATCGACGAGCTCACCACCGAACGGGGCGACCTCGTCGACCTTCAGCGGAGGATCATCGGTCAGCTGCGCACCCTCATCCCCTTCGACTGGTACGGCTGGGTCACCACCGACCCGGCTACGACCGTCGGAGCCCTCTCGCTCGGCGAGCTCCCCGAAGGAGTGGACCTCGCCGAGTCGACGCGATTGCGCTACCTCACCCCCGTGACCCGCTGGACCGCGATCCCGCAGGGAGAGGCCCGCCGGCTCATGGCGTCGACGGGCGACCACCCCGAGGCGAGCGCGCAGTGGCGCGACCTGCTGAGCCGCTTCCACGTCCGCGACCAGCTCTCGATCGTCTTCGCCGACAACCGCGGCACCTGGGGCTTCCTCGAGCTCTTCCGCCAGGGGATCGACTTCACCGCCGCCGAGCAGGCGCTCGCCGCCAGCTTCTCGGCCCAGGTCGTCGCCATGATCCGCCGCATCCACGGGGAGTCGTTCCGCTTCGGCGTCACCACGCCCCACGTCTACCCCGAGGTCTCGCACAACGAGAACGCGACCTACCTGCGCTACTCCTCCTCGCTCGAGTACCTCGGCGCGAGCGGCGGCCATGAACGATGGATGCAGGTCGCCGCGCCCGGCGAGGCGGGGCGCGCCCTCGTCGCCGACGCCGGCATGCACGCGGCCGCGCAGCTGCTGGCCCGCGACGCCCGCGTCGACAACCATCCCGCCTCCACCCGGGTGCACGTCGGCGACGGCGAATGGGCCGAGCTCGAGGCGACGTGGGCGGGGGAGTCCGACGACGGCTCCCGCGACATCCTCGTCACCATGCGCTCGGCCACGCCCGACGAGCGGCTCGACCTCATCGTCGCGACGTTCGGTTTGAGCGCCCGGGAGCGCGAGATCATCCGCCGCGCCGTGCTCGGCGACGACCAGCGCGCGATCGCCCGCGCGATCGGCATCTCCGAGCACACCGTCAAGGACCACAGCGCGCACATCATGCAGCGGATGGGCACGGGCAGCCGCGCCGAGGTCGTCGCCATGGTGCTCGGCAAGTGGGCCAGCGAGGCCGAACGGCGCAGGAACCAGCAGCTGGGCGGGTTCTCGATCTAGCGGCCGCTCGGAGGGGGCGTCGGACGCCGGGCATCGGGTGTCCGCGGGGAGGCGGGGTCGCGCGGCGGCCCCGCCTCCGTCGCGTTCGGGCGGCGCCCGGTGCGGTCGCCGGTCGCCGAACCCGGGTCCGTGGACGGTGCTGAGGCGCATACGGCGTCCGGTCGGCTGCGAAGCCCGGGTTCGGCGATCGTGGGCGCGCGTCGTCGCCGACGCCGTTCGGGACGCCCGGCGCCGGCCTGCGGGAGTCTCGTAGACTCGAGGGGTTCTTCCGGGCCGCCGGCCCGGCCGCTGACCGGATGCCGCGCGCATCCACCGGGGAGACGGATGCCGCGCACGACGAGCCGCACCAGCCGGACGCGCCCTCGCGCCGCGCCGCTCGCCGTCGTCGCCACGGCCGCCAGCGCGGCGCTCGTCGCCGGCATCGCCTTCCTCGGCGGCGCCGTCGTCGCCCGCGACGCCGCGAGCGCCGCCGAGTCGACCGCCGTCCCCAAGCTCCTCGGCGACGTCGCCCCCGCCCCGCCCCAGGGCTCCGCCGCCGTCCCCGTCCGCACCTGCTCGATCACCGACCAGGCGACCGCCCCCGGCGCGCTCGAGCTCCACGGCGAGGTCGTCGACACCGCCACCGGGGAGGTGCGCTACGCGCTGCGCGCCGACGAGGGCAACCCCACGGCATCCGTCATGAAACTCCTCACGACGACCGCCGCGCTCAGCGTGCTCGGCCCCGACCACCGCATCCCCACCCGGATCTACGCGGGCGCCGAACCCGGCACCGTCGTCGTCGTCGGCGGCGGAGACGTCACCCTCTCCTCGCTCCCCGCGGGCGCGCACGGCTACTACGCCGGCGCCACCGCCTCCGTCGCCGACCTCGTCGCCCAGGCCCGCAGCGCACTCGGCGGCGACGCCGTCACCCGCGTCGTCGTCGACGGCAGCCTCTTCCAGGGCCCCGCCTGGCAGCCCTCCTGGCACGACGTCGACCGCACCGACGGCTACGTCGCCCCCGCCACCGCGCTCATGATCGACGGCGACCGCGCCGTGCCGCAGAACCAGGACTCGCCCCGCAGCCTCGACCCCCTCGGCCGCGCCGGCGCAGCATTCGCCAGCGCATTCGGCCTGCCCGCGAGCGCCGTCTCCACCGGCACCGCCCCCGCCGACGCGCGCCTGCTCGCCGAGGCCTACTCGCAGCCCGTCTCCGAACTCGTCGCCTACGCCCTCGAGGACAGCGACAACCAGGTCGCCGAGACCCTCGCCCGCCTCGTCGCCATCCAGCAGGGCTACGGCAACACCTTCGACGCCGTCGAGCCCTCCACCACCCACGCCCTCGCCGCCCTCGGCCTCGACACCACCGGCCTGCGGCTCGCCGACGGATCCGGCCTCAGCGGCGACAGCCGAGTGCCGCCCGCCTTCGTCGTCTCCCTCCTCCAGCGCGTCGACGACGGCGACTTCCCCGCCATCGGCGCCAACCTCCCCGCCTCCGCCCAGACCGGCACCCTCCGCACCCGCTTCGCACCCGACGGTTCCGGCGTGCCCGCCGGCGCCATCCGCGCCAAGACCGGCTTCATCGACGACGTCTACGGCCTCGCCGGCTACCTGACCGGCCCCGACGGCGAACAGCTCACCTTCGCCTTCTTCGTCGTCGGCAGGGTCGCCCCCGCCAATCGCGACTCGCTCGACTCGCTCACGGCGGCGGCCTACGGATGCGGGGCGCGGCTGGCCGGCTGGTAGGAGCTGCGGCCGGGGGCGCGGGGGCTCGGTTCGGTGGGCTGTTCAGGGGTCGCTGCGCGGGGGCGCGGTTGGCGGGTTGTTCGGGGTCGCTGCGCGGCGGCTGCTTCGAGGCGTTGGATCGTTGATGGCCGTGCGGGCGGGTCGGAGGGGCGCGCTTGCTCACGCCTCGCGATCACTGTTTCGGCCTGCTCGGATATCGCTGCGCGC
>Ga0153917_1001167_pt1 | contig 11857 bp, 9 predicted proteins | sample TSFL001MetaG_FD_104695 | JGI IMG/M metagenome (GOLD analysis project Ga0153917, IMG submission 104695) | Attine ant fungus gardens microbial communities from Florida, USA - TSFL001 MetaG | ecosystem: Host-associated > Fungi > Mycelium > Unclassified | place: USA: Florida, Paynes Creek Historic... | reverse complement strand
TTACGTTCGTTTGAGATGCAGCTGTTGCTGTTAATGCAGTTGGCTGTGTAATTGTAAAGCTTTGTGTTGTTGTACACATATTGGCATCGGTTACCGTTACTGTATAGGTACCTACAGAAAGTCCTGTTGCCTTAGCAGCAGTTCCTCCAGAAGGAGACCATGAGTAAGTATACGTTCCCGTTCCGCCTGTTGCCGATACTGTAGCAGACCCGTTAGAGCCGCCGTTGCAGCTTACGTTCGTTTGAGATGCAGCTGTTGCTGTTAATGCAGTTGGCTGTGTAATTGTAAAGCTTTGTGTTGTTGTACACATATTCGCATCGGTTACCGTTACTGTATAGGTTCCCGCAGAAAGCCCTGTTGCCGTAGCAGCAGTTCCTCCAGAAGGAGACCATGAGTAAGTATACGTTCCCGTTCCACCTGTTGCTGATACTGTAGCAGAACCGTTAGATCCGCCGTTGCAGCTTACGTTCGTTTGAGGTGCAGCTGTTGCTATAAAAGCAGCAGGCTCTGTGATCGTAAAGCTTTGTGTTGTTGTACACATATTGGCATCGGTTACCGTTACCGTATAGGTTCCCGCAGTAAGCCCTGTTGCCGTAGCAGCAGTGCCTCCAGATGGAAACCAGCTATAGCTGTAACTTCCCGTTCCGCCTGTTGCAGACACTGTAGCTGATCCGTTAGAGCCGCCGTTGCAGCTTACATTAGTTTGGGACGCAGCTGTTGCTATAAAAGCAGCAGGCTGTGTAATTGTAAAGCTTTGTGTTGTTGTACACGCATTGGCATCGGTTACCGTTACTGTATAGGTACCTGCAGAAAGTCCTGTTGCCGTAGCAGCAGTTCCTCCAGATGGGGACCAGCTATAGCTGTAACTTCCCGTTCCGCCTGTTGCTGATACCGTAGCTGATCCGTTAGAGCCGCTGTTGCAGCTTACATTAGTTTGGGACGCAGCTGTTGCTGTAAAAGGTGCAGGTTGTGTAATTGTAAACTCCCTTATAGCCAATACTTGGTTTCCTTTGGAAATTTCGCAGGTATAGATTCCGGATGTTAAACCGGTAAGCACCTGGCCGCTACCGCTTTTCGGGCTCCAGCTAAAAGTATACCCATTGACGGTTCCTGCTGTTACGACCATTGCATAACCGTTGGAACCTCCATTGCAGCTTACATTGCTCTTCACAACACCCGGAACGATTGCAAGTGATGCATTGGAAAGACCTCCGATACCCGCACTATTTTCGGCTTTTACCTTGAATGTATAAGAAGTACCGTTGGTAAGACCTGTAACCGTTATTGGGGAAGATGTTCCGGATGCTACAACAGATCCGGATGCATTCTCTACATAATAGTTCGTAACAGGACTTCCGCCGTTATCGGATGGTTCATTGAATACCACCGTAGCTTCTCCAGAACCGGAGATAACCGACTCAACCATCGGAGTTCCGGGCACACCGTAATACTTGATCGCGAATACCTTTTCCATCGTGGTGGCCGTATTGCTCGTTGAACGCACCCTTATGGAATAATCTGTTTTCGTAAGCGACTGCAGGTTGTTGACCAGCAATTGCGATCCGTTTATCGAAAAAAGGGCATTATCCGTGCTTCCCGTTCCGGAAACCAGAGAGTAAGTATAGGTTTTCGTATCTCCTGCAACAGAAGAGAAATTTCCAACGAGTGAAGACTGTTGGTTTCCGTATATAACCGTGTTGCTTAATAACACATCCGGAGGAGGCAGGAGTTTGAACTTCGCTACGATATTCTTGCTTCCATTCATGGTTACCGCTAATGGGTTTGCAGTAGAAACTACATCACCGTACCACCCATCGAAAACGCTGTTGGCAGCCGGGGCAGCCGTAAGGGTTACAACCTGGTTGGCACTAAAAAAGGACTGGTAGCCGTTGGACTGGGTATTGATTCCGAGCGGGTTGCTCGATACCGTACCGGCTGCTCCCTGTTCGTGCTGTACCCCCATTGTCAGGATGTTGGGATTTACCCCTCCTGTAACCGGGATTTTAAAGTCGAACGTGTTTCCGTAATCATAATTACCGCATACTATGGGGGACCCATTGTATTGCATGATGAGCCGCGCATAAAGGTTCCCGTTAAACGCATTGGTTGGAACGGCTATATTTCCGCTAAACGTATGAGTGCCGGAAACCGTTGTATTCTGGTTAAAAACAAGTTCAGTAGGATCGTTGCCTGGAATACCGTCGCGGTTGAAATCGATCCATATTTTTACAAATTCCTGATAAGGACTGTTGGTGACTACCTTTACCGAAACAGGAATCGATGTACCAGCCGTAACCGTCGGAATCACGGTACCGGTATAGTCGTAATACCCGGGCCCGTTAAAACCTGTATTTCCGCTGAATGTGATCCCGTTCAAAACAACAGTGTTCACATATTCACAACAGAACTCAGTAGGTGTAGAGCTACAAAGCGGTACAGAATTTACCACCAGTGTGGTACTTCCGGAGGCTGTACTGCATAACTGCTTCGAAGACACGATGCACCGGAACTTGTACTGGTGCAGGGTCGACACCGCATTTGCAATGTTCAGTACGGCCGTCGTGGTACCGGAATAGGTACCGCCGTCGGAAAGATCGGTGAAGGACGTTCCGCCATTGGAACTCACCTGCCATTGGTACGTTAGGGCTGTACCTGTTGCGCTGACCTTGAGGGATACCGAGGCTCCCACCGTGACCGTAAGGTTGGAAGTCGTATTTCCGACCTCGGGCGGATCACATGCCTGCGCCCTGATGCTCTGACTGAAGCTCAAAGCAATCAAAAGAAACAGAGATAAAAATTTTACCATAGTTTTGATTTATGTTAATAATTAAGTAAATGTTCAAAAAAACGGAACCTCATCGTTCCTTTAGCATCTTAAAGTGCCCGTTCGGTTTTAACCTTGCGGTCCGGAACGTTACCAGAAACCTGTTTTACGTTGCCGTTTCCGAGTGCACAAACAGGCTTTGCGATCCACCTGTATATTCCGTCTGCAAAAATGTAAAATCCGGCGAAAATGTTAAAATATAGAAAGGTAGTTAAAGAGTAGTAGTGCAAAAAAACCACTACCCGGACAGGTAGTGATTTATAATAAACTAATAAACAACACCTTAACAAGCTGTTTCGAACTCAATTAATTCTTTAAAAAAAAAATCTTATTGTTAACTTTAAGTCTACATAATTTCTATTTTTGTGTCAAACCGCACCCGTGAAAAACCTGTTAACCGTATTCGCCTTGCTCCTCGTTGGATTCGCCTTTGGAAAAAACGTTTCCATAGATTCTTTAAAAAAGCAGATTCTGCATGCCGGAAATTCCGGAAACCCCGAATTGTCCATCCGTCTGCTCAGCGATTTCTTGTCAGATTCAGGTGTTTCGTCTGCCGATCGTTATGAAGCATACCTGCTTAAAGCCGGTATCTACCGGAAGCTTTATAAGCATGAACACGCGCTGTATTTTCTGAACCTGGCCCTTAAAGAAGGCATAAAAGGCGTCGAAAAACATACTGTTGAACAGGAAATAAAAGCCGAACGGTCGTTCATCTATTTCGACAAGCAGCAATTTGACCTGGCCGAAAAGCTTACGAATGAACTGGAAGAAACACATTACCGTTACCTTAAACCGAAATACCTACTGTTCCTTTATACGCAGAAAGGTTATTTCCAACTGGCAAAAAAAGAATACGTGGCTTCGGAAACCACTTTAAACAAGGCCTTGGAAATAGCACGGGAGCACTTCCCTTCAGAGCTGCCGATCATCTACGGCAAACAGATAGAACTATACCACCTTACAAACAATCCGTCAAAAAGGGATGAAGCCTATACGGAAGGTCTTCAATGGGCACGAAAAACTTCCAACATAAAATACGAGTTCTACCTTGAAGAAATAATGAAGAACGTCTTCAGTAAAAGCAATGACTACAAAAATGCGTTCTTTCATCAAAAAAGATGTGATTCCTTATTTTCTATCTACAATTCCAACATCAAAAGCAGCAAGATCGAACTGCTGGAACAGCGTCTGAAGCAGCAGGATTATGATCATGACCTACAGAAAAGGCAGGATTATATACTGGTATTCGCCCTTTCATCCGTATTGCTGTTGCTGTTGCTGTTCTTCATGTTCAAGCTGTATAAGAATACAAAGGAACGAAACATCCTTATTAAAGAAGAAAACCAACGGATCCGCGAAGAAATCAGCTACCATATAAAGTTGACAGAACAAACGAAACATTCCAAAAGCAGCCTTTCTGATTATCCCTTTACTGAACGGCAGCTGCAGATTATCGAACTTGTTCAGAAAGGCAAAAGCAACAAGGAGATTGCAACGGAACTGTTTATCTCCGAAAATACCGTCAAATACCATTTAAAGACGATTTACAGTATACTCAACATCAAACAACGCAACGAACTGCTCATCCTGTATGCTTCGTAACAGACTATTTCAGCATGAAAAGTTTCCGCATATGTACAGCAAATGTATAAACCTTACCACTTGTGCAGCACTTATAATCACTTAAAACATTATGAACGTAAAAAGAAGCGTATTAGAAGCAAAAACAGACAAAGAACTGGAAGCATACATTCAAAAAGGCAACAGGTTCGTTCCCGAGGCCAACATCATTGCCTTTGAGATACTTAAATCGCGAGGCAGGTCTTTCAGCGCTGAAGAACTCGCGCTTTATGAAACGCTTATGGGTTCTGAAAAAACGGCATCCGGCGAAATCGCCGTGCATGAAAACTACAGAAAATCAGCTAATTTCATTTATATTTCAATGGCATTGGGAATCCTGAACTTTATTCTTAACGCCAACTTTTCTGTATTTACAGTATTTACTGCAATCTGTACGCTTGCTATAATTTCAGTAATGGGTTACCTTGTGAGTAAAGGAACAGATTGGATGAAGTATGTATTGCTGGTTTTTATGATTTTAGGCCTTTTCGGTATTCCATTTGTATTGTTCAGACTGTTTCAGAATCCCATCATAGGTGTCGTAAACATTATACAGATCGGTTTACAGATATGGGCACTGGTTCTATTATTTAAGATACCGTCTTCCATAAGGAGCTAACTCTTGTTAAGGTTTAAATATTATTGCCTATATTTAAAGTATGGAAGACCTTCATTACCTTGTGACGCGCAAACCCCGTAACGAGCTGCTGAAGAAGCTTGTAGCCTACTGCTATTTTCATGCTTCGGACGATGCGCAACGGGAAGAGTCCTTTTACTTTTATCCCAACTACCTTCATGCACTGACCATTTATAAGGGAAACGAGGTAAATGTGGACCATCATAACAAACGTTCCTTAGTACGCCCTTCAGCAAACAGAAACAAGTTCACCTGCCTTTATACGGTAAATTTAAAGGACAGGTTGTATGTAGACCTCAAAGGTGGTTTTTACAAGGTGGGTATCGTATTCTACCCATTGGGTATCAATCATTTTATCGACGCCTCCCTTAACACATTTATGCAGCACCCGTTTCAGGAGATCGTACTGGATAAGGCTTTTTACCCGATCATTACCAGACTTTCAAAAGAACAATCCATAGACGAACAGCTTGCAACGGTAGAAGAAGCACTGCTGGCGGCCTGGCATGCATTTGACAGTACCGTACTGCAGAAAGCCGTGAGGGAAATTGTACTGTCCAATGGAACCGTTAAAGCAGATGCTCTTGAAAAAGCTACCGGGGTCAGCAGGAAAACACTGCTGCGGCTTTTCAGGAAACACCTGCTTTCCAGTATGGAAGAATACAAGAAGATGGTTATGTTCCGGAATTCTCTCAATTATGCGCTGCAGCATAAAGAGCTTGTAAATCTTACAGATATTGCCCTCTATAACATGTATTACGACCAGTCGCACTTTATCAGGCATTTTAAAAGTATTACGAGCGAAACGCCTAAAACACTGCTTCCCAAAATCGTACAGATCGGGAACGAGGACCTTTACTGGCATTTTTTAGGACAATAACCTCCCTGTCCCAATTTTACAATTTTCCTACCCATACGCTTCCTATTTTTGCTGAAGTTATCTCTTAATGCAGTACCGGGCATCGAATCAGAAACCGGCAGACTTAACAGGTATCATATTCAAACGTAAAAATCAACAGACTAAAAACCAATACCATGAAAAAACTTTTTTACCTTCCGGCCGCACTTTTATTAACCTTAGCAGCATGCAGCAGCGACGATTCTTCAACTGTTCCGGCACCGGCACCATCCCAAAACCTGGAAACGCTTGTACAGGCCAGATGGAACATGACGGAATACCATTTGTCCGACGCTACAAGCGGAGAACCGCTGCAATCTTTAACGCAGAACGGCGACTGTACCTATTTCGGGTATATTGAATTAAGGGCTGAAGGCAGGGAGACGATAGCGTATTACAATGCGAACAAAAGCTGTGCGGAAACAAGGTATCCCGGAAGCTGGAAGGTGGACAGTACCACAAAGGAACTTACAATCACGGTAGAAGACAGCGGAATGGTAGCCGCTTACAGGATCCTTTCCGTTGACAACAATTCCATGGAGCTACAGGTAATTCACGAGGGCGGCGTAAAACCTGAAGACAACGGTGTACATCTGCGCGTAATGCTTAAGAAATAATTTAAACTCCTACAGCTATGAAACACATTCAATCACTGGCAGTGGCATGCCTGTTTATCCATACGTTCTGTTCAGCACAGACTCAGTTTAAAAACTGCCATGAAAACACCGTACTGCAAAATGTCATTGTAAATGACGCCGCTTCGAAGGAATGGATCGGGAATAGCGATCCAACGGGTACGCTTACGATACCTGAAAACGTAAAGGAAATTGAAATTTCACATCCTTCTTTCGGCTCTGTTACCATTCCGAACAGGAAAGGAACCATCTGTGCCGACGAACAGGGAGAAGTTTTAAACGAGCTCGTCATTGAAACAGGTGATAAGGTAACCAATGCTCTTCTAACGTTGCTCGACCATTCCTTCAACGTTTATAAAAAGGCAAATAAGGGAAAAAGGTATTACGAGGTGGATTACAGACTGGCCGGACAAAATCAGGTGTTCGAAACGTTCCGGGGAATCCTGGCTCTCGGTAACGTATTCAACAGTTCGTTCAACAATTACACACTCAAATGGACAGAAGCGATAAAGGATAACCCATCATTTAAAAAGCTACCTAGGTACCAGTACATTGAGCATACCAATGAGATCCTTTTCGCCGATAAGGGCGTTTTCGAAAAATTCAAAAAAAGGGTTCAGAGCAGCAAAGTGCAGCACATCGGCAACCAGTACTTTATCTCGAACAACGGCAGCGAGGAATTCGTAACGCTGGATGTCGACGCAACGGGGTTGCTTATTTCCGCATATGTGAATACCGAACTGCTGAACACCGGTAAATCCTACGGATTTGAAAAAGGTGACAAGCGGACCATGGGAAAAGTTGCGATGCAGTTTGCTTCAGGTCCTGATATGTATTTTGCCAGAGACCTGTCTGTAGAAGCCCGCTACCTGATTGACGGAAAAGATTATGAAAGTGAATGCTTTATCAAGCAGAAAAAGCTTACAAAAGAAGAAGAAAAACAGCTTAAAGGTAAAGGAATCATAGGCTTTGCCGTAGATTATACAGAACAGTTGGAAGCTTATCTGAATTCCCTTAAATAGGCTCTAAACCAAATCCAGATTAGATGAAAAGACGGCCTTTGCCGTCTTTTGCCGTTGGATAACCGCACAATATTACTTATGATTGGAACTATTCTCTCGTTTTTACCTGATAAAAATTTAATATTTTAGTAAAATGGTACGGTACTTCAGGGAACCGTAAACAACCTATCAAACACCTATTAAAAATACTCAAAATGAAGAAACTCTATCAAAACCCGGATTTCCGGGATGTATTGCTTATTTCGATACGCTGCCTTCTCGCTGCCGTTTTTTTGGTATATGGAGGCTCCAAACTGGCCGGTATGCAGTTCGGCGGACTAAGCTCAGCAGAACTGGGTACGCCCATTGCTGAACTGTCACTTTTTAAGATAGCCTGGCACCTTTTCGGTCACGAACCTTTTAATCTTTTCACGGGTATTTGCGAGATCATTGCCGCAGTGCTGCTGCTGCTCAGAAGAACTGCGGTAATCGGTACCCTCATGCTCATTCCCATCATTGCAAACATCCTGATTATCGACATTATGATTATGCCGCCCGGTTTAAAGATAAGCTTTATCTTCAGACTGTCATTTTATCTGCTCTTCTGCTTCTTATTGCTTTATGCATATAAAGATGAGCTGTTTGCGGCCTGGAAGCTGCTCACCGCAAAAAGGCCGCATTTAAAACATCCGTGGTGGCAATACCTGCTTGTCCCGGTGCTCATGGTGGTGCTTGAACTTATAAGCCCCGTGTTCAAGATCCTGTACCTGTTGCTTGTGGATCCTCATACCACCATGACCAGCATCGGCAGCCTGTTTTCTTAAGGGGACCAATACGAAGAGGACGGAAAAAACCGTCCTCTTCGTTGGCGTACGCAATTAAGTAATGCCTACCCTGCATGTGTATTTAGGGTTAACGGACGTACTTATCTGCGTATACCCCTTCCGATAAGCTGGCCGTACTGCGTCATTTCAAGCTTCAGGGAACCATCCTGCTGCTGCGTGAACTGCATCTTACCGTCGGTGCCTCCCTGACGGATGGCCTGGAACGTATTTTCTGAAGTAGGAAAAAAACGCATGTCCCAGTTCACCTTATCGGTATTGTAAACCAAATGATGGTTCAGATATGTAATGATGTGCGTAGCCGAAGGATCATCGGGATCGGTATATTCCCCGACGAGCCGCTGCAGTATGCTATCCGCAACTTCTGCCTTTTTCGGAAGTGGATAGGCTGCGGGGTTGTTATCGAGCAGTTGTACAATGTCTTCATAAGGACACACGCCTTTGTCAAAGTTGTTGAGCACGATGATGGTACGGTCGGCCGGAACGTTGTAATAGATAAGCGTGATGTAGCCATCCCAGCTTCCGGTGTGGCCGTAACTGAACAGCTTACCGTTTCTATGGCTCACATCGAAACCGAAACCGTAAAAGATCTTTTCTGCATCGTTCGTTTCACCCGGCTGCAATACTTCCTCCAGTTCGCGTTGTGAGAGCAGCTGGTTGCCTTTGAGCGCATTCACCCATTTGTACAGGTCTTCAACGGTGGAATTTATTTTTGCGCTGCCCACGATTCCGTCCATACGGTGCGCCATGGTACGCCCTACCCTTGCGTCGTCTTCCGTTGCCCGCTCAAAAGACCCCGGAACCCACACATATCCATACGCATAGTTTGGAATGTTACGAGGCGACAATCTGCGGTTGTATACGAAGGTATGATGCATTTCCAGCGGTTTGAAGATGGCCTTTTTAAGATAGTCATCAAGCGGTTGTCCGGATACCCTTTCAATGATCGCGGCTAAAAAGGCATAGTTCGTATTGGAATATTCGTACCTTGCCTTGGGGCTGAATTCCAACGTATCCTTGCCGTTTGCGTAATAACTGATCACATCCCCGTTCGTCGCTATTTCATCCTTGTCCCAGTGCTGTCTGAACCCGGCCAGGAATTCAGGTATGCCGCTGCTGTGGTGCAGCAGGTCGTAAATTTTCACTCCTTTAAAATTTCCAAGTTCGGGAAGATACCTCGTAATATCTTCAGTATAGCCGATCTTCCCTTCCCGGTGCAACAGGGCAATGCCTACACCTATAAACTGCTTGCTGCACGAAGCAAGCTCAAATACGGTTTCAGCATCATTGAGTTGCTTTGCCGCCTCGTTGCGGTAGCCCTTTCCCGCCTTATAAAGCACTTTTCCTTTTTCGGCGATCAATACGCTGCCATTGAACTGGTTCTGTGCATGAAGCGCTGTAAACAGGGAGTCGAGTCGTTCCCTTTGCTTATGTTGCTGGGCGAAGCCCGGGTGCATCAAAAAAAGGCATAGGAACACCCTAATGAGATTTTTACAATTCATTTTAAGTTGTTGTATGGTTAAAAAAGTGGTATAGCAGCGTTGTTGCAATATTGCCTCAAATTATGAAGCCTGATTGCGTTATATGCTTTTTACAAGGCAGTTCTTCTGCTTTGGGAAGACCTTTCCCTTACAGCTGCGGCCTCCTGGCGTATTAAAGCGGCCTTTCTGCGTATGATGTCCGCTTCTTTTCTTGCCAAAGCGGCTTCTCTGCGTATGATATCCGCCTCTGCTCTTATCACAGCAGCTTCTTTCCTTATGGAGTCTGCTTCTGCCCGGATAAGGGCTGCTTCGTCAGCTTTAAGTTCCGATTGTTCCTGTGCCGCGGCCGCGGCCTCCTCAATCTGCAGTAGCTGCGGCTGATCCGGAAGCTCGGTAATGTTTCCGGCTGCTTCCCCTGTGAATGCAGAATTTATTTCCGGTTCGCGAATACTTTTATGCGGTACGGCGACAGCTTTCGCCTTAACTGCAGGCGGTACCTGTACCGTATGCACCTGTTTGTTCTGTGCATTTACAACGAACGCAAATGCTACGGCAAATACTACGGGCAGCGTCAACACCCGGCGTATATAGCCAAACCTTGTCCGGGGTCTTTTGAGCATAAGCAACCTCCTTTTAATGCTGGAATGAAGCAACGGGCTCTCTATAGAAAAACGGTTTCCCGAAAAATGACTCTCCAGCAGCAGTTGTGCAAATGCAGCGGTATCTGAAGCGGCTATGGCTTCCCTGTCTGCTAGGTATTCATGTATGAGGTGCAGTTCTTTCTTTATAAGCAAAAAGAACGGGTTGAACCAGAAAATACTCTGTACCACCTCCATAAAAAGCTTATCGTGCGTGTGCTTTTGCCGTATATGCACCATTTCGTGCTTCAGTACCTGCCTTCCTACATCAGAATCCATGGCGATGGAATCCTTCCAGAAAAGATTCCGGAAATAAGAAAACGGCGCGCTCTCCAGGTCGGTACGGTAAAAACGGATGTCCTCCCATGCTTCAACAGAAAATCGTTTCTTCAACCGCGTTATTTTAAAGATGCCTGCGAAAAACCGCAGCGTAAAAAAAACAGCTACAACGATAAAAGTTATGACCAGCATCTCAGCATAGCCCATTGAACCTGCTTCCGTAACCGGCCCCGAATGCTGCAGCTTATGCACCACGCCGTATACATCCTGCCCCACCTCTACCGTAAAGTAGCCTGTTTTGAGCAAAGGTAAAAGCAGCGAAGCAACAACTGAGCCCAACAGGTAAAACCGGTTGAAGCGATGAAACGTCTCTTCCTTTAAAAACAGACGGTAATACAGGTAAAGGGCTGCCGATATCCCTGTGGCCTTCAAACAATAAAACAGTATAGCTTCCATCAGTCTTTATTTTTAAGTTCGTTTAACAACATTTCAAGGTCTTCCACGCTGAGTTCCTTCTTTTCAACGAGGAAGGATACTGCATTGGTATAGGAGCCCGAAAAATAATTCTTTACAAGGCTCCTTATCGATTTACCGCTGTACTGCTGCTGCGAGATAAGCGCAAAATATTCATGCTGCCTTCCCGAAAGTGTATAATCTACAAACCCCTTTTCCTTTAACACCTTCAATAAGGTGGAAACCGTATTGGTATGTGGTTTGGGTTCAGGAAATACTTCCAGCAGGTCCTTGAGGAACCCTTTTTCTATTTTCCACAGATATTGCATCAACTGCTCCTCTGCTTTGGTCAATGATAAAATCTTCATATAGATAGTTTTCAAAATTACGTGGTATAAATGTTTATAACTAAAAACATAGTGATACAAATATACATCTAATTTTCAATTTTACAACTATTTTTTTAGTGATAAAAAAAGAGCTTTTTATATTTTTTTATAAGCTTTTTTGTAAGAGTATTCTTGGATTCTTAAAAAAACAGTTTTTATA
>Ga0153917_1001165_pt1 | contig 11932 bp, 9 predicted proteins | sample TSFL001MetaG_FD_104695 | JGI IMG/M metagenome (GOLD analysis project Ga0153917, IMG submission 104695) | Attine ant fungus gardens microbial communities from Florida, USA - TSFL001 MetaG | ecosystem: Host-associated > Fungi > Mycelium > Unclassified | place: USA: Florida, Paynes Creek Historic... | reverse complement strand
GGTATAGGATAGCGACGAATTTTCCCTCCTTGTTCGGAAATTGATGATGAGTCAACAACACACTACCCAGACATCTGGTCAGGGTCTGCTTGAGCGCGTGTTTAAACTGCGCGAGCACGGCACTACGGCACGCACCGAAGTGATCGCCGGTTTCACCACCTTCCTGACGATGGTCTATATCGTTTTTGTTAACCCACAAATTCTGGGCGTTGCTGGCATGGATACCAGCGCCGTCTTCGTAACGACCTGTCTTATCGCGGCCCTCGGCAGCATTCTGATGGGTGTGTTCGCGAACCTGCCTGTTGCGCTGGCACCGGCGATGGGTCTGAACGCCTTCTTCGCGTTTGTTGTGGTTCAGGCGATGGGCCTGCCGTGGCAAGTGGGTATGGGCGCTATCTTCTGGGGCGCGATTGGCCTGCTGCTGCTGACCATTTTCCGCGTACGTTACTGGATGATTGCCAATATTCCTGTGAGCCTGCGAGTAGGTATCACCAGCGGTATCGGTCTGTTTATCGGCATGATGGGCCTGAAAAACGCCGGTGTTATCGTGGCTAACCCGGATACGCTGGTCAGCATTGGTCATCTGACCTCGCACAACGTGCTGCTGGGCGTGCTGGGCTTCTTTATCATCGCGATTCTGGCGTCCCGTAACATTCATGCGGCGGTGCTGGTGTCCATCGTGGTAACAACGCTGCTGGGCTGGATGCTGGGTGATGTTCACTACAACGGCATCGTCTCTGCACCACCGAGTGTTACCACCGTGATTGGTCACGTTGATCTGGCGGGCTCCCTGAACCTGGGTCTGGCGGGCGTGATTTTCTCCTTTATGCTGGTCAACCTGTTCGACTCCTCCGGTACGCTTATCGGTGTGACCGACAAAGCAGGCCTGGCAGATGAGAAGGGTAAATTCCCGCGCATGAAGCAGGCGCTGTTCGTTGACAGTATCTCTTCCGTTGCGGGCTCCTTTATCGGTACCTCTTCTGTTACCGCTTACATTGAATCCTCTTCCGGGGTCTCTGTGGGTGGCCGTACCGGTCTGACCGCAGTTGTGGTTGGTATTCTGTTCCTGCTGGTGATTTTCCTTTCTCCGCTGGCGGGGATGGTTCCACCGTATGCGGCAGCAGGTGCGCTGATTTATGTGGGCGTGCTGATGACATCCAGCCTGTCACGCGTGAAGTGGGATGATTTAACCGAAGCAGTTCCCGCGTTTATTACTGCGGTAATGATGCCGTTCAGCTTCTCGATTACCGAAGGTATCGCGCTGGGCTTTATCTCTTACTGTGTGATGAAGATCGGTACCGGTCGTTTCCGCGACCTCAGCCCATGCGTTATCGTTGTGGCGCTGCTGTTTGTGCTGAAGATTGTGTTTATTGATGCACACTAAGATGCTGGTGGTGTCAGGTGGCGCTTCGCTTACCTGACCTACGGGCGAGGTTCCCTCTCCCTGTGGGAGAGGGGTAGGGTGAGGGCAAGCTTACGCTTTCACCCGCTTAATATAATCGCCAAACGCCGTCAGCTGTCCTGCCAGGTGATCCCGCGTGCTTTGATCAACCACTTCACCCGTTTGCGGGTCGACCTTGTTCTGAATCACACCGCCCATAAATTCCGGCTTGTTCATCACCATCGCATCCAGGAATACCAAAATCTGGCGCAGATGATACTGGCAGCGCGCGCCGCCAATGGCGCCCATCGAGCTGGTCTGAATCAGCACTGGCTTACCAGACAGCGGCTGCTGGGGTAAACGGGATAACCAGTCAATCGCGTTCTTCAGGCCACCAGGCACCGAATAGTTATACTCTGGCGTAACGATAACGACGCCATCAGCCTGGCGAATCTGCTCTGCCAGCGCTTCTACGCTCTGTGGAAAACCGTCTTCCTGCTGAACATCGGCATCATACAGTGGGATATCACCAATAGACGGCAGCGCTGAAACCTCCATTCCTGCCGGAGCCAGCTGTGGAAGAGAACGGGCAACCATCCCGTTAAATGAACCTTTGCGCAGGCTTCCCAGTAACGTAACAACTTTCAACGTATCAGACATGATTACTCCTTTTTCATCATGATGGCCCTGGATGGGTCAGTTAAGGGTAAGAGCTTTTTCTGCCGGTAAACTGGTTAATCTCATTAAACGTGCGGCAGGTTCATTAGCGCGCGCCGGGACATCAGGAAGACTATGCCACCCGCGGCTGCTGTCAAATTCCCAAATTTTGAGGCGTTCAATGGCCGGCGTCACGGCAATTGACCAAATCAGAACATCTTCCGCATCACTGAGTGCCTCAACCAGTGCCGCTTTTGAGGCACGCAACCGGCCGGAGCCGGGCAGCAGCTGAAGCAGCCGGGCATCATCAGAGGCACAGCCTGATAATTTACGAATACTCTGGCGCAGCGTGATGAGTTGCGCCTTCGCTTCACTGGGATCGTTCTGGTTACGGATCCACAGTTTTTCGTTGCTGGAGAGCGGGTATTCATCAAGCGTATTCACTCCCAGGAAACCGGTGGTTGCTCGCTGGAGTTCCATATCCAGCCCGCAATCGCCTTCGGTGGTGAGGGCTACGCCAATAATGTTGCCGGTGTAAGAGATAGAAAAGCGGGGAAGTTCCGGGTCAGCAAAGACCGGGCGGCCTTCTGGCTGGGTAATGATATCCGGCAGCTCGCTGGTGCCGTACAGCATAAACATCAGCTCCGCGAGCAAGGCTCTGGAGGCTAAAAAGCGCGTCCGGCGATGTTCCGGGAGTTTGAGTGCCTCACTGTGACACGCTGAAGAAATTCTGGCCGATACGAGGCGTCCTTCTGTGAGTATCCCTCTTGCAAAGTGCGTTGCCATTTTTCGCTCCTTGATAATGGTCGTATTCGGTTAAACGGTTACATCATTATCGCTTAACTTCTCCTCTGTTTTAATCAGTAAATGGCAGTAAGAGAAGCCTGAGGACCGAACTTTACATTTTCTTAGGCAAAAATAGGATCGCTAGCTCAGTGGGGAGCCATACAGCGCCTTAATCGTCTCTCTGAGCCAGAGGATTTTCGGGTTGTGGCTATTACGCTTATGCCAGATAAGCGTGAAGGGCACGGTCAGCTTTTCTGCCTGTGCTTCATCGACGGGAATAGGGAGTGCAATCAACTTACGCTGGTGGAGTTGATTGTAGTGATGGCAGTAGTGCGGAGCGGTGGCAATATAGTTATGGCCCGGCTGCGCTGCCATAAACATCGACTGCTCGAACCCGGGCAGGCTCATGGCGATATTCCGCTCGCGGCCCATCTCTCTTAGCACTTCATCGAGTGCCCAGGTATCGCTACGTTCCCAGTAAATACTGATATGCGGGTAGCGCAGGAAGGTGTCGAGATCCCACGCTTCCTGAAGCGCCGGATGATCTTCCCGCAGATAAACACAAGGGCGGTCGCTGAACAGGATTTCATAGTCGATAAACCACGGCATCAGCTTAAGCAGCTCGCGGGAGCGTGGGTGCGTTTCACGCCCGGTAAAGCCGAGGTCGACCTCGCCACGCGTAATCGCATCCAGCGAATCGTAATCCCACTGCCGCATCTTTACCGTGGCCTGTGGGTAACGTTGATTCACCTGCTCCAGCAGGGCATTGAAGCGGATCAGCATCAGCGGCGTTTCCGCCGCCATTTCGAATTTCAGGCCGCCGGGTGAGTCATGGTGGAATTTATCGAGGATCTGATTACCAATCTGCATCCAGTCGGCCAGATCCTGCTCCAGACTCACCGTCAGAGGCGTAGGCAGCAGCCCCAGCGGGGTTTTCACAAACAGCGGGTCCTCAAACCAGTCGCGCAATTTCGCCAGTGATTTACTCACTGCCGACGGCGTGACGTTCATCCGCTTGGCGGCTTTGGTCACGCTGCGTTCCTGCAACAGAAGTTGCAGGGTTAACAACAGGTTAAGATCGAGGCTGCTGATGGACTTCTTCATAATGTGCGGCGGTCTGTATCACCAGAAGTAAAAGAATGCAGAGTATGCTACAGCCAATCAGTATCCCGATCAGCATATTCAACGCGTTAAGACCAAGAACGGCCGCCAGCCAAATCCACAGCGAAGAACCGCAGACCTGGGCAATACCCAGTACCGAGCTTGCTACACCTGCACGCAGTGAGAATGGGCCAAGCGCCTGGCTCATCGCCACGCCAAACCCAACGGAGAATCCGGCGCAGATTAGAGTAATGCCTGCCAGCATAATGGCATGTGAGTGTGTGATGGCCAGAATCACGCCCGCTGCCAGGAAAAGCACCTGAGAGGTGAGCATCAGCGTGCGCTGACGGAAAATATTCAGGGCAAAAGGCGTTGAGAACGAAACGGCCATGCTGACCATCGCCGTCGCTGCCATCACCGTGGAATATTCACCGCGATCGAATCCCATCGTTTCCATCAGCAGAACCGGGGAAACGTTTACATAGGTCAGGATCACCGCCACGCTGAGGGTTGTGACGAGCAAACGGCTGATGAAAAAGCGATTCAGGAGCTTTTCAGCTGGGTTAATCGTTGCATTATGCCCTGCATTTTGTGAACCGGGGTGCGTTTCTTTAAGCACCGCGATAGACAGAATAAAGACCAGCCCGCCCATCGCCGCCATTGTCCAGAACAGGCTCTGCCAGGGGAACTTAAGCATAATCAGATAGCCCACAACGGGCGCCAGCACGGGAATAATGCAGGTGATGCCGTTCATCATGGAGAGTACTTTGGCGCGTCGCTGGGCATTTAAGGTATCGCGCAGAATGGCAAAGGCCACCACGTAGCAGCCGCCAGCACCAATGCCCTGAATAAAGCGTCCGGCCAGGAACAGGCTGCTGTCCTGAGCCATTGAACACAGAACAGAAGCCAGCGCAAAAATCACCGCGCCGGTAATGGCGACAGGCTGCCGTCCCGCTTTGTCCGCAATTCTCCCGGCAAATACCATCGACGACGCCATCCCTGCGAGATAGGCTGAAAACGCAATATGCAGTTGTGCTTCGCTGGCGCCCAGATCGCGGGCGATGTGCGGTAAACCCACCAGATACATATCAATACCTGACGGATAAAGCAGAACCAGTGCAAAACTACAAAACAGAAAACGAGCCATAGATCCCCCATAGATGCTGGCAAGCAGAATAGGGGGAGAAAGAGGATTAAGCGAGTTGCCATTTGGACAATGGTGATTTCCTGGGAGGAAATCACCACCTGCATTTTGTTCTTTATATAAGTTTCATTCCCTTTATCCACCACCCCCTCCAGAATAGCTGGTTACTGCACAGTTACTGGTATTCCCAGACTCCCCCGTAGTTGAGGTTGATTTTCGGCCCCGTAATGTTCATCCCACCAGGATGAATAACCACAAAATGAACCTCCCGCCTTCCGGTTTATCTGGCTACTTATTTTTTGTTATATTATTTTTGAGTTTACCAGTGTTTATTTTTTTCATAGAGGGAACTAACTTCATTACCATCAATTTCAATAAACTCCTGATTTGTTCTGATTTTAAAGGCGTTATCATCAATTGCATTGTGAAAACCAAACTTTTCCAATAATTCCACTAATGACATACCTTTGTTCTTGATATCTAATGTGCGCATCCATCTTTTTTTCAATACATATGGTGTACCCTTTTTAATATGGCAATCATTAATTCTTGAAGAATTGATAGATATAAGGCTGTTATATATGTGTTTATCTGTAAACCATTTTTCATCAACCACAGTATATTCCAATGAACTAATGCTATAAAATCTCTTTCCTGGAAGGAATTCATAATTATCATTAAGCACTTGTGTAAGTGAAATCATTTCCCCAGGAAGGACCTCAATCCAGTCAGTTCGTTCAAAATTGCCTCTGTAATCAAACTTTCCACCTAAATAAACCAACATTATATTATCTGTGGTTATTAAGAAATTCATATTCAATGCCGAGAATGATATTTCAGGAATGAAGATGGGTTTATCACCATGATTTGTAAATCTAATGGTTGATAATATTGATTTTTGTTTCTTATTTAGAGATAGCTCAAGGGTTACGTTAAGGTTTTTTTTTGTGTTTATATTTTCAATATCAGATGTCGAGTGACGGAAATATTTATCAGACAATGGATAAATACTTGCCTTTTCATATTTGGTACCATCCCATCCTCGCTTGCCGTACTCGTATTTCATAATGGTCAAATCGCTGGCAGTTGTCTGAAATGAAACTAAGATACAAAAAACAAATGTTTTTATCGAAAGGAAACAGTTAGAACCGTCCATTTTTCTGCCTTATTGCAATGAATACCATAAAGTAAATGTCAAACCTCTATTTGAAAATACCTTTCAATATTATAGGCGTTATTAAAAACATTTTTATCACCAGATCTCACAAGTTTATCTGCACCGGCCAAATGTCCTTCATAAGACGAATTATCCTGGTTAGGTAAAGGTTTACTACCATCAGATTCATAATCTAATGTCCCCATTCCGCCTGAAGTCGGATCAACAAAATTCTTTTCAAAATGACTAAGTTCATGGCAAAGCGTTGCTACGCGAGAGTCAATTCCCATGACTGCACCACAAGTCCTTACGTTTCTATCATTAATTCTACCTGTAAAATTTATTCCTATATAAACCTTAAAATCGGTTTGTTGAGAGGGCTTGACAAAAGCGGCAAATGTTTTGGGGGTTCCAGCGGCACGAGAAAGGGTAGAGCTAGTAGAATCGCTAGGGTTATCTGGATCGTAGATTAAATTAACAAAACTATCCAATGTCAGTTGATTTTTTATCCAGGTGAGCCTTCGTATGCAATCTTGCATTACTTCCCTTGCTGTTATTTTATGTATATCTGAAACTCCTCTTATGGGCATGTCTATATCAATAATTCGTTCTCCCTTTGAACCAAATATCATATAAAATTCATCTTGTTCTTTCTCCCCCCATGTTTTAAGATCGAGCTTTCTTTGATCTAAAACCTTGCCGATAGCATCTAATGTCTCTTTAATCATCACCTTAAAATCGTTTATTTTGCATTGGTTAATGATGGTTTTATTTTTTGATGGCTTACCTTTTGTTCTATCTTTCATTTCGCTCTTCCCAACACGAGTCAAAATCCGGATTAATCAGTTTTACCTCAATTTCTTGATCGTCATCTCTGATGAATAGTTCAGTATTCCCCTGCGCGTCTGTTATTCCTTCTGTCTTTGTGCCGTCAGTAAAGTAAGCAATATATCGCGTGTTAGGATACGGTGAACTATCCGTATCCATAAAATGAAACTGAATACTATATTCTCCTGATTGGTCTTTTTCTTCTGGCTGATCTTGCTTTCCTGAGTCACCACGACTTCTGGAGCCATCACGTCCTTCATTACCCTCCAGATCAAACGTTGCATCATCATCTTCCAGTTCTTTCAGCACAGTTGGTTGCATCGTCTTAACCGGTGCTGCCGGACTCCCCCCGCTGTTGAGGTTTATCTTCAGTCCCGTAATGTCCACCCCGCCCGGATGGAGGGTGATGAACGAAGCACCTGACTTCAGGCTTATCTGACCGCTGCTCTCCAGCACGATATCGCCCTGAACCTTAATCCCCAGCGCTCCTGCCACCTTCCGCGCGAGGTCACCCTTTACTTCCAGGCTGTGGCTGCCTTCCACCTGGCTGATATGGTCTCCGGTGGTTTTATGCTCCTGTTTCCCCTCGACCGTCACCCTGCGGTCATTCGCCACGTACAGCCTGTCGTCATGGCTGATGCTCACCCTCCGGTCATTCTTCACTTTCAGCGTCTGGTCATTGCCTGTACTGATACGCCGGTCATGGGCCACGGTGATGAGCTGGTCGTGCCCGCCTGCGCGCTCCTTACCCACCGTCACTGTCTGCCCGAATCCGACAGTGATGCTCTGGTTGTTGCCGATGGTTTCCGTGTGGTCCACTTTCACGTCGGTGGTGCGGTTGTTCAGCACCTCAGTGTCCATGTTCTTTTGCGCATGGATATACACCTGCTCGTTGCCCGTCGCATCCTCAAAGCGCAGTTCGTTAAACCCGCCGCCTTTGTAAGTTTTCGAGCGGATGGTCATCTGTGTTTTCGTCCCCGGCAGGCTGCCCGGTGAGCGGTTATCCTGATGATAGGTGCGCCCCATAATGATGGGCTGGTCCGGGTCACCGTTGAGGAAGTCGACAATCACCTCCTGACCCACGCGCGGAATGGCCAGATTGCCGAATCCCGCACCGGCCCACGCCTGTGACACCCGTATCCAGCAGGAGCTGTCTTCGTTTCCCGGGCAGTAGCGGTCCCAGTGAAAACGCACCCGGACACGGCCGTGTTCGTCACAGAAGATTTCCTCACCTTCCGGACCGGTGACGATGGCGCTCTGCGGACCGTCGACGACGGGTTTGGGGAGCGGGAAGGGACGCCAGGTCCGGTCCGCCGGTATCACGTCGAAGGCATTGCTGAGCGTGGTGCCTTCCCCCTGGTGGCCGTGCTGTGCCTGTGGCTGTTCACCCTTCAGTACCGAGCCGGTGACCTGCCATTCCCGGTTCAGTGCCAGTGAAGGGTGGCCGGTCAGGGTGAAGCGCTTTCCGGGCCACAGCTTCGGGGAGTTGCTGATGCAGGTCGCCGTTTCAGCATCATGCCGGTGGCCTTCAGCCTGATAGCGGGCAAAGTCCTGTCCGTGCTGCACATCCTTGAAGCGCCCCGGGTAATCGAAGATTTCATACTGGCTGCGCTGGCCGTTCAGGTTCCGGGCATGATGGCTGAAGTAACCGGGCCAGCCGGGGGTTTTGAAGGTGTAATCCTGGTTTTCCACCGATGAAGGGCGTATCTGCGCCTGGTAGCGGAATGCACTGATGCAATCGGTGGAGGCTTCGCGGATGTTCGGGTTAAAGGGCAGGGAGCCGAGGGTGGAGACACCGGCGACGTCATCACAGAGCACCAGCGTCTGGCCGGGCCCGGTCGGATGGAGCCAGTCGAAGAAGAAAATGCCCTCTTCGGCCCACAGGCGGGTCAGAAAACCGAGGTCGGTCTCCCCGTACTGTACGCAGAACTCCCGCGCCGGATGGGCTTCATAAAAGGACGGCACCCAGTCAGTGACGCCGTTTTCCGCGAGCAGGGTGGAGGAGATGGTCTGAATGTCCTGCTGCTGAAAGATACGAAAGTTCTGACGCAGGCCGCAGCGCCAGAGCGGGGAGGAAAGGGTCAGGTGGTAATTCATCTGCCAGTCATTGTTTTCCCCGGTCTGCATTCCGGTGATGATACCGTGGAGGTAGCGTTGTGGAATGGTGCCCTGCCAGACGGTGAGGGTGGCGTTCTTTTCAAGGAAATCCGCTGCGGAGAGGTCAGGCTGGTCGCCGGCAATATCGACACTGAGTGAAAAGGGGATGGAGAGGCTCTGGTAAAGGGTGAAGCTGACAACGGCGGTTGCAGTTTCCGGCAGGCCGTCCACCTCCAGCGTAAAGCGCAGTCCCTTCAGCGACATAATGGCTTCTCCATAATATAAACAGGGAAAACCTTAGCGCTGAATCTGATGGGGAAACAGTGATTATCAGGATAAAATCCAAAACCAGGAATTTATAAAGGAATGTATAAACTGAGTTAATGAAATGAGGTGATACATTGAACATTATGGTGGTGACGATGTGGAGGCAGATAAGGCTGTGATCTTCTTGCTGAAAACAGTGCCATCAAAACTGAAACCAGCATTTGCATCGGGAACGCGAGAAAATTAACTGCACAACTACGCACTAAAACATACAATAAAAACCCGCATTAACAGGCAGTTAATGCGGGTTAGTGAACGTTCACGGACGAGGATGGACTAAAACTTATTTACCAATACAGAAACTGGAGAAAATCCGTCCCAGCAGATCGTCCGACGTAAACTCCCCGGTGATCTCACTCAGATTTTGCTGCGCCAGACGCAGTTCTTCCGCCAGCAGTTCACCCGCCCATGCACCGATCAGCTGCGCTTTACCCTGAACAAGGTGGTTCGCCGCCTCTTCCAGCGCCTGTAAATGACGACGACGTGCCAGGAAGCCGCCTTCCATGCTGGTGTCGAAGCCCATACTCTGTTTGAGATGGTTACGCAGGTCGTCCACGCCTTCGCCGGTACGGGCCGACAGGCGGATCAGTGAGTGACCATTCACATCGCTGATACCCAGCGTTTCACCGGTTACATCCGCTTTGTTACGCACCACCGTGATGGGCAGTTTGGCTGGCAGACGGGCGATAAAGTCAGGCCAGATCTCCGCCGGGTCAACGGCAGCAGTGGTTGTGCCATCCACCATAAACAGGACGCGATCGGCTTGCTCGATTTCCTGCCAGGCACGTTCAATACCGATACGCTCCACTTCATCACTCGCATCGCGTAACCCGGCGGTATCGATGATGTGCAGCGGCATCCCATCGATATGGATATGTTCGCGTAGCACGTCACGCGTTGTACCGGCAATATCGGTCACGATCGCCGCTTCACGGCCCGCCAGGGCGTTCAGCAGGCTCGATTTCCCGGCGTTAGGGCGACCGGCGATAACGACCTTCATCCCTTCACGCAGCAGGCTCCCCTGGCGTGCTTCGGCGCGAACAGCATCGAGGTCAGCCATCACGCTGTTAAGCTGCGCTTCGATTTTGCCGTCAGAAAGGAAGTCAATCTCTTCGTCAGGGAAGTCGATAGCGGCTTCGACGTAGATCCGAAGGTGAGTAAGTGCTTCCACAAGGTGGTTCACACGTGCGGAAAATGCACCCTGGAGCGAGTTTAGCGCAGAGCGCGCAGCTTGTTCAGAGCTGGCGTCGATCAGGTCGGCAATTGCCTCGGCTTGTGCCAGATCGAGCTTATCGTTCAGAAACGCACGCTCTGAAAACTCACCCGGTTTTGCAATTCGCAGACCCGGCAAGGTCAGAATGCGTTTTAACAGCAGATCGAGGATAACCGGACCGCCGTGACCCTGTAGTTCCAGCACGTCTTCACCGGTAAAGGAGTTCGGGCCGGGGAACCACAGCGCAATGCCTTGGTCCAGCGCAGTACCGTCAGCATCTTTAAACGGCAGATAGTCGGCATAGCGTGGTTTTGGCAGTTTGCCCAGCACGGCTTCGGCAACTTCACGTGCCTTGAGGCCGGAGATGCGCAAAATACCTACACCACCGCGTCCCGGTGGGGTTGCCTGGGCGACGATAGTGTCGTTATGGCTCATGGTTTGTCTCTTTGTAAATGTGAAAAAGGCGGTCTAATGACCGCCTTCTCTGGCATAACTCTACCGTGAATACTCGAAATAATTCAAGTTGCAGGAAGGCGGCAAGTTTGTGCGCCCTAGGAGCTTACTGAAGTAAGTGACTGGGGCAATCAAACGCAGCCAACGCGCCTGCGGCTTGAAGAATGAAGAGTATTAGGACTTTTTCTTTTCGCGGCTATGCAGGCCACGCTTCTCCAGACCACGGTAAATCAGCTGCTGCTGAATAATGGTTACCAGGTTGCTGACGATATAGTACAGCACCAGACCTGACGGGAACCACAGGAAGAACACGGTGAAGATGACCGGCATAAAGGTCATGATCTTCTGCTGCATCGGGTCGGTCACAGTGGTAGGCGACATCTTCTGGATGAAGAACATCGTGATACCCATCAGGATCGGCAGGATGTAGTACGGGTCCTGTGCAGACAAGTCATGGATCCACAGTGCAAACGGCGCGTGGCGCAGTTCAACGGAGCCCATCAGCATGTAGTACAGCGCAAGGAAGATCGGCATCTGAATCAGCAGCGGGAAGCAACCACCCAGCGGGTTCACTTTCTCTGCTTTATACAGGGCCATCATTTCCTGGCTTTGACGCTGTTTGTCATCGCCCAGACGCTCACGCATTGCCGCAATCTTCGGCTGCAACATACGCATCTTCGCCATGGAGGTGTACTGCGCTTTAGTCAGCGGGTACATGATGCCACGAACGATAAAGGTGATAACGATGATGGAGAAGCCCCAGTTACCCAGGAAGCTGTGGATGAACTT